>Ga0207699_10000070_pt1 | contig 82065 bp, 56 predicted proteins | sample LARL51metaG_FD_184344 | JGI IMG/M metagenome (GOLD analysis project Ga0207699, IMG submission 184344) | Corn, switchgrass and miscanthus rhizosphere microbial communities from Kellogg Biological Station, Michigan, USA - LAR L5-1 metaG... | ecosystem: Host-associated > Plants > Roots >...
GCGCGAGCGCCAACCCCAACTGCGCGGTGATCGTGCTGGCGATGGCGCTCGCGCCGCTGCGCCGCTTCGGCATCGAGCGCGTGCTGGCGACCACCATGCAGGCGGTGTCGGGAGCCGGCTACCCCGGGGTGCCGTCGCTCGACATCCTCGGCAGCGTCATCCCCTACATCGGCGGCGAGGAGCCGAAGGTCGAGAGCGAGCCGCAGAAGATCCTCGGCGACCTGCGGGGCGAGGAGATCCGGCCGCTGCCGTTCACGGTCAGCGCCGCCTGCCACCGGGTCGGCGCCGTCGACGGCCACATGGTGGCGGTCAGCATCGAATTCACCGAGCGGCCGGCGCGCGAGGAGCTGCTGGCCGCCCTCGCCGGCTTCCGCGGCGTGCCGCAGGAGCGTCGCCTGCCGTCGGCGCCGCTGCGCCCCATCCACCTCTTCGAGGCGCCCGACCGCCCGCAGACCCGCAAGGACGCCGGCCTCGAGCGCGGCATGGCCACCGCCGTGGGCCGGGTGCGCGAATGCCCGGTCCTCCACTGGAAGCTGGTCGCCCTCTCGCACAACGTCCTGCGCGGCGCCGCCGGCGCCGCCGTGCTCAACGCCGAGCTGATGGCCAGCGAGGGGCTGCTGTAGACCCGGCGAAGAGCTGGGCGCACCGATCCCGCCGGCGCACGGCGCTCGGCGCTCGGCGGCCGGCACGTACAGGTGTCTCAGGGGGCCTGGCGGGTCCGCTTGCCGTGCTGCTCCTCGCCGTCTTCCTTGACGACGACCTCGGCCACCGCGCCGCCGGCGCCCCGCACGACCCGCATCTCGACGTCCGCCGACTTGGCGAAGAAGTGAGCCGGGGCGTCGGGAAAGAGGTCCAGGTCGGCGGTCCCGGGGGAGCTGGAGACGAGGTGGTTGCCCTGGCGGGCGAGGCTCATGACGTAGCCGGGGAAGGTGTAGGTGCCGGCGTAGCTGTCGAGCAGCCGCGGCTCGAGGTGGACCTCGACCGGCGCCTCGACGACGAAACGGGGCGGCGGCGTCTTCGCCACGCAGGCGACGTCGAGCCCCTGGACCGACGCGCGCTCGACGAAGCGCCGGACGATGCCCTCGACGCAGGGTCCTCCGGAGCCGTGCCCGCTGTGCGGGACCACCACGTGCAGGCTGTTCGGCAGCTCCCTGGCGACGCGCTCCCCGAACTCCGGCGGCGTCACCGGGTCGCGCTCGCCGGACAGCAGCAGCACCGGCACCGTGGAGTGGACCAGCCGGCGGGCGTCGGCGGGGATGCCGCCGCGCGGCCAGTCGGCGCACACCCGCTTCTGCTCGCGGATGCGGTAGTCGCCCAGCAGCGTGCCGGCCGTCGCCCTGGCCGCGGTGGCGGCGTCGATGAACGGCAGGTCCTCGGCGCAGGTCACCGAGAAGTTCATGCCCATCGACAGGATGCGGTCGAGGTACGCGCGGCGATCCGTGGCCATGGTGACCAGCTGCGTCATGTCCCCCTGGAAGGCCTGGTGCACCACCAGCGGCAGCTTGCGGGCGCCGGTGCCGTAGCCCTGGAAACGGAGACCTTCGGCGATCAGCCCGCGGCTGGGGACGACCTCGGCCGAGCCGCCGGTCTTGGCGTCGGGGATGCGCACCTTGACGCCGCGGTCGACGCGCTCCATCACCGCCCGCAGCTCCTGGGCGAGGTGCGGAAAGGCGGCGTGGCAGGCGGCGTCGGCGGCGCACTCGGCGAACAGCAGGTCGACCGCCCGTTTGCCGGCGTAGGCATGGTGCAGCGGGATCGGCTCGTCGGCCGGCAACACGCCCTCGAGCATCACGCCGCGCACCACGCTCGGGTGCCGGCGCAGGTACACCTGGGCGGCCAGGGTGCCGTAGGAGATGCCCACCAGGTCCACCTGCGGATAGCCGAGCCAGGCCCGCACCTCGTCGACGTCGTCCATGCCGAGCGCCGTGGTGTAGAGCCGGAGGTCGGCCGTTCGCGCCAGCCGGTCGCGGCACTGGCGGACCGCCGCGGGCGGAAAGAGATCGCCCGCCAGCAGCATCGGATCGCCGCCCTTGGCATGGGAGTCCGGCCCGTAGAAGTCGCAGTCGAGCGGGTTCGACTTGCCAGTGCCGCGCTGGTCGACGAGCAGGACGTCGCGGTTCCGGCGCAGCACCTTGTCCTCCGCCAGGAAGCGGCCCTCCCGGGTCGCCGCCGACCCCGGCCCGCCGGCGAAGTAGACGATCGCGTCGGCCGCGGGCCGGGGTCCGAGCGCCGGCAGCACCACGACGTTGAGGGCGATCCTGCGGCCGCGCCGCGCCTCCCGGTCCTCCCAGACCTCGTGGGTGCCGCAGCGCAGCTCCTCGGCGATGCCCTCGAGGTGGCAGGGCTCGAGCCGCTCCCAGGGCCGGGCGGGCCGGGCGGCGCGCGCCGCGGCGGCGGGAGTGGCGCTGACGGGCGCGGGGGGTGCGGCGGGCGCGGCGGGTGCCGCGGGTGCCGCGGCAGGGGGTGTGGCGGGCGCGGGCGCCGCGGCCGGCAGGAGCGCGGCGAGGGGGACGGCAAGGACCGCCAGGACGGCTGGGCGCATGGGATCGGCCTCCGAGTCGACTTCCAGCATTCAGAATACGCGAGCGCGGGCAGGCAGTTTCGCCGCCGCGAGGGTTCGGGGGGCGCCTCGAGGGCGGCTCGGGGGGCCGCGGTCAGGGGATCTTCGAGAGCTCGACGCGGACGATCTGGCGCAGCTCGTGGTGGAGCTTCACGGCGCCGCCGCCGTCGCTCGCGCCGCCGATGTCCGCGACCGCCGTGATCGCCGTCTCCCGGCTGGCCGGCGGCAGGGCCGGGGCGACCGGGAGCAGCGCCGAGCCGTTCACGGAGAGCGAGCTGGCGACGCCGGAAAAGCCCAGCGGCAGAGCGCCTGCATTGAAGGCCCCGTGCCGGGCCTCGAGCTTCCAGCGCACCTCGAGGCAGGGCTCGCCGTGGATCGGCTTGACGGCCGCCAGGGTGACCGTGCCGGCCACGTCCTGCGGATCGAAGGTCACGCTCGCCGCGCCGAGCCTGGCGAACAGCTCGGCGTTGGCCGGCCAGCTCTCGCCCACCCGCCGGCGCTGCGCGGTCCCGAAGAGGTCGTCGTCGGTCGGCTCGTCGTCGGCGCGCAGCGGCAGCGCCGCCGCCAGGGCCGTCTGCAGGTCCGGGGCGAGCCGCGCGCCCGCGAGCTCGAAGACCCCTTTGCGCCCGACCAGACGGGCGGTCACCACCGCTCCGGGCTTGGCCAGCTCGAGGGTGACGCCGCCGCTCTCCTTGGTGAGCCGGCGGACGGTGAGCGTCGCGCGCAGGGCGTTGCCTTTCGGACTCACCTCCAGGATCTCGGTGGCGACGACGTAGCGGACGGTCGCCGTCTGCCGCTGGTCGCTCGGCACGCCGGCCTTGGTGCCGGCAAGATGGTCGTCGCTCTCGAGGAAGCCGACCGCCAGCCGCCTCTCGCCGGCGGCCACGGGCCGGGCCAGCCGCACGGCATAGTCCGCCGCGGGCGCCGCGGGAGCCGCGGGCGCCGCGGAAGCGGGGTGTGCCAGAGGCGGTGCGGGCGCGGCTGCAGGCGCGGCCGCGGGCGCGCCGCGAACCCCGGCGGCGCCGGCGACACCCGCACCGGCGAGCAGCACGCCGATCGCCACCAGTCGTGCCGCGCGGGCGGAGGTCTGCATGCGAAGCTCCATCGTCGTCGAGCGCGCGCGAGGATCAGCCGGCGGGCGGAGCGGCCGGCGGGAGCGGGGCGAGCCGATCGACCTGGGCGAGATCCTCCGCGGTCAGCCGCCAGCCCGCCGCCGCGACGTTGGCGCGCACCTGCTCCGGCGACATGGCGCCGGCGATCACCGACGCCACGATGCGATGGCGCAGCAGCCAGGAGAAGGCCAGCTCGAGCAGCGAGCGGCCGCGCGCCTCGGCGAACGCCGCGAGCGCGTCGGCGGCGGCGCGGTTGCGGTCGTTGAGGAACCGTTCGGCGAGGCGCGACGAGCCGCTCAGCCGCGTGCCGGCGGGACCCGGCGCGCCGCCGCGGTACTTGCCGCTGAGGACGCCGCTGGCGAGCGGGAAGAACGGCAGGAAGGCAAGGCCCTGGCGCTCGCACTCGGCAAGGACCTCGCGCTCGGGCTCGCGCTGCAGCAGGCTGTACTCGTTCTGCACGCTGACGAAACGGGCGGCGCCGGTGCGGACCGCGGCCCGGGCCTCGCGCAGCTGCGCCGCGGAGAAGTTCGAGCAGCCGATCTCGCGCACCTTGCCGGCGCGCACCAGCTCGTCGAGGACCGCGAGCGTCTGCTCGATCGGGGTCTCGGGATCGGGCAGGTGCAGTTGGTAGAGGTCGATGCGGTCGGTGCCCAGGCGCCGCAGGCTGTCCTCGACGGCGTGGCGCACGTAGGCGGGCCGCGCGCCGTGCCGCCGGTCATCGATCCGCCAGCCGAACTTGGTGGCGACGATCGCCTGGCCGCGCCGGGCGCCGAGCGCCTCGCCCAGCAGCTCCTCGCTCCGCGTCTCGCCGTACATGTCCGCGGTGTCGAAGAAGTTGACGCCCGCGTCGAGGGCCGCCGCCACCACGTCGCGGGCGCCCTGTCGGTCGAGGCGCCCGCCGAAGTTGTTGCAGCCGAGCCCCACGACCGATACCTCGAGCGAGCCGATGCGCCGAGTCTCCACGTTCCCTCCTTCCCCTGGCCACGGCATCATGCCATGCCGGCTGGCCGGCGTTGCGCCCGCGGGTTCCTACCGCACCCGCATGCCGAGCTTGGCGTCCCAGCGCAGGGGCCGCTGCCGGCGGGCCAGCGGCGCCTCCGGCACCTCGCCGACCGCCACGCCGTACTTCCAGTCCGGCGGGCAGATCGCGATGTAGCGGGCGTAGCCGCCGGTGCCGCCGCCGAGCTTGGGATAGCCGATCGCCACCAGCGCTCCGGCCTCCGGCACCCGGTCGAGATTCGCCACTCCCTCGGCCTGGGTGTAGCCGTTGCGCAGCAGCCAGGCCTCGCCCTCGAGGTCCGGCGTCGTGTCGGTGTCCAGCGGCTCGTGACCGTGCATCAGGATCTTGCGCTGCAGGTGCAGGAACTGCAGCGCTGCCAGGCTCACGCCCGGGAAGCGCGGGCGCGTCGCGAGGTCGGGGTTCGGCCACTCCTTCGACCAGTCGGAGCGCACGAACACCACGGCCCCCTCGGGAATGCGCCCATGCCGGCGCTCCCAGGCGAGCACGTCGTCGACCGCGAGGTGATAGCCGGGATTGCGGGCCACCTGGTCGACGATCGAGATCACCGCCAACGGGCGCACCGCGAAGGTCGGCGGCAGCTCGTCGATGGCCGGATAGTCCGGGTTCCAGTGCGCGGGCGGATCGAGCTGGGTGCCGAGCTGATCGGTCGCCAGCGAGTAGCGGGTCGCCTCGAAGCCGTCCCTGGCGTAGGTGAAGGGACGGCCGGTCTTGGGATCGAGCGCCGGGCCGAAGGTGGAGCGGCCGAAGCCGGGCCAGACCGGGATCGACGGCGTGATGGTGTGCGTGAGATCCACGTAGCGGGCCCGCTTGAGCACCCGCTCGTAGAGGCGCCAGAGCGGGCGCCGCTCCGCGTCCTCGCCGGCGCCGGCGGCATCCCCGGCCACTGCGGGCTCCGTCGCCGCGGCGGGGGAGGTCCTGGCCGCCGCGCGGGACAGCCAGGCCGCCGCTCCCCAGCCGGCGAGCACGAAGAGGACGCCGAACGCGAAGCCGTGGGCTGCCCTGGGCATGGTGGCCTCCTGACCCGCTGGTACGAGGTCGCTTCTCGGCGTGGCCGCCTGCCGCCCCGCGCTTCGTCAGGCGGGGTGCTGGTAGAGGCCGATGACGTTGCCCGCCAGGTCGCGGAACCTGGCGGTGATCTCGGGCGCGTCGACGCCGATCGGCTGCACGACCTCGCCGCCGTTGGCGACGATCAGGTCGAGGGTCGCGGCCACGCTGTCGACCATGACGTAGACCAGCAGCCCGGGCGCGGCGGCGGGAGGGCGCGCGAGGACCCAGGAGCCGCTCACCTCGCCGGTCGTGTCGTCGAAGGCCGTGCTGCCGTCGCCGCGCCGCCTGACGGTCCATCCGAAGACCCGCCGGTAGAACTCGGCCGAGCGCGCGATGTCCGTGGCGGGAATCTCGATGTAACAGATCTTGCCGTTCGCCATGGTGGGTGGCATCCGTTCCTCCCCTGGTAGGTGTCATTCTACATACGCCGGAGGCATCGGCTTCTCTCGCGGCATCGGCGCCGGGCTGACGTAGACTGCGCCGGTGATCGTCTGCAAGTTCGGCGGCAGCTCGGTCGACGGCGCGGCAGGCATCGAACGGGTGGCCGGCATCCTCCGCGCCCGCCTCGCGGCGCGGCCGGTAGTGGTGGTCTCGGCGATGGCGAAGACCACCCGCCGCCTGCTCGACAGCGCCGAGGCGGCTGCCGCCGGCAACCTGGCCGCGGCGCTGGCGGAGTGCGAGGAGCTGTGCGCCTTCCACCGCCGCGAGGGAGAGGCGGCGGTGCCCGCGGCGGCGCGCCCGGCGCTGGCGGCGGCCCTCGAGAGCTCCTTCGGCGAGCTGCGCACGCTGCTCGTGCGGCTGGCGCGGGAGCGCCGGCTGGCGCCCCGCGACGCCGATGCCGCCGCCGCCTTCGGCGAGGTGATGGCGAGCGAGATCCTGGCCGCGGCGCTGCCGGGCCTCGGCGTCGACGCGGCGTGGATCGACGCCCGCCAGGTGATGGTGACCGACGCCGCCTTCACCCGCGCGCAGCCGCTGTACGACGAGACCGGCATCCGGCTGCGGGCGGCGCTGCCGCCGCTGGTCGAGCGCGGCAAGGTGCCGGTCGTCGGCGGCTACATCGGCGCGACCCGCGACGGCATCGTCACCACGCTGGGCAAGGAAGGCTCCGACTTCTCGGCGGCCATCGTCGGCGCCGCCCTGGGCGCCACCGAGATCCAGATCTGGACCGACGTGGACGGCATCCTCACCGCTGACCCGCGGCTGGTGGCGGCGGCCCGCCGCGTCGCCACCCTGTCCTTCGCCGAGTCGCTCGAGCTGGCCTGCTCCGGGGCCAAGAAGCCCCATCCCGGCACGCTCGGCCCGGCGTCCCGCGCCGGCGTGCCCATCCGCATCCTCAACTCGCTCGACCACGGCCCGCTCGGCGACCACGGCCCGCTCGGCGAGCGCCGCGAAGGCTACGTTCGCGACCCCGAGGGCGCCGTCGGGACCCTGATCGGCGGACGCGGCGGCGCCGCCCCCACCGGAGCGGCTGGCGCCACCGGCGCGTCCACGGTCAAGTCCCTCGCCTGCCGGCCGAACGACCGCCTGCTGCACGTCTCCCGCGGCCCCGCGACGGCCGAGGCGTTCGCCGGCAGGGTCGTGGAGGCGGTCGAACGCCTGCGGCCGGCGCTGCTGGTGCTGCGCCTCGACGGCGAGGGAGCCGACCTGGCGCTCGACCGCGCCGACCGCCTGGCCGAGGCGCGCGAGGCGCTCGCCGGCGCCGGCGAGGTCGGCGTGCTGCACGGCCGCGCCGTCGTCTCGCTGGTGTCCGAGGACCTCGCCGCCGACGAAGCGCTGGTCGCCCGCGTCCTGGCCGCCGCCGGCGAGTACCAGCCGCGCCTGGTCGTCGCCGGCGCCGCCGCCCCGGCGGTGCGCTGCCTGGTGGAGCTCGAGGACCTGCCGGCCGCGGCCGCCGCGCTCCACCGCCGCCTGTTCGAGCAATGAGGAGAGGAGAGGGCAGGCGGTCGGCCGTATGATGCAGCCATGACCCGTCTCGCCCTCATCGGTTACGGCGCCATGGGACGGCTGGTCGAGCAGCTGGCGCCCGAGCACGGCTTCGAGGTGGCGCTGCGCCGCGGCGGCGCGGAGGGCCGCGCCGGCGTGCCGCTCGACGCCGTCCGGCTGCGCGGCGTCGAGGTGGCGATCGACTTCTCGGCGGGCGCGGCGGTGCCGGAGAACGTCGAGCGCCTGGCGCCGCTCGGCATCGCCATGGTGATCGGCACGACCGGCTGGTCCGACCAGCTGCCGCGCGTGCGGGAGACGGTCGCCGCGCACGGCGCCGGCCTGGTCCATGGCGCCAACTTCTCGGTTGGGGTGCAGGTGTTCTACCGCATCGTGGCGGCGGCCGCCCAGCTGCTCGCCGCCGACGCCGGCTACGATCCGTGGCTCTACGAGATCCACCACCGCCGCAAGCGCGACGCGCCCTCCGGCACCCTGCGCGAGCTGCGCCGGGTGATGGAGCGCGCCGGCTACGCGCGCGACGTCGACGCCGCCAGCAACCGCGCCGGCGCCATCCCCGGCACCCACCTGGTCGGCTTCGACTCCGAGGCTGATACCATCCGTCTGGAGCACCAGGCGCGCAGCCGCGCCGGGTTCGCCCGCGGCGCCTTGCGCGCCGCCCGCTGGGTGCTCGGCCGGCGCGGCGTCTTCGAGTGGAGCGAGGTCTGGGAAGACGTGGTCCGCGGCGGGACCGGGCCGGGGGGCGCCGGGGCCCACGATGCAAACGGCGCAAACGGCGCCTCCGCAGAAAACGACCACTCACCCGCGGAGGGTTGAACGATGTTTCGAGGATGCGGTACCGCCCTGGTCACGCCGTTCCGGCGCGATCTCTCCCTCGACGAGGAAACGCTGCGGCGCCTGGTGCGCCGCCAGATCGACGGTGGCATCCACTTCCTGGTGCCCTGCGGCACGACCGGCGAGAACCCGACGCTCAGCCGCGCCGAGCACCTGCGGGTGATCGAGATCACCGTCGAGGAGGCGCGAGGCAGGGTGCCGGTGGTCGCCGGCGCCGGCGGCAGCGACACCCGCGCCGTGGCGGCGCTGGCGCGCGAGGTCGAGGCGCTTGGCGCCGACGGCCTGCTGACGGTCACGCCGCCTTACAACAAGCCCACTCCCGAGGGGTTGGTCGCCCACTATCGCGAGATCGCCGCCGCCACCCGGCTGCCGATCGTGGTCTACAACGTGCCGGGGCGGACCGGCACCAACGTCGAGCCGGCGACGCTCGCCCGCCTGGCGAAGATCGAGCGCGTGGTGGCGGTCAAGGAGGCGTCCGGCAACCTCTCGCAGATCGCCTCGCTGTTCGTGCAGGTGCCCGAGAGCTTCGCGGTGCTGAGCGGCGACGACGCGGTCACCCTGCCGGTCGTGGCGCTGGGCGGCACCGGCATCATCTCGGTGGTCTCGAACGTCGTCCCCGGCGAGATGGCGCGGCTCACCGCCCTGGCGCTGGAAGGCGACTTCGCCGGCGCGCGGGTGCTGCAGCGGCGGCTGCAGAAGCTGATGGAGGTGATGTTCGTCGAGTCGAACCCGGGACCGGTCAAGGCGGCGCTCGGCCTGCTCGGGCTGCTCGAGCCGGCCTTCCGCCTGCCGGCGGTGCCGCCGCGCCCCGAGAGCCTGGCCCGCATCGAGGCCGTGCTCGCCGAGATCGGCATGCTCGGCGCCGCGGCGGGCGGCGAACGCCGGGAGGTGCCGGCGAGCCAGGCCCAGGCGACCCCGGCGGCCCAGGCGACCGTCGCGGGCTGACCCGGGCGGCCCATGGCCCTCCCCGTCGAAGGCGGCGCGCTCGCCACCCTGCGCGACCGCATCGAGCGCCTGTTCGGCGATCCGCCGGCCGCCGCCGAGCCCGAGCACCTCGAGCTGCTGGCGCGCTTCCGCGAGGCGCTCGACCGCGGCGAGGCGCGCGCCGCCGAGCCCGACCCGGCGTCGCCCTGGGGCTGGCGGGTCAACCCATGGGTCAAGCAGGGGCTGCTGCTGGGCTTCCGGCTCGGCCGCATCGTCGACCTGACGGTCGGCGCGCCGGAGGGGCCGCGGCTCCCCTTCTGCGACAAGGACACCTATCCGCTCCGCCGCGTCGAGGCCGGCGGCGGCCTGCGCCTGGTGCCGGGAGGCTCGGCGATCCGCGACGGCGTCTTCCTCGGCCGCGGCGTCACCTGCATGCCGCCGATGTACATCAATGCCGGCGCCTGGGTCGGCGACGGCTCGCTGATCGATTCGCACGCCCTGGTCGGCAGCTGCGCCCAGGTCGGCCGCCGCGTCCACCTCTCCGCGGCGGCGCAGCTCGGCGGCGTCATCGAGCCGGTCGGCGCGCTGCCGGTGATCGTCGAGGACGACGTCCTGGTCGGCGGCAACTGCGGGGTCTACGAGGGGACGGTCGTCCAGCGGGGCGCCGTGCTCGGCGCCGGCACCATCCTCACCCGTTCGACCCCGGTGTACGACCTCGTGCGCGAGACCATCCACCGCGCCTCCGAGGACGGCCCGCTGGTCATCCCCGCCGGCGCCGTCGTGGTGCCAGGCTCGCGAGCCGTCACCCGCGGCATGGGCCGGGAGTGGGGCCTCTCCCTCTACACCCCCGTCATCGTCAAGTACCGCGATGCCGCGACCGGCGATCGGGTGCAGCTCGAAGACTGGCTGCGCTGAGGCGCCGCCGGCCCGCACCGACCTTCAGCTGGCGGCGGAGCTCGGGGTCGAATAGACTCGGCCGACCGCTGGCGGCAGGCATCGCAGGCATCGCGGGCATCGCCGGCATCGCTGCGTCGCCTCCGGAGCTCGCCTCCCATGACCGTCGTCAATCACTGCTTCCGGCTCGCCAGCCGCCCGGTCGGGTTGCCGAAGCGCTCCGACTGGACGTATGGCGCCGAGGCGGTGGGCGAGCACGGCGAGGGGGAGCTGCTGGTCGAGGTGCTGTACGTCTCTCTCGACCCGGCGATGCGCGGCTGGATAAACGAGGCCAAGTCCTACGCGCCGCCGGTCGGGATCGGCGAGGTGATGCGCGCCGGGGGCGCCGGCCGGGTGGTCTCGTCCCGGCATCCCGGGTTCGCGCCCGGCGATCACGTCACGGGAATGCTCGGCGTGCAGCAGTACGCCGTCGTCGACGGCAGGGGGGTCTACAAGGTCGATCCCGCTTTCGCGCCGCTGCCGGTCTACCTGGGCGCCCTCGGCCTGCCCGGCATGACCGCCTACTTCGGCCTCCTCGAGACCGGCCAGGCCAAGGCGGGCGACACCGTCGTGGTCTCGGCCGCGGCGGGGGCCGTGGGCATGGCGGCCGGACAGATCGCCAAGATCAAGGGCTGCCGCGCCGTCGGCATCGCCGGCGGGCCCGAGAAGTGCCGCTTCATCGTGCAGGAGCTCGGCTTCGACGCCGCCGTCGACTACAAGGCGGACGACGTGAAGGAGGGGCTGCGGCAGCACTGCCCCCGGGGCATCGACGTCTACTTCGACAACGTCGGCGGCGACGTCCTCGACGCCGCGCTCACGCGGCTGGCCCGCGGCGCCCGCATCGTCATCTGCGGCGCCGTCTCGCAGTACAACCGCACCGAGCCAGCCAGGGGCCCGTCCAACTACCTGGCGCTGCTGGTGCAGCGCGCCAGCATGAAGGGCATGCTGGTGTTCGATTACGCCGACCGCTACGCCGAGGCCGCGCGCGAGATGGCCGGCTGGATGGCCGCCGGCAAGCTCAAGTCGCGCGAGGACGTCGTCAAGGGCCTCGAGACCTTCCCTGACGCGCTGCTCAAGCTCTTCCGCGGCGAGAACCTCGGCAAGCTGGTGCTCGAGGTGGCGCCCGCCTGAGCGGCGAAACCTGTTCCGCGGCGCCGACGTAGTCCCCGGCAACGGGCCGAACGCGGGTAGGAGCCCGCCGGATATACTGAGGCGGGATCGCCGCGCCCCGAGGGCGCGGGCCGGGAGGGTTGCCTTGATCCAGGAGCGCGCGACCGGCCGGGACGTCATCCTGGCCGTCGCGGAGAACATGCGGAGCAGCCTGGAGCCGCTGGTCACCAAGACCATCGCCCCCAGCCTCTACCAGGTCTACCTGCACAGCGCGGACTACGAGCGGCTGCGCACCATCTTCGGCGAGCTGGAGGCCGAGGCCAAGGAGCTGCTGGAGCGCGAGCTGGCGCGGCTCAACCGCGGCGCCTCGACGGCCGCCCAGCGGCTGCTCTCGCCGCTGCGCGCCTGGCGCCGCAACCGCGGCGACCGGGGCGGGGCGGCAGATCCCGGCAGCGGCACCGGCGCGGGCGGCAGCACCGGCGCCGGCGCGGGGACCGGCTCCGGCGCCGGCGACCCGCGGGCGCCGCGCGTCGTCTCGGCGGAGGGACGCTGGTTCATCCGCTTCCAGGAGGACCCGAACGGCGCCCTCGAGCCGGGCGACGTCCAGGTGGTCTCCGAGTTCGCGCAGCAGCCCGCCGCCGGCTACGGGTCGGGCGCGCCCACCCACCGCATCTCCACCACCCGCCGGCTGGGCCGCAGCACCACCCGGCGCGAGACGGCGGACGCCGCGACGGCCTACGCCCGCATCGCCTACAAGGACGACTCGGGGCAGCGAGAGTTCTGGATGGTCAAGGACGAGATCGTCATCGGCCGCGACGCGCCGGACGTCTGGGTCGACCTGCGCCTCGAGACCTCGCTCGACGTCTCGCGCGAGCACGCGCGGCTGCGGCGGGCGCCGGAGAGCGGGGCCTTCCGCATCAAGGACCTCTCCAAGCTCGGCACCACGGTCAACGGCAAGGCGCTGCCGGCCAGCCTCGAGGGATCGGGAGAGGGCGAGCGCGACCGCGACCGCTGGACCGATCTTCCCGACCGCGCCCGCATCGGCCTTGCCGGCATCGTCTTCCTCGACTTCGAGAGGACCGCCAGGCCGTGACCCATCTCTTCCTGGCCCGCCTGCCGCTGCTCGTCGCGCTGTGCGCCGCGGTGGCGATCCTCGCCTGGGCGGTGGTCGCCGAGCGCCGGGGGAAGGGTTGAGCCGGCGGTGGCCGCGGCAGCGGGGTCGGGCACCTGGGTCGCCGGCAGCCGGATCGTGAGCCGGTCATGAGCAGGGCGCGCTCGCCGCTGGCGGCCGCGGCCACCGACCCGGGCCGCGAGCGGGCGAACAACGAGGACCGGGTGCTCTGCGAGCCCGACCTCGGGATCTTCGCGGTGATCGACGGCGTGGGCGGCGAGTCGGCCGGCGAGGTCGCCGCCGAGACCGCGCTCGAGGTGCTGCGCGCCCGCCTCTCGCGCCGGACGACCGACTCGGCGCGCCTGGTGCGCGAGGCGATCGCTCTCGCCAACCGGCAGATCTACGAGCGCGCCCTGGCCGACGCCAGGCTGGCCGGCATGTCCTGCGTCCTCACCGTCGCCGTCCTCGACGGCGGCAAGGTCACGGTCGGCCAGGTGGGCGACAGCAGGCTCTACGCCCTGGCGCCCGGCGACATCCGGAAGGTCACCCCCGACCACTCGCCGGTGGGAGCGCGGGAGGACGCCGGCGACATCTCCGAGCTCGAGGCGATGCGCCACCCGCGGCGCAACGAGATCTTCCGCGACGTCGGCTCGAGCCCCCACGAGCCGGACGACGCCCGCTGGATCGACGTGCTGGAGGTGCCGTTCGAGGCCGGCGGCGCGCTGCTGCTGTGCAGCGACGGCCTCTCCGACATGCTCCCCTCGCGCGAGATCCTGGAGACCGTCGAGCGCAACGCCGCCTCGCCACGGGCCGCGGTGCGCGCGCTGATCGAGCGCGCCAACGCCGCCGGCGGCAAGGACAACGTCTCGGCGGTGCTGGTGCTCGGCGACCGCTTCGCCGAGGCGGTGCGGCGGCAGGACGGCGGCGGGAGGGGAGGCGGCGGCAGGGCCGCCGCCGGCAGAACCGGAACCGGCAGGGATGGCGGAGGCGACAGGGCCGGTAGCGGCAGGGCCGGCTGGGCCGGGGCCCTCCGCGGCGGCGCTCGCGGTGCAGGCGGGCCTGCCGTCGACGGCGGCCGCGGCGGAGGCGCCACCTTCGGCGCCGCCGGCGCCGCCGCCGCCACTGCCGCCGCCGGTCGTCGGCCGGCAAGCTCGGCGCGCCCGGCGCTCACGGCTGCCTCCACCTCCAGCCGTAGCGGCGCGGCCTGGGCCCGGGCCGGCGCCGGAGAGCGCCTGCGCCAGTCGCTCGCGGGGCGCATCGGCAGGTGGCTCCTGGTGCTGGCGATCCTGTACCTCGCCGGCTTCGCCGCCTGGCGCTACCGCGGGCCGCTCGCGGGCTGGGCGGGGGACCTCCTGGGACGTCTCACGGGCCGCGGCGGCGCCGCGAGGAGCAGCGCCGCCGCCGGCTTCGGCGCCGACGATCCCGGCGGCGGCAGCGGGAACAGCCTCGCCGTCGGGATCGGCGACGGCGGCTTCGCCACCATCGCCGAGGCGCTCGCGCGGGCCCGGCCCGGCGACACCGTCGACGTGGCTCCCGGGCACTACCGCGAGCGCGTCGTCCTGCGCAGCGGCGTCAACCTGGTGAGCCGCATCCCGCGCGGAGCGGTGCTGCTGCCGCCGCCCCCGGGGGCAGGGAACGGCGGCGGCGGCCCGGCCGTGCTCGCCAACGGGGTCCGCGGCGCGCGCCTCGCCGGGTTCCGCGTCGCCGGGACGCCGCAAGCGCCATGGAGCGTGGGCTTGCGTCTCGACGGCTCGGCGGTCGTCGTCGAGGAGACCGAGGTCACCGGCGCCGCGGGCGCCGCGATCGAGATCCGCGGCGCCGACCGCTCGACCCTGCGCTACTGCTACGTCCATCACAACGCCGGCCCCGGCGTCGTCGTCGCCGGCGATGCGGCGCCGCGGCTGCTGGCCAACCTCATCACCGGCAACGGCGGCCGTCCCGGCTCCGCGGCGCCGGGAGTGGAGGTGCGGGACACGGCGGCGCCGCTGCTGGCCGGCAACCGCATCGAGAGCAACGGCGGACCGGGCGTCTCGCTGCCGGCGCCGGAGCGGGTCGACGAGGTCTGGCGCTGGAACAGCTTCGGCGCAGTGCCGCGCGAGCAGGCGGTGCGGGTCGTGAGCGGTCCTGCGGGCGCGGCCTCGGCCCTCCCCGGTCGGGCCGTTGCCGCCCGTTCGCTCGCCGCCCGGCCCGCGGCCGCCGCCGGCGCCCGCCCCGGCCCTGCCGCCGCGGCGGCAGGGGCCGCGGCCTCCCGCGTACCCCGGAGGCAGGGGTGAGCGTGCAACCGGTTCCCACCGTCCCCACCCTCCACCTCGTGGGCCGCCAGCACACCATCGGCCGCTTCGAGGTCAGGGACTTCCTCGGCCGCGGCGCGATCGGCGACGTCCTGCTCAGCTGGGACCCCCGGGAGGAGCGCCAGGTGGCGCTCAAGGTGGTGCGCGCCGCCAAGACCGATCCCGAGATGCTGGAGGCGGAGAAGAACGGGCTCTCCCTGCAGGCGCAGCTGGCGGCGGTGGCGCCGCAGGTGGCGGCGGTCTATGAGCAGGGCGAGGACGGCGACTTCTTCTGGGTGGCGATGGAGTACGTCGCCGGGACCGACCTCTCGGAGATCCTCGCGAAAGGCGCGGTGCCCGAGGCGAGGGCGGTCGGCATCGCCCTCGAGCTGGTGTCGATGCTGGAGATCTGCCACCAGTTCTCGGCCGAGGTCGGCGGCCGGCGCATCTTCGGCATCGTCCACGGCGACATCAAGCCCGAGAACATCCGCCTCCAGGACGGCGACCGGGTGCGGGTGCTCGACTTCGGCATCGCCAAGCATCTCTCCCAGACGCGGCGGTTCACGGTCAACCTCTTCGGCAGCCTGCCCTACACCCCGCCCGAGCGCCTGGAGCGCGGCGTCGTCGACCGCCACTCCGACCTCTGGGCGGTCGGCGTGGTCCTCGCGGCGATGGTCTCGGGGCGGCGTCCCTTCCCCGGCAACACCCCCGAGGAGCTGGAGCAGGCCATCCGGCACGGGGTGCCGCCGCTGCCGCTCCCGGCCGGCTGTTCGCCGGGGCTCTCCTTCGTGGTCGACAAGTCGCTTGCTTTCGACGTCGGCCGGCGCTACCAGACCGCCGCCGAGCTCAAGGCCGACCTCGAGGCCCTGCGCGACGGCTTGCCGCTGCCGGCGGCGGAGACGGACGACGGCGCCGGCGGCGACCTCCACGCCACCCGCCGCACCGTCCGCCCGCTGACCCCCGAGGAGATCCGCGCCGCCGAGGCCACCCGCCGCACCGACCGCGCCACCGGCCCGCTGGGCCCGGCCGGCGCCGGCACGGCGAACCACGAGACGGGCCGGGTCGGCACGGCGAACGGCGCGGGCGGTCTGAACGGCCTGAACGGTCTGAACGGCGCGGGCAGCGCAGGCGGCGCGATGCCCGCGACGGCCGGGGACGCCGCGACGGCCATGCCGGCGGCCCCGGCGGCCCCGGCGGTCCCGGCAACCGCGACGGCCGCGCTGACGGCGACGGCGCCGCGCCCCCGGCGGCGCTTCCGGCGAGTGGTCCTGCTGCTCGCAGCGGCCGCGCTGCTCGCCCTGTGCGCCTCCCAGCTGTGGGCCTGGAACCAGGCCAAGCAGCTCCGCCGGGACCTGGCGGAGGTGCATCCGGACCTCGACGCCCTCGTCGCGCGCTACGACCAGGCGGCCCCCTGGAGCCTGCTCTCGACCGATCTCTTCGGGGTCGGCGACGAGCTGGAGCACGCGCTCGCCGCCAACGCCTCGCGCATCCTCGACAGCTACCACGGCGACGACCCGACGACCAGCCAGCGGGGATGGGAGACCGCGTACCGCTACCTTCACGACGCCGCCCAGATCGCGCCGCGCGACCGCGGCGTCCACTCGCGGATGCTGTATGCCCACGCCCATCTCGACCGCCTCTCGTCGCTCGCCGCGCGCGGCCAGGGCGACCGCCAGCAGGCCATGACGCTGAGCAAGGAGGCGGTCGCGGAGTTCCAGGAGGCGTCGCGCCTGGACCCGGCCTGGCCGGACCCGTACCTCGGCCTGGCCCGGATCTACGCCTACGATCTGTTCGATCTCGACGCCCTGCGGAAGACGCTCGACGAGCTGACGCGGCGCGGCTACCCGCTCGGCCGGCGCGAGAATGCGATGCTCGGCGACGCCTTCCGCATGCACGGCCTGGTGCTCGAGGCGCGCGCCCAGCACCTGCGCGGCGCCGGCGAGATCGACATGCTCAAGCAGGCGCGCGACGACCTCGAGCAGGCGGTCCACTACTATGCCGCCATCCCCGGCTTCGCCGCCGCCGCCGGCAACCGCCAGGAGGCCGAGACGCACCTGGAAGCGATCGAGGCGAGGCTGTCGGCGCGCCATCCGGCAGGTTTCTGGGAGCGGCTCGGGCGGGCGCTGACGCGGGAGCTCCGCCGGCCCGGCGGCGGGTAACTCACCCTCGCCCCCCAGGGTCGTGTCCTGGATCGCCCTCGACTCCTTTGGGCGAGGGTGGTGAGGGCAAGGGCAGAGAACCTTGGCGCCTCGCCCAAAGGGAGTCGAGCGGCGATCCAGGACACGACCCGCCCCGCGGCCGTTGCAACGGTCAGGCGGGAAGCACCGTAAGGAGAACGGATGGGCGTCACCATCAGCCGCGCCGCCGAGCGCCAGAGCCGGCCCGATTCGTGGCACCTCGCCGCGGGCCTCGCGGGCGATCCCGGCGCCCATCGCCGCGGACGCGAGGCCGCGCTGCTGGCGGTCTCGGGCGGCGTCGTCGCGTTCGCCGTCGTCTTGACCTGGCTCGCCGTCTCCCGGCCGCTGGCCGACCTCGACGCCCGGCTCGCCCGCGGCGAGATCGTCAACCTCAACGCCGTCTCGAGCTCGGGCGAGCTGACGCCGCTGCTCGCCTTCCTGCCGAGCGCCCAGGAGCGCGTCTTCGTCGCCGACCGCATCCGCCAGCGGCTGGCGGAGGCACCGGCCCACAACGTCGGCGAGCTCGGCCGGCTGCGGGTCGCGGCGGCCGAGGTCGACGGGCAGCGGCTGCCGGGGCTGGCCGCGCGGCTCGCCGCTTCCGGCCGCGACACGGTGGCGCTCCTCTCGCCGGCCGAGCTGCGCCAGCTCAAGCCGCAGCTCGTCGTGCGCACCGCGTCCGAGTACCGCGTCTCCTACCTGCTCGGCGCCTCCCTGCTGCTCGCCGGCTTCGCCGCCGCCCACCTGGCGCTGCGCTTCCGGCGCTTCCAGGGCGACCAGATCCTGCTGCCGGTGCTGCTGCTGTTCTGCGGCCTCGGGTTCGTCCTCATGGCGAGCCTGCGCGACCCGCTGCGGGACCTGCCGCTCCACGCCCGCTTCGCCCAGGGAGTGCTCGCCGGCTGCGGCCTCTTCGTCCTCGGCGCGCTGGTCGACCTCGAGCGCACCGCGCTGCCGCGGCGCGGCGCCTGGACGCTGGCGCTGGCGGGGCTGCTCTCGGCGCTGCTGATCGTCTTCGGCGGCGGCCCGGGCGTCAGCGACGCCAAGGTCAACTTCCTCGGCTTTCAGCCGGTCGAGCTGATCAAGGTCCTGATCGCGGTGTTCCTGGCCAGCTACTTCGCCGACCGCTGGGAGTTGCTGCGCGAGGTGCCGGAGCGGCGCCTGCGGCTGGGGCGTGCCGGGCGCCGCTTCCCCCTGCCGCGTCTCGAGTACGTGCTGCCGCCGCTGATCGCGATCGGCGTCGTGCTCTTCTTCTTCTTCCTGCAGAAGGACCTGGGACCGGCGCTGGTGCTCGCCTGCCTCTTCCTGATCCTCTTCTCGGTCGCCCGCGGCCGCTCCGGCATGGCCCTGGTGGGCGCGGCGCTCGTCGTCGTGGCTTTCTTCGCCGGCTACAAGCTCCACTACCCGCGCACCGTCGGCCAGCGCATCGGCATGTGGCTCGCGCCCTGGGACACCTGGTTCCGCGGCGGCGACCACCTCGCCCAGGCCATCTGGTCGCTCTCGGCGGGCGGCGCGACCGGCACCGGCATCGGCCTCGGCGAGCCGGGCCTGGTGCCGGAGGCCCACACCGACATGGTGCTCTCCGCGCTGGGCGAGCAGCTGGGACTCTTCGGCCTGCTGGCCGTCGCCGGCCTCTACGCGCTGCTGGTCCAGCGCGGGCTGCGCGCGGCGCGGCGGGCTGGCAGCGCTTACGGGTTCTTCCTGGCCCTGGGCCTCACCCTCCTGCTGGCCCTCGAGACCGCGCTGATCAGCGGCGGCGTGCTCGGCCTGCTGCCGCTCTCCGGCGTCACCTCGCCGTTCCTCTCCTCCGGCCGCTCGGCCATGCTCGCCAACTTCCTGGTCGCCGGGATCCTGGCCGGAGTGTCCGCCCGCCGCGCCGCGCCCGAGGAGGTGCGGCCGTTCCTCGGCGGCGCACGCTGGGTCGCCGCCGGCCTCGGCATCTTCCTCGGGCTGGCGCTGTGGCGCCTGGCCGATTTCCAGCTCCTCCATGCCGACAGCTACCTGACGCGCGGCGCCGTCGTGCTGCAGGGCGACGGCGTGCGCCGCGTCCAGTACAACCCGCGCCTCGCCGCCATCGCCGCCACCATCCCGCGCGGCTCGATCGTGGACCGCGCCGGCGTGCTGCTGGCGAGCAGCGACCCGGAGGAGATCGAGCGCCAGCGCGCGCAGCTGCTGCAGCTGGGGGCCGCTGCGGACGACCTGGCCGGGGCCGCCCCCGACCGCCGCACCCGCGTCTATCCCTTCGGCGGGCGCACCTTCCACCTGCTCGGCGACCTGCGCAATCGGGTCAACTGGACCGCCCGCAACACCTCCTTCGCCGAGCGCGACGCGCGCGTCCGGCTGCAGGGCTACGACGACTATGCCGGCGTCATCCGGGTGCGGCAGCAGGACGGGGCCGAGGCGCCGCAGGTGCGCGTCGACTACCGCGACCTCGTGCCCCTGCTCCGCCACCGCTACGAGCCGGACCGGCCCGAGGTGCGGAAGATCCTGGCCCGCGACCGCACCGTCAGGCTCTCCGTCGACGTGCGGCTCGAGCTCGCGGCCGAGGAGATCGTCGCCCGGCACGCCGCCGAGGCCGGCTTCGGCGCCGCCGCCGTGGTGCTAGACGCCGGCAGCGGCGAGATCCTGGCCGCCGCCTCGTACCCTTACCCGCTGCGTCTGCCGGTCGATACCGCGCCGGCGACCGCCGGAGCCGGAGCTGCCGGGGCCGCCGGGGCCACCGGCGCTGCCGCCGCCGCCAGCGGCGGCGCGCTGCTGGATCGGGCGCGGTACGGCATCTACCCGCCGGGTTCAACTTTCAAGGTGGTCACGGCACTCGCCGCCCTGCGCAAGGACCCCGGCCTCGCCGCCAGGACCTTCGAGTGCAAGCTGCTGCCGAACGGGCGCGCCGGCAACCGCGTGCGCGGGCGCCTGGTGCGGGACGATCCCACGGTCACCAGGCCCCACGGCATCGTGAACCTCGACAAGGGCATCCGGCACTCGTGCAACGCCTACTTCGCGCAGCTCGCCACCTACGGCGTGGGGTCCGAGGCACTGCTCGCGACGGCGCAGGTCTTCGGCATCTCGATGGCCCGGCCGAACACGCCGCGGGCGCTCGAGAGCGCCCTGCCGCAGGCCGCCTACGGCCAGGGGGAGGTGATCGCCACGCCGCTGCAGATGGCGCGGGTGGCCGCGACCGTCGCGGACTCGGGGACGATGCCCGAGGTGCGCTGGATCGAGCCCGAGGGCCCTGCGGCGAAGACCGCGCTGGCGCCGCCGATGCCGGTGCTCGACGCCGCCGCGACCGCGATCGTCGCCCGCGCCATGCGCGGCGTGGTGACCGAGGGGACCGCGGCGGCCTTCCTCGCCGGGGTGCAGCCGCCGATGGCGGGCAAGACCGGCACCGCCGAGGTCCAGGACAAGCGCTCGCACTCCTGGTTCATCGGCTTCGCCCCCTACGGCGGTGCCGGCGGCCGGCGGATCGCCGTCGCGGTGATCGTCGAGCACGGCGGCTATGGCGGCCGGTTGGCGGCGCCCGCCGCCGGAGAGATCGTGCGCCGCGCCGCGGCGCTGGGGCTCCTGCAGGAGACCGCCCATGCCGGAAAAGGGAGGGGATCGCCCGATGAGCCTTGACCGCCTGATCGACAAGCTGCGCCAGTGGGGGCGGCCCTGGGTGGCCGGCACCGAGCCGCTCGAGATCCATCGCGCCCTGCTCGAGGACATCGAGGCGCAGGTGGTGGCGGTGGGCGGCGGCAGGCGGGTCTTCCCCTTCGACCGGGTGGAGGTCAAGCTCCTCGCCGCGACGCCCGAGGAGACCTCGCGCCTGCAGGCCATCGCCAGCGAAGGATGGGACCTCGAGCGCGAGGTCCGGGAGCGCCTGAAGGCGAAGGGCGCCCGCTTCCCGGAAGGGCTCGCGATTCCCGTCGAGGTGACGGAGCAGGCCGGCCCCGAGTTCGGCGGCCGCCGCTACGCCCTCGCCTTCTCCAAGGCTGCCGCGCAGGGAGAGGCCGAGGCCGGGCCCGCGGCCCGCGGCGCCGCCCGGCCGCTCCTCCGCCTAGCCGTCCTCAAGGGCAAGGCCGTCCGCGACGCCTACGACCTCGACGCCGACCGCATCTACCTCGGCCGCCTCGAGGAGGTCCTCGACGCCGCCGGCCGCGTCAAGCGCCGCAACGACGTCGCCTTCCTCGAGGAGGGCGAGATCGAGCAGACCGTCTCCCGCGAGCACGCCCGCATCGCCTGGGACCCCGAGACCACCGCCTTCTGGCTGCGCGACGAAGGCAGCGCCTCCGGCACCCTCCTCTTCCGCGCCGGCCGCTCCATCGAAGTCAGCCGCCACGACCGCCGCGGCGTCCGCCTCGAGAGCGGCGACGAGATCTACCTCGGGCGGGCGGCGCTCAAGGTGGAGATCGGGCGGGGCGGCGGGTAGAAGGAGCGCTCCGGTTTTGCCTGGTTGGCGACCGCGCGGCTAGAATGACGCCATGGCTGTAGAGATGCTGCGGCAGAGCCCGGCCTCGCCCTCGTCGGAGCTGGGGCCGTTCCGCAAGCGGGACTACCTGGAGCTGCCCGACGAGCCGCGTTGCGAGCTCATCCTGGGGAGGATCTACGTGACTCCGAGCCCGACCTTCCGGCACCAGGCGGTGGCCGGGCTGCTCTGGCGGCAGCTCCATGAGGTGGCCGAGCGCACCGGCGGCGCCGCGGCGATCGCGCCGCTCGACGTGACGCTTGCCGACCACTCGGTCGTGCAGCCAGACGTGATCTATGTCTCCGCTTCCCGCCTGGCGATCGTCGGGGACCGCATCGAGGGCGCGCCCGACCTCCTGGTCGAGGTGCTCTCTCCGGGAACCTCCCGGCGCGACCGCAACGAGAAGCTCAAGCTCTATGCCGAGAGCGGCGTGCGGGAGTACTGGATCGTCGACTCCATCGAGCGCCAGATCGAGTTCCTGGTGAACGACGCGGGGACCTTCCATGTCGCCCTGCCGGTGGACGACAGGTACCGCTCGGTGGCGCTGCCCGCGGTCGAGCTCGACCTCGGAGAGCTCTGGCGGCAGCTCGACCGGGACCTGCCGAATCCCAGCTGAACCTGCGTGGTTCCGCACGCCCGCCGGCCGTGGGGTACGCCCCTACCCGGAGCAGGACACCGATCGCGACCCGAAGCCGTGACCCGGACGGCCCTGTTCAATCGTGGCGCAGGGCGATGACCGGGTCGACCGCCAGCGCCCGCCGCCCGGGCACCAGGCAGGCGGCCATGGCGACCAGCGACAGCGTGGCGACGACACCGGCGAAAACCGTCGGATCGCCCGCCTGGACGCCGTACAGCACTCCTCCCAGCAACCGCGAAACCCCGAAGGCGAAGGGCAGGCCGAGAAGCAGGCCGATCGCCAGCTGGATGGCGCCTCGCCGGAGGAGCATGCGCAGGACCGTGCCGCGCTGCGCGCCGAGGGCCATGCGCAGGCCGATCTCCTGGCTGCGGCGCGCGACCGAGAAAGCGATGACGCCATAGATGCCGACCGCGGCCAGCATCAGCGCGGCCAAGCCGAAGGCGACGAAGAGCGAACCGAAGAGATCGTTGAAGAAGCGGTCCTCGACCACTGCCTGGTCCATGGTCTTGACGAAGTAGATGGGAGTGTCCTTGTCGACTGCCGTGACCGCGGCGCGCACGGTCTCGACGAGCGCCAGCGGCTCCCGCGGCGTGCGGACGACGAGCGATACACGGATGCCGCCGACTTGCGACAGCGGCAGGAAGAGGCCCTCGGGCTGCTTGTCGGCGAGGCCATAGATACGGAGATCGGGCACCACGCCCACCACCGTGCGCCAGGGTTCCTGGCGCCGCGACCCTGAGCCGAGCGCCCAGCCGCCGTAGCCGGCGTTGCCGTCGATCATGCGCAGCCGCCGGCCGATCGGGTTGTCATGCGGCCACATCTTGCGCGCCAGTGCCTGGTTGACGATGACCACCGGCAGCGACGTGGCGGTGTCCTGGCGCTCGAATTCCCGGCCTGCCCGCGGTCGCACGCCCAGGGTCGCGAACAGGCCGGCCGAGACGACGTCGCTGTGGGCGATCGGATAGTCGTTCTCGGTCGGGTAGGCCTTGCCGTCGACGGCGAACGCGTCGCTTCCCCAGGTGACGCTGGGAAGCGTGGTCGTGGCGGCCACGGCGGTGACCTCCGGTCGCTCGGCAAGGCGGTCGATCACGCGCTGGTAGAACGCTCCGCGGTCGCGTGCGGTGGGGTAGTTGGCCTCGAAGATCGGCACTCTCGCGGTGAGCAGATGGGCGGTCTCGAAACCGTAGGGGGTCGCCTGAGCGCGCAGGATGCTCTTGATCATCAGGCCGGCCGCCACCAGCAACATGCACGACAGCGCCAGCTCGGCCACCACCACCACGTGGCTGACCCAGCCGAGCCGCAGGCTGGTCGAACCGCGCCCCTCGTCCTTGAGCACGTCGTTGAGCTGCGTCCGCGACACCTGGAGCGCCGGCACCAGTCCGGAAATGAGCGCCGCCGCCAGCGTGGCGCCGAACGCGAACGCAAGGGCGGGCGGATCGAGGGCGATGTGCATCCAGAGCGGCGGATTCCGGGCGGCGACCGCCGCGTTGAAGAAGTCGATGCCGAACCGCGCCAGGAAGATGCCGGCGGCGGCGCCGAACAGGGCCAGGGTCAGGCTCTCGAGCAGGATCTGGCGCGCCACCAGGCCGCGGCCGGACCCCAGGGCGCAACGGACGGCGACCTCGCGGGTGCGCTGCGAGGCACGCGACAGGATGAGGCTCGCGACGTTGATGCAGGCGATGAGCAGCACGACGCACACCGCGCCAAGCATGGTCAGGAACATGCGCCGGATCTCCGGGTTCAGGAAGAGATGGACAAAAGGCTCCACCGTGGCCGTCCAGCCGGCGTTGGTGCGCGGATACTCGACGGCGAGAGCCCTCTCGATCGTGTCCAACTCGGCCTGCGCGCGCTCGCGCGTCACCCCCGGCCGCAGCCGGCCGACGATCAGCATCAGCTCGGACTTGCCGCGCTCGGTCTTGTTCGGGTCGAGGATCTGAGGCGTCCACAGCTGCTCCGCGAACGGAAAGCTGAAGTCCGCCGGCATGACCCCGACCACCGTCGTCGGTTGGCCGTTGACCCGCACCGCCTTGCCGACGATCCGCGGGTCGCCGCCGTAATGGTTCTTCCACAGCCGGTAGCCGATCAGCACCACCGGCGCCGCTCCCGGGCGGTCCTCGCCGGGTCGGAAGCCGCGCCCGAGGATGGGCTTGACTCGCAGCAGGGCGAGCGCATTGGCGGTCTGAGTGCCGCCGTCCACCCGTTCGGGATGACGGTCACCGCTCACCGTGACGGTCCCGCTGGTGAATGCCGCCAGCTCCTCGAACGACCGCTGCCGCTTGCACCAGTCGAGATAGTCGTGCACGCCGACCGCCCCGCCGGTGCGATCGTGCGCGGCGTTCTCGGTGCGAAGCGACATGATCCGCTCGGCGTGCTCGAAGGGCAGGCCGCGCAGCATCACGCCGTAGACGATGCTGAAGGTTGCGGTGGTGAGCCCGATGCCCAGGCTCAGGGCGAGCGTCGCGGCCGCCGTGTGGCCCGGCGCCCGGGCCAGCGCCCGCAGACCGTACCGGAAATCGCGCCAGACCGCACCCATGGGGAAGCCCTCCGCACCCGTACGCCGCCGCCCGGGCCCCTGCGCTGCCGGCTCCCATCCGCCCATCCGAGCCGCCACCGGGGGGGAGCGCCGCCACGACGAGACGGTTGCTTTCACTTACGCGAGGGAGCGCCGGTGAGTTTCAGCGCCGGTCCGGGAGCACCGTAGCGCACAGGCGCTCTCCCCTGCCCCTCGGCGGCGGCCCGCCGGGCCGTGGATCCATAGGTCCCGGCGGCCGGCAGGCGTAAAATGCCTGCGAGGAGGATGAGACGATGCCTCTCTATGAGTATCGTTGCCGGGACTGCGGCAACCAGTTCGAGATCCTGCAGGGGCTCGGCGAGGGGGCCGAGGGGCTGAGCTGCACGAGCTGCGGCGCGGCGGCGCTCGACAAGCGGTATTCGACCTTTGCGGCGCACGGCGGCGGCGCGGCCATCGAGGCGGGTGGCGGTTGCGACGCGGCCGACTGCGGCGCCGGAGCCGGCGCTTGCTGCGGCGGCGGCTCCTGTTCGTGGGACTCCCTCAACTGAGCTGAGCGGGTCCGCGCTGCGGACCCGCGCGTCAGACCACCGGCTCCTCGGCCGGCGCCGGGGCGGCGACGATCTCCGCCAGGCGGACGAGGGCTGCCGCGAGGCGGCCATGCTCGGCGACCGGTCCCAGGCAGATGCGGACGCCGGCCGGGGCCGCGGCGGGATCGGCGGCGAAGGCGGCGGCCGGGTTGACGGCGACCCCTCGCCGCCGCGCTTCCTCGACGAAGGGCTCGACCCGCCAGGGGGGAGGCAGCCGCAGCCAGCCATGGCTGCTGCATGGGTGCGAGGTCCAGTCCAGGCCGCCGAGGATGGCGCGGGCGATCTGCTGGCGGCTCTCCACCTCGCGGCGCCTGGCCGCGAGCAACCTGGCGGCGGTTCCATCCGCGATCCACCGGGTCGCCAGGTCGACGAGCGACGGCGCGGCAATCGGGCTGGTGGCCGCGATCTCCTCCTGCAGCCTCGGCACCAGCGGCTCCGGCGCGACCAGGTAGCCGATGCCCATCCCCGGCGCGAAGGCCTTGCCGCCGCTGACGACGTGGCAGGTGCGTTCCGGAGCGAGCGCCGCGAGCGGCGGCGGCGGATCGGGGAGCAGGAAGTCGTAGACGCTGTCTTCGATCAGGGCCAGGTCGAGCCGCCGCGCGGTTGCCGCCAGCTCGAGGCGGCGGGCGCCGGGCATGACGGCCGAGGTCGGGTTGTGCAGGGTGGGCTGGCAGAAGAGCACGCCGCCGGGACGGCCGCCGCACACCTCGGCGAGCGCGGCGGGAATGAGGCCGTGCTCGTCGATCGCCACCGGGCGCGCCTGCAAGCCGAGGGTGCGCGCTGCCCGCTTGATCCCGGGGTAGGTCAGCGCCTCCACGTAGAGGGCGTCGCCGGGCCGCGCCAGCGCGGCCAGGGCGACGAGGATGGCGTGCTGCGCGCCGCCGGTGACCACGACCTCGGCCGCGCGCGGCGCCCAGGCGCCGCGCCTCACCCAGGCGGCCCCGGCGCTCCGGTGCTCGGTGCCGCCCCCCGGGGGGTAGCGCCGTTCCAGCCCCTCCCAGAGGAGGCGGGCCTCGGCGGCGGGCGGTCGCGGCGTGCCGGTCCCGTCGCTGCCGAGGACCACGAAGTTGGCGGTCAGCTCGACGACGTCCGCGGCGGCGCCCGGCATGGGTGCCCGGCTGCCGGCGGCCGCCGGGGCCACGAAGGTGCCGCGGCCCACCTCCCCGTGGAGGAGACCCCAGGCGGCGGCCTCGCGGTAGGCGCGGCTGGCCGTCACGACCGTCGTCTTCAGCGCGCGGGCCAGCTCGCGGTGCGTGGGCAGGCGCGCGCCCGCGGACAGCCGCCCGGCCGCCACGTCCTCCCGCAGAGCCAGGGCGACCCGGCGGTAGAGGGGGCCCGGCGCATCGGCCAGCCTGGGTTGCCAGATTGTCATCGTCCAAATTGTACTACTTGACGGTACTTCGCTGCCAATCTACGCTCCAGGTGTCGCCAGAGAGGAGTCGATCGTACTACTACAATCTGACTCAGTAGGCTGGATCGAGCGAGACGCCTCTCCGCCTTCCGCGGCTGGGGCTGTGAGAAGTCCGGGGCAACCCGCAAACGCGCTTGCGCAAGAGGAGCGGTCCCATGCTCGTGTACCACGTCGATGCCTTCGCCCACCGGCCCTTCGCCGGGAATCCGGCCGGGGTCTGCCTGCTGTCCCGGCCGCGCGACGATTCCTGGATGCATTCCCTGGCGTTGGAGCTGAACCTTCCCAAGACCGCCTTCGTGCTCCGCGAGGGCGCGGACCAGGGCTTCCGCCTGCGCTGGTTCGGCATGGACGGCGAGTCCCAGCTCTGCGGCCACGCCACGCTCGCTGCCGCTCACGTCCTGTGGCAGAGCGCGCTGGCGCCGCCGGCCGAGCCGATCCGTTTCCTCACCGCCAGCGGGACCCTGCAGGCGCGCCAGCTCGCCGCGGGATGGATCGAGCTCGACTTCCCGGCCGAGGTCGCCGTCGAGGAATCGCGGCCCGCCCTCGCCGCGGCGCTGGGGGTCGAGCCGCTCTGGATGGGCCGCAACCGCCTCCATTTCCTGGTCGAGGTGGAAAGCGAAGAGGTCGTGCGCGCCGTGCAGCCGGACTTCCGGCGGCTGGCGGGGGTGCTGGCCCCGGCCTACGGCGTGATGGTCACCGCCCGCGCCGCCGCCGGAGCCGCGAGAGAAGCGGTGGAACTTCCCCCGGCCGCCCTTTGGGCGAGGCACCGAAGTCCACCGCCGGCCCAAGTCGACCCCTCGCCCAAAGGGCCGCCGGGGGAAGATCCGCCGCTCTCAGCGGCCGCCGGCGAGGTCGACTTCGTGTCGCGCTTCTTCGCACCGCCGGTCGGCGTCGACGAGGACGCGGTGACCGGCTCGGCGCACTGCGCGCTGGGACCGTACTGGGCGGCGAAGCTCGGCAAGGTCGAGCTCTCCGCGTACCAGGCGTCCGCGCGCGGCGGCGCCCTACGGGTCCGCGTCGCCGGCGATCGCGTCTTCCTGGCCGGCCAGGCGGTGAGCCTGCTGCGCAGCGAGCTCCTCGTGGGGAGGGAGTCATGATCGAGGTGATCCTGAAGCGTTTCGAGAACCCGGACGAGACCCGCATCTTCGAGAAGGGGCGCTTCGACCTCGTGCGCCTCGGCGGCCTCACCATCGGCCGCGCCGAGTACGAGCCCGGGTGGCGCTGGTCGACCCACGTCGGGCCGCTGGCCGGGAAGGACCTCTGCGACGTCGAGCACGTCGGCATGGTGATCTCCGGCCGCGCCATGGCGGCGATGAGCGACGGCAGGCAGATCGAGCTCGCCCCCGGCTCCCTGTTCTACATCCCGCCGGAGCCCCACGACAGCTGGGTCATCGGCGACGAGCCCTACGTCTCGCTGCATTTCCAGGGCGCCGCGGACTACACCCGGTGACGGCCGGCGCCCGCGGCCGGCGACAGCCCTAGGTCTGCTCCTGCTGGCGGCGCATCTCATGATCCCCGCGGGCGCCCGGGCGTCTCCTGTCCCGCGACGCGGGGTCGAGCGCACGTACAGCAAGCAGACGTGAGGAAGGATGGCGCTTGAAAATCTGCGCGCCTTTGACTAATTTTGCAGTCCACCGAGGACCGGAGGACGGCCGCGGCGCTGCCTTGGGCGCGGCCGGTGCCTGGACCGGGAAGCGTTCGCTGCCCCGGCGGGTTGCTCGATCCGTCGCCCGCAGATCGCCAGCATAGAGATTGACAGAGAGAGATAGAAGAGCGAAGAGGAGACGCCCATGACCGCCACCACGGCCCCGACCGAGACCCTGCCCTTTCAAGCCGAGACCAAGCAGCTGCTGGACATCATGATCCACTCGCTGTACTCGAACAAGGAGATCTTCCTGCGCGAGCTGATCTCGAACGGCTCCGACGCGCTGGACCGCCTGCGCTTCGAGGCGGTCACCCAGCCCGAGCTGATGGCGGGCGACGAGAAGCTCGAGATCCGGATCGAAGCCGACCGCGAGCGCCGCACCCTGACCGTGCGCGACAACGGCATCGGCATGAACCGCGACGAGGTGGTCGCCAACATCGGCACCATCGCCAAGTCGGGCACCCGCGAACTGGTCGAGCGTCTCCGGCAGGGCGAGTCGAAGCAGGCGATCGCCGAGCTGATCGGCCAGTTCGGCGTCGGCTTCTACTCGTCGTTCATGGCCGCCCAGCGCGTCGAGCTGGTGACCCGCCGCGCCGGCGAAGCCGCCGCGACCCGCTGGGAGTCGACCGGCGACGGCACCTACCAGATCTCGGAGGTCGACGCCGAGCACCTGCCCGGGCGCGGCACCTCGATCACCCTCACCCTCAAGCCGGAGGACCGCGACAACGGCATCGAGGACTGGAGCGACCGCTGGGTGATCAGCCGCATCGTCCGCCGCTACTCGGACTTCGTCTCCTACCCGATCATCCTCACCGCCGAGAAGGACCCCGAGATCGAGGACCTGGCGAAGGAGAAGGAGACCGGCGAGAAGCCGAAGATGCCGCTCGAGGAGAAGGTCCTCAACTCGATGAAGCCGATCTGGACGCGGCCGCAGTCGGAGGTCACCGCCGAGGAGTACAACGAGTTCTACCGCCACATCGCGCACGACTGGACCGAGCCGCTGAAGGTGATCTCCTTCAAGGCGGAGGGCCGCATCGAGTACCAGGCGCTGCTGTTCGTGCCGGCGCAGGCGCCCTACGACCTCTACTACGTCGCCTCGAAGCCCGGCCTGCAGCTGTACGTCAAGCGCATCCAGATCCTCGAGAAGTGCGAGGACCTGCTGCCGCAGTACCTGCGTTTCGTGCGCGGCGTCGTCGATTCGCCCGACCTCTCGCTCAACGTCTCGCGCGAGATGCTGCAGCAGGACCGCCACATCACGACCATGCGCAAGGGGCTGACCAAGAAGGTGCTCGACACCCTCGACGACATGCGCGAGAAGGAGGCCGAGACCTACCTGAAGTTCTGGAAGGAGTTCGGCCGCGCCATCAAGGAGGGCGTCAGCTCCGACTACGAGAACAAGGACCGGCTGCTCGAGCTGCTGATCTTCGAGTCGTCGCACGATCCCGAGAAGCTCACCTCCTTGAAGGACTACGTGGCGCGGATGCAGGAGGGGCAGAACGAGATCTTCTATCTCACCGGCGAGTCGCGCTCGCAGGTCGCGAGCTCGCCCCACCTCGAGGCGATCAAGGAGAAGGGCTACGAGGTGCTGTACCTGGTCGACACGGTCGACGAGCTGCTCACCCAGTCGCTGAACGAGTACGCGGGCAAGCGCCTGAAGTCGGTGGGCAAGGGCACGGTGTCGCTCGGCAGCGAGGAGGAGAAGAAGCAGGCCGAGGAGGCGCTCAAGGCCAGGGAGGAGGAGCTCAAGCCGCTGCTCGAGCTGCTGCAGAAGAAGCTCGACGAGCACGTCAAGCAGGTGCGCCTGACGAGCCGCCTCACCGCCTCGCCGGTCTGCCTGGTCGGCGCCGAGCACGATTACAGCCCGCAGCTCGAGAAGCTGCTGCAGAAGGGCAAGGGCGGCGGCCCGAAGCAGCGCCGCATCATGGAGCTCAACCCCGGCCATCGCATCCTGGCCGGCCTCAAGGAGCACTTCGACCGCGACGCCGCCGATCCGCTGATCGGCGAGTACGCCGAGCTGCTCCTGGGCTACGGCCTGCTCGCGGAAGGCTCCGAGCTGCCCGACTCGGCCCGCTTCAACCGCGCCGTCGCCGAGCTGATGGCCCGCGGGATCTAGGCGGCATTCTAGGGCATCGCCAGGGCGGCGATCTCGGCGTCGGGATGGGCCTTGCTCGGCGCGGCCGCCCGCGCGGCACTGGCGCCGACGCCGGCGCCGGCCGGGACGGTGCCGAAGCGCCGCTCGCGGTGCCGGAACTCGAGCACCGCGGCCTCGAGGTCGGCGGCGCCGAAGTCGGGCCACATGCGCTCGGTGAAGATCAGCTCGGCGTAGGCGCACTCCCAGAGCAGGAAGTCCGAGAGACGCTTCTCGCCGCCGGTCCGGATCAGCAGGTCGACGTCGTGGGCGCGCTCCTCGGGGCACTCGGACACCAGGCGCGAGAACTCCTCGCGCGAGATCGGGGCGCCCGGCTCGCCGTCACCCGCCAGCAGGCCGGCGCCCAGGCGCCAGGCGGCACGCAGGATGGCGTCGCGCGCCGAGTAGTCGACGGCGATCCGCAGCCAGAGCTTCTCGCCGCGCGCGGTCGCCCTCTCGGCCGACTCGATCTCGCGCACCAGCGAGGAGGCGATCCGGTCGCGACGACCGATGACCTGGACCCGCACGCCGTTCTCGACGCAGCGCCCGGTCTCCGCCATCAGGTAGCGGCGCAGCAGCCGCATCAGGGCGCCCACTTCGTCCGGCGGCCGCCGCCAGTTGTCCGAGGAGAACGCGTACAGGGTCAGGACGTCGATGCCGAGGTCCGGCGCGGCCTCGACCGTCCGCCGCACCGCGTCCGCTCCCGCCAGGTGTCCCGCGGTGCGCGACTTGCCGCGCGCCACGGCCCAGCGGCCGTTGCCATCCATGATGATGGCGGCATGGAGGCCGTTCAACGCCTGCCTCCCGCCGCCGCCGGCACCGGGTTCCCGGTCCTTCTCTCCTGGGCCATTCGCCCATCCCTCCTAGCGCTCGACACTGGTTGCATGAAGAACTTACGCCGCGGGCGTCGCGGGCATCGCCGGGGTCGCCATCGTTCGCCGGCGGTCCTCAGGCGTCCCGCGTGGCATGGATGATGGCTTCCATGTGATCGAGGTAGCGCTCGAGCGCCCGCTTGCCGGCGGCGGTCAGGCGGTACTCGGTCTTCGGCAGCCGGCCGACGAACGACTTGTCGCACTGGATGTAGCCGGCCTCTTCGAGCTTGCGCGCGTGCACGCTGAGGTTGCCGTCGGTGGTGCGCAGCAGGCTCTTCAGGTCGTTGAAGCTCAGCCGCTCGTCCACGGCCAGCGCCGAGACGATCCCCAGCCGCATGCGCTCGTGGATCAGGCGGTCGAGCTCGAGAGCGGCGCGGGTGCCTTCCGGGGGCGGCGCGCTCGGGGTGACCGCGCCGCGGTGCCCGTCGCCCGGCAGGTGGCTGTGCTTGGCGATCCTAGACATGGTTGCCATCCTCGCGATGCTCGCGATGCTCGCGATGCTCGCCGTCAGCCGCCGTGGCGCCTGGCGATGAACAGGCCGAAGAGCAGGTTCAGGCCGCCGAACCCCGCCGCCAGGAAGGCATCGCCCCAGCCGGCCGGAGCGAACAGCGCGGCCCCCCCCAGCGCCATGAATCCCAGCCCCATGATCGGCACGATGCGCACCGAGAAGGCGCCGCCGGTGACCACGGCGGTGCCGTAGAGCAGCAGCCACATCCCGGGCAGGAGCGCGCGCTCGCCGGCGGCGAACAGCGCCACGCTGAGCAGCGCCCCGGCGACGAGCGGCGGCACCAGCCCGAGAGCGAAGCGGCGCCCGGGCCGCGACACCAGGCTGAGCCGCGCCTGCCGCGCCTTCCAGACCACGGCGCCGCCGGTGACCACCGCGGCGATCAGCGCCTCCGCCAGCCACACCGCCAGCCACCCCTGCGCCGTCGCCTGCCGCGCCGCCAGCCAGGCTGCCGCCAGCGCGGTCAGCCCGACCGCGATCTCGCCGACGCCGGAGACGGCGGTGAAGTACACCGCGTCCTCCATCGTCTGCCGGATGAACCGCAGGTTGTCCATCGCCCGCAGGTGCAGCGCGGGCGGCTCGGCCGGACCAGGCACGGAGGAGAGCGAGGTGCGGGCGCGCGTCGGCAGGTTCACGGCCGCAACTCTACCGGCCGGCGGCAGCCCCCGTCAAGTACTTTGCGCCACAAAGTTAACTGGGAAGGAGGTTGGGGACACCGTCGCAGTTGACCGCAGAGCTCTTGCGGCCCGAGGCCCATAGCGGAGGGCCGCGGTAGGCGGGGGACGAGGCGAGGCATATCACTGCCTCGTGGAGACGAGGCCCCGGAGTCCGAGATCCGTTCCTTTGAGCACTTCGAGGGCCTCGTCTCCACGAGGCAGTGATATGCCTCGCCTCGTCCCCCGCCTACCGCGGCCCGGCCAGAGGGGGATTCCCAGTGGGCAGGCGCGAGCGGGCCATCGAGGCGACCATCGAGACCATGCCCATGAGGCCCATCGACTTGCCCATCGACAGCTCGCGGCCAAAGACCCGGTAGACGAGGTCCTGCGGCACCGCCGCGACCTGGTCGAGCGGCGCCCCCGAGAGCCCCTCGTCCAGGATCACCGCCAGCGACTTGGCCGAGATGCCCTGCGGGTTCTCGACCGCGAAGTGGAAGTCGAGCGTGCCGTCCGGCCGCTGCTCGCCCCAGACGTAGGCCTCCGACTCGCAGGCGGGCACCTGGTGGTCCGGCGAGAACGGCCGCCGCGCGAGGCGCGGCGGCACCTCCTCGAAGCGGTCGGCGATGTCGATCAGCAGCTGGATGCGCTCGGCCCGGTCGGGGACCAGGTCGAGCAGATCCAGCGTCTCTTCCAGCTTGGCGGGAAGCTCCGGCATGGGTCACGGGTCCTGGCGGCGTGTAGCTCACGGTGGCCGCCAAATATCAGCGTCAGGGCGTCAGGGCGTCAGGGCGTCAGCGCTCGATGGGGACCCCCACGAGGTTGCCCCACTCGGTCCAGCTGCCATCATAGTTGCGCACCCGGGGATAGCCCAAGAGGTGGGTGAGCACGAACCAGGTGTGGCTGCTGCGCTCGCCGATGCGGCAGTAGACGACGACGTCGTCGTCGTGCGACAGGTGCGCCTCGCCCTCGTAGATCGCCTTCAGGTCGGCGGCCGGCTTGAAGGTGCCGTCGTCGGGATTGACCGCCCGCGCCCACGGCACGTTGGCCGCGCCGGGGATGTGGCCGCCGCGCAGCGCGCCCTCGTTCGGGTACTCGGGCATGTGCAGCCGCTCGCCGGTGTACTCGGCCGGGCTGCGGACATCGATCAGGCGCCCCTTGGCCTGCAGGTGATCGAGCACCTGCTGGCGGTAGGCCCGGATCTTCTTGTCGTCGCGCGCCGGGGCCTGGTAGTCCGAGGGCGGGTACTGCGGCACCTCCCGGCTCAGCGGCCGGTTCTCCTGCGCCCACTTGATGCGGCCGCCGTCCATGATCTTGGCCCGGTCGTGGCCGAACAGCTGGAAGACCCAGTAGGCGTAGGTGGCCCACCAGTTGTTGCGGTCGCCGTAGAAGACGATGGTGGTGTCCTTGTCGATCCCCAGGCGGCGCATCAGTGCGGAGAAGCCCTGGTGGTCGAGGTAGTCGCGCCGCACCTGGTCGTTGAGGTCGCGCGTCCAGTCGATCTCGACGGCGCCCGGGATGTGGCCGGTGCCGTAGAGCAGCGGGTCCTCGTTCGACTCGACGATGCGGATCTTCGGGTCCTGCAGGTGCTGGGACACCCACTCGGTGGACACCAGCACGCTCGGATTGACATAGCCTCGGCTCTCGATTTCGCTCACGGTGTCGGCTCTCCTTTCACGCCCGGGCGGACGGGAAACCGCTATTTGTGACCATTCATATCATCTTTGTGCCGCGCGGCCAATCCCCGGTGACACCGCGGACGGGGTTCACGCCCCGCCGCTGAGGCCGTCCGGCAGCATCAGGATGCGGCGCAGCTCCTCGGCGTGCTTCTCGGCGGCGCGCTGGCGCAGGCGGAAGCGCTCCTGGTCGGCGGCGTGCGAACCGCCGCGGGTCTGCCGCGCCAGCCGGCCCGACAGGGCGGCGTTCTCCTCGAGCGCGCGCAGCGCCTCCCAGAGCGCCGCCTCGGTCGACTTCGACTGCAGCGCGAACAGGCTCTCGGGCGAGAAGGCATGGCCGGTGCGGCAGCGGAAGTGCTCGTAGCTGCCTTCCTCGTTGTGCCACAGCGAGCCGCCGCAGAGCGGGCAGGTGAAGGCGGATGGACGGGCGCCGGCTTCGCGGTCGGCGCCGCGCTCGAGCTGTTCTTTCATCATCCCGGCCCCTCCTTCCCGTCCGGCCGCCACGGCGCCCACGGGGTCTCCGGCGCCGCCGGCGACGACCGCGACTCCGCGCGCCCCGCCGGCGCCGGCACCCGCGGCCGCGGCGGCGCCGGCATCGGCGAAGGCCGCCGCACCGCCGGCGGATACCGCGGCCAGCGCGGCGGCGGCGACGGCGGCAGGCGGATGCGCTGCCGCGGCGAGCCGCTTGCAGTGGGCCACCAGGACGCCGGGGATCTCGCCCAGCGGCACCACGTAGTCGATGTCGACGTTGCGCACCGCGCTTGCCGGCATTCCGGGATAGTCGGCCTCGGCAGGGTCCTGCACCACGGCGACGCCGCCGTGGCGCTTGACCGCCGCGAGGCCGGCGGTGCCGTCGTCGAGGTTGCCGGTGAGCACCACCGCCACCACCCGCTCGCCGTAGCTGCGCGCGGCGCTGCGGAAGAGCACGTCGACCGCCGGCCGGAAGCCGTTCTCGCTCGCGCCTCGCGACAGCCGCACGACACCGGGCTCGACGAGCATGTGCAGGTCCGGCGGCGCCACGTAGATGCGGCCTGGACGGATCGCCTCCCCATCCACGGGATGCACCGCCGGCAGCGGCCCGCTGCGGCTGAGGATCGCCGGCATCGCGCTGTGGCCGTAGGGCGAGACATGGAGCACGGCGAACACAGCCGCATCGAGGCGGGCCGGCAGCGCCCGCACCACCTCGGAGAGCGCCTGGACGCCTCCCGCCGAGGCCCCGAGCACCAGCAGCGCCGCGGGCTCTGGCGCGAGCTCCGTCATGAGGGCTCGACCTCCGGTCCGCCGCCGCCGTGCGCGCCAGGGGCAACCGGCGCCTCGCGGCCGGCATCCAGCACCTCGCGGACGGTGCGCAGCAGGACGGCCGCGGGACAGGGCTTCTGCAGGAACGCCTTGTCCGGATCCAGCACGCCATGGTGCGCGATGGCGTCCTCGGGATAGCCGGAGATGTAGAGCACGCGCATGCCGGGCCGCGACGAGCGCAGCTCCTCTGCCAGCTGAGTGCCGTTCATCCCCGGCATCACCACGTCGGTGATCATCAGGTCGATGGGGCCCTCGTGGGCCCGCGCGACCGCCAGGGCGTCGGCGCCGCCGCTCGCCCCGAGCACCGCGTAACCGCGGCTCTCCAGGATCTCCATGGCCGGCTCGCGGATGCTGTCCTCGTCCTCGACCAGCAGCAGGACCTCGGTGCCGCGGTCGGCGGCCGCGGGCGACGGGTGCGTCTCCACCTCGTCGCCGGCGTCCGCCAGCCGCGGCAGGAAGACGTGGAACGACGATCCCTTCCCGGGCTCGGTGTCGACCCGGACGTCGCCGCCGCTCTGGCGCACGATGCCGTGGACCGTCGCCAGCCCCAGGCCCGTTCCCTTGTCGGGCGGCTTGGTGCTGAAGAAGGGCTCGAACAGCCTGGCCTTCACCTCCGGGGTCATCCCGGAGCCGGTGTCGCCGATCGTCAGCTCTACGTAGGGGCCCGGCGGCAGCTCGAGGCCGGCCGCCGCGCCGCCCCACCCTTCCCCACCGCCGCCGGCACTGTCGCCGTCGGCCACCCGCACCTCCAGGCGGCCGCCGTCGGGCATCGCGTCGCGCGCGTTGACCACCAGGTTGAGGATCACCTGCTCGAGCTGGCCGAAATCGGCGTGCACCGCGCCCGTCGACCCCGCGAGATCGGTCGCGAGCTCGATGTGCTCGCCGATCAGGCGGCGCAGCATTGGCAGCATCGAGGCGACCGCCTGCCCCACCCTCAGGCGCTCCGGCTGCAGCACCTGCTTGCGGCTGAACGCGAGCAGCTGGCGGGCGAGCACCGCCGCCCGGTCGGCGGCCTTGCGGATCTCCTCGCTGTGGCGCCGCCGGAACTCCTCGCTGCCCGCGCGCTCGAGCAGCAGGTCGACGTGGAAACCGACCGCCGCCAGCAGGTTGTTGAAGGAGTGCGCGATGCCGCCGGCCAGGCGCCCGATGGACTCCAGGCGCTGGGAATGGCGCAGGCGCTCCTCGCTGGCGCGGAGCGCCTCCTCGGCCGCCTTGCGGTCCGACACGTCCCGCAGGACCCAGCGCAGGCGGGCGGGGCGGTCCGGCCGCGCCTCGTCGCGCACCACGGTGAGCAGCACCTCCTTGGCCGGACGCGGCGCCGGCAGCCCGTCGCCGGGCGCATGGGCCGCCGCGGCCGGACGCGGCAGCAGTTGCAGCTCGTAGTTCTGCACCTGCCGCCGGGCCGCGGCCACCTCGCGCAGCAGCGACCGGAACGCCGGCCTGCCGGACGGCTCCACGTACACGGCGAGCGGCTTGCCGTAGAGGGCGCTCTCGGGAGTGTTGAGCAGCGCCGCCGCCGCCTGGTTGGCTTCCTCGACGATGCCCTGGGCGTTGGAGATGAGATAGCCGTCCGGCGCCAGCTCGAAGAGCTCGCGGTAGCGGTGGCGCTCGACCTCGAGCGCTTCGCGCGCGGCGATCAGCTCCTCGTTCTGCTGGGCGAGCTCACGCTCGGCGAGCTCGACCTCCTCGAGCGTGCGCTGCAACGCCTCGTGGGCGTCGCTCAGGCGTCGCTGCGGGGCGTGGCGCGCCAGGGGCGGCCGCGCGGAAGCGTCGTCGGCGCCGCGCTCGCGCTTCGCGCTGCTGGTAACCCTCTTCGACATTCGAGACCTGCCGTCATCTACGTCTCGGCGGACCGCCTTTCGGCGGCCCCGCCACCCCTCCCTCCGGAGGGGCTCTCACTCTCCGCGGGGGTGCCCCTCGAGCAGCAGGATCACTCCCTGGGGGCCGCGTGGCCCACGCAACGGTGTCGAGCGCACCTGGTAACGCATCGGACGGCCGCGACGGTTGACGCCGTCGACGACCAGATCCTTGCTGCCATTGCCCTGGTTGCCCTGATCCAGGCCTTCTCGGAGAGGCTCGCCCAGCTCCCCGACCGGCAGCCCGATGTCGAGCTCGAGGAACGGCAGACCTACCGCCTCATCGCTTCGCAGCCCCCAGAGGTCTTCCGCTTTCTCGTTCCACAGTCTGACCTGCAAGTTTCGATCCACGACCACGACCGCCGCGTTCAGGCTGGCCAGGATCTCGCGCAGGTAGGTGTTCACCTCCTCGAGGTCCAGGGAGCCCTGCTCCAGCCGGCGGTTCAAGGCGCTCAGCTGCTCGTTGGTCGACTGCAGCTCCTCGTTCATCGTCTCCTGCTCTTCATTGGCCGATTGCAGCTCCTCATTGGTGGTTTCCAGCTCCTCGACCGTGGAGTGCAGTTCCTCGTTCGTCGTCTCCAGCTCTTCGTTGGCCGACTGCAGCTCCTCGTACGCGGCCTCGAGCCGCTCGTGGGCGCGCGCGAGCTCCGCCTGCAGCTGGCGGGCCTGGGTGAGGTCGACGAACGACACGGCGGCGCCGATGATCTCTCCCGCCGGCGCGGTCAGCGGTAAGACTTGCACCTCGAAGTGGCGCTGCTCGCGGCCGGGAGCGGGCCACGGAACGTCCGCGACCTTCACCGGGGCGCGCGTCTTGGCGGCCTCCTGGATGAGCGAGCGCAGCTCGACCGGCCGGTAGGAGAGCTCGAGGTCCTGCAGCAACCGGCCGAGGTCCGCCGGCCCGAGCTTGAACAGCTGCCGCGCGCTCTCGTTGGCGAAGCTCAGGCAACCGCGCTCGTCGACGGCGATCTGCGCCACCGGACCCTGGTCGAAGGCCAGGTCGACCAGCCGCGGCCTCGGCACCTGGACGGGTGCCGGCGATGGAACGGCAGCCACCGACAGGGCCAGCAGGCGGTCGCGCGTGTGGCTGACGACGGCGCGTGCGAAGATCCGGTGCTTGAGATCCACCGGGCGGAAGCTGTGGCTGTGGGTGAGCAGTGTCTCGGCGCGCCCGAGGAAGAGGTAGCCGGAGCGGTTCAGGGCGAAGTGGAAGCGCGCCAGGATCTTCTCCTGCGCCTCGGCGTTGAAGTACATCAGGGAGTTACGGCAGACCAGCAGATCGAGGCGCGAGATGCTGGCGTCCTGAGTCAGGTCGTGGCGGCCGAAGATCAGGCAGCGCCGGAGCTCGGGGCGGAAGACGTAGCGGTCCTCGGCCTTCTCGAAGTACTTCTCGAGCAGCGGCGCCGGCACTCCCTCGATCTGGCGCGCGCCGTAGGTGGCGCGCCGCGCCTCGGCCAGGGCCTCCTCGTCGACGTCGGTGGCGTAGATCTTGACGCGGTCGCGCACCCGCTCTTCTCCCAGCAGCTCGGCGAACAGCATGGTGACGCTGAGGGCCTCCTCGCCGGAGGCGCAGCCGGCGCTCCACACCCGGATGGGCTGGTCGGGTGCCCGCTCCTCGACGATCCGCGGCAGGATGTGCTCGGCCAGATACTCCCAGGCGGGAGGGTCCCGGAGGAAGCTGGTGACGTTGATCAGGACGGCGTCGAAGAGCGGCGCGAACTCCTGCGGGTGGACCTCGAGGTAGTCCAGGTACTCTGCGTAGGAGCCGGCGCCGACGTCGCGCATCCGCTTCTGGACGCGCCGCAGCAGGCCGGTGACTTTGTAGGCCCCGAAATCGAACCCACGGCTGGTCCTCAAGTAGTCAAGGAGCCTCGAGACGGCGGCTGAACCCGCGGGATCTTCCTGTTGCTCGCTCATCTCTTGAAGGCCTGAGATCCTCCAGGCGTACCCCCCCCCCCCCCCCCCCCTCACAACGGGGAAGTGAACACGTTACTCCTTGCAGCCGAGTGAGTCAAACCTGGGGAGCTACTCGGGCTACTCGGTAGTGGGTCCGTTTCCCCTGCGCCCCTTTGGGCGAGGCGCCAAAGCCCTGCTCGCCAACCTCTACAGCGCCTCGCCCAAAGGGGCGCAGGGGAAACGGACCCACTACCAGCTCCTCGGCTGCTCGGAGTTTACTCCTTCGGGTTGCCCGGTCCGGCGGCCGCGGCGGCGGCGAGCTCGGCGGCGGCCGGCCGGTCGGGGGCGGTGGCGATCCAGGCCCGCAGCACCTCGGCGACGCTCCATGCCTGCGCCACGCAGCCGCGCGGCGTCCACGGCTCCTCGGCGTCGAAGATCTCGGCGATGGTGCCGAGGCAGCCCTCGCCGAGGTGCGGCACGAAGCCCCGCAGCAGGGCGTGCGCGCCCTCGAGGTCGCCGGGGTGCACCCGCAGCCAGGCATCGGCGAACGGGCCGATGAGCCAGGCCCAGACGGTGCCCTGGTGGTAGGCGGCGTCGCGGGCGCGCAGGTCGCCGTCGTAGGTGGGCCTGTACTCGGGCTCGCCGGGCGCCAGCGAGCGCAGCCCCAGCGGCGTCACCAGCCGCTGCCGCACCGTCTCGAAGACCGGCCGCCAGCGCTCGGGCGCCAGCACCGGGTGGGGGAGCGAGAGCGCGAAGATCTGGTTCGGCCGGCAGGCGGTGTCGTCGCCGTGCTCGCCGTCCACGACGTCGTAGAGGTAGCCGCCTGCTTCGTACCAGAAGCGGCGGTTGAAGGACTCGCGGGCGCGGCGGGCGAGCTCGGCGATCTGGGAGGCGCGGGCGGCGGGGGCGGCGTCCAGGGAGGCGTGATCGCGGCTGCCCGCATCGCCGGCATCGCTCTTGCCACCATCGCCGCCGCCGGCGGCTCCTCGCAGCCAGCCCTCGAGCAGGCGGAGGGCGTTGTACCAGAGGGCGTTGATCTCGACCGCCTTGCCCCGGCGCGGCGTCACCACCCAGTCGCCCACCTTGGCGTCCATCCAGGTGAGCGGGTAGCCGGGGGCGCCCTGGCGCAGCAGGCCGTCGTCCGGATCCATCCCGATGCCGAAGCGGGTGCCGGCGACGTGGTGATCGAGGACGTCGAGCAGGACCGGCAGCAGCAGCTCCAGGGTGTCGCGGTCCCCGGTCGCCGCCAGGTAGCGGTCGAGGGCGTGGAAGAACCAGAGCGAGGCGTCGGCGGTGTTGTAGACGCCCTCGCGGCCGCCCTCGGGGAAGAGATTCGGGATCAAGCCGTCGCGCACATGGCGGGCGAAGGTGCGCAGGATGTAGCCGGCCTCGACGTGACGCCCGGTGACCAGGGTCAACCCCTCGAGCCCGATCATGGTGTCCCGCCCCCAGTCGGTGAACCAGTGATAGCCGGCGACGATGCTGCGCGCTTCGTCGCCGGCGGCGCGGGCGCGCGCCGCGTCCTCGCTGCGCGCGGGAGCGATGACGAACTGGTCGGCGGCCAGGGTCAGCTCCGCCGCCGTCCCTTCCTGGGCGCGGGGGTCGGCCAGCGCCACCAGCCGCTCCCGCCGCTCGGTCTCCGCGGCCAGCGCCTCGCGCGGCCGCAGCGCGCGCAGGGTCTCCCAGGACTCGGTCGACGCGCGGAGGCTGGCCTCCTCGCCCGGGTCGCCCGCGCGGCCCGCGCTGCCCGGCGAGAGGTCGACGGCGAAGAACCCGGGGCACCAGAGATCGCCGACCGACTCGTAACCGCGCTTCTCCTCCACCTCGTAGCGCACCCCCGAGATCAGGCGGCCGGCGACGGTGAAGGTCGGCTGCGCCCCGGCCAGCCACAAGCGCAGCGGCGGCAGCGCCGGCCAGGACGAGGCGAGCTCGTAGCGGCCGTCGGTCACGGTGAGCACGTACGGCGTGCCGAGCGGCGTCGAGACCGGGGAGTCGTGCGGCCGGAAATGCACGGTCGGGTGGACCTCCAGGCGGACGGTCTCCGGACCCTGGCGCAGCCGGTAAAGGACGTAGACCGTGTTCTGCAGGTGCGCCAGGAAGACGCGCTTCTCGACGGCGTAGTCCCCCACCTCGTAGCGCCAGATCGGCAGCCCGGCCTCCAGGCGGAACTCGCGCAGGTGGCCGGCGCCCGGGGGCTCGATTCCCTCCCCGCCGAGGCGATCGCCGCCCAGCCGGACGATCAGGCCGTTGGGCAGGCGCAGCACCTCGGAGAGCTGCCCGAGCATCAGGGTGCGGCCGACCGGCGCCGGCAGCGCCGCCACCAGCAAGCCGTGATAGCGCCGGGTGGGGATGCCAGCCAGGGTGCCGGAGGCGTAGCCGCCGCGGCTGTTGGTGACCAGCCATTCGCGGCGCACCAGCGCCGCCGGCTGGGCGACGGGCGCCTCCTCCACCAGCTCCTCGGGCCAGGGCATGCTGCGGTCCGGAAGGTCCTGGCGCTCGTCCGCCGGCACGGCGGGATCGGCGGCGGGCGCCGGGCCGGCAGGCGCGCCGGAGCCCGCCGCGGGCGGGCGGACGTCGGGCGGATTCATCTCCGGGTCTCCTCGCCGCGGTCGTTCATGGCGGATCGTCGCTCTCCTGGCGCGGCTGCCACGGCTCGCGCGGCGCCGGAGCTAGCGCGATGGCGGCCTGGCCGGGCAGGCGCCAGCCACCCTCGTCGTCCTCGGGCGGCGGCGCGCCGGAGCCGCCGTAGCGCGGGTCCTCGCTCGACCAGAGCACCTGCCAGCGCGCGCCGGCCGGCGGCGCCAGCAGCGGCTCGGGCGCCGGGTCGAGCTCGAGGTCGGCGCCGAGGTTGATCAGCAGCAGGCGATCGCCGGCGGGGGTTCCGCCGATGCCGCCGGGCCCGCCGGGTTCGCCGCTCCCGCCGCTCCCGCCGCTCTCTTCCCGCCGCGGCGCGAACCAGCGCAGCACCAGCGCCGCGGGTCCGAGCACCGCGCCGTCGATCCCGCCGGCCGCCTGCAGCCGGAAGACCGGATCCTCGCGGCGCAGGCGCAGCAGGTCGCGGTGCAGCGCCAGGGCGGCCGCGTGCCGCTGGTGCTGCTGCCGACGCAGGTCCGGGCCGCCGGGGCTGGCGGAGCCCTCCCCGTCGTCCGGGTCGAGCTTGCAGAGCGCGAAGGTGGACGGCGCCGCGGGATCGGGGATCGCGGCCTGCACCGCCGGGTCCGCGAGGCTCGGGAACTGGGCCAGGAACGCCTGCCGCCCGCGGCGCACGGCGCCGGCCAGCTCCGCATGGTGGTCGGCGAAGAAGACGAAAGGCGGGCCGGCGGCGGCCTCCTGGCCCTGGAAGAGCATGGGAGTGGCCGGCCCGAGCAGGAGCAGCGCGGTCAGTGCCCGGTAGGGGCCCGGGCTGGCGAGGCGATGGAGGCGTTCGCCGCGCGCCGAGTTGGAGACCTGGTCGTGGTTCTCGAGGTAGAAGACGAAGGCCGACCGCGGCAGGTCGAGAGCGGGGGCGCCGCGCCGCTTGCGCTGCCAGCGATAGCGCTGCCCCTGGTACAGCGGCCCGAACTTGGCCGCCGCCAGCAGCTCCCGCGGCGATCCCCGGAAATCGCTGTAGTAGGCCTCGGCGCGGCCGGTCAGCGCCACCCTGGCGGCATGATGGAAGTCGTCGCTCCAGATCGCGTCGAGGCCGTAGCCCCCCTGCTCCTGCGGGCGGATCAGCCGGCTGTCCTGGGGCTCGCTCTCGGCCACCAGCACGACCGACCGGCCGGGTGGCAGCGCCGCCGCCGCCCGCCTCGCGGCGCGGCCGATCGCGGCCAGGATGTGCTCACGGCCGGCGCCGGGGCCGCCGCCGCGGCCCGGGCGGTCGTCGGGGCGGGCGGGGCGCTCGCCGCGGCCTGGGCGGTCGTGGATGGACTGGGTGGCGTCGAGGCGCAGGCCGTCCAGGTGGTACTCGTCGATCCAGTAGGCGGCGTTGGCGACGAACAGCTCGCGCACCTCGGGGGCGCCGTAGAAGTGGATCGACCGGCCCCACTCGTTCGCGTGCAGATCGGTGAAGTAGCCGGGCGAGAACTGCTCGAGGTAGTTGCCGTCGGGCCCGAGGTGGTTGTAGACCACGTCGAGGATGACGGCGAGGCCCAGCGCGTGCGCGCCGTCGACGAACCGGCGGCAGTCGTCCGGCTGGCCGTAGAGACGGGTGGGAGCGAACAGGTCGACGCCGTCGTAGCCCCAGCCGAAGCGCCCCGGGAACTCGGCGACCGGCATCACCTCCAGCATCGTGACGCCGAGATCGGCGAGGCCGGCCAGCCGGCGCGCCGCCGCCGCCCAGGTCCCCTCGCGGGTGAAGGTGCCGACGTGCATCTCGTAGAGCACCTGCCCCTCCCGCACCGCCCCGCGCCAGCCGCCGTCGCGCCAGCGGTAGGCCGCCGGGTCCACCACCCGCGAGGGGCCGTGAGGGCCCTCCGGCTGAAATCGCGAGGCGGGGTCGGGGAAGGCGTCGCCGCCGTCGAGGCGGAAGCGGTAGAGGTCGCCGGCGGCCGCCGCGGCGGCGAAGCCCGAGAAGTAGCCGCTGCCGGCCTCGCGCTCGAGCTCGACCTCGCGCTCGACGCTCTCGGGCCGGCCGCCGGGCGCGGCGAAGACCACCTCGACGCGGCGCCGGGCCGGGGCCCAGACGCGAAAGTGCACGCCGCCGCCAGGCACCACCTCGGCGCCCACCGGCAGCCGGCGCTCCCGGGCTCGCGGCGCTGGCGGTGCCGGCGGCGCTGCCGGCGCTGCTGCGGCGGCGGTGGCTGCTCTCTCTGGCGTCGTCCTGGCGGGCACGCCGCAGCAAAATGCACAGCCTGTGCCGGAGGCGCCGGCCGGTCCGCTGAAACCGTTTTCACCTGGCCGGGCTTCGGGTTATATTAGCGCCCCGCGCCGTGGTCTGTACCGCCTCCGTTCCTCGATCCACCGGCACTGGCGACGACGCCGGCCGACAGGGGGTGTGCTGCTGCCGGCTGGGGAGAACATGACCGACTCGAGCACCAACGACGTCGTGCGCAAGCTGCGCGAGCTGTCGCGCAATCTGTGGTGGTCCTGGCAGCCGGACATCCGCGCCATCTTCCGCGAGCTGGCGCCGGACATCTGGAGCGCGGTGTACCACAACCCGGTGGCGCTGCTCGAGCGCATCGACGGCGACGAGATCTCGCGCCGCGTGCACGATCTCGAGATGCAGACCCGCATCAACCAGGCCCACCGCCAGCTGGGCGAGTACCTGCGCGGCGGCGGCGACTGGGCGATCGCCAGCGCCGGTCCGCTGCTCGCCCGGCCGCTGGCCTACTTCTCCGCCGAGTTCGGCCTGCACCACTCGATCCCGATCTACTCCGGCGGCCTCGGCGTGCTGGCGGGCGATCACCTGAAGAGCATGAGCGACCTGGGGGTGCCGGTGGTCGGCGTCGGCCTCTTCTACCACGAGGGGTACGTGCACCAGCAGATCGACGCCACCGGCTGGCAGCAGGACCTCTACGAGCCGATCGCCGTCGAGGAGCTGCCGGTCGACCCCTGGCTGGGAGCGGACGGCGAGCAGCTGCGCTTCCCGGTCGAGCTGCCCGGCCGCGAGGTTCACCTGCGCGTCTGGCACGTCCACGTGGGGCGCAGCGCGCTCCTGCTGCTCGACGCCCGCGACGAGGCCAACTCCGCCGCCGACCGCGAGCTCACCGGGCGGCTCTACGGCGGCGACCAGGAGACCCGCATCCAGCAGGAGATCCTGCTCGGCGTAGGGGGCTTCCGCGCCCTGCGCAAGCTCGACATCCGCCCCTCGGTGCTGCACCTGAACGAAGGGCACTCGGCTTTCGCCCTGCTCGAGTGGGCGCGGCAGCGGGTCGAGGAGGACGGCCTCAGCGCGGCGGCGGCGTTGCGCGAGGTGAGGGCGGCCAGCGTCTTCACCACCCACACCCCGGTCCCCGCCGGCCACGACCGCTTCGAGCCCGACCTCGCGCAGCGCCACCTCGAGCCGCTCGCCGCCGGCCTCGGCCTGCCTATGGCCGAGGTGATGGCCCTGGGGTCGGAGCCTCCCTTCGACCCGGCCGGCACCTTCGGTCCGACGCTGCTGGCGCTACGCCTCTGCCATCGCTCGAACGGCGTCTCGGCGCTGCATGGCCGGGTGTCGCGCCAGATGTGGGAGGTGCTCTACCCGGATCTCCGCGAAGAGCAGGTGCCGATCGGGCACGTCACCAACGGGGTCCACGTGCGCACCTGGCTGGCCGCCGACATGCAAGATCTCATCGGCCACTACCTCGGCACCCGCTGGCTCGATGCGCTCGCCCGCGCCGAGACCTGGAAGCAGATCGACACCATCCCCGACGCCGAGCTCTGGGAGGTGCACCAGGTGCTCAAGGCCCAGGTGATGGCCTTCGTCCGCCGCCGTCTCGCCGATCGCCGCCGGCGCCTGGGCCTGCCCGAGCCGGCGGCGCCGCCGCTCGGCTCCGAGACGCTGACCCTCGGCTTCGCCCGCCGCCTGGCCACCTACAAGCGGGCCGACCTGCTGCTGCGGGACCTCGACCGGCTGGCGCGGCTGGTCGGCGACCCGGAGCGCCCGGTGCAGATCATCTACGCCGGCAAGTCCCACCCGCAGGACGACGGCGGCAAGGAGCTCGCCCGGCAGATCGTCCGCCTGGAGGAGGACCCGCGCTTCGCCGGCCGCATAGTGTTCGTCGAGAACTACTCGATGTTCATCGGGCGGCAGCTGGTGCAGGGCGTGGACGCCTGGCTCAACACGCCGCGGCGGCCGCTCGAGGCGTGCGGCACCAGCGGCCAGAAGTGCATCTTGAACGGCGTGCTGAACATTTCCATTCTCGACGGCTGGTGGGCCGAGGCTTTCGACGGCGGCAACGGCTTCGCCATCGGCGCCGCCGAGTCGCACGCCGATCCCGGCGTCCAGGACGAGCGCGACTCGCGGGCGCTGTTCGAGCTGCTCGAGCGCGAGGTCATCCCGCTCTACTACAGCCGCGACGACACCGGCCTGCCCCGCGGCTGGATCGCCAGGGTCAAGCGCGCCATCCGCACCCTCGCCTGGCGCTACAACGCCGACCGCATGGTGATGGACTACGTCCAGGAGTGCTACTTGCCCGCGGCCGGCGGCGACACCTGCCGCATGCCCCCCGCGTGACTGCCGCAGGCGGTCATTGGAGGAACTCGGTGATGGCCGCAATGGTTGGCGGGAGCCCCGGGTGGCGGACCTGGTGCCCGCTGATCGCGGCGCTGCTCCTCGCCGGCTGCACGGCGGTGAAGGTGCGGTCGCACGACCCGCGGCGGCTGGGGCAGCACGACCCGCGCCAACGCCACGCCGGCGCGCTCGACGGCGGCGGCGCGAGCAGCGCCACGCGCGAGTCGCTGCGCATCCTCGGCCTTCCCGAGACAGCCTGCTGGCTCGAGCCGCGGCCCTGCCTGAAGAGCCTCCAGGCCAGCCAGGGACTCGACGACGAGCGGCGCCTGTCGGCCCTCGCGGAGCTCTGGCTCGGCGAGGCGATGGCGCACGACCCGCCCCGGCCAGGCGAGCGCAACTCCACGCTGGATGCGTATCTCGAGTCGGCGCGTGCCAGTTATGCATATCTCTTTTTCACTCGCCGCAGCCTCGGCGAGCGCGCACTCGAGGACCGCCAGGACCAGGTGCGGGATTTCTTCAACGGCGCCACCGAGCGGGTCGCCATCCTCCTCTTCGAGGAAGCGAAGCGGCGGGGAACGCTCGACGAGGCACACGCGGGGCTCACGGTCCTCACCGACGCCTGGGCCATCCACCGCGGCCTGATCGACGTACCGTTGCCAGCCGGCCGGCCGCTGCTCAGCCTGGTCGCCGCCCGCCGGCTCGGCTTGACCGGCATCCGCAACGTCTACCGTCGCGACGGTTTCGGTGCCGAGCTGGTCGCCGTGGCGGCCGAGCCGCCGCCCGAAGCCGCGGCCGAGACGCTCGCGGGCAGCGAGATCGGCTACGTCCCCGTGACCGCCGTGCTGCGCTTCCCCGGCTCCTCGCTCGAGGAAGTGATGACGGCGCGCGAGGCAACCGTCGAGGCCTACGGCTCGGCGCGGCACGAGAGCATCTCGCTGCCGGGCACCGAGGTGCGCCTCGCCGCCGACTTCACCGCTCCCTATGCGCTCTGGCTGAACCGCTCGCGTTTCAGGCGCCAGGTGGGCCGCGCCCTCACGCGGTCGACCGAGGAGCTGGTCGAGCCGCGGGTCTTCCTCATGCAGCCTTACGATCCCGACCAGCTCACGGTGGTCCTGATCCACGGCCTGGCGAGCAGCCCGAACGCCTGGGTCAACGTCGCCAACGAGTTGACGGGCGACGAGGAGATCCGCCGGAACTACCAGGTGTGGGAAGTCTTCTACCGCTCCGGCGTGTTGCTCGCGTTCAACGAGCGCGCCATTCGCGCGGCGCTCGAGCGGACCCTGGACCGCTTCGACCCCGGGCGCGCGGCGCGGGCGAGCCACCGCATGGTGCTCGTCGGCCACAGCCTGGGCGGGGAGGAGCGACCCCAAGAGCAGCACGCGGAGTAATAGAATCCGCGCCATGAGCGAGACCACGCTTGGCGGGCGGTTCACGTTCCCCGGCACGTCCTTGACAGTCCAACGGATGGGCTACGGCGCGATGCAGCTGGCCGGCCCCGGCGTGTGGGGTCCCCCCAAGGACCGGGACGGTGCCGTCGCCGTCCTCCGCAGCGCCGTCGAGGCCGGTGTCGACCATATCGACACGGCCGACTTCTACGGGCCGCACTTCACCAACCAGGTCATCCGCGAAGCGCTCCACCCTTATCCCGACGATCTCGTCATCGTCACCAAGGTCAGCTGCCGGCGCGGCGACGACGGATCATGGATCCCGGCCTTCTCGCGCGAAGAACTGACCGAGGCGGTCCACGACAACCTCCGCAACCTGGGCCTGGAGGTGCTCGACGTGGTCAACCTGCGCAGCATGTTCGACGCGCATCGCCCCGTCGAGGGGTCGATCGAGGCGCCGCTGACCGTCCTGGCCGAGCTCCAGCGGCAGGGACTGGTGCGTCATATCGGGCTGAGCAACGTCACTCCCAGGCAGATCGCGGAAGGACGCCGGATCTGCGAGGTCGTCTGCGTGCAGAACAATTACAACCTTGCCCATCGGGCCGACGACGCCCTGATCGACGACCTGGCCCGGCAAGGCATCGCGTACGTGCCCTTCTTTCCGCTCGGCGGGTTCACGCCGCTGCAGTCCTCCACCCTGTCGGACGTCGCGGGTCGGCTCGGGGCGACGCCGATGCAGGTTGCGCTCGCATGGCTGCTGTGCCGCGCCCCGAATATCCTGCTCATCCCCGGGACCTCGTCCATTGCGCACCTCCGCGAGAACCTGGCCGCCGGCCAGTTGTCGCTTTCGTCGCAAATCTTGGCGGAGTTGGACAGGATCGCTTCCTGATCTCGGCCGCATGCGCGACGACCGGCACCGGTCCTAGGACGCCAGGGCGCGGTCGGCCTTGGCGGCGAGGATGAAGTCGTTCTCGGAGAGGCCGCCGATCGAGTGGGTCCAGAGGGTCAGCTGCACACGCCCCCAGCCGAGCTCGATGTCGGGATGATGACCTTCCTGCTCGGCCAGCTCGCCGACGCGGTTGACGAAGGCCAGGGCCTGGCGGAAGTCCGGGAAGCGGTACTGCTTCACCAGGCGGCGGGCGCCGCCCTCGCCGGCCTCGGCTGACCAGCCGCGGAGCTGCCCGAGCAGGCGCGCGAGATCCTCGCCCTCGACGGGCGGCGTGCCGGCCGTGCAGGGTCCGCAGCTCCGCGCCGCCAGGTCGGTCGTGGCGTGTTGCCGGTCTGCGTTGCCGGTCGGGCCGGTCGTTCCCTTGGCTTCCATCGGAGCCTCCTCTCGGTACCGCCGCGCCTATCCGCGCCATCTGAAGCCGGCCGGATGCCGGTCCGGTCGCGAGTCACGGCACATATGGCACGGCCCTTGCCTTCTACCCGGAACGCAGGCAGGCGCGGCGCCGGTTCCACCGTGGAGCCTGGCGCGGCAGCCTTCCAGGCTCCACTCCCGAGGATGGTACATCATGGTTCGGAGCCCTTCCGTCGTCATATCCTCCCCGCGTCGCTGGTTTCCGGGGCCCCGCCGGCTCGCCGCCTGGATCGTCGGCGTGCTGCTCGCGGCCGGCGTCGTCGTCGCGGTCGCCGATGCGTGGCGGGTCTCGCAGCGCTTCCCCATCGCCCGCTTCCGACAGCCTTCCCGGCTCTACGGCAGGCTCCTCGAGCTGACTCCGGGCGCGAGCTGCCGGCTGGCGGACCTGGCGGGCCAGCTGGCCCGCCAGGGGTACGAGCGCGAGCCGGGGGACGCGGCGAGCGCGACCGGGCCGCGGGCGGCGGCCGGGGAAGGCGCGGCAGCAGCAGGGGAAGCCGCGATCGGATCTCGGGCGGCGGCCGGCGAAGCCGCGCCGCGGCCCGGCACCTACCGCCTGCGCGGCGAGACCCTGAGCGTCGGGCTGCGGCGCTTCCCGACGCCGGCGGGATGGGACGGCGGCCGGCCGCTCGTCGTCGAGGTCCGCTCCGGCCGGGTCGCGCGGCTGACGATCGCCGGCCTGCCGGTCGCCCGGACGGCGATCGAGCCGCCGCTGCTCGCGTCTTTCTATGGACCGGCGGTCGAGGAACGCTGGCCGGTGCGTCTCGACGAGCTCCCGCCCCACGTCGTGCAGGCCGTCCTGGCCGCCGAGGACGAGGGCTTCTTCCACCATTCCGGGCTGTCCGCGAGAGGCATCGCGCGCGCCGCCTGGGTCGACCTGCGCAGCCGCGAGCTGCGGCAGGGCGGCAGCACCATCACCCAGCAGCTGGTCAGGACTCTCTACCTCTCGCGCCGCCGCAGCCTGCTGCGCAAGACCAGGGAGGCGCTGCTGGCGGAGGTCGTCGAGCTGCGCCACGACAAGCGCTCGATCCTCGAGGCCTACCTCAACTCGACCGGCTGGGGTCACAGCGGGCCGGCGAACCTCGTCGGCCTGGGCGCCGCGGCCCGCGCCTGGTTCGGCAAGCCGCCGCAGGAGCTCGACCTGGCGCAGGCGGCGGCGCTGGCGGCGATGATCCGCGCCCCCGCCCAGTACTCGCCGGTGGCGCACCCCGCGGCGCTGCTCGAGCGGCGCAACCGGGTGCTCGCGCGGCTCGGCGACCTGGGCTGGGTGGACCGCGGCCAGGTGTCGCGCGCTCGAGCCGAGACGCTGGGCGCGCTGCACAGGCCGCTCGAGCCGCGGCCCTGCGCGCCATGGTTCGCGGACCTCGCCGCCCAGGAGGCGCGACAGCGCTTCGGCGTCGAAGACCTCGCCGGCGGCGGCTACCAGCTCTTCGCGACCCTGGACGCCGGCGAGCAGCAGCGGGCCGAGGCGGCCCTGGAGGCGGAGCTCGCCGCGCTCTCCGGTCACGCCGCCGGCGCCGGCGGACCCGCAGAGGCGCCAGCGGCCCGGCAAGAGCAGCGGGAACGGCGGCAGCTCGAGGCGGCGCTGGTGTCGGTCGATCCGCGCGACGGCGGCATCCTCGCCTACGTCGGCGGCCGCGACCGCCGGCGCAGCCACTTCGACCGGCTGGCGCAGGCGCGACGCCCGCTGGGCAGCGCCTTCAAGCCGGTCGTGTATGCAGCCGCTTTCGACAGCGGCGTGGCCACCCCCGCCACCCTGCTCGAGGATAGCCCGGTGCTGGTGAACACCGGCGGCGCCCTCTGGCAACCGCAGAATTACGACCGCGCCTTCCGCGGCTGGGTGACGGCGGCCGGCGCTCTCGAGCAGAGCCTCAACGTCCCCACGGTGCGCCTGGCGCTGGCGGTCGGGCTGCATCGCATCGCCGACCTCGCCGAGGCCATGGGCCTGGGCGGCCCGCCCGCGGCGGTGCCGGCGCTGGCGCTGGGCGCGGTCGAGGCCAGTCCGCTGGCGGTGGCGCGGATGTACTCCACTCTGGCGACCCTCGGTCTGCGGCCCACCCTGCACGGCCTCGACACGGTGTGCGACCGCAACGGCATCGTCCTGGCCGGAGAGGAGCTGCCGCCGCCGCGGCGCGTCCTGCCGGCGCCCACCGCCTACCTGGTCACCTCCCTGCTGCAAGGAGCGCTCGATCACGGCACCGGCAGCGCCGTCCGCCGCCAGGGCCTCGCCGACCCCCTGGCCGGCAAGACCGGCACCACCAGCGACCGCCGCGACAGCTGGTTCGCCGGCTACTCTCCCGACCGCGTCACCGTCGTCTGGGTCGGCTACGACGACGACGCCGGGACCCGCTTCTCCGGCGCCACCGCGGCCATGCCCCTCTGGAGCCGCTTCATGCTGTCCGTGCGCCCCGCCGGCGGCTTCCCCGCCTTCGCAACGCCGCCAGGCCTGATCGCCCTCGACGCCGCCGAGCCAGGGACCGCGGTCACGACAGCCCCGCTCGCGATACCCGCCTCCTTCCGCGAATCGACCCTCGAAGCGCCGGAAGGCGGCACCGCCTGGTACGAACCCCCCGCCGACCCCGCCGCCAACGGCGACCGCCGCGGCGTCATCCTCATTCGCCGGCACGGCGGACCGTAGCTGGCTGCTCGGCGAGCTGGCCTTCTCGTACAATGGGCTCGTGCAGAGCTGGCCCGAGATCACCAGGCTGACCCGCGAGAGTGGAGGGAATCTGCGCAGAGAACCCTCCCGCCTGGCCCGCCGTTCGAGACGGGCCGACTTCGGCCGGACCGACCCTCGGGCCTACGGCGAAGCTCCGCGCACCACCGCCGCTCGGCCTGCCGCGGCGCCGATGTCCTCGAGGCCTTTGAGCAGGGTGGTGGGGACGAGGATGGTGTTGTTCTGCGCGGAGCGGGTCAGCTCGACCAGGACCTCGAGCTCCTTGAGGCGCCAGGCGTCGGGAGTCAGGGCGGCGGCCGCCTCAACGAGCTTGCCGGCGATGTGCAGCTGCATGGCGGCGCGCACGAGCTCGGCATCGGCCTCCTTGCCGGCCCTTGCCTTCATGGCGATGGCCTGCTGGATCTGCTCGTCGGTGATCTGCAGATCCTTCAGCTCGACGGCTTTCACGATGACGCCCCACCCCGCCACCTTGGTCTGCAACGAGTCGCGGACCTCGGTGTAGAACTTGGCGCGGTCATGCAGGATCGCGTCCAGCTCGTGGTTGCCGACGATCTCGGTGACGGAGGCCAGGGCGCGTTGCCGGGTCGCTTCGTAGCCGCTCGCCACCTGCACGACGAAGTCCTTGACGTGGCCTTCGCCGACGCGCGTGGTCATGATGAGATTGAACGAGATCGGCACGTTGTCGTGGGTCTGGACCCCGCCGATGCGCAGCTCATTCACCACGTCGCGGACCGACACGTCGTCGAGCCGGCGATGAAAAATCGGATCGACCCACGCCAGGCCGGGACCGATCGTACTCACGTAACGGCCGAACAGCATGATCGGGCGCCGTTCCCACTCGCGCACGACGTTGAGGCCGCCGAGCAGGTAGAGAATCGCCAGCCCGAGCAGGTAGCCGAGCAGGCCGACCCGCGGCAAGGCGCCGCCGGACACCTCGCCGGTCCGGTCGAGGATGAAGGCCAGGGCCGTCCAGACGAACGCGGTCCCCCAGAAGAAGACCGGGCCCACGCTGCGGTTCTGGCCGCCGCCGGCGATGAGGCCGGCGATGCCAGGTGATGCCACGCCGGGTCGACCGTTCATGACCGCCTCCTCCCCCGTCAGCGCGTGATCGAGCAGTTGGCGCCGTCGACGACGTAGTTCTGCGTCAGCGTCTCCGTGCTCGTGCCGTTGGCGTCCTTGTGCTCTTGCTTGACGGTCAGCGTCGCCTTGTTGCCCTCGACGACCAGGAGGCCGCCGGCTTTGATCTCGGCCGAGAACTGCGCCTCGGTCTTCGACGTGTCCTTCATCATCCCCGACATCATGGCGCGGTCCGCGGCGGGCAAGGCTTTCCACTGCTCCTGCATCTCCTTGGAGCCGAGCTTGGTGGCCTCGTCCATCTTGCCGGCATGGACCAGGCCCATGTGCTTGACGGCCACCTTGCCGCAGGCGTGGTCGAGGATCGCCGCACCCTTGATCTCGACCTTCGCCGCCGCAGCGTGGGCGCGACCGGTCAGGGTGACGGAGAGGACGAGGCTGAAGAGGACGGCCGAGATTCGACGGACGCGCATCGGTTCACCTCCGTGGAGTGGCGCTCGATGGATTGAAAATCCGGCGCATCCTACCATGCGCGGTTTCTTGCTACCCTCTACCAGCCCACCCGGGCTTGCGCTTGCCCCGGGGACGCCAAGGAGGGGCCGATGAGGAATCGGAACACCCGGAGACGAATCGCGCACCTCGTGGCGATCGCCTCCCTCGGACTCGGCGCGACGGCCGCGCCGCTCGCCAGCGCGGCGCCGGCGACGAGCGGCGAGGTGCCGCGGTTCCGCCTCCCGGCCGGCGCCTCGCCCCTCCACTATCGCGTCGAGCTGACCCTGGTGCCCTCCGCGGAGAGCTTCTCGGGCGAAGTCGCCATCGACCTCCTGCTCGAGCATCCCGCCGCGGTGCTCTGGCTCAACGCCACCGCGCTCACCGTCGAGGCCGCCACGCTCACCGCCGGCAGCACGCGCCTCGACGCGCGCATCGTGCCCGGCGGCGACGACTTCGTCGGCTTCGGCTTCGCCCGTCCGATCCCTGCCGGGCGAGCGCGGCTCGAGGTCCGCTTCCGCGGGCAGGTCAGCAGCATCGAGACGAACGGCCTCTTTCGCCAGAGCGACGGCGGCCTTTGGTATCTCTACAGCCAGTTCGAGGCGACCGACGCGCGGCGCGCCTTTCCGTGCTTCGACGAGCCCGGCTACAAGACGCCGTGGGACCTGGCGCTGCACGTCCCGCGCGAGGACACCGCCGTCGCGAACGCCCCGGTCCTCTCGGAGACCGCGGAGCCGGGGGGGATGAAGAAGGTCGTCTTCGCCTCAACGCCGCCGCTGCCGAGCTATCTCGTGGCGCTCGGCGTGGGCCCGTTCGAGATCGTCGACGCCGGTCATGCCGGCCGGAATGCGACGCCGATCCGCATCATCGTGCCGCGCGGGCGCGGCGGAGAAGCCTGGTACGCCGTCGAGACCTCGGCGCGGTTGCTCGATCTGCTCGAGCAATACGTCGGCACGGCCTACCCGTACGCCAAGCTCGACAATCTCGTCATCCCGCAGACCGTCGGCTTCGGCGCCATGGAGAACGCCGGGCTCATCACCTATGCCTCGAGCATCGTGCTCGCCAGGCCGGACGAGGCGACGCTGCGGTTCAAGCGCCGCTACGTGGGCGCCTTCGCCCATGAAGCCGCCCACCAGTGGTTCGGCGACCTGGTGACGCTCAAGTGGTGGGACGACGCCTGGCTGAACGAGGCCTTTGCCTCCTGGCTCGGCACCAAGATCGAGGGCCGCTTCCGCCCGGATTGGAGCGCGGGCGTCGATCCGATCGCCGCCCGCGAGCGCGGGGCGCACAACGACACGATCGTCTCCGCCCGGCAGATCCGCCAACCGGTCGCGAGCAAGCACGACGTCGAGAACGCCTTCGACGCCATCACCTACGCCAAGGGTCAGGCCGTGCTGCAGATGTTCGAGAGCTGGATGGGAGAGGAACGATTCCGGGCCGGCGTGCGGCGCTATCTCGCCGCGCATGCCTCCGGCAGCGCCACGGCGGAGGACTTCGTCGGCGCGCTGGCCGCCGCCGGCAATGCGGCGATCGCGCCGGCCTTCTTCACTTTCCTCACCCAACCCGGCCTGCCGGAGGTCGGCGTGGAGCTGCGCTGCGCCCGGGGCCATGGCGAGCTCGAGCTCAGCCAGCGCCGGTTCCTGCCCCTCGGCTCCACGGGGACCAGCGGCCAGCTCTGGCAGGTGCCGGTATGCGTGCGCTACGGCAGGGGGAAACGCGCGGAGCGTGCCTGCACCCTGCTCGTCGAGGCGCGCCAGGCCTTGCCGCTGGCGGGCGACTCCTGTCCGGAGTGGGTGCTCGGGAACGCCGGCGGGCTTGGCTACTACCGGGTCGACCATCGCGGCGGTCTGCTCGCCAAGCTGCTCGGCCCCGGCGCCGCCGCCGCCGCGCTGACCCTGCCGGAACGGGTCGCGGCGCTCGACGACGCGGCCGCGCTGGCCGAGACGGGCGAGCTCTCGATGCAGGACGCGCTGGCGCTCGCCGCAGTCAACGGCCACGACGCCGACCGGCATGTCGTGGAGGCCACGATCGAGATCGCCGCGCGGCCCCGCGATCTCCTACCCGACGACGAGCGGCCGCGGTACGAGCGTTTCGTCGAAGCGGTCTACGGCGAGCGGGCGCGGGCGCTGGGTGTCGCCTCGAGGCTGGCCGACGACGACGCCGTGGCGCTGCGCGACAGCCTCGTCGCCTTCGTCGCGGAGAGCGGCCGCGATCCGCGGCTGCTGGCGGAGGCCACGGCGCTGGCTCACCGCTGGCTGGCAGACCGCCGCGGCGTCAGGCCGGAAGCAGCCGGCCTCGCGCTGCGTCTGGCCGCTCTCCAGGGCGACGCGGCGCTCTTCGAGCGCCTCCACGCGGCGGCGCTCGCCACCGCCGACCGCCGCGAGCGGACCGAGCTGCTGGAGGCGATGGGCAGCTTCGGCGACCCGCGCCTCGTGGCCCGGGCCGAGGCGATCCTCCTCACCCCGGAGCTCGATCCGCGGGAAGCGATCTCCGCGATCCTCGGCGCGCACCCGGCGAACCCGGCGGTCCTCGAAGAGCGCTACCGCTTCCTCAAGCGCAACTTCGAGGCCCTGGCGGCAAAGCTGCCGCGCGACCTGCCGGCGAGGTTCCCGCTGCTGGTCCGCGGCTTCTGCGACGAGGAGCACCGCGCCGACGTCGAGGCTTTCTTCAAGACCTCGATCGCGAGGTACGCCGGCGGGCCGCGCATCCTCAACCAGGTGCTCGAGCAGATCTCGCTGTGCGCGGCCTTCAAGAGAGCGCAGCTGCCGAGCGTCGAGGCTTTTCTCGCGCATTACTGAGCCTCCCCCGTATCCCTCGTTCCCCTTCCCCCTCGAGGCTCTCGGCACCTCCTCCTGCCTCCTTTTGGGCGAGGGTCTCGAAGGGAACCGACCTCGGACTTCGAGACCCTCGCCCAAAAGGCGGCAGGAGGAGGCGCCGGGAGCCTCCGGCGAAAGGGGAGCTTCCTTCTAGGTGGGTCCTTCCGCGAGCAACTGCTGGAGAGTTCCGGCCAGGGACGCGCCGAGGTCTTCCGCGCCGACGTAGCCGACGTGGCGCAGGCGCACGCGGCCCGAGCGATCGAGGACCAGGAGGGTCGGCAGGCCGTGGGCATGGAGCGCGGCGGCCGCGCGGCCACCGGCATCGTAGGCGAGCGGCATGCGGAAGCCGCGGCGGCGAAAGTACTCGCTCGCCTGGGCCGGCGTGTCGCCCTGGACGTCCGGCGAGTCGCCCCCGGAGAAGTCGACCGCGAAGAAGGCCACCCTCGGGTCGCCGGAGAAGCGCCGGTACAGCCGTTCGAGCTCCGGCAGCTCGTGTTGGCAAGGGCCGCACCAGGTCGCCCAGAAATCGATCACCGCGATGCGCCCGCGCAGCTGCTCCGCCGTGACCGGGGCCCCGGCGGGCAGGGCGAGCTGGAACGAGACGGGCGGCTCTCGCACCTCGTGGCGGATGACGAGAGCGCGGGCGAACCGCGGTCCCAGCGCACCGAGGACGACCACCGCGGCGGCCAGCAGCGGCAGCGCGACGCGCCAGGTTCGCCAGGCGGCCGGCCGGTCCGCGGCCGGCCCGCGCGCCGCCAGTCCGTGCGCCGCCGCGATGCCGAAGGCCGCGAACGCGATGCCCACGACCGGCAGGGACAGGAGGCCCCAGGTGCGCCCCCCGGCGTAGAGGACGACGAGGAGCAAGGGCAGGTTCAGAAGAGCGACGACCAGCCACGCCGCCAGCGCGCTCGCGCGGCCCCGCCAGAGGCCGAGGCCCATCGCCGCGACGGCGAGCAGCGGCAGGAAGAGGACCACCAGCGATCGGCTCTGCAGCAGGACGTCGCCGACGATCAGGACGGCGACGAGGACCAGGCCGTTGGCCAGCTCGAACAGCACCGCGAGCACCTTCCGCATCGGCATCTCCTTCGCACGCGCAGGCGGTCCGCCGCCTGCCTGCCAACTAATCCTACGAGGGGAGCGGCGCGCGGGTTCCAGGAGGGGCCGGGTCGCCGCCGCGCGCACCACTCCCGCCGTAGCCCGCCGGACCTGCCGCGCCCGCCGCGCCCCCTGCCTGGCTGCCACCCGGGGCGACGCAGGCGCAGTAGAATCTCGGCCCGGAGCTCCACCAGGCGAACCCGGAGATCGCGATGAAGGCGCTGACGTCCATCGTCTGCCTGCTGCTCGCCGCGGCGGCCCGGCCCACGGACGGCCTCCGCGGCCAGATCGACGAGATCTCGCGCGCCGCCCAGAGCCGCGTCGGGGCGGCGGCTACCCTGCTCGAGACGGGAGAATCGGTCGCCGTGCGCGGCGACGAGCACTTCCCGATGCAGAGCGTCTACAAGCTGCCGATCGCCATGGCCGTGCTGCACGCGGTCGACGGCGGCGCTCTCGCCCTCGACCGGACGGTCATGGTCCAGGCGGCGGACCTCGTGCCGGCCAAGGTGTACAGCCCGCTGCGCGACCGCTACCCGCACGGCGGTGTCGAGCTGAGCCTGCGCGAGCTGCTGCGGCAGGCGGTGGAGGTGAGCGACGGCACCGCCTCGGACGTGCTGCTGCGCCTCGCCGGCGGCGGGGAGAGCGTCACCCGCTTCGTGCGCGGCCTGGGAGTGACCGACATGACGGTGGCCACCTCGGAGGCCGAGATGGCGCGGGGCGACGACGTCCAGTACCGCAACTGGGCGTCGCCGCTGGCGGCGATCCAGCTGCTGCGCGCCATCCAGGAGGGGCCGGGCCTGTCGCCGTCGAGCCGCGCGCTGCTGCTGGAATTCATGACCGCCAGCGTGCCCGGGGCGCGGCGCATCCGCGGCCTGCTGCCCGCCGGCACGCTCGTCGCGCACAAGACGGGCACGTCGGGGACGGCCGGCGGCCTGACCCGCGCGACCAACGACGTGGGGATCGTCCGCCTGCCGGATGCAAGGCACCTCGCGGTGGCGGTGTTCGTGGCCGACTCGAAAGCCGACGAGGCCACCCGCGAAGCCGTGATCGCCCGCATCGCCCGCGCCGCCTGGGACCGGTGGAGCGGGCAGGCAGAGAAAGGGAGGAAGCGATGACCATGGCAAGGCGCGCCAGGTTCCTGGCGGCGGCCGGCATGCTGGCCGCCGGAGTGGCGAGCGCGGCGGCAGCAACGGCGGGCGGTCCAAGGACGATCGACCGCCGGGATCTCTGCATCACCACCGGTGAGATCGAGCAGCTTGCCGGGCATCGCCTCGGCATCGAGGAGCCCGAGGTGCGGGCCGTGGTCCTGGCCGATACGCCCCAGGCGGCGGAGATCCGATTCACCTATCGCGGCCCGTCGGCGGGGACGAAGCCCCTCGCCTCCGGAGAGGTGCGGCGCCAGATCGGGCTCAAGCTCCGGGCCCAGGACTCCTGCAACCTGCTCTACGTGATGTGGTGGATCGAGCCGCGCAACCAGATCGCGGTCTCGATCAAGCGCAACCCCGGCCAGCGGACCCACGAGGACTGCGGCGCCCGCGGCTACGTGGACCTGAAAGCCCGGCGCCGTGCCCCGGCGCCGCGCATCGAGCCGGACTCGACCCACACGTTGCGGGCCGAGCTGCTGGGCCGTGAGCTGCGGGTCTGGAGCGACGGCGCACCGGTCTGGGAAGGCACGCTGCCGGCCGAGGTCGAGGACTTCGACGGTCCCGTCGGCCTGCGCAGCGACAACGTGCACATGGAGCTCGCCTACCGCATCGGCGGCGAGCCGGGAGCGCCGATCTCGAGAGTGCCCGCCTGGCTGCGCCAGCGATGCAAGGCCAGGGGCCGCGAGGCCGCCGACTGATACGGGCCATCTGCTCGCGGCTGCGGCGCCTGCTCGACATCCCCGCGAATCTCGATCGGTCGCCGGTGATGAAGCCGCCTGAAGGGAGAGACGCTACCGAGGGCTTCAGCGCTCCGGCGCCGGACCGCGCCGGCGAGTCCCCCTCGGGATGGGCGCCGCGGCACGAGCCCGCGGGACGCGGTGCGGAACGCCGGCGAGCGCTGCTCGTGGCGGCCCTCTGCTTCGTCGTGTACTCGGCGAATGCCAGGGTGATCCCCAGCGCCGACACGCGCCCGGCCCGGTATCTCCCCTTCGCGGTGCTCCGCGACCACCGGCTGACTCTCGAAGGCTTCGCCACGGAGGTGCAGGCTCGAGCACCGGGGCAATATGCGGTGCACGACGTCGGCGGCCGCCTGGTCTCCATCTACCCGGTGATCGCACCCCTGGCTGCCCTTCCCCTGTACCTTCCCGCCTATCTCTATCTCGACGCCACGGGCTGGAACGCCGCCGACCTCGGATTCCTTGCGGCGCTGCTCGAGAAGACGGCCGCCGCCGCGTTCGCCTCGCTGGCGATGGGAGGCCTCTACCTGTTGCTGCGCCGCCGGCTGGAGATGCGCGGCGCGCTCACCCTGACCGTCGCGTGCGCGTTCGGCACCACGACCTGGGCGATCGCGAGCCAGGCGCTCTGGCAGCACGGTCCCGCCCAGCTGGCGCTGGTGGCGGCGCTCCTTGCGGCCACCGCCCCGCCGACGATGCGCACGCTGGCGCTGGCCGGCGCATGCGCCGTGCTGCTCGCCGCGATGCGGTCGCCGGACCTGCTGCTGGCGCTGCCGGTCGCGGTCTACTGCCTGCGCCGTGCTTCCGGGCGTCGCCAGCAGGGTGCCTTCCTGGCCGGAGCGTTCGGCATGACGGCCCTGGTGCTGGCGTGCAACCTGGCGGCGGCGGGGCGGCTCGCCGGCGGCAGCGCGTTCCACCCCGGGCTGGCAAGACCGCTCACGTATTTCGTGCACCCCTTCCTCGCCGGGTTCGCCGGCGAGCTCGTGAGCCCGGGCAAGGGTCTGCTGATCTTCTCGCCCTGGCTCCTGGTGGGACTGGCGCGGCGGCTCGATCCCGGCGCCGCCGGCGACCGTCTGCTCGCTCGCTGGCTCGGCGCGGGCATCCTCGCTCAGCTGGTGCTGTTCGCCAAGACCGGCGGACTCGGCGGGTTCTGCTACGGGCCCCGCCTCACCACCGACATGATGCCGGCGGCGGCATGGATCCTGGCGCCGGCCCTGCCCGGAATCGTGGGAGGCCGGCGCCTCTGCCTCTGGGTCCTGATCGGCTGGAGCATGGCCGTGCAGGCCATCGGGGCGTTCCGCTATCCGAGCGGGCACAGCGACGAAGTGCTCTACAGCAGCCCGGCGGCCCCCTGGCGCCCGGGCAACGCGCAGTTCCTGCTGGAGCTGCGAGGGTCCAGCACTGCCGCCTGCCGTCGTCCGCCACCAGCAACCTGCTCGACCGGCTCCCGTCAGGCTCCCGTGCCAGGCGGGATCACCTGATGCGGGCCGGCAGGTCCTTCGTCCAGTCCAGGACGACGGTGATCGGGATGCGGCCGCCGTCGCTGACGATCTTGTCGACGAGAAAGCGCTGGCCGTCGCCCGAGACGGCGTAGGAGGCGCGCGAAGCGAGACCGGCCGGCACGGCGGTCCGCGCCTCGAAGAGGACCCGCTGGGCCCCGGGCTCGAAGCCGCGCCCGGTCTTGACCGCGACCGCCCGGAGCTTGCGGTCGAGCCCGAGGAAGAACAGCTCCTTGCCGTCGGCGCGCCACTGCGCCTGGTCGCCGCCGTCGGTCGAGATCTGCCACTTCCCTCCCGCCGCCGGGAAGCTCTGCACGTACACCTCGTCGCGGCGCGATTCGTTGGAGGTGTAGGCCACGAAACGCCCGTCGGGGGAGAACTTCGCGTGGGTCTCGTCGAAGGGGGTCTGCAGGTAGAGCGACGGCTTGCGCGCTCCCGCCAGCGGCAGGAACCACAGGTCGGTGGTCGTCTTCCGCGAGACCTCCTCGAAGAGCAGGAACCTGCCGTCCGGCGACCAGTCGTCCACCAGCTTGGCCGCGTCCGAGGTCAGCAGCACCTCCTCGTCGCCGGCGCCGCTGGCCGGCCGCAGGCACAGCGACCTGAGCTGGGAGCACGTGTAGGCGACGCGGCTGCCGTCGGGGGACCAGGCCGCCGCCAGGGCCGAGCCCGCTCCGAAGCTCAGGCGGGAGAGAGCGCCGCGCTCGAGGTCGAGCCGCCAGACCGCCGAGGTCAGCTGGTCGTCGTTGCGGTCGAGGGCGACGTCCCTGCCGTCCGGCGAGAGGGCGGGCTCGTCGAAGTCGCCCGGCGGCCCGACGCGGCCGAGCTCCCTGCCGCCGCGGTCGAACCAGGTCGGTTGGCTGATCACCCGGACGCCGGCGCGGTAGGCCAGCGTGCTCCCGCCGGCGGCGAAGAAGGCGTACGCCGTACCGGGGCTGCCCTCGCCGATGGGGTCCACGGCTTGCGCCAGCGGCACCGGCTCGCCCGTGAACTGGAGCCGCTCGGGATCGAAGGGCCGCGCCACCAGCGTCCGCTCGCGGACGTAGAGCAGGTAGCCGCCGGCCGCGGCATAGGCGAGGCTCGTCTGGAGACCCGTGACGAGCACCTTGGCCTCCGGTCCATCCAGGGATCCGGCCACCAGCGCGTGGTTCTCGGGCATCCGCGTGCGGGCGAGGTAGACGAAGTGGCGGCCGTCCGGCAGGAAGACCGGCCAGCGATGGTCGCTCTCGCCCCTGGCCTTGTCGAGGAGCGTGACGGCCTCGTCGGCGCCGCCGCTCGCCGGGACGCGGTGGATCGCGGCGGTCGGCGTGGGAGCGAAGAGGATCACCCCGGTGCGGCCCCAGGCGCCGCCGCGGCCGTCGTTGGCGCTGGCGAGCGGCTGCGCCGCGCCGCCCGCGAGGTCCACCCGCATGAGCTTGTTGTTGGCGAAGAAGCCCAGGGAGCGGCCGTCGGGAGACCAGAACGGGAAGCGGGCGCCCTCGGTGCCCGGCAGGGACCGGGCCTCCAGCGCGGCGAGCGGGCGCACCCAGATCTCGCGCCGCCCCTGCGCGCCGGCGACGAACGCGATCTGGCGGCCGTCCGGCGACACCGCTAGGCCCGGCGCGAAGTCGCCGTCCAGGGGCGACAGGACGACGAAGCGGGTCGTCTCCTGGCCGCCGGCGCGGGGACGGAGCGCCAGGAGCGCCAGCGCCGCCGCCAAGCCCAGGGCCAGGAGGACCGCCGCCGCGGCCACCGCCCGGTCGCGGCGCCGGCGCCCCGGCGGCCCCGGCGCGACGACGCCGGACACCGGGCCGCGCTCGGCGATCCAGCGCAGCTCGGCCATGACGTCGTGGGCGGATTGCCAGCGGTCGTCCGGGTCCTTGGCGAGGCAGGCGCGGATCAGGTGGTCCAGGTCGGCGGGCGCCTGCGGCTGCTGTTCCGCCATCCCCTGCGGTTCCGACGTCAGGATCGAGGACATCAGGCTCGCCTGGCCGTCGGCGGCGAAGGCCCGCTTGCCCGCCACCATCTCGTAGAGCACGCAGCCCAGCGCCCAGACGTCGGAGCGCGTGTCGGCTTCCTTGCCGTCGAGCTGCTCGGGCGCCATGTACGGCAGCGTGCCGATGAGGACGTGCCGATCGGTCAGCGGCGCGCCGGCATCGCGATGGTCGGGGGCGCCGGCGATGAACGTCGTGCAGATGCTGTCCACCGGCGACGCCTCGGCGCGCAGCTTCGCCAAGCCGAAGTCGAGGAGCTTGACCCCGGACTTGGTCAGCATGATGTTGCCGGGCTTCAGGTCGCGGTGGACGATGCCGTGCTTGTGCGCCCTGTCCAGGGCGTCGGCGATCTGGGCGCCGAGGCGATAGACCTGGTCGAGGGGCAGGCGTCCCTTGGCCAGGCGCTGGGAGAGGCTCTCGCCCTCCAGGAACTCCATGACCAGGTATTCCGAATCCCCCTCGTGGCCGACGTCATGGAGGGTGCAGATGTGGGGATGGTTGAGCGCCGAGATGGCCTTCGCCTCGCGCTCGAAGCGCGCGCGGGGATCGCCGCTCCCGGCCAGGCGCGAGGTCAGGACCTTGATCGCGACCGAGCGGTCGAGCCGCGTGTCTCGCGCCTTGTAGACCTCCCCCATCCCGCCGGCGCCGACGGGCGAGACGATCTCGTAGGGGCCGAGGCGGGTGCCGGGCTGGAATTTCATGGAACCGTGACGAAAGTCTAACATCGGGCCGGCTGCGCTGGCGGGCTGGGCGGCGCCAGCGGCCCGGGCGGCGGCGGCAAGCGGTATGATCCGGGTTGGCACTCGAGGATCGGAATGAACTGGGCGCACCGCTCCAGCTGGTTGGCGTTGGCCGTCTGCGCACTGCTCGGCGCCGGCGGCGCCCTCGGCGCTTCCCCCGAAGACGAGGCGGCGGCCAAGCTCGACGAGGCCCGCGCCGCGCTCGGCAAGAGCGACTTCCGGCGGGCCATCGACGCCTACCGCAAGGCCAACAAGCTGGCCGGCGGCCATTCGGGCGACTGCCTGCTCGGCCTCGCCACCGCCTACAACCAGCTCGGCGCCACCAGCGACGCGCTCGACAACGCGCGCCAGGCGGTGGCGGCGACCGGCGACAAGAAGATCCAGGCGCAAGCCTGGAACCAGGCCGGCATCGCGCTCTTCCACCGCGCCGACGGCAAGGGCCGGACCGCCGTGGAAGACGTCAAGGCGGCCGAGGAGGCCTTCCGCCAGGCGCTCGCGGCCAGCGACGGCAGCTTCGAGCTGGCGCGCTTCAACCTCGGCCGCGCACTGCTCCGCGAGTCGCGCGACGCCGAGGGGCTGGCGACGCTGCGCCAATTCCTCGACCGCCAGCCCACGGGGCCGATCGCCGCCGAGGCCCGGGCGCTGATGGAAGAGCCGCGGCGCGCGCGCGAGGACTTCGCGCCGGACTACGCTTTTGTCACCCTGGAGGGCAAGTACCTGTCGTTCGCCGACCTCAAGGGCAAGGTCGTCGTGCTCGACTTCTGGGCCACCTGGTGCTCGCCCTGCGTCGCCGCCCTTCCCTCATTGCAGCGGCTCGCCAAGAGAATGGCGAGCGAGCCCTTCGTCCTGGTCAGCCTCAGCAACGACGCGGACGGCGCCAGCCTGCGGGACTTCCTGGCCAAGCACCCGGCCGACTGGCCGCAGGTCTGGGACCAGCACAGGGAGACCGCCCGGCAGTTCCAGGTTTCGGCCTTCCCGACCTTCTTCGTGCTCGACCCCGAGGGCAGGGTGCTCTGGCGGCGCACCGGCTGGGGCGGCACCACCGCCGGGGAGCTCCACGGGACGGTGGCCAAGGCGCTGAAGGCCTTCCACGACGCCGGCCCGGCAGCCCGCTGAGCGCCCCGCTGAGCCTTCCGGCCGCTGCCACCCGCCGGCCCAAGCCTGCCGCGCGCGCCGCGCTGGCATCGGCCAGGTAGTCCACTAGCTGCGTTGCCGGCCCCGCCGGCCTGAGTACCGGGAGAGGAAGCGCCATGTGGTCTAAGGCGCCCGAACCCATCGACACGGTCACTCCGGCCCACCCGGCGATCTGCTTCTGACCGAGGCGGCGCTCCAGCCGGAGGCGCCGGAGCGCGGCGCCGACCTGGCGGGAGACTCGATCCTCACAGGGCATCGGTTCGGTCCCCCTCCGGGGCCGCTCTCGGCGGCAGGTGGGTCCACCCCGTAGATGCGGGCCGGCTCCCCAACTTGCGCCAGGGCGGGGGTCCCGCAGCTCGGCAACCGCCTGAGCACCTTGGCCAGGCACCTACCACCTCCGTGGTAGAGGGAGGCCCGATCTCGTGGAGCCAGCCCGCTTACCGGAGCCACAGGCACTCGTAAGCCGGGTTCTCGTATAGGTCGCCTTGTTTCGACGCATGGATCTCTCCGGTTTGCCGATGGCGGCCGATTGACCAGATCCAGGCCTCTTCCTTTGCATCACAGAAATCTGGTGACTCCATCTCAGAAAGCAGCGTCGCACTTTCGGGCGGAAGCGTGTAGTAGCCCTCGGGCGTGCGCGGGAACTCGGAGACATCAACTGCCTCTTTCATTCGCCGGCTTCGGGGGTTGCGCCAGCGAGGCTGCTCAGGTGCCAGATCTTCCTCGGCAAGCACTAGGAAGTCCCTGACTCGGCTGACGTGAGCCTTTGTCAGCCGCTCCCCTTGTGTATCGATCCGAACAGTCAAGACGCTCCCTCGAAATGGCACCTGCAAGAAGAGTCCGCCCTCGCCTTGTCTCATCTCATCCGGCGGGACGACGCCTCTCCCTACGAGGGGTGGCGGCGGCGTCTCGACCGAGCGGCCTCCTTGTCCAGGGGGGCGCGCGGACAGCTTCTCCTGCTGGCCTTCCATGTTTGAGCCTCCCGAATCCGGTTTCTCGGACCCTTCGGCCTCATTATGCCCGTTATCGCCTCCCGTTACAAGTGTCATTGTCTCCCGGTAAGCCTTGGCCGCCTTCTCAGCTGCTTCCACGTTAAACTTCTTCTGTATCAGGTGGTAGCGAAGCGCCTCCTGGCTAGGAAGGCTGTCTGGAAACTCCTTACGCAACTCCGCGAAGAGCGCGGGAGTGAGGGCTGCTTTCCGCACGGCCTCCCGGCGCTCGGCCGAGCCCTGCGGAGCATGTAGGATCTTGTAGGCGGTGTCACTGACCCAAAACTTGTCGAGCTTCCCGTCCAGAAGGCCATATTTCTTCAGTACTGACAGCGCTACCATTGCGCTTCCATTGAGCGTCGAATACCCGAGATGGGCAGCAACGGCTTGGGCCGAGATCTTGTTACGGTCGTCCTTGTCCGCCACTTTCTTGATGTCTGCCAGGGCGTGGCTGAGGCCGACCTGCGGGTAGTTGGGGCTTCGGGGAGCTGCCATGGTGATACCTCCCATAAAATGTCCAGGCTCATGATAGCCATGCCGCGCGGTAGTGTCAAGCGGTCCGGATAAATCTGCCGTTACCGACTTGACTTCTATCCGGAGATGCCCGTAGTATGGCGCCGTGATCAGGGAGTACACCATGATAAGGAGGAGAGTAGCCCCCTCGTCCGCTTGGCTCGCCGACGTGTGGGGCAAGAACAGGAAGGCCCATCCCCTGGACGCTTTGCGGGCTCTCGGGGATGGGCCGTGGCGGGCCGCTTCGCTGAAGAGGCCCCTGGTCGCGCTAACGGCTCAGGGGCCGGCGTTAACACCCAACAGCCGGAAGGCCGCCAGGATACATGCATAGGCCATTCTCAGTGTACGGCCTTCCCCTCCCGAGAGGAAGGCCCTCAATGACCTGCCACAGCTGCCAAGCTAGAGCGAAGAAGTTCGGCCGGAAGCGCTGGTAACATCGGCGCATGGAACTATTGGAGAGACTTGGGGCGACTTTGAAGGCGTTCCCCGCGGTCCGTCTGGCCGCCGCCTTCGGTTCCGTCGCACGCGGCAGCGAACACGCCCGCAGCGACGTGGACCTCGCGTTGCTGCTCGACCCCGACACGCCCGCGCTGCGGCAGAAGATCGAGGCCGACCTGGGGCGGGCCGCCGGGCGCGAGGTCGACCTCGTCTTCCTCGACACGGCGCCGCCGCTGCTGCGCTTCGAGATCGCCAGCGACGGCGTGCTCCTGCTCGCACGCGACCGCGACGACTGGGTGGATTTCCGCGCCCAGGCCATGATCGACTGGTGGGACTGGGCGCCGACCGCCCGAATCATCAACGACGCGGCGATCCGGCGCCTCCGGGAGAAGGCAGGCCCCCCGCATGGTACGACCTGAGGTCGCGAGACAGAAGATTGCGGTCGCCTCGGCTCGTCTCGAGCAGGCCGAAGCGCTCGTCTCGCGGCCGCGCGAGCAGTTCCTGGCCGACCCTCGAGGCCGTGATCTGGCGAGCTTCTACTTGCTCGTTGCCATCCAGGAGGTGATCGACCTCGCCGCTCATTGGGTGGCGGACGCGGGCTGGCCCCCGCCCCCGGACGCATCCTCCACCTTCGATCTGCTCGCCCAACACGGAGAGATCGACCGTGCACTGGCGGACGGCCTGCGCGGCGCCGCCGGGCTGCGCAACCGCATCGCGCACGGCTACGCGAGCGTCGATCACGCCCGTCTCCATGACGAGTTCACTCAGGGAGTCGCGACCCTGCGCCGTTTCCTCGCGGCGGTGGCTCAGGCCGGCAAGCTCTGAGCTGGCCGTCTGCTATCCCGTAGCTCGCTATGCGCGCAGTATTCTCAGGCTACGACTCGGCATGGGGCCCGAACAACTCGGGGGCCATCTGCAACCTGGCTTTGGATGACAACGGATGCCTCTCGATAGAAGGCGACTTTCCACGGGCCGTGAACTGGAGCCAGGCAGCCCAGGTTATTTCTGATGCCGCAAGCCCGGACCTTCACATTCTCGCAATTGACCAGCCACTTTGCGTCCCGAATCAAGCGGGCTGCCGGCCCGTAGAAGCCGGCCTGATCCGGGCTCTGCTGCCAGGCTTTGGTTGTGCGGCGTACCCGGCGAATCAGCATAACCCGTGCTGGGCGGAGCGTGCACCAATCTGGGGGTTCCTGAAAACACTCGCCGACCGCGGATTTCACCATAGTCCAATGGAGGTACCAGAAGCGCCAAGCGGGAAGTATTGCTTCGAATGCTATCCACACCCTGCACTCCTGGGCCTGTTTGACCTGGACTGCATCCTGAAATACAAGGTCCGCCATCGGAACCTGGGAGAATGGCGTCGCCTTGTGAGACACCTTGAGGCGCTGGCGCAAGGCGACCCGCCGGTCCTGGATATCGGTATTCTCGCGGCTCAAGTAGTAGACGCTCCGAGTAAGGAGACTGAAGATCGGGTGGATGCCTTCATTTGCGCATACATCGCGGCGTATTGGTGGAAACACGGCCCTCGCAAGTCCACGATGGTCGGGGACCTCACTACCGGTTACATCGTGACGCCCCACAGTCAACGCACCTACATCGCGCTCGAAGAAGTCTTCCGCGGCCGCATCAACCAGGCGGGAGAAGCTTGCCTCCCATCGCGGCGCGCGAATGGTCCTGAGCCCTCTGCATCCCAACGACGGCCTTCGTCACGGCGCCCGCGAGACCGCGATCCCCTTTCATTGGAACCCGTAGGGACTTGGACCGGCCCAGTGACGCTCCTCGCAACCGACACGTCCAATCTTTGGAGGACTTCGGGAGGCAACGTGCTAAACCCGTGGATGGAACCGGGTCTCATGACGAACTCGCCCCTCTGGATCCGCTTCATCGAAGAGGACGGCCAGCCCGCTGTGCTCTTCGTGCCGTTTACTGGCAAGGGAGAGCAGCAACAGGGAATGAGAGCCGCACCTCAGCAGGTAAATCGAGCTGTTTGGCACTCTCTCGTGGCGTCGGCGCGGCGGGAGACTCCCATCCGTGTATGCGTGAGATATTGCTTCGGCGAGTTCATCAGGACTCCCGAAGTGGTCCCTACCGACGACTACGAGCGCCTCGAGCGGACGCTGCTGGCGAAGATGCGGGAGAAGGCTTCCGAGCTGCGCGACTTGCTGGCCCGGGTGAATGATCACTGGGGCTATGAGGACGGCTTGTATCGCTTCTACCATCAGTCGTTCAAGGTCTTCGGTCTCCAGCAGCTGACCGCGCGGATCGTCGCGGAGCTCACGAGCATCGCGCCCGAAGGGCGCGGATTCTGCGAGCTCTTCCGCGTCATCCTCGAGCCCGGGCTCGACCGCGAGTTCTCGCCGGATGACAATGCTCATTGGGTCGAATCGACCGCCCCCATCGTCGAGGCGTTTCTCCACGCGCGATATTTTCTCGAGATGGCGGTGAAGTACGCCGCCGAGCTCGAGGAGCCGCCGCAGCTCATGCCGTCGGGCTGGGCTGCCTTGCTCAGCCTCTACGGGCTTCGATGACGTCCTCGGGTCGCCTGGTCGACGCCGCTGCCGCGAGCCGGGGCCGCGGCAGGCTCAGGGCGCCAGGGCGCGCCGGGTCGCTTCGAGGTAGCCGATCCCGAAGCGCTCGTCGGGCTCGAGGTGGGCGCCTTCGGCCCACTCGTTCCAGGCGTTGACGAAGACCAGACGGTGCTCGGGATGGCCGAGCCGCGCCGCGGCCACCAGCGCGCGCAGCCACTCCTCGTAGGCGGCGGGCGAGGCGCTGTGGAAGACGGTGGCGCGCCGCCCGAGCCGCGGGGTGTTGTCCCAGCCGGCCATGGCGGTGCGGTAGAGGCGGAAGGGGGGCGGCGGCAGCGCGAGGCGCCGGTGGACCACCGCCCGGAAGTCGACGACCGTGCCGCCGAACCCGGGGTCGGTCCCCTCGACCGCGCACTCGTTCTCGGGCAGGTTCTCGCCGTGCGGCGGGAACTCCACCGCGGCGTCGAAGCCGAACGGCCGGGGATCCTGCACGCCGAAGGTCAGGGCGGCGACCAGGTGGAGGTCGGGCAGCCCGCCCTCCCGCGCCGCGCGACGCCAGCGCGTGGTCGTCGCCAGCGGCTCCGGGATCGAGCCAGGCCGGTAGACCAGCAGCACCGGCGCGCCGCGCACCCGGAGGTAGCGGCGGTCACGGAACATGGGCAGCAGGTCCTCGATCAGCGCCGCGTCCAGCTCGGGACCGTAGCGCTGCTCGACGAGCAGCTCCCGCTCGGCGCCGTCCCAGCGGCGCGTCCAGTTCTCGTTGGCCCAGCAGACGCAGAAGGGAAGGTCCGGCTCGCCGCCGGCGAGCATCTCGGCCAGGGGGCGATCGAGCAGCGTCTTGGTGCCGAACCAGTAGTAGTAGTAGCAGAAGCCGTGAATGCCGTGGCCGCGCGCCAGCGCCGCCTGCCGTGCCCGCGCCTCCGGCAGGCGCAGGTCGTAGAAGCCGAGGCGCTCGGGAAGGTGCGGCTGGTAGTGGCCGGCGAACAGCGGCCGCGCGCGCGTCACGCGGGTCCACTCGGTGAACCCCTTGCCCCACCAGCGGTCGTTCTCCGGAATGGGATGGAACTGAGGCAGGTAGAAGGCGAGGACCTTGACGTCCTCCTCGGCCCCGGCCCCGGCCCGGGCGCGAGCGGCGGCAGGCGCGGCCGCCCCGCCCGCCTCGGCCACCTCGGCCGCCTCGCGCCAGGGCCGCCGGCGGATGTGGTCGGCGAGGCGGAAGCCGTGCCGGTCCTCGCCGCCGCCGTCGCCGTCGCCGCGCTCGACCGCCACGAACCCCTCGTGCACGGCCAGGCGGCGGATCAGCGTCCGCGAGCTGCCGGTGGCCGCCACCAGGTCGCCCACCAGCGCCGACAGGCTCTCCTCGCCGGCCCAGACGTGGCCCGGGTCCTGGAACTCCGGCCAGTGCTCCCAGGCCCAATCCTCGACGATGTAGAGGCCGCCGGGCGGCAGCAGCGGGAAGAGAGCCTCGAAGCTTGCCCGCGTCGGCACGGCCAGGTGGGAGCCGTCGTCGATCACCAGGTCGAGCTCGCCGCCGAGATCGCGCTCGACGAGCTCGCGCAGCGCCGCGCGGTCCGCCTGGTCGGTCCGCCAGCGCGTCAGCACCCGCCCCTCCAAACCGTTGGCCGTCACCCAGCGGCGGAAGTACGGGCTGTCCTCGCGGTCCCGCAGGTCGATGGCCACCAGCCGCTCGGGCCGCAGGTGCTCGAACCAGAAGGCGGTGCTGCCGCCGTCCCAGATGCCGATCTCCAGCATGCGCCGCGGCCGGAAGGCGGTCGCTGACCAGAAGCGCTCGAATTGCTCGACCAGCTGCCGGTTCTTGTAGAAGGCGAAGCACTCGTCGCCGAGCTCCCAGCCGTCGCTCCGCGACTGCTCGAGGCGGAAGACGAGGTCGCCCAGGAGCGCGCGGTCCGGGAGCCAGATCAGGCGCTCGAACATGGCGCCCCCGGGCGCCGGACCGCCACCCCGGTGGCGTCGCGGTAGGTGGCGTGGGGCGTGCGCTGCACGATGGCGACGCGATAAGTCCCCGGCGGCAGGCCGGCGAGGTCGACCGTCGCGTCGAAACCGCAGCGCTCGGGATGGCCGGGGAAGGCCGCTGCGACGTCGGTCCTGGCGAAGCGCTCGGTGACGCGGACGACGCGGTCCTCGCCGCCGCCGCACGCCTCGAGGGCCAGGAAGAGATCCACGTCGCCCGGCGCGCAGCTGCCGACGTGCGCCCAGCCCGCCAGGTGGACCGCGTCGCCTGGCAGCGGGATCGGCTCCCGGGCGCCGTGCAGCTCCGCGCCGCCGATGCTCCCCACCCGGTCGAGACAGAAGCCGCCGCCGGAGGGCGGCAGCTGCCGGCTCGCGACCTGCACCCAGCGCAACGTCTCGGGGCCGGCCGCCGGCTGGCCGCGGCCGAGCGCCGCCTCGACGCTGTCCAGCAGGCGGTCGCGCGTGTGCTCGTGCAGCGCCAGCACCTGTCCGAGCTCGCCGAGGACGGCAGCGGCCGGACCTTCGATCTCTCCCAGCGCGTCGCGCAGCCGGCGCAGGAGCACCAGGCCGCTGGCGGGTCCGCGCGCCGCCCGCCGCGTGGCGAGGAGCGCGGCGCGGCCGTCCCGATCGTCGGGTTCGAGGTAGGCGCCGCGCAGCCAGTCGTTCCAGGCGTCGACGAACACCACGCTCTCGCCGCGCCGCCGCGTCGCGTCGACCGTCGAGCGCAGCCAGTGCTCGTACAGCTCGGCGGCGAGCGGGTCCGCGGCGTCGCGCCGGCACTCGACGCTCCGCAGGAGGCGGTACGGCGGCCAGGGGCGCGCGAGCGCCGCGGCGACAGCGTCGGCGCGATCGGCGGCCGGCCGCGCGGGAGCTTCGAGGAAGGAGTCGAAGCCGAGGTCCTCCGGGCGATCGGCGGGAGCCGGCTCGGCGGCGCAGAGATGGAGCTCGCCGAGACCGCGCTCGGCGGCCGCGGCGCGCCAGGCCCCGGCGATCCGCCGCGGCTGGGCGAGCCGCGCGGTGCCGCGCACGAGCAAGAGGCAGCGCCCCTCGACGCGCAGGTAGCGGCGATCGCCGAGTCCGGGGGCAACGTCGTCGAGCAGCCGCCCGGCCGCCGCCGCCGAGATCGCTTCGTCCTCCGCCAGCACCACCATCAGGCAGAAGGGGAAATCGGGCCGGCCGCTGGCCACGAGGTCGCGCCAGGGCTCGTCCCAGCGCGGCCCGCCCGCCTCCCACGGATAGAGGTAGCAGAAGGCGTCGACGCCGTGCTCGCGGGCCAGCGCGGCCTGTGCCTCCCGCACCTCGGGCACTCGCGGATCGCCGAAGCCGAGCTCGGTCGGCAGCGGCCGTGGCGGCTGGGCCGCAGCGAGCCGCGCCCAGGCGCTGGCGGCATGGCCGCCTTCCCTCTGCTCGCCGCCCCCGGCCGGCGCGTAGCAGCGGGGGTCGTACAGCGCCACCAGCGAGACGTCGCGCACCACCGCCGGGGCCCCACCGGGATCGTCGGAGCGGGCGGCGCGGGCGGCCGGCGGTGCGCCCTGCTCGGCCGGCGTGGTCACCGCCGGCTTGCGCACCAGCGCCAGGTCTTGCGCGAAGGTCGGGCTCGCCCCGGCCGGCATCGCCAGCAGCTCGAGGCCGGCCGCGGCGATCTCCCGCCGCACGACGTCGCGCGCGAAGAAGGCGACGCCGTAGAGCGGCTCGCCGCCGTAGCCGGAGGTCAGGGCGGCGAAGCCGCATCCCTCCTCGCGCACGGCGCGCGCCGCGGCGGCGCGCTGCTCGGGAGAGTAGGACCCGTATTGCTCCATCGCGCCGGCCAGCCAGGCCTCGACGTGGCTCTCGGCAAGGAAGGTGAAGGCCGCGACGCCGCCCGGGCGCAGCATCCGCTCCCAGGCGCGCAGGACGCGCCGCCAATGCTCGAGGGGGGTGTGGGTCAGCAGCGAGACCGAGACGACGGCGTCGAGGCCGCCCGGCAGGAGGTCCTCGTCGGGCCGCCAGCCGGTGACGACCGGCAGCGCGCCGAGCTCGCCGGCACAGAACCGCACGGCGTCGCGGTCGATGTCGCAGGCGTAGACCGCGGCGTGCGGCTGCGCGGCGCGCAGGACGCGGGTCATGCGGCCGTAGTTGCACCCGAAGTCGGCGACCGCCCGGCTGCCCGCCAATCCCGGGTGGCCGTGCTGCCGCAGCAGGGCCTCGATCTCGGCGAGCTGGCTGGCCGCGGAGCGGAAGTAGGAGCCGGGATGGGCGGCCTCGTAGCCGGCGAAGATCACGTCGCTCGCGGCGATCGTGCGGTTGACGCGCCGCAGCACCTCGGCCTGCCGGAGCGCGGCGGCGTCAGCGCCGGCGGGACCGTGGCGCAGCTCTTCCGACCACTCGACGCCGGCGGCCCGGATCAGCGCGACGAGCTCCGGGGCGGCCTCGCGCAGGCTCTCGCCGCGGCCGGCGTCGAGATCGTTGGTGAAGGTCATGAACTCGCCGAACAGGCCGGCGTCGAAGTCGTCGCCGGCCCCCTCGAGGATCTCGCACCACGCCCGCACGACCGCGAGGTTCGCCGGCCTGCATTCCGCGTCGAGGTAGGCGCGCAGCCGCCGGGCGGCGATGCGGCGGACGCTCGGCGGCAGGTTGGTGGGCTGCAGGCGCGCCGGCCAGGTCACCACGTTGTAGGCCAGCGGCAGCTCGTGCTCGTCCAGGAAGCGGAGCAGCGGCACCATGTCCAGCGCGTTGCCGTTCTGCAGCGTCGGCACGGCGACGAGGCCGAGGTCCGGCACCTCCCGGAACCAGCGCAGGTTGTCCACCAGCCGGCGCCAGCTGCCGCCGTGCCGCAGGTACTCGTAGAGCTTGCCGTGACCGTCGATGCTCAGCGACAGGCTGAAACCGCGGAAGAGCGGCGCCAGCTCCGCGAGGTGGGAGCTCCGCTGCTGGCCGTTGGTTGCCAGGCCCACGGAGAGGCGCGCCGCCAGGCCACGCGCGACCAGCGCGCGAAGCAGCCGCCAGGTGGCGTCGATCAGGAAGGGCTCGCCTCCCATCAGCGACAGCACCGTATTGTCCCCGGCGGCGCCGGCACCGCTCGCGATCATGTCCGCCACGGCGTCGACGTCCTCGAACCACGCCGTGCGGTCCTCCGGCACGAGCCGCAGCCGCCGGCGCCCGCCGGACGGGGCCTCGGAGGCCGCTGCCGGTCCGTTCGCGGCCCATGCGGCGTGCAGCGGATCGGCGGCGATGCGCGAGCTGAAGAGCGGGCTGCAGCTGCGGCACTTCAGGTTGCAGACGTTGCCCAGCTCCAGGATGAACCAGTCCGGCCGGCGCTCGAGGCGGAAGCCGCTGCCGGCGCCCTCCAGGTGCAGGTGCTCGACGGCGAGCCGGCCGCCGAGCAGCCGGTAGGCGGCGTTGGCGGCCAGCCGCCGGCTCACGCCCCCCACCGCCTCGCGCTCCCAGCAGTGGCGGCAGCTCTCGGGCTTCTCGCCGCGCGCCAGCGCCGCGCGCACCTGCACGATCTCCGGGGCGTTCCAGAGCTCGTCGAGCGAGTCGCGGTAGACGCTGCCCATCCGGCCGTCGACGGTCAGGGGCGTCGGGATGTCGCAGCAGAAGGTCGCCCGGCCGTCGGGTCCGATCGCGAGGTTGGTCCAGGGAACGATGCAAGCGGTCTTCGACATCGCGGTCTACTCCCGGCGAGAACGGCCCACGCGACGCGCCCGCTTGCCCCGCCGGCGGCCGCGATGGAGGTTCCCCAGCGCGGCGCCCGGCGCAACCTGCAGTGCCTCTTGGGCATTCACGATAGTACACCGAGGGCGGGGGTTGACGGCAGGCGCGGCGCGGGCGTAGCGTCTCCGATCGATCCCCGCATGCACTACCGCGCGTCTCTCGCCGTCGGTCTCGCCCTGCTCGTGGCTCCGCCGGCGGCCGTGGAGGCCGTGGGCGCCGCAGGCGCCGCGGGCGCCGCGGGCGCGGGGGCCGCCGCCCCGGCCCGCCCGGTCACCGTGGCCGACCTGATGGGGCTGCGCTCGATCTCCGACGTGCGGATCTCGCCCGACGGCCGGCAGGTCGCCTACGTGGTCTCGCGGCCGGCGCTCGAGAAGGACGAGCACGAGGCCGTGCTCTACCTGGTGCCGGTCGCCGGCGGGACGCCCGCGCGCCTCACCTACGGCACGCGGATCTTCAACAAGCCGCGGCCGGCGCCCCACCTGCGCTGGTCGCCCGACGGCGCGCGCCTGTCCTTCCTGGCTTTTGCCGGCGACCTGCCCCAGGTCTTCGTTCTCGACGCGCGGGGCGGCGAGGCCCGGGCGCTCACCGCCAGCCGGCAGGGCGTCTCGGACTACGCCTGGTCGCCCGACGGCACGCGGCTCGCCTACCTGGCGCCCGATGCGCCCCCGGCCGAGGAGGAGCGGCGGCGCCAGGACAAGTCGTTCGTGATCGAGGTCGACCGGCAGGAGCGCCCGGCGCGGGTGTGGGTGCAGGATCTCGCCGGGGGGCAGCCCCGGGCGCTCAGCCCGCCGGATCAATTCGTGGCCGCCCTCGACTGGTCGCCGGACGGCGCGACCATCGCCTACGCCGCCGCGGCGCGGCCCGGGTACGTGGGGGTGTTCCACACCCGCATCTATGCGCTGCCGGCGGCCGGCGGCGAGCCGCGCGTGCTCGTCGACCGCGACGGCATGAACACCTCGCCCCGCTACTCGCCCGACGGCCGCTGGATCGCCTTCATCTCGACCGCCGGTCGGCCGGGAATGGTCTCGACCTGGGGGCTGTATCTGGTGCCGGCAGGGCCGCCTGCGACCGCTCCGACGGCAGCGACGGCGACGGCGGCGAGGGAAGGCAGCGGCGAGCGGCTGCGCGTCCGCAGCCTCGCCCCGGACACCTGGGTGACCGAGCTCGCCTGGGCGCCGGACAGCGCCTCGCTGGTGGTCGTGCCGAACGAGAGCCCGTCGCAGCGCGGCGCGCACATGTTCGAGCAGCCGTTGCTGCGGCTGTGGCTGGACGGCCGCCGCGCGGAGCTCGACCCGGGCCCCTTCGTCCATTACTCGCCCTCGTTCAGCCGCGACGGGCGGCGGCTCGCCTTCCGCTCGGTCGAGGCGCAGGGCATGGGCGACGTCTTCGTCCTCGATCTCGCCGGCCGCGCCGGCCGCGCCGGCGGCGGCCAGGGCCGGCCGCGCCGCCTGACCGAGGTGAACCCGGAGCTCGCGGGGCTGGCGCTGGGCAGGCTCGAGCCGATTGCCTGGCGGTCCTTCGACGGCATGGAGATCTGGGGCCTGCTGCTGACGCCGCCCGCGACCCCGCCCGGCGAGGGCGCCGTGCGGGAGCGGCGCCGGCTGCCGCTGGTCGTCTACCTGCACGGCGGACCGATCGGCGGCTTCACCTACGGGGTGTTCCCGCAGTTCATGCACTCGGTCGGACAGGTGGAGCCCTATCCGATCCAGGCCATGGCCGGCGCCGGCATGGCGGTCCTGCTGCCCATGCCGCGCGGCGGCTCGGGCTACGGCGAGGCCGGCTTCCGCATGATCCGGAACGGCTGGGGCGAGGGCGACTACCAGGACGTCATGGCCGGCGTCGACCACCTGGTGAAGGAGGGCGTGGCCGACCCCGACCGCCTGGGAGTCATGGGCGCTTCCTATGGCGGCTACCTGACCGACTGGATCGTCACCCAGACCAATCGCTTCAAGGCGGCCTCCACGATGTGCAGCGTCAGCGACATCGCCGACCTGTACTACGTCTCGGACGCCGGTGACTTCACCCAGGAGTACTTCGGCCTGCCCTGGGAGGCGCCGGAGGCCTACGCCAGGCATTCGCCCATCACCTACGTCTCCCGGGTCGCCACGCCGCTCCTCATCCAGCACGGCGAGAACGACCGCCGCGTGCCGCTCATGCAGGCGACCAAGTTCTACAAGGCCCTGAGGGAACAGGGGAAGACCGTCGAGCTGGAGATCTACCCCCGCGGCGGCCACGTCATCTACGAGCCCGCCCTCGAGCAGGAGATCATGCGCCGCAATCTCGAATGGTTCCGCCGGTGGCTCCGGCCCTGAGCGGCTGACGGGCGCGGACGTAGCGTCTCCAATTTGTCATCGTCATTCCGCCCTTGACAATCTCTCAGCGCTGCAGTATTGTCTCACTTGCCACTACAATCAGTCGGTAAGACGCGCCTGGCCGATCCGGTGCCGTCTCGGTTCACCTGGACGGGATGTGCGCCTGGGGCTCATCGCGCTCCTGCGCAGGGCCGCGGCATGCAACCGATGAGGACTGCGGTTCGCCTTTGGAGCCAAGGGAGGTTCGATGAATCCACCACTCGTCACACCGGTGTTCCTCATGAAGTATCCGCAGGTTCCAGGCGTAACCGACTACCGGCCTGCCATCGACGATACGGGAACCCGTCTGGTCTTCGAGCGCACCGTGCACCAGCGGACCGTCGGCGCGCAGGAGGCGGCCAATCTCCATCTCGAGCTCACCATCGACGACACGGGAACCCGTCTGGTGTTCGAGCGGACCGGGCACGAGCGCACCGTGGATGAGCGGATCGTCGGCGTGCAGGAGGCGGTCCATCTCTATCTGCTCGAGCTCACGATCCCGGATGCGGCACCGCGACCCTTCGTGCCCAGCTTGACGCACTCGACCCGACCCGATTGGTGCTGGCGCGGTGCTGGCGCCCCGGCATCGCCCGGTAGAGTCGCATTCAGCAACGGCGGCATCTGGCTGGCTGACGCCCGCGGATCGGGCTTGGAGCTGCTCGCGGATACCGCAGGGATGGCCTATCCGTCGTGGTATCCCGGCGGCGCGGCGCTGGCGGTGGACAATGGTTCCAGGAGTGCGCACCCGAACCCATGCTCGACCAAGATCGACACCGCCGGTCGGGTGATCACACCGGTGCTGGCCAATTCCACGATCTTCGCCGGCATGCCCAGCGTGAACCAGGTCAATCCCAACCTGGTCGCCTTTGCAGGGCAGCAGATCGCCACCGACCCGTCCACCCCCCCGCACTACGACCAGGAGCGCAACTACATCTGGGTCACCGACGCCTCGACCGAGCCGCCCACCGTCGAGCCGCTCGACAAGGACGCACCCGTGCGCGGCCCCTTCGACCCGCGCTACCAGGGGCGGGCGCCCTGGTGGTCGCCCGACGGTAACTGGGTGGCTTTCGAATCCAGCCGCGCGGCCACGCAGGATCCTCTCCGTGAATACGCGATCTTCATCCAGGACGCGGCGGGGAAGAACCCCGCCGTGCAGGTCACCGACCCGAAATGGAATGGCCAGCACCCCAAGTGGTACCCCGACGGCGTGACGCTGGTGGCGGCCGTGTCCCAGCAGCCCGGCCAGAGGCCCTTCGGCATCGCCCGCCTGGACGTCAGCGCCTTCGTGAGCGGCTGATCAGCGAGTCGAGGCGTGCGCGAAGGAACGCTGGCATTCGCGGGCCTGATTTAGCGCCTCGTGGCGCAAAATTCGCTCCTCGGCTACCTCGGCCGCGCCGGCATCATGCGCGCCCGCGTCCGCCTCTACGAAGAAGAGAACCTGCGCGAGCGGGGAGCCGGCGGCGGCTGACCCCCCGGCCCCCACACCCCTCCTGCCTATTTCGTCCGCCCCCCTGAGGGTTTTCCCAGGGGCGAGATGGGGGACTTTCCTCATTCCCCGGCGGCGGCGGGCGCCCTATCGTCGAGGGTGCCGGAGAGGGCTGCGTCCGGCGACGTAGCGCTTGAACGCTGTTCCAACCGAACGAGGAGGGGGATATGAACAATCGGAGGGAAGACATCGGCCAACGTTTCAGGACCGCCGGCGCGCGCGTCTCGGCAGCGGTCCTGTCGCTGTGCATAGCGCTCTGCGGACTGCCGACGATCGCCACCGCGCAGTCGGTCGGCGGCTCGCCGCCGTACGGCACCCAGGTGGGGAGCGGCATCCTCTCGCCCGCCACGCCCAAGCTCACGTTCTCGGCCGGCCCATTCGTGGTCCCGAACGTCACCGAGGAGGAGGGCCTGCTCGGGCTGGTGGGCGCGGGAACCAACACGCCGACCTGCGCGTCCACCCCGACGCTGCCGGGCGGCGCGCTCGCCAGCGACGCTTGCGACTTCTACGTGCTGACCGTCAACGCCGCCCTGGTTGCGGCGGTCGACAACCTGCAGATCAGCGTCTCCTGGCCGGATCAGAACAATCCGACCGACCAGTCGGAGTTCGATCTCTTCGTCTACGACTCGAACAACAACCCGATCGCGATCGCCAACATCGGCGTCGCCACCCCCCGCGTCGTGACGCTGCCGATCCCCGCCAACGGCACCCAGTACACCGTCCAAGTGGTGCCGTTCAATCCCGAGGGGTTCAGCTACACCGCGAGCATCCAGCTGGTGCCCAAGCCGACGTTCACCGTGCCGCCGCCGAATCCCGCCGCGGCCCGCTTCCGGACCTATCTCTCCCCGACGGGGCTGGGCGACAACGCCGGCGAGCCGTCGATCGGCGTCGACTGGAACCCGAACGTCGCCTCGCTCAAGCACGACACCGTCAACCAGGGGGGCGTGACCTTCTTCCAATCCGGCCCCAACACGCTGCGCGTCAGCTTCGACGACTGCTCCTCGCCGGCCGGCCACCTCTGGGAGGACGTCTCCACCCCGCTGGTGCAGCAGTTCGTGCTCTCCGACCCGATCGGCTTCGTCGATTCGACCACCGGCCGGGTCTTCTCGATGGACCTGATCGGCGGCGAGGGCAACAGCTTCCTCGCCTATTCGGACGACGACGGCACGACCTGGCTGCCGGCGCAGGGCGGCGGCGCTCCCTCGGGACCCGACCATGAGACGCTGGGCGGCGGCCCCTTCGCGTCTCCGCTGCCGAATCCGGGCCCCGTCTATCCCCACGCGATCTACTACGCCTCCCAGGACATCGCCCCCGAGGCGCAGGCCTCGCGGAGCGATGACGGCGGCGTGACCTTCGGACCCGGCGTCCCGATCTACCAGACGCCGGCGTGCGCCGGCAACGCCAGCATTCACGGCCACGTCAAGGTCGGCCCGGACGGCACCGTCTACGTGGCCTCGGGGTCCTGCGCGGCAGGGCCGGGCCTGGCCATCTCGCACGACAACGGCGTGACCTGGTCCTTCGCCGGACCGCCCGGCCAGACCGACAGCCAGTCTCTCGACCCGTCGGTGGCGATCGACGCCGCCAACAAGGTCTACCTCATCTGGCTCGACGGCGCCACCAACCACCCCTTCGTCTCGGTCTCCGCCGACGAGGGGAGCACCTGGAGCGCGCCGTTCGACGTCGGCGCGGTCTACGGCATCCTGAATGCCGACTTCGTGGTCTCCACCGCCGGCGACGCCGGCCGCGCCGCGGTCGGCTTCGTCGGCACGACCGTCGGCGGCAACCCGCAGTCCGCCGCCTTCCCGGGCGTCTGGGACCTCTATGTCGCGACCACCTACGACGGCGGCAAGAGCTGGACGACCGTGAACGTGACCCCGCAGGACCCGGTGCAGCTCGGCTGCATCTGGACCGGCGGCGGCAGCAACCCCTGCCGCAACCTCCTCGACTTCAACGACATGCACCTGGACAGCCAGGGCCGCATCGAGGTGGCGTTCGCCAAGGGATGCCTCGCCTCGGCGAACTGCACGCTGGCGACGGCGTCCCAGCACGGCGCGCCGTATCCAGAGTCCGAGGCCTCGAAGGCGGCGATCGCCCGGCAGTCCGGCGGCCTGCGCATGTTCGCGGCCTTCGACCCGCCGGCGGTGGCCGCTCCCGGCAACCCGAAGCTCGACTCGGCGAAGGTCGACCCGATGACCGGCGCCGTGGACGTGGCGTGGGAGGCGCCCGACAACGGCGGCTCGCCGATCACGTCCTACAACGTCTACCGCGGCACGGCTGCCGGGGCGGAGACGCCATATGCGCAGCTCCCGGCGGGGCACACCGTCTTCGTCGACACGCAGGTCGTGGCGAACACGACCTACTACTACTACGTGACCGCCACCAACGCCGCCGGCACCGGCGGACACTGCGGCGAGGTGGCCTCCGCGGCCGCGGGGTCCTCCCACCAGAGCGCCTGCAACCTGCCGGGGGTCCCCGTCGTCACCGATCCGGCGGGCAACCAGACCGGCGCGCCGGCCAACGCCCAGCTCGACATCACCGGCGTCGCCGTCGCCGAGCCGTTCCCGTCGCCGGCCGGGACCTCCTCGATCGTCTTGACGATGCAGGTCGCCAACCTGGGCCAGCTTCCGGCCCTGCAGCCCAACTCCGAGTGGAAGATCTCGTTCAGCGTGCCGGACACCCATGGCACGCCGCGCACGGTCTTCGTCGAGGGCGACACCAACGACCCGACGAAGCCGTTCGGCCAGTTCGGCTACGGCTACACCGGCGGCACCACGGACTTCGGCCAGGGCTCGACCGGCGTCACCGGCACCTTCGACGTGGCCGGCAACCAGATCGTCATCATCGTCGACACCTCCAAGCCGATCCAGTTCGCGCCGGGCGTGGGCTCGGGAGACCTGCCGTTCACGGTGAACCTGCCGGCCGGCACGGTGCTCAACTCGCTCACCGGACAGACCGTGACGCTCGTCGGCAGCCAGCCGGGCGGCATCGGCGGCGGGCTCCTGCTGACGGTGAACGCGACCGGCAAGGGCAGCTACACCCTCGGCGGCAACGCCTTCTGCCGGCCGGAGGGCCCGCCCCTGGCGGTCCTGCAGGGCATTCCGAACACCGGCTGCGCGCCGCTGACGGTCGCTTTCGACGGCTCGCAGTCGTTCGATCCGGACGGCGACTCGATCACCTCCTACACCTTCAACTTCGGGGACGGGTCGGCGCCTGTGACCCAGGCCTCGCCGAAGTTCTCCTACACCTACTCGAAGGCGGGCAACTATCCCGCCTCCCTCAAGGTGAGCTGCTCCCGTAACGCCACCAGCGGCAACGTGGCCCAGGCCGAGATCCAGGCGGGAGCGACTCCCGCGACGCCGGCGATCACCGCCCCGTCCACGGCCAAGCCGAACCAGACCGGCCTGACCGCCTCGGCGGCCAACCACGCGGGCAGCAGGTACTCCTGGAGCATCCAGAACGGCACCATCACCGCCGGCCAGGGGACCAGCCAGGTCACCTTCACGGTGGGCACCAAGGGGAGCACGACCCTGACGGTCACCGAGGCCACGAACCTCGGCTGCGCCTCGCAGGCCGCGTCGGCCACGGTGACGATCGGCAAGAAGTGAGCCTTCCTCGAGGCGGGCGCGCCCCGGCCCGGCGCCGGCGGCGCGCCCGCCTCATTCGATTCGCGGGCTGCACCGAGCCCGCGACTCCCCGATTC
>Ga0207699_10000072_pt1 | contig 81208 bp, 60 predicted proteins | sample LARL51metaG_FD_184344 | JGI IMG/M metagenome (GOLD analysis project Ga0207699, IMG submission 184344) | Corn, switchgrass and miscanthus rhizosphere microbial communities from Kellogg Biological Station, Michigan, USA - LAR L5-1 metaG... | ecosystem: Host-associated > Plants > Roots >...
TCCTGGCCCGCCGAGGCGGTCTGCGGCAGGTTGCCGTTGACGATGATGTCGCGCAGGTTGACCGACTGCACATCGTACCCGGTGAGGTAGATGTTGAAGTCGAGCACCGGCACCGACAGGTCAGACCAGAGCACGACGTGCACCAGCACGGCGGTGGCCGAGGCGTTGTTGACCGAGAACAGCGTGGTCAACCCGTTCGGGTTGCTCAGATCCACCTCGAAGTAGGGGAGCAGCAACGTCGCCGCCGGCACCGCGTCGATGGTGCAGATCACGGCCGACATGGGTGCGGCGAGAGCCAGGGCCCCCACCAGCACGAGACACAAGACCACGCGCTTCATTCGAGATCCTCCTTTAGTTGTCGACCGCAATCGGTCAGCGTCGAACCGACGCAAACTCCTAACTTCCACTCCCCGGCTGAACGGTCCTCACCAGCCGGGGGCATTCGTTCGCTTGGAACCGCTCGCTTCCTCGACTTCCTCCGCCTGCATCGCGGGCGTCGGCTTCAGTCGTGACCATCGCCGGCGGAGCACTACGGGGCCAGGGCTCCCGGCTCGGCCCGGCTACGGGCAGGGCTAGGTTGGTGGCGGACAGACCAATGGCAGCGGGAGGATACAACCTCCGGGGCCGGTTTGCAAGAGCCTCGTTCGGATTCCCCGCCCCGGAGGCACTACTTGCGGCGGTTGGCGGCGAGCACCCGCTTGCGCAGGCGGACGGCGGCGGGGGTCACCTCGACCAGCTCGTCCTCGCGGATGAACTCGAGCGCCTGCTCGAGGTTCATCAGCCGCGGCGGGATCAGCCGGATCATGTCGTCGGAGCCCGACGCGCGCATGTTGCTGAGCTTCTTCTCCTTGGTCACGTTGACGTCGAGGTCGTTGCCGCGGGCGTGCTCGCCGATCACCATGCCCTCGTAGACCTCGTCGCCCGGCGACAGGAAGAGCGTGCCGCGCGGCTGCAGGTTCTCGATCGAATAGGCGGTGGCGCGCCCCTGGCGGTCGGCCACCAGCGTGCCCGTGGCGCGGTGCTCGATGTCGCCCTGCCAGGGCTCCCAGCCGTCGAACAGGTGATTCATGATGCCGGTGCCGCGCGTGTCGGTCAGGAACTCGGTGCGGAAGCCGATGAGGCCGCGCGACGGCACCCGGAACTCCATGCGCACGCGGCCCGAGCCGTGATTGCTCATCTTCATCATGCGGCCGCGCCGCTCCCCCATCTCCTGCGTCACCACACCGATGAACTCCTCGGGGCAGTCGATCGCCAGCATCTCCATCGGCTCGCGCACGACGCCGTCCTGCGCGCGGGTGATCGCCTGCGGCTTGCCCACCGACAGCTCGTAGCCCTCGCGCCGCATCATCTCGATCAGGATGGCGAGCTGCAGCTCGCCGCGCCCCGAGACGCGGAAGGCGTCCGCCGACTCGGTGGGCTCGACCCGGATCGAGACGTTGACCAGGCGCTCGCGCTCGAGCCGCTCCTTGAGCTTGCGCGAGGTGACGTGCCTGCCCTCGCGGCCGGAGAACGGCGAGTCGTTGATCGACAGCACCATGGTGATCGTCGGCTCGTCGACGTGGATCGGCGGCAGCGGCCGGGGGTCCTCGCGGTCGGCGAGCGTCTCGCCGATCTGCACCTCCTCGAGGCCGGCCACCGCCACGATGTCGCCCGGCCCCGCCTCGGCCACCTCGATGCGGCGCAGCCCCTCGTAGCCGTAGAGCACGCTCACCTTGGCCGGCGCGGCGGCGCCGTCGAGGCGGCAGATGGCGATCTCCTCGCCCTTGCGCACGCGGCCGTTGAACAGGCGGCCGATCGCCAGGCGGCCGACGTAGTCGTCCCAGTCGAGGGTGGTGATCAGCAGCTGCAGCGGCATCTCCGGGTCGTAGCGCGGCGCCGGCACGGTGCGCAGGATCGCCTCGAACAGCGGCGCCAGCGTCTCGTCCGGACCGTCGGGCGTGCGCCGGCAGAGACCGGCGCGGGCGTTCGCGTAGAGCACCGGGAAGTCGAGCTGCTCCTCGCCGGCGTCGAGGTCGATGAACAGGTCGAAGACCTCGTTGAGCACCTCGCCGGGGCGGGCGTCGGCGCGATCGATCTTGTTGATCACCACGATCGGCGGCAGCTCGGCCTCGAGCGCTTTCTTGAGCACGAAGCGGGTCTGCGGCAGCGGCCCCTCGGAGGCGTCGACCAGCAGCAGCACGCCGTCCACCATCTCGAGGGTGCGCTCGACCTCGCCGCCGAAGTCGGCGTGGCCGGGGGTGTCGACGATGTTGATGCGGGTGCCACGGTAGAGGATGGCGGTGTTCTTCGCCATGATGGTGATGCCCTTCTCGCGCTCGAGGTCGATCGAGTCCATGACCCGCTCGGCGACGTGCTCGTGCGCGCCGAAGATGCCGCTCTGCCAGAGCATCGCGTCCACCAGCGTCGTCTTGCCGTGATCGACATGGGCGATGATCGCCAGGTTGCGTACGTCTTCACGGGTCTCGATCACGGACTGTCCTCGACGGAGAGATGCGGCGCGAGCGGCCGGCGGGAAGACCCGCGGCCCAAGGGGAGGTGGAGGATAACACACCTCGGCGGAGCACGGATCTTGCTTACAGATCGCGGTCGTGGGTCCGTTCGGATCCGACTCGGAGATGAAGAGGCGATGAAGAAGAGAAGGATGGCCAGGTTCTCGGCGCCGGCGCTGGTCGCGGCGGTCGCGCTCGCGCTGGTGGCGGCCGCCGCCGCCCCGCCCGCCCACGCCGCCGCCAAGCCGGTGCGGCACGCCCGCCGGGCCGCGGCGCCCGCGGCGGCGGCGCCCGCCGGGGAGACGCTGACCTACGGCCGTTTTGGCAAGGTCGCGCTATATCGGCAGACTCCTCACCCGCACGACGTCGTGCTCTTCTTCTCCGGCGACGGCGGCTGGAACCTCGGCGTCGTCGACATGGCGAGGACCCTGTCGAAGATGGACGCCCTCGTGGTCGGCATCAACCTGCCGCGCTACCTGGCCGCGCTCGCCGCCGGCAACGAGACCTGCTCCTACCCGGCGAGCGACGCCGAGCTGCTAAGCAAGTTCGTGCAGAAGAAGCTCGACTTCCCCACCTACACGCCGCCAGTGCTGGTCGGCTACTCCTCCGGCGCCACCCTGGTCTACGCGCTGCTGGTGGAGGCGCCGCCGAACACCTTCAAGGGCGCGATCAGCATGGGCTTCTGCCCCGACCTGCCGCTGCACAAGCCGTTCTGCGCCGGCCACGGCCTGACCTGGGGCCCCGGACCGAAGGGCAAGGGCGTCAGCTTCAAGCCGGCCGCCACTCTCGAGCAGCCCTGGGTGGCCTTCCAGGGACTCGTCGACCAGGTGTGCTCGCCGCAGGACGTCGAGACCTACGTGCGCCAGGTGAAGCGCGGCGAAGCGGTGATGCTGCCGAAGGTCGGCCACGGCTTCTCGGTGCCCGCCCACTGGGAGGACCAGTTCAAGCAGGCGTTCCAGCGCCTCACCAGCGCCGTCGAGCCCGGTCATACGCCGGCCCCGGCCGGCGCCGCCGCCGGCACCCGCGGACCCGCGCCGCGTCCGGCGGCGCCCGGCCCCGCCGCCCCGGGCCAGGCCGCTGGGGCGCCCGCGGCCGCGCCGCCGCCGGTCAACGACCTGCCCGTCGTCGAGGTGCCGGCGAAGCAGCCGGTCGGCGACCTGCTGGCGGTGATCGTCTCCGGCGACGGCGGCTGGGCGAGCATCGACCACGACGTGGCCAACGACCTCGCGGAGAAGGGCGTGCCGGTCGTCGGGCTCAACTCGCTGCAGTACTTCTGGAGCGCGCGCACCCCCGACGGCGCCGCCGCCGACCTGCAACGCATCGCGCGGCACTACCTGGCCGCCTGGGGGAGACAGCAGCTGCTGCTCGTCGGCTACTCGCTGGGTGCGGACGTGCTGCCGTTCATGGCCAACCGCCTGCCTCCCGACCTGCTCGGCCGCGTGCGGCTCATCGTGCTCCTCGGCCCGAGCCGCAAGACCAGCTTCCAGTTCCACCTGACCGACTGGCTGGGCGGCAGCGGCGGCGGCGACCGGCCGGTGCTGCCCGAGGTCGCCAAGCTGCGCGGCAGACCGCTGCTGTGCCTCTACGGCCAGGAGGAGCAAGACAGCCTGTGCACCGAGATCGGCGGCCTCGGCAAGGCGGTCGCCCTCCAGGGCTCGCATCACTTCGGCGGCGACTACGCGTCGCTCGCCGACCGCATCCTCCGCGAAGTGCAGCCGGCAGCCGCGCGCAAGTGACCGGTCCGCTCTCGAGACAGCCGCCGGCGGCGGGCGTCGGCGGCGGCACTGCCCGCCCGCGGCGTTGCGCACCCGTGCGGCACGTGGGCTCCTGGCGCTGCGGCGCCCTCGGAGCCTCCAGGATCGGCCGCACCGGGGCGCTCGTCGTGGCCGCCCTGGCCGCCCTGGCCCTCATCGCCCCGAGCGCCGCCATCGCCGTCGCGGCCCCCGGCGCCGTCACGGCCCCCGGCGCCGTCGAGCACCAGACCTACGGCCGCTTCGGGCAGGTCTCCATCTACCGCCGCGCCGGCCCTCCGAAGGGCGTCGCGGTCCTGGTCTCCGGCGAGGACGGCTGGGACGCCCAGGCCGAGGCGCTGGCGCGCAGCCTCGAGTCGCTCGACGCGCTGGTCATCGGCCTCGACCTGCAGTACTACCTGCGCAAGGTGGAGCGCCTGACCCAGGACTGCGCGTACCCGGCCGGCGATTTCGAAATGCTGAGCAAGCTGGTGCAGAAGAAGCTCGGGCTGCCGGTCTACACGCCGCCGGTGCTGGCCGGCTTCGGCACCGGCGCCACCCTCGCCTACGGCGCGCTGGCCCAGGCGCCGAGCGGCAGCTTCGCCGGCGCCGTCAGCCTCGGCTTCTGCCCGGAGCTCGAGGCCAGCCATCCGCTGTGCCCCGGCCGCGGCCTGGTCTCGAAGCCGCTGCCGGGCGGCGGCTCCTACCAGCTGCAACCGGTCGCGAGCCTCGACCAGCCCTGGCTGCTGGCGCCCGCCGCGGCGGGCGGGGGCGGCGGGACGCGGTGCGGCGGCTCCCCCCTGGCGGGACAGACGGCGGAAGCCTTCGCCGCCAAGATCAAGGGCGCCGCGGTCGTCTCGCCGCCGAAGAGCAGCGGCCACCGCCAGGCATCGCCCGAGCTGCGCGCCGGCGCGGGCCTCAAGCAAGCCTACCTGCGGCTCTTGAACGCCGCCGAGCTGGCCCGGCCGCCCGAGACCGCGGTGCGCCGCTCGCTCGCCGACCTGCCGCTGCTCGAGCTGCCGGAGCCCGGCGCGACCGGCGACACGCTGGCGGTCGTCGTCTCGGGCGACGGCGGCTGGGCCGGGCTCGACCGGGACGTGGCCGGCCAGCTGGCCGATCGCGGCTTCCCGGTGGTGGGCCTGAACACCCTGCAGTACTTCTGGACCCCCCGCACGCCGGAGGGCGCCGCCGCCGACCTGGCGCGCATCCTGCGGACCTACCTCGCCGCCTGGAAGCGCAAGGACGCCCTGCTCATCGGTTACTCCCTGGGTGCCGAGGTGCTGCCGTTCATGGTCGATCGGCTGCCGCCCGACCTGCAGGCCAAGGTGCACCTGGTGGCCCTGCTCGGTCCGGGGCGCACGACCAGCTTCGAGTTCCGGCTCAGCGAGTGGCTGGGCCACGGCGGCGGCCAGGACCGGCCGGTGCTGCCCGAGGTCGCGAAGCTGAGGGGCAAGCTGCCGCTGCTGTGCGTCTACGGCAGCGGCGAGAAGACCACCAGCCTCTGCACGGCGCTGGCGCCGTCGCTCGCCACCAGCGTCGCCCTGCCCGGCGCCCATTACCTGGGCAGCAATCCGCGGGCGGTGGTGGTGGCGATCACCCGCCAGCTGGCCAAGATGGCGGAGGCGCGCGCCGCGGCGGAGCCGGCGGCCGAACCGGCGGCCAAGCCGGGGCCGGGAGACAAGGCCGAGGAAACCACGAAGAAGAAGGCCCATCCTCCTCCGCCGCCGTCGTCGCCGCCGCCGCCGGGCAACCCACCGCCGCCCACGGCCGGCGTGCCGGCCGGCACCGGTGCCGCCACCCGGGGCGCGGCCTGGGCGGCGACCTTGCGGGCGGCATGGGTCCCTGACATCCAGGCCGCCGCGCGGATCGCTGCCGTCCATGCAGCAGCGCTGTCTCCGGCCGCAACCCGCGCCCTGGCCTCCGGAGCCGGCCGCTCGGCGGCAGCCTCGGCCGGCGCCGCCGCCGCCGCGCCGCCGCCGGCCGAGGAGACCGCCCAGTACGGCCGCTTCGGCACGCTCCACTTGCAACGCGAGACTCCGCATCCGGCCAACGTCGTGCTGCTCTTCTCGGACGAGGCCGGCTGGGACGCCGCCGCGGGCCAGCTGGCGCGGGCGCTCGCGGCGCAGGGCCTGCTGGTGGTCGGCATCGACACCCGCCACTACCTGGAGCGCGTCGCCGCGCAGCACGACCGCTGCGCCTACACGGCAGGCAGCCTCGAGAACCTGAGCAAGGTGATCCAGAAGCGCCTCGGCTTCCCGCGCTACGTGCATCCGCTGGTGGCGGGCCTCGGCGGCGGCGCCGCGCTCGCCTACGGCGCGCTCGCCCAGGCTCCCGCCAACACCTTCCGCGGCGGCCTGGGCCTCGCCCCCTGCGCCGGCCTGCCGGGCGGCCAGCAGCTCTGCGCCGGCCGCGGCCTGGCCACGCGGCCTGGGGCAAGCGGCGGCTTCGAGCTGCTGCCGGCGAAGAACGTCGAGCAGAGCTGGACGGCCCTGGCGGGAGCGGCCGACCGCCGCTGCCCGGCCGCGGCGGCGGCGGAGCTGGCGCGTGCCGTGCCCGGTGGCGAGGCCGTCACGCTCCCCGGCGTCGACCATGCCTTCGCCAAGCCCGCGCTCTGGCAGCCGGCGCTGCGCCAGGCCGTCGAGCGCCTGCTGGCGCCGCGCCCCGCCCGTCCCCGGACCGGGACGCCGCCGGCGACCGCCGAGACCGTCGGCTCGCCGGCCCTGCCCGGCCTGCCGGTGATCGAGATGCCGGGCGCCGGCTCCGCCGGCGGCCCGCTGGCGGTGATCCTCTCCGGCGACGGCGGTTGGGCCGGCGTCGACCGCGAGGTGGCCAAGGTGCTGGCGGGACAGCGCGGCGTGCCGGTGGTCGGGCTCGACAGCCTCGAGTACTTCTGGAACGGCCGCACGCCGGACGCCGCGGCGGCCGACCTGCAGCGGGTGCTGCGCCACTACCTCGGAGCCTGGAAGCGGGACCGCGTGCTGCTCGTCGGCTACTCGCTCGGCGCCGACGTGCTGCCCTTCCTGGCCGCTCGCCTGCCGGCCGACCTCCTGGACCGCGTCGGCGTGATCGCCCTGCTGGGCCCGAGCCGCACGACGCCCCTCGAGATCCGCGTCAAGGAGAACAAGGCTTCCGAGCTGCCCATCCTGCCCGAGGTGCTGAAGCTGCGCGGGCGTCCGCTGCTCTGCGTCGCCGCCGCCGGCGAGAGCGACAGCCTCTGCGCGGACCTCGAGCCCGGCGTCGCCCGGAAGGTCGAGCTGAAGGGCTCCCACGCCTTCGACGGCGACTACGAGCAGCTCGCCGACAGCATCCTCGGCGCCGCCGTGCCGCCGCGTGCCGGCGCCCGGCGGGACGCGGGCGGGGGCCGAGCCGGCGGGCCGGGTCAGATCTCGATCTGGAAGTGATCGCGCAGCCCGCGGCGGCCCGGGTCGGAGAGCCGGACGGCGCGGCTCGACGGCGTCCGCTCGATCCAGCCCAGCTCGAACAGGCGAGCGAGGAGCGCCGCGCCCAGGGCGCCGGCGAGGTGGTGCCGGCGCTCGCTCCAATCCAGGCAGGCCCTCGCGAACGCGCGCCGCGCGGCCCGGGCTCCCGCCACGTCCACGGCCAGCCGCCGGAAGAGCCGCTCTCCCGCCGGCGTCAGGACGTAGTCGCGCGCATGAGCGACGAGGCAACTGCGCGCCAGCAGCGCCTCGGCGATTCGCACGCCCAGCTGGCCCGCCAGGTGGTCGTAGCAGGTCCGCGCCAGCCGCAGGGCCTTGCCCTCCTGGCCTTCACGGAAGGTCCGGGCCGGGGCCGGCGGCGCGACGGTGGCGAGGGCCTCGAGGAGGCCCATCACGGTCGGGCTGGCGAGACGGTAGTAGCGGTGGCGTCCCTGCCGGTCGGCGGCCACCAGCCCGCCGGCGATGAGCTTCTCCAGCTGATAGCTGATCGTCGCGGCGGTGACTCCCGCGTGCAGCGCCAGGTCGCAGGCCGGCAGCGCCCGCCCGTCGCTCAGGGCGAAGAGAATCGTCGCGCGCGTGGCATCGGCCACGAGGGCGGCAACCGGGGCAACCTGGGCGTCTGCATCCATAGTTCGATGACGCTCGAACTATATCACAGCTATCCTCTTGCTTGACAGGGCGGCAGCCGGCTGCCCGAGACGCCCGTCGACACGCGAGGCCGAAGGCCCCCTTCCTGCCCGGAGGATGACGATGACGATCACCTGCTTCATCCGCTACCAGATCGATCCCTTCCAGCGTGAAGAGTTCCGACAGTACGCCGACAACTGGGGCCGCATCATCCCGCGCTGCGGCGGCCACCTGGTCGGATACTTCCTTCCTCATGAAGGCACGAACGACGTCGCGTGGGGATTGATCGCTTTCGCAAGCCTCGCCGCGTACGAGGCGTACCGGACGCGCTTGCGACACGACGACGAAGCGCGCGCCAACTTCGCGATGGCACAGAGCCGGCGCCTGATCCTCCGAGAGGAGAGAACCTTCGTCGAAGTGGTCGACGGGACCTTCGGCCTGCCCGCGACCCTCCCGGCGCCGGCGTGATCCGTCTCAGGGATGGATCTTCTTGCCCTCGCTCAGCATGGCCACGAAGGTCTTCAGGCGCCGCGCCCGGGTCTCGGGTCTCTTGGCTTCTTGCAGGCGGTAGAGGATCGCGTACCGGTTCGCGCTGTCGAGCGTGGCGAAGAACTCGCGGGCGGCGGCGTTGCCCGCCAGCTCGCGCCGCAGGTCGTCGGGCACCGCCGCCGCGCGCTGGCCGTGGTACGCCGCCTCCCAACGGCCGTCCGCCTTGGCCCGCTCGACCTCGCGCAGGCCCGCTGGCTTCATCGCGCCCCCGGCGAGGAGCGCCGCGACCCGGTCGCGGTTGATCCTGGACCACTTGCTCCGCGGCCGCCGCGGGGTGAAGCGCTGCAGCCAGTAATCGCCGTCGAGCTTGTCCTTCTGGCCGTCGATCCAGCCGTAGCAGAGCGCCACGTCGAGGGCCTCCGAGTAGGAGACCGTGGCGATGCCCGAGCCCTTCTTCGCGACTTTGACCCACAGCCCGGGCGAGCTCGCATGATGCTCCGCGAGCCACGCCTCCCAGGCGTCGCGGGACTCGAACGAGATGACCAGTTGATCCTGCTTGACGCTCATGGCGCGCGTCCGCTCGCCCGCGGGAGTAGGGCCGGGAGTAGGGCGAGGCAGGCCGCAGCGTGCCCGAGGGGTCTAGCTCTCGGGCGGCGGCGGCTCTTCCATGCCCACCGAGAACATGCGCTCGAGGTTGTAGCGCGAGTAGACGCGGAAGGCGATCAGGGTCTCGGTGCGCACGATGCCCTCGATCTTCAGCATCTGGTTGGTGACCGCCGTCGCGATCCCCTCGTTGTCGGCCACCCGCGCCACCGCCACCAGGTCGTACTGGCCCGCCACCGAGTACACCTCGGTGATGGGCGGGAGGTCCACCAGCTGCTGGGCCACCTCGTTGATCCTCGACTTCTCCACCACCAGCAGGATGACGGCGCTGACCATGACAGGAAGGCCCCTCCAGCCGGCGGCTCGCGCGGGGCGTCCGCCAACCTCCGCCACTCTACAACACTCGCCTCCGGGGGGGCTCCGGGCTCCCTGGAGGCCTGCTAGATTAGCCGCCGTGCCCGATGACGCCGCCTTGCCTCCGGAGCTGTTCGCGGCCACGCTGGCGCTGCTCGAGGAGCTGACGGCCATCTCCTCGGCCAGCGGCGATGCGGCGGGGCTTGGACGCATGGCGGCGCGGCTGGCCGCGGTGCTCGCGGCGCGGGGGCTGGAGGTGGAGGTACGGCAGGGTCTCGGACCCGCAGGCGGCGGCAATGCCGCTGGACCGGGCGGCGACGCCCTGCCGGTGGTCGTGGCGCGGGGGCCGGCTGCCGCGGCGGGGCACGGCCACCTGCTGCTCGTCGGCCACCTCGACACGGTCCTGCCGGCGACGCCGCCGCGCCGCGATGGCGATCGCCTGGTGGCGACCGGCGCCATCGACATGAAGGGCGGGCTGGCGACGCTGGCCGGCGCGCTCGACCTGCTCGCCTGGCGCGGCATGGCTCCTCCGGCCGACCTGCTGCTGGTCGCGGTGCCCGACGAGGAGGTGGGCGGCGAGCTGGCCCACGCGGCGGTGGAGCGCTGGGGTGCCGGGGCGCGGGCGCTCTGGGTTCTCGAGCCTGGCGAGCCGGGCAGTGCGCCGGGAGCCGAGACGCTGGTCGGAGGGCGGCGAGGCCTCTTCGACTGGCGCCTCGAGGCCCGCGGCAAGTCGGCCCACTCCGGCCTGCACCTCGCCGAGGGCCGCTCCGCCCTGCTGGCAGCCGCCCGCTGGTGCCTCGAAGCGTCGGCCCGGCCGGCGGTGAACGTCGGGCGGCTGGTGGCGGGCGACGCGAGCTTCGTCGGCGACCTCGCGGCCGCGCACGCCTGGCTCGGCACCGAGCGCCAGCTCAACGTCGTGCCGGACGCCGCGGTCGCCGAGGGCGAGGCGCGCTTCTCGACCGCCGCCGCGGGCGAGGAGACCGCGCGGCGGCTGGCCGGCCTGGCCGCCGCCATCGGCGCCGAGACCGGCACCACGCTCGCCTTCCAGCACGGCCGGATGATCCCGCCCGTCGACCCGCGCGGCCCGCAGCAGGCATGGTGCGCGCGCGCCGTGGCGCTGGCCGCGGCTCGCGGTTGGCGCTTGGAGATCGAGGAGGAGCGCGGCGGCATTTCCTTCCCGAACTTCCTCCCCGATCCCGGCCGCCTGCCGGTGCTCGACGGCCTCGGCCCCATCGGCGGCGGCATGCACACCCGCGACGAGCACGTCGACCTGGCCTCGCTCTCCCGCCGCATCGTCCTGCTCGCCGATCTGCTGCAAGCAGACGCGGCCAACCGCTACCAGCCTGAGCGGTAGCCCCGGACGAGGCCCCAAAGCTCGGCCTCGGGCGTAGGCGTGGGGCGGCAGGGAACGAGGATATCCTTGCCGCCATGCCCCACCTGTTCGAGCCGCTGCGGCTGCGCTCTCTCGAGCTTCCCCACCGCATCCTGGTCTCGCCGATGTGCCAGTACTCGTGCGCGGACGGCTTCGCGACCGACTGGCACCTCGTCCACCTCGGCGGGCGCGCCGTGGGCGGCGCGGCGCTGGTGTTCACCGAGGCGACCGCGGTCACCGCCGACGGCCGCATCAGCCCGCAGGACCTCGGCATCTACGACGATCGCCACGTCGAGGCGCTGGCGCGCATCGTGCGCTTCGTGAAGGGCCAGGGAGCCGCGGCGGGCATCCAGCTCGCCCATGCCGGGCGCAAGGCCAGCACCCGGCGGCCCTGGGACGGCACCGGCGCCATCGCGCCGGCGGACGGCGGTTGGGAAGCCGTCGGCCCGACCGGTGCGCCGTTCACCGACGGCTACCCGGTCCCCCGCGAGCTGACCGCCGCCGATCTCGCCGCCGTGGTCGCCGCGTTCCGGACCGCGGCGCTGCGCGCCCGCGCGGCCGGGTTCGACGTGGTCGAGATCCACGCGGCGCACGGCTACCTGATCCAGGAGTTCCTGTCGCCGCTGGTCAACACCCGCGACGACGAGTACGGCGGCTCCTACGACCGTCGCGTGCGGTTGTGCCTCGAGGTGGCGGACGCGATCCGCTCGGTGTGGCCCGACTCCCTGCCGGTGTTCGTCCGGCTGTCCTGCACCGACTGGAAGGAAGGCGGCTGGGACGCCGACCAATCCGTCGAGCTGGCGCGCCGGCTGCGCGACCGCGGCGTCGACCTCGTCGATTGCTCCTCGGGCGGCGCGGTGCCCGACGCCAAGATCCCGGCCGGACCCGGCTACCAGGTGCCGTTCGCCGAGCGCATCCGGCGGGAGGCCGGCATCGCGACCGGCGCGCTGGGGTTCATCACCTCCGCGGCGCAGGCGGACACCATCGTCCGCACCGGGCAGGCCGACTGCGTGCTGCTGGCGCGCGAGTTCCTGCGCCACCCGTACTGGCCATTCCACGCCGCGCGGGAGCTGGGCGCCGTCCTCCCCTGGCCGCCGCAGTACGTGCGGGCGGCGCCGCCGGGCACGCCGGTGCGTCAGGCGCCGGCCGGCGGCGCCGCCGGCGGGCGCTCGATCCCGTAGACCACGACCTCGACGTCCGGCGGCGGGAACCCGAGCTCCCGGCCGGTGGCCAGGCGCTCGAAGCGCAGGCCCAGCTTCTCCATGACTCTCAGGGACGCGCGGTTCTCCGGCTGCGCGATCGCCAGCACCCGCCGCAGGCCCAGCTTCTCCCAGCCGAAGCGCAGCGCGGCGCCGCCGCCCTCGGTGGCAAGGCCGCGCCCCCAGAGACGCCTGGCCACCCACCAGCCGACTTCGATCTCGCTCGAAGTGCGCATGGGCTGGAGCCCGCAGACTCCGGCCACCTGGCCGGTCGCCCGCTCCACCAGGGCGCCCATGCAGCAGCCATGGGAAGCGAGGTGGCGGCGCTGGCGGGCATGGAACTCGGCGATCCGCTCCTCGTCCCACCGCCGGCTGCCGCTGATGTAGCGCATCATCTCGGTATCGCCCACCATCTCCCGGAACCCGGCGTCGTCCTCCGCCTCCCACGGCCGGATCAGCAGGCGGTCGGTCTCGATCCAGAAAGGCTCGTGCACGGCGGCCTATGATAGTGCTCCCGGGCCCGGCGTCGGGAGCAGGAGGGCTGCAGCGTGAGGTCCGCGGCCTCGGACCGCCGGCATGGGAGATTATGCTGATCTGCATTATACTGATCTGCATAATGAAGTTCCTGAACCGGCATGCGGAGATGGACCGCTTGGAGCGGCTGATGCGCCAGGCCGAGGGCGGCCTCGCGGTCGTCCATGGGCGCCGCAGGATCGGCAAGACCCGTCTCCTCCTCGAATGGTCGCGGCGGCATGCGGGGCTCTACACGGTGGCGGACCAGTCCGCCGCCGAGATCCAGCGGCGGTACTTCGCCGAGGCGGTTGCGGAGCGACTGCCGGGCTTTGCCGACGTCGAGTATCGCGACTGGCGCACGCTGCTGTTGCGCCTGGCCCGCGAGGCGCGGGTCGCCGCATGGCGAGGGCCGATCGTCTTCGACGAGCTGCCGTACCTGGTCACCGCCTCGCCCGACCTCCCCAGCGTTCTTCAACGTTGGATCGATCATGAGGCCCGCAGCGCCTCACTGGTGGTCGCCGTCGCCGGGTCGAGCCAGCGGATGATGCAGGGTCTCGTCCTGCGGCCCGATGCGCCTCTCTTCGGCCGGGCGCGAGAGGTGCTCGACCTGGAACCAATCGACGCCTCTTACCTGCGGGAGGCCTTCGCGCCGGCTTCGATCGTCGAGCTGATCGAGCTTCATACTGCATGGGGCGGAATCCCCCGCTACTGGGAGCTGGCCGCCTCGCTGCGGGAGAGCGTTCGCCTGCAGATCGATCACCTGGTCCTCGATCCCCTGGGGCCGCTTCATCGGGAGCCGGATCGGCTGCTCATCGAGGAGGTGCCTTCCGCCCTGGAGGTACGTTCCGTCCTCGACGCCATCGGGGCGGGGGCGCACAGGGTCTCCGAGATCGCGGGCCGGCTGGGCCGGCCTGCGACCTCCATGTCCCGCCCGCTCGAGCGGCTCCTCGGGATGGGGCTGGTCCGGCGCGAGGTTCCTTTCGGGGAGCTCGAGAAAGCGAGCCGCCGGAGCCTGTACAAGATCGACGACCCCTTCTTCCGCCTCTGGTTCCGGGTCGTGGCACCCTATCGGGGACCTCTGGCGAGCGGCTCGCGCCCTTCCCGCCTGCGGCTTCTGGGCCGCTTCTGGGACGACCTGGCTGCCCGGGCTTGGGAGGATCTCTGTCGCCAGCGGATCCCGCGGCTGGCCGGCTCCACTTTGCTGGGGCGGCTCGGTCCCTGGGGGCCCGCGGCTCGCTGGTGGGAGAAGACGGCGCCGGAATGGGATCTCGCGAGCGAGTCCCTGGCAGGCGGCGAGCTCCTCCTGGGCGAGGTGAAGTGGAGCGCCAAGCCCTTCAGCGCTCGCGCCCTGGAACGCGCTCGCGGCGAGCTGGCCGCGAGACCGGCCCCGCACCTTCCGAGCCGCTATGCCGGGCTCTCACTCGTGCGGGCCCTCTTCGTCCCGGAGGTGGAGCCAGGCACCCGACCCGCCAGGCGCGGCAACGGGGGGCCGCTGGTGGTCACCGCGGACGAGCTGCTGTGAGCCGACTCGAGATGGCGCGGGCCGACCAGAAGAGCCCCCGCACACCGTGGACGAGGACCTGAGAGCCACCGTATAACTTGGTAGGCATTGAAGTATGTTGGCAGCTCGCGATTCGGTGCGAGCCAGATCGCCGGCGGTCACGGATCCGCGCCAGCAAGCAAGCGAGAAAGGGCACCGCCATGCCGGCGCGGTGCGTTATTACGAGCTGCCCTACGGGCCGGCGTTCACGCCGATCCAGGACACCGCGGCCTTCGGCACCTGCAGCGTCACCAAGGCCGCGGCGGCCGCGGGCCCGCGCGCTCGGCGCAGCCTCTGGGAAAACTGACAAATTCAAAGATTACTGCGGTTGTCGCCATCCCTGAACACGTTGCTTCGGCCTGGATGCCGCATGAGGGCTTGACACTGCGCCCGAAGGCGGTAGCATGTCGACCGATCAGCACCCGTGTCGAACCGAAGTCAATCAGAGAAATGGCATATCCTTTCTAAAGGGAGGGTTCCATGAAGCGCATCCACTTGTTGCTCGGGGTCGTCTTGGCAGTCGGCGTGGCGTTGGGCGTGTTCGGCAGCCGGATGCTGAGCGCCCAGGATCCATTGAAGGAAGGGACCGTCCTGCAGCGGACGGAGCTGTCGGGAGCCAAGGGAATGGAAGCCATCCTGGTGCTCCGCGAGCTGCCGGCCGGAGCCGCGAGCGGCAAGCACTCCCAGTCGGGCACCGAGATCGTGTACATCCAGGAAGGCTCGGTCACCCTGGAGGTGCAGGGCAAGCCCCCCGTGACCGTCAAGGCAGGTGAGGCCTTCCACACCTCGGCCGGCGAGGTGCACAACGTGAAGAACGCCAGCGCCACCGCCCCCGGCAAGGCCCTCGCCTTCTACGTCGCCAAGAAGGGCACCGCCCTCGGGGACCTCTCCAAGCCGGTGAAGTAGGCCGGCACGGCCGGCTGCCGGGCGGAGCGGCAGCCGGGCGTGGCGTTCGGTCGTCGAAGTTGTCCGGAGAAGGTTGCGCAACCCGCCGCGGGGGCCGGCCCGATGACGCGGTGACGACGCTCGGGCAGTTCGCGCCGCTCGCGCCGCTCGCAGCGTCGACCGGTCTCCGCCCTCGGCCTGTGCTACGGTTCTGTCATGCCGCTGCGCCGTTGGGCCGGCTGGCCCTGCGCGCTGCTGCTCGCGGCGTGCGCCAGCAAGAATCCAGTCCGGGTCGACGATCTCGTAGCTCTCCTCCCGATGGCAGAGGTGAGCCGCGAGGCGGGTAGCGTCGAGCTCGGGACCGCCGAGGCACGGCCGCACCTGACGGACGGCTGGTACAGCAACGAGCGCAGCCGCGGCGGCGAGCGCTACGTCTGGAGCCGAGGCGACGCCTCGGTCTTCGAGTTCTTCCTGGCCGCTCCGCGCGACCTGCGAGTCGAGATCCGCTGCGCGCCGCTGCCATTCGCCGGGGTGCGGCAGGCGATCTCATCGCGGCTCAACGGCCACCCGCTCGGCGCCTTCGAGCTGGCCGACGGGATGGCGACCTATGCCGTCAGCCTGCCGAAGGCGAGCCTCGCGGCGGGCAACAACGAGCTGGAGTTCCGCTACCGGAGGGTGTCCGAACCGAGCCTCGACCCCGGGCGTCGCAGGCTCGCCGTGCGCTGGAGCGCGCTGCGGTTCCAGCCGGGGTCGCCGGCTGCTGCCGAAGCTCCTCGCCAGGAGAACGACGGCCTCTACCTTCCCTTCGGCAGCGAGCTGGTCTACTACCTCGAGGTCGCCGACCGGGCGCGGCTCGGCCTGCGCCGGATCGATCTGCGCGCCACCGCCGGGCACAGCCGCGAGGGCGGGGGGCGCCTGGTGGTCCGTGCGCGTGCGGAAGGAGGCGCCAGCCGCGTCGTCGAGCTGGGCGTCGGGACCGGACAGTGGGCCGTCGACCTGCCCGGTCAAGGCTCCCGGCTGCTCCGTATTGCCCTGCGCGCCGTCGCCTCGACGACAGATGCCGGGGGCCGCGGTCTCTGGCTCCAGGCGCCCACCGTGGTGGCTGGCCCACCACCGCGCCCTGCGCCGGCCGTCAAGGCGGCGGCTCTCCCGCAACCCGGACCCGCGCGGCCCAACCCCATACGGCCCAACGTCGTGTTTTACCTCGTGGACACACTCCGCGCCGACCGGCTCGGCTGCTACGGGGGCAAGAAGGCCGTCTCTCCCGTCCTGGATGCCTTCGCCCGCGGCGCCACTTTGTTCGAGAGGGCGGTCGCGCAGTCGTCCTGGACGCGCCCGTCGGTCGCCTCGATCCTGACCGGGATGGGGCCTCTCGCGCACGGCGTCCAGACACTCGACGACCGGCTGCCCGACGCGGCGGTGACTCTGCCCGAGCTGTTGCAGGCCGCCGGCTACCGCACTGCTGGCTTCAGCACCAACCCCCAGGTCAGCACCGCAACCGGTCTCGCCCAGGGCTTCGACGACTTCGCCCTCAGCCCGACCATTCGCTCCGACGACGTGACCCGTGTCGTGGTGCGTTGGCTCGACCAGCGCCGCGAGCGACGGCCGTGCTTCCTCTACATTCACACCAGCGACCCGCATGCTCCCTACGATCCGCCGCCCGCGCTGGTCCGGCGCTTCGCTCCCGGCGTGCCACCGAGCGCCGGGTCGCTCGCGGAGATCCGGCGCGCGTATGCGGCACGCGGGCGAGAGCGAGCCCGCCGCGCGGCGCAGCTATCGAACCTCTACGACGGCGAGGTCGCGGGCAACGATCACGGCTTCGGCGAGCTGCTCGCGGCGCTGCGTGCCCGCGGCCTGTACGACGACACGCTGATCGTCTTCGTCGCCGACCACGGCGAGGAATTCGACGAGCACGGCGACCTGGGCCACGGCAAGAACCTCTATGCCGAGACCCTGAACGTGCCGCTGATCGTCAAGTGGCCCCGGCAGACCCGCGGCGAGCGCGTCACGGCGGTCGCCCAGCATCTCGACCTCCTGCCCACGGTGCTCCGCGCGGCGCAGCTGGAGCCTCCGCGCGCACTGCCGGGGATGGATCTCCGCCTCCTCGGAGCGGCGGGCGGGGCCGAGCGCCGCGCCTTCTCCTCCCTGAGCTACGACGGCCGCCAGGGGGTCAGCCTGGTTGCCGCGGATTGGAAGCTCATCCTCCCCCTGTCCCGCAAGTTCGGCGCCGCCCCCGAGCTGTTCGCACGCGGCGACCGGGGCGAGCAGATCAACCTCGCCGAGCGTCAAGACGTGCGCGCCGGCTGGCTGATGGCGCAGATCCGCCTCGAGCTGCTGCGCGGCGGGGGAGCGCAGGTCGCCGCGCCGATCGACGAGGAGACGAAGAGAGCCCTCGCAGCCCTGGGATACCTGTGAAGTCCCGCCGCCTTGGCCGGAAGGAATCGGCGGGCCGGGGGGCAACGCCACGCTGATCAGCGCCCCTGGACCGCAAAGCGGTATACTATCGGAAGCAAAGTCAGACGAGGAGAACTGCGTCACTTACCAACGCGGCTTCCGGCCCGTGGCAGGGCCTCCGAGGGGATCGATGCGGCATCGGCGACGGCCTCAGTACGACCTCTCCCTTTGCCTGGTGCCGCCGCGGTCGGCGGCCCGGGCGAGGCTGACGTTGACGCTCCTCGCCGGGACCTTGCTCGCCTTCGCTGCCCACGCAGCGCCGGCGATGACCCTCGAAGAGCGGATCGCCTGCCGCGAGAAGGTCGAGGACGTCTACTGGGCGCATCGCATCTGGCCGCAGGAGAACCAGGGCCGGAAGCCGGCGCGCGAGGCGGTCGCGCCGCACGCCGCCATCGCCGCGCGGGTCGAGGAGTCGCTGCGCTACGAGACGGCGCTCGGCGAGCTGTGGCAGGAGGCCCTCTCGCCGCAGGCGATCCAGGACGAGATGGATCGCGAGGCGAGGGCGACGCGCGATCCCGCGATGCTGCGCGAGCTGTGGGCGGCGCTCGACGACGATCCTTCGCGAGTGGCGGAATGCCTGGTGCGGCCGGAGCTGGCCGAGCGCCGGATCAAGGAGCGGTACGCCAACGATCCGAGTCTGCACGGGGCGACCCGGCAGCGCGCGGCGCTCGAGATCGCAGCGAGCGCCACCCTCGACGACCTGCGGGCGGGAAGCGGCCAGCTGCTCGAGGTGGTCTGGCGGCGGACCGCGGCAGGGGAGGTGCGCATCCCGCAGCCGGGAGTGGTGGAGCTGGCGCCGGAGCAATGGCGGCGCGCCATGACGGCGCTCAGGACGGCGCCCAGGACGGCGCTCAGGACGGCGCCGGGGTCCGCACGGGCCGAGGTCCGGGGGCCGGGCACGCCCGGCGAATCGTCAACCGGAGGTGACCTCTCCGGGCTGCCCCTCGACAGGCTGAGCGCGCTGCGCGAGGACCGGGAGCGCTTCTTCGTCCAGTCGGTGCGCCAGGTTTCACCGGGGAGGGTGCGGGTCGCGACGTTCAGCTGGGCGAAGGTCCCCTTCGAGGAGTGGTGGAGCACCCGGCCGCAGACGACTCTCCCGGCCTCCCCGCCGGCAGCCTCGTACGTGCTGCCGACGGTCATCGCGGGCCGTTGCCTCTACGACAACTGGACGACCTCGCCGGGGCTCTCCTCGACGACGCCGCGGGCCCGCGACTTCCACACCGCGGTGTGGACGGGCAGCGAGATGATCGTCTGGGGCGGGTTCGATCTGTTCGCCGCGACCTCCTTCAACACGGGAGGGCGCTACACCCCGGCCACCGATACCTGGGTCGCGACGAGCACGGTGGGGGCGCCGACCGACCGCTACCTTCACACCGCGGTGTGGACCGGCAGCCAGATGATCGTCTGGGGCGGGCTCGGCTCCTTCGGGATCCTCAATACCGGCGGTCGCTATGCCCCGGCCTCGGACACCTGGCTGCCGACGAGCGCCGCGTCGGCGCCGGCGGTCCGATACAGCCACACGGCGGTGTGGACGGGGAGCGCGATGATCGTGTGGGGCGGCGAGCCGGGAAGCGGCGGGGCCGTGGTCACCAACACCGGCGGCCGCTACGACCCGGTGGGCGACAGCTGGGTGGCGACGACGACGACCGGCGCCCCCGGGCCCCGCCTCGATCACACCGCGGTGTGGACCGGCACGGAGATGATCGTCTGGGGCGGAAGGTCCGGGCCGTTCAGCTACTACGGGGACGGCGGCCGCTACAACCCGGGCACCGATACCTGGACGGCGACGAGCGGGGCGGCGGCACCCTCGCCTCGGGCCGGCCACTCGGCGGTGTGGACCGGGACCCAGATGCTCGTCTGGGGTGGACGCGACACCTACAACGCCTTCAACACCGGTGGCCGGTACGCGCCGGCGACCGACAGCTGGACGGCGACGAGCACGGTCTCCGCGCCGGCCGTGGGCCAGGGCCGCACGGCGGTGTGGACCGGCGCGGAGATGATCGTGTGGGGCGGGGACGTCTCCCAGGGTTATCTCAACAGCGGCGGCCGCTACTCTCCGGCATCCGACCACTGGGTGGCGACGAGCGCGGCGGGCGCGCCGACCCCCCGCGCCTATCACTCGGCCGTGTGGACCGGCACCGAGATGATCGTCTGGGGCGGCAGCGGGACGAGCAACATCACCAACTCGGGTGGCCGCTACGCGCCGGCCACCGACAGCTGGGTGGCGACCGGCATCCAGGGGGAGCTGAGCGAACGGGCCCACCACACCTCCGTCTGGACCGGCAGCGAGATGATCGTCTGGGGGGGAGCCGACGGGCTCGGGTTCTTCTCGAGCGGTGGGCGGTACGTGCCAGCCACCGACAGCTGGGTGCCCACCAGCATGACGAAGGCCCCGGCCGCGCGCACCCTTCACACGGCGATCTGGACGGGGACCGCGATGGTCGTGTGGGGTGGCTCGAACGGGTCGGGCGACCTCAACACGGGCGGCCGCTACACGCCGGCGACCGACGCCTGGCTGGCGACCGATCCGTTCAGCGCGCCGGTCGCCCGCGAGCAGCACACCGCCGTGTGGACCGGGACAGAGATGATCGTCTGGGGTGGGAGCTCCTTCGGCCTCCCGCTCCAGAGCGGCGGTCGCTACGACCCCGGCATCGACCTGTGGACCGCCACGGCGATCACCACCTTCCCCTCCGCCCGCTACGCGCACACGGCCGTCTGGACCGGCAGCGAGATGATCGTCTGGGGTGGATGGGACGGGACGAACTACGACAACGCCGGGGGGCGCTACACGCCGGCGACCAACAGCTGGGCGCGGATGGCCTCGGTGCCGACCGGCCGCCAGGGCCACACCGCGGTGTGGACGGGCCGCGAGATGATCGTCTGGGGCGGCATGCTCGCGCAGACGCTCTTCAACTCGGGTGACCGGTACACACCCGGCAACGACGGCTGGCAGGCGATGACCCTGAACGGGGCGCCGGACGGCCGCTTCGGGCACTCGGCGGTCTGGACGGGGAGCGAGATGGTGGTGTGGGGCGGAACCGCGACGCGCGCGCTCAACAGCGGCAGCCGCTACCAACCCTCGGTCGACCGCTGGCTGGCGACCGATGTCCTCAAGGCCCCCGAAGGGCGCTCCTGGCACTCCGCGGTGTGGAGCGGCAGCGCCATGCTGGTCTGGGGAGGAGCGAGCTCCGGCTACCTCGACGACGGCGCGGCCTACTGCCCCCTGCCGAGCCCGTCGTCCTTCTTCACCGTCGCGCCCTGCCGCCTCTTCGATTCGCGAACCGGCCCCTGGCTCGTCTCCGGCGCCGAGCGAACGATCGCGGTCGCCGGATCCTGCGGCATCCCGGCCGGAGCCTCGGCCGCCGCCGTGAACCTCACCGCCGTCGGCGCATCCGGCGCCGGCTCGCTCGGCGCCTACCCGACCGCGGGCCAGCCGACCGGGCTCGGCATCGTCGACTTCCAGGCGCGACAGACACGGGCGAACAACGCGATCGTGCTCCTCTCGTCGAGCGGCGCGCTGACGCTCCAGGCGCTGGTAGGCCAGAGCGGGGTGACCGACGCGGTGGTCGACGTCGTCGGGTACTTCCAGTAGGACCGCCGCCCCCGAGGACCACGCGATCATTCACTCTTGGTCGTCTCCGACGGCATCGGGAAGCGTTCTTGAATCCACGCTTGCCAGGGCGATGTCTCGCGGGCGACGGTCGCGGCCGCCTGCTCGCCATAGAGGTAGAAGCTCAGCGTGACCATGATCGGGCCGCCGCAGTTGACGGCGCCAAGGGCGGCGGTGCCCGGCCCCGGCTCGTCGAGCCGCAGCAGGGCGTTGCACGGACTCTGGCTGACGTGCTCCAGCACGCCGCTGAGCGCCGGGACGCCCGCCGGGGCGGTCCAACGCTGCCCGGCGCTCACGCCCTTCAGCCCCAATGCCGCGGTCAGCGTTTCCCAGGCCTCCGCTTCGGTTCCCGCGGCGGGGGCAATCCACTGCATCATCGCGGAGCGTTGGCCGCGGAAGTGCGTGAGATAGATCTGCAGGATGCGGAAGAAGCCAGGCCAGCCGGATTCGGTGCCTTCCAGCTGGTTGTCCCAGTCGTCCGTGCTGGCGAAGAGGCTATGCACCACGCGGACGACGCAGATGCCTCCCCCGCGCGCTTCGACGCTCCACTCGTCCGCGATGGGCGGCGAGCCAGGGGCCCAGCCATTGGCCTCGGCGGCAAACCTCCGCGGCGGATCCCAGGCCGTCACGACGGAACGGGACTCCATGCCCGGACCGAAGTTCAACGTCACCGCCACGGGCTTCCCGTCGCGCTCCTCGAACTCGGTCGGCACGAACCAGGACGAAATACCCGGCCCGGTGGCGATGGCCTGCCAGACTTCCTCCGGCGTGCCGGGGACCTCGACTTCGACCTGGACGGAATGGCGTCCGGAGGCTTCTCTCTTCACGCTCATGATGGCTCCTTGGGATCGGATTTCTGCGGTAGAGGGTGCGCCACGACCACCAGGCGATGCGCGCGGCCGCCGGGGGCGGATTCATCGTGGTACTTCGCAACCAGCTTCGCGATGGCCTCGGCGAGCTCGTTGCTGAACGCCGCCCGGTCCGTCGCCGACCGGAAGCGGACCTCGGTATCCACCGCCAGGGTCGCCAGGCGCTTGCCCGCCTCTTTCGCACGACGAACGAGATCGCCCACCTCGCGGACGACCCGCGCGCCCAGGGCGATGAGATAGCTCGCGGACAGCCTGTCGATCTCCCGATTCGGATCCGCGGCGACTGGACCCAGGGCGCTCGGCGAAACGACGTAGGAAGCGGCCGTCGCCACGAGCAGCCGTTCCGTCAGCCCGCCCCACTTGCGTTCCTGGGCCAGCCGCACCAGCCCGTGCGCCTCCAGCGCGTGCAGGTGGTAGTTGACTTTCTGCCGAGCCAGGCCAACCCGCGTGGCCAACGTCGCCGCCGAGGCGGGCACGAGCAGCTCGGAGAGGAGTCGACTCCGCATGGGCCCCAAAGCCACCGTCGCCGCTGCCGGATCATCGATGACCTGGATGCCGAGCACGAGGAGATGGTAGCCTTGACAATTGTTCTTGTCAAGGGGCCTCCGGGCGGCCGCCCTGCTCGCGCTTGAGGCCGGCTCTTCCCAGCCCCTGGCAGCCTGCTACACTAGGTCTACCGTTGTTCGCAAGAAACGCGAACATCGGCGACCTCAATGTACTATCGGTACTGCGAACGATGTTGACCCGTGAAGGGCGTAACCGCCTGTCCGACGTTCTGCGAGCAGCCGGCGAGCTGGTGAATGTCGACGACGCCACCGCGGCTCTTGGCGTCGACCGTGTCACTGCAGCCAAGTTGCTCTCCCGCTGGCACGAGCAGGGTTGGCTCAAGCGCGTTCGCCGCGGGCTTTACGCCGCCGTGCCGCTCACCGCCGATCCACGGGACGAGGTCCTCGAGGATCCGTGGACGCTCGTCCCCGAGCTGTTCGATCCGGGATACGTGGGCGGCCTCAGCGCCGCACAGCACTGGGACCTCACCGAGCAGCTGTTTCGGACCGTCTTCGTCTATACGACGCGTCCGGTCCGCCGTAGGCGGCAGACCCTGCGGGAGACGCCCTTCGTCGTGCGGCACATCCGGCCCGAAAAGCTGTTCGGGACGAGCATCCTGTGGCGGGGACGAGCCAAGCTTCTGATCTCTGATGTCCACCGCACATTGGTGGACATGCTCGATGATCCCAGCATGGGCGGAGGAATTCGACATGTCGCCGACTGCGTGCGGGTCTACTTCACGCACGACGCCGCCGACCCGGCAAAGCTCCTCGGCTATGCAGAGCGCCTGGGCAATGGCGCTGTTTTCAAGCGCCTCGGATTCCTTGCCGAGCGCCTTGGCGGACCGCAGACGCTCGTCGCTGCATGTGCCGCGCGGCTGAAGACCGGCAACGTGAAGCTTGACCCTGCCCTGCACGCGACACGGCTTGTCACTCGCTGGCATCTATGGGTTCCGCGGCACTGGCAGACGGCGGGCCGCGATGATTGAGCGTCAAGAGATCCTCGACGTCGCCAACGATCTCTTGCTCAGTCCCGATATCGTCGAGAAAGACTACGCGCTGGGCTGGCTGCTGGACGGCATCTTCACCCATGAGCGGCTGGCACCAGCCTGGGTCTTCAAGGGCGGTACATGCCTCAAGAAATGCTACTTCGAAACCTATCGCTTTTCGGAAGATCTCGATTTCACGATAGCAGGCGAAACCCAGCTCGCGGCGGAGTCGCTGCGAGCAAGCGTCGCTGAGGTCGCCGCCAAGCTTTACGACGAGAACGGCCTCGAAGTTCCAGTCGACCGCTTGCGTTTCGATGTCTATCGCAACCAGCGCGGCGGCCTCAGCTGCGAAGGGCGGGTGTACTACAACGGCCCCTTGCGGCGGTCTCGATCCAGCGACCTGCCCAGGATCAGGCTTGATCTCACGGTCGATGAGATCGTGCTGCTCCCGCCCGTCCTGCGTACCGTAGTTCATCCCTACAGCGATCGGCCTGGTCGCGGCATGGTCGCGCGCTGCTACGCATATGAGGAGGTGTTCGCAGAAAAGATTCGCGCCCTCGGTGACCGCACGCGACCGCGTGATCTTTACGACGTGGTGAACCTCTATCGCCACGGCGAGTTTCACCCTGCGGCTGCGAGCATTCTGGATCTGCTGCGTCAGAAGTGCGCGTTCAAGGAAATTCCTCTGCCTACGCTTGCGAGCCTCGCTGACAAGACTGACGAGCTACTGGTCGATTGGCGGAACATGCTGGGCCATCAGCTGCCGGCGCTGCCCCCTCTCGAGAGCTTCTTGGACGTGCTGCCGGAGTTCTTCGCTTGGCTGGCAGGAGCGGCGGTTCCGACGACTCCGCCGGCATTGCCCATGAATGCCGGCGAGGAGGTTCTCCGGCTCGAGGTTGGTGGCCTTCGCCGCCAAGGCATTGCAGGCTCCTCCCACCTGGAGGTAATCCGCTTCGCCGCGGCAAATCGGCTGTGTGTGGACCTCGATTATCGAGCGAGCGTTCGCCGTATCGAGCCATATTCCCTCCGCCGGACCCGAGCGGGTGCAATCTTGCTCTACGCTATTCGCGCCGATTCCGGCGAGCTTCGGAGCTACCGCCTCGAACGCATTGCCGGCGCTCGGGCGACCGACCAACGCTTCATTCCGCGTTATGCAGTCGAGCTGCTGCCGACCGACGCCGGCAACATCCCCCCGACCGCTCGGGGCAGCCGGCGTAGCCGCTCGGTGCCGCGGCGCCGGCGTCGTTAAGATCGCTATTCTGCCAGCCAAGTCCGGCCGGGGGGCCGCAGCCTCGAGGAGCTCCAGGAGTGGTCACGACCACAAGGGCATCCGTGACTGGCCCGAGGTCCTGGCCGGCGACGAGATCCTCGCCACCGCGATCCTCGACCGTCTTCTTCTCCATAGTCACGTCCTCAACATCAAGGGCAGGAGCTATCGGTTGCGCGACCTCGAGCGCGCCGCGGAGAGGACGGAGTGATGGTCCAGATCATCGACTTGGCGCGGCGGCCGTGGGAGGGGCTCCGGCCTGCCCCCACCCGACCCCCGGCCTGCGCCCCTCCCACGGCCGCGGAAGTGGGCAGGCACCCGCTCTCGCTCGACTTCCCCCGCGGGCCACCCCCACCCCCGCCATGCGACACCCTCGTAACAGTAGGTGTCGCCTTATCTCGTAAGGGTAGGTGTCGCTTGACACGCAGCGACCGTTCAGGATGTCAGCACCGCCGCGACCCAGCTCAGCGACGCTCGCGCGACCCTGGCCAAGGCAGCGGCGCACGTCTACGCCGATCCGTCCCAGGCGCTCGAGCGGCTGGCTGCCGACTCGCGGGCACCCGCACGTCTCCTTACCGGCCAGGCCGCCGCCTACGGCAAGCTGAACGGCCGCGCGGCCACCCGCTTCCGCCAGCCCGACCTCGCCCATCAGACGGCAACCGCCTACGTGCCCGCACTGCGGAACGCCCTCGAGAACTGTCACGAGGCGGTCCGCGCCGCCGCCCGCGCGCAGGCCCTCGTGAGCACCGTCGGCGAGAGCCTGCCCCAAGCTGCGCAAGCAGTTGGCCCAGCTCAGCCGGACCATTCAAAGAGTAGAGAAAGCCATGAAAAGCCATGAGGGGACCCGAGAACGCAATCGAGACCATCGTCCGCGAAGTGGGGCCTCGAGGTGCCAGGCTCTGCCCGCCGCCACTACCGCCAGCGGCGGCCAGGTCTCGACCTCGGGAGCGTGAGCCCGACCCAGCGGGCAGGCGGCCCAGCTGCAACGCTGTATCCTGGAGGTCCACCCATGATCGGAGTGGACCGACTGGGCTGATGAGGAGGCGACGCTGCGATGCTCTGGATCGAAGGAATCACCGGAGGAATCACGTGCGCTGCGACTGTGGTGCTCGCGATCATCAACTTCCGTTACGAGCGCTCGACGGGTAGAATCTTGGCTCAGATGCGCGTGCAAGGTGAGATCATGGCTCAGCAGTCGAAGGCAATGGCAGATCAGTCGGAAGTGATGGCCCTCGCCGCCTTGGGGACCGCAAACGTCGGCCAGAACTATAACGACGGTGTAGCGCAACAGATCATTAGAAGGCTTTGGACCAGGCTGGACATCAAATGAATGACTGGGAGCACGCGCGTCTACGGCCAATGGACCTACAGCTGACCGTTAACTATACCTCCCTCGATCTGGGAATGCCGATCGGGGAGCGGGACCTATTGGCCGCTGGTTTCAAGAGACTCAACTGGCTCTCGAAGGCTATGATGCTGGCTGCACCATGGACTCCGATCCTCTTCACTCGTGCCCCAGCGCTCTCATGCTTCATCGCGCTCGATGAGGTAGGCAAGGATCCTAGTAAGGATTATTTCGCCATCCCCGAGGGTAGTAAATCATTCTTTGTGTATCTGACCTTTTGGGCTGGTGTGCTCCGTGTCTTCCAGGCAAATCTCATAGCGAGCGACAGCGGCCGAAGCGTGTACGCGCATTCGTTTGCGGAACAGGCAGAGGTGCGCTTTGGGCCGCCGACAATTGAGGACTCAAGGATGCGCCTATGGCGAGAAGGCGATCGCGAACTCATGGCTGCGAGAGAACGGTTCTACTTGCAATGGACGTATGGAGCCTGGCGCACGCGAAAGTAGGTGGTGTGCCAGCGGATTAGACGCAGACAGAACCGTCTGTCCGCTCAATCGCCGGAGTTGGGCAACTTCCGCAAGCGCTTGTTGGCCGCTCCAGCTCTGCGCCTAGCGCCTCGCCCTAACACCAGGAGAGGTCTCCAGCGCCGGTTGACGAGCGACATGCTGAACTCGGCCTCCACTTGTGCTTGAGTCATAAAAGCATCAGTTATATAGAAAACAGCGTAGAAATGCCTCCAGTCGTCTGACCCAGCATATCCGGCCACGTCTTCATAGACACCGCCGATCGCCCTCTTCAGTTCTTCCTTACTGTCGGAGAACTTAAACTCGACGGCCGCCTTCAAAGAGCGTATGCCGATGTCGGGCTTGTAGCACTTGCTGGCCTTGGCGATCGGGATGTCGCGAACCGTGTCCGGAAAGAAATGAATCAGCGTCTCATATAATACTCTGCGAACGTCCCGTTCATTGCGCGGTTCGATCTTGCGATCCTTCAGAAGCTTCGGCGTGCCCTGAAGGATCCGCTCGAGCCGCGGAAGCTCGTCGAGAGACTCCGACGGGTTCGACGTTGCTGCCGCGAGCGGCGAGACATAGGTCGCCAGGTACTCCAGAGCCAACGGGTACGGGTTACCGAGTTCGTCGAGGCCCAACTCGATTTGGTTCGCTCCACGGAATTTCTCAAAACCGGCCTTGAACTCGACTAGCAGCGCCGGAAGTTGAAGCGTTTCTAACAGGAAAGCGATGTGGATGTAGAGCCCCTGTACCTGCTGCAATAACTTGTTTTCGTATACCTCCGGCTCGCTGGGGTGAAAGAATAAAGCGCCCACATATTCTGAAGCCGTTGACCACGCGCCACGCATCGCCAGCCGGAGATCCGCAACGGCATTGTGCAATTGAAGTTGTTCCTTCATCGGATGCGGCTAGCCTCTAGCTTGGAGGCCGAACCCAACCGGTCGGCCCTCTGCCTTAGCATGTTATCAGCGGTCGCTCCCGGCCGCCCAACTACGCTCCTACGCGATTGTCGGTGCTTACCCTCTGCTTACCGAATGACCTGCGGTCTGCCCAGAGGACTTAAGCTGCACGGAGATAAGTGATTGTATTACCAGAAGTTAAGCTGGTGCCCAGGGGCGGAATTGAACCGTCGCCCCCGTGATTGTCAGTCGTCGAAGTCGTCGGGGAGGATCTCGGCAGTGGCGGCCGGGGCTGGCCAAGTCGGCGCATCGCGCGGGTTGGCGCCCTCGCCCGATCGGCCGGCGGTGCCGAATTGGGCGCGATCGCGAGTGGCGGGCGGCCAGGCCGGTGCGCTGGGAGTGGCTGGGGTCGTCTCGGCGGCCACGGCCTGCGCACCTGGTCCGGCAACCACGGCGCGTGCGGCGAGTGCAGGACCCACGGCGGGTCCTGCGGGCGCTTCCTGCGCGGCGGCTGGCGCCGGCGCCCCGACCTTCTCAGGCCCACGACCCCGCCTTTCGCCGGCACCCCCCGCAGGCGCGGCCGCCGCAGGCGGCCCAGCTGAAGAGACCTTTCCCACCGCTGCCGCCTCCGCCCCCGTAGCCGCCCTCCCCGCCGTAACCGCCGCCTCCCCCGCCACAGCCGCGCCCTCCCCGCCCCCAGCCGGCGGCACCCCCCGGAAGCTCACGATCTGGTCCCAGACGCGGCCGAGGTTGTCGCCGAAGATGACCAGGAGGTCGCCGGCGCGGGCGATGTCTAAGGCCTTGGCGACGGCTTGCTCCTCGGGGTAGATGTCCGGGGCGATGTGGTCGGCTGGGAAGCCGGCGGCGACCAGGCCGCGCCGCAGGAGCTCGCCGACCTCTCCCGGGGGGCGGCCGCGGCGGTTGTCGTCCTCTCGCACCAGCACGAGATCGAAAGCCGGGGCCGCGGCGGCGGCGAGGCCCGCGATGTCCTCGTCCCGCCGGTCGCCGGGCGCGGCGACGACGCCGATGCGGCGCCCGTGCACCGCGAGGCCGCGGATGAGGCGGGTCATCGCCTGCATGCCGTGGGCGTTGTGGGCGTAGTCGAGCAGCACGCGGAAGGGGTGCTCGTTGTAGAAGTTGAGCCGTCCGGGCGTCTGGAAGAAGTCGGCGGTGAAGGTGCGCAGCCCCTGGCGGATGTTCTCGACGCCGATCCCGAGGCCGTGGGCGATGGCGGCCGCGAACATGGCGTTCTGGACGTTGTGGATGGCGACGCCCTCGACGGTGGCCGGGACCTGGCGCGCCGGCAGCAGCGGCACCTGCTCGCCGTTCTGGTAGAGCACGATGACGCGGCCGGTGAGGCCCTCCTCGAGCGACACCGCGGCGCCGCGCTCGTGGCGGACGTGGGCGGCGACGCGCTCGTTGCGCGGGTCCATGGTGACGTAGATCGGCCGCCCCGGGCTGTGGCGCGCCATGCGCACGACGCGCGGGTCGTCGGCGTTGAGCACGCAGTGGTCGCGCGCCACCTCGACGATCACCTGCTTGACGCGCGCCAGGTCGTCCAGGCTCTCGATGCCGCCCATCCCCAGGTGGTCGGAGGCGACGTTGAGCACCGCGCCGACGCTGCACTTGCGCCAGCCGAGGCCGGTGCGGACGATGCCGCCGCGCGCCGTCTCGAGGACCGCCGCGTCCACCGTCGGGTCGCGCAGCACCAGGTGGCTCGCCCAGGGGCCGGTCATGTCGCCCTTGACCGTCAGCACGCCGTCGATGTAGACGCCGTCGCTGGTGGCCATGCCGACGGTGTAGCCGGAGAGCTTGAGGATGTGGCCGACCATGCGGGTGGTGGTGGTCTTGCCGTTGGTGCCGGTGATGGCGGCGATCGGGATGCGGTACGGCGTGCCTTGCGGGAAGAGCATGTCGATCACCGGCCCGGCGACGTCGCGCGGGGTGCCCTCGGTGGGCGCGGTGTGCATGCGGAAGCCGGGCGCAGCGTTGATCTCCACGATCGCGCCGCCCGCCTCCTTGTAGCTGCGCGAGATGTCGGGCGCGATGAAGTCGACGCCGCCGACGTCGAGGCCGAGGGCGCGCACGCCGCGCTCGGCCATGACGCGGTTGTCGTAATGGACGACGTCGGTCTTGTCGATCGAGGTGCCGCCGGTCGAGAGGTTGCCGGTCGAGCGCAGGTAGAGGACCTCGCCCGCCGCCGGCACCGACTCCGGCGTCAGGCCGGCGTCGGCGATCAGGCGCAGCGCCTGGTCGTCGAGCTCGAGGCGGGTGAGCACCTTCTCGTGGCCGACGCCGCGGCGCGGGTCCTGGTTGACGATCTCGACCAGCTCGGCCACGGTGTGCACGCCGTCGCCGACGACGTGGCCGGGCAGGCGCTGGGCCACCGCCAGCAGCCTGCCGTTGACCACCAGGAGTCGGTAGTCGTTGCCCTCCTGGAAGGTCTCGACGATCACCGTCGAGCTGTACTCGGCGGCTTCCTCGAACGCGGTCCGCACCTGCTCGGCGGTGCGCAGGCCGATGCTGACGCCCTTGCCGTGGTTGCCGTCGAGCGGCTTGACCACCACCGGGTAGCCGAGGCCCCGGGGCCTCTCGCCCGCCCCGCCCGCTCCGCCCGGCTCGCCCGCGCCGACCGCGTCGACCGCTTCATCGGCGTCGTAGACGCGCACCTGGCGCGGCACCGGCAGGCCGAGGTCGGCGAGGATCTGGTTGGTGAGGCGCTTGTCGGAGGCGATCTCGACCGCCGTGTGGCGGGTCTCGCTGGTGATCGTGGCCTGGATGCGGCGCTGGAACTTGCCGTGGCCGAGCTGCACCAGCGAGCGGTCGTTGAGGCGGATCCAGGGGATGTCGCGCTCCTCGGCGGCGCGCACCAGCGCTCCGGTCGAGGGGCCGAAGGCGCGGCGCTGCGCCAGGCGCACCAGCGCCTCGCACTTGCCGCGGAAGTCGAAAGGCCCCGGGTCGTGGGCCTCGCGCCCTGGCGGCAGGAGGTGGCGGATCGCCGCCAGGCCGAGCGCGCCGGCGGCGGTGCCGACCGCCTCCTCGGCGAAGCTATAGATCACATGGTACTGGCCGGTGGGCAGGGCCTCGCTGCGGGTCTTGCCGTAGGTCACTGGCGTACCAGCCAGGCACTGGAGCTCAATCGCGACGTGCTCGAGCACGTGGCCGAGCCAGGTGCCCTCGTCCTCGCGCAGCCGGCGCACGAAGCCGCCCGGCTCGCCATAGGAGCACGAGTGCTCGTGCAGGGTCGGCATCAGCTCGAGCAGCCGCTCGTTGAACCCGGGCAGGCGCAGCGTCGGGTAGGCCTCGAGCTCGCCGAGGTCCACCCGCAGCCGGATCACCGGCCCGAGCGCGTAGAGGTTGGGGCCGCGGTAGACCCGCGTCTCGAGGATCTTCATCGGCGAGCCGGTCCTCCTCGCTCAGGGACCACGCGGGCTCAGTCGCCGCGGTCGGCGGTGCGGTCGGCGAGGGTGTCGCCGGCGCCGCGGCCGGAGCGGCCGGCGCCGGTGCCCGCGCCCGCGCCGGCGCCGGCGCGCTCGGCCTCGACCGCCTCGGCGTCCTCGCCCTCGGCGGCGGCAGCGGCGGCTGCGGCGGACTCGGAGGCCGGCAGGGTCTTCAGCGCTTCCAGCGGGTCGAGCCGCACCGCGCCCTGCGGCGGCGGATGGGCGACGCGGCGCCCGATCTCGTAACGGCAGCCGGAGGTCAGGACGTCGAGCTTGACCCCCAGCATGGCGAGGGGCTGGCCGCGGTGCGCGGCGTGGCTGTCGGTGAAGCGCATGTCGCGGGCGTCGACGACGGTGACCGCGCCCGCCCCCAGCACGCGCAGGACGCCCTCGGAGTCGATCACCGCCGCCGTGTCCTCGTCGATGCCGACGCCCAGCAGCCCGGGATTGTAGGAGAGCGCGGTCAGCAGGCGGCCGAGGCGGTCGCGCCGCCGGAAGTGCTGGTCGATGACCAGGTCGGGCGCCAGGCCCAGCCCCGGCGCCAGGTGCACCAGGCGCCGGCGCGGCGTGGCGCCGCTGTCGCCCAGGGCGATCATGTGCCGCGCCAGGAAGGCAGCGCCGGCGCTGGTGCCCCCCACCAGCATCCCCGCCGCGTGGCGGGCCTGGATCGTCGCCGCCACCTGGGTGCCGCCGAGGGCCGACGACAGCCGCAGCTGGCCGCCGCCGGTGATGAACAGGCCGGTCGCGTACTCGAGCAGCTCGTGCGCCTCGGCTCCCGCCACCAGCGCGTCCTCGCGGGTGGCGATGCGCAGCACCTCGACGCTGTCGGCGTTGAGCGCGTAGAAAAGGTCGGCGTAGCGTTCGCCGGTCTCCGGCACCTCGGAGGCGGTGGCGAGGACGACCACCGACGCGTCGGAGCCGCCGGCGACCTCGAGGAAGTAGCGCAGGATGGTGCGCTCGCGCACCTTGTCCTCGGCCCCACCGATGGCGATCAGCGGCCCCGGCTTGCCGGCCGCCTGTAGAGGCAGCATCTCCATGAGCGCGCGCTCCTCCCTGAACCGCTCCGGGATGCTAGCACGCCGCCGCGGGGGCTCGGCGCGGAGCGGAGCGTGGGCGCCGCGGGCGTCGGCGCGCGGGTGCCGCGGGCGCGCCGGCAGCGCCGGGACGCGGGTGCGAGGCGCGCAAGGCGTGCGAGCCCTGCGGGTCGCGACCCGGGCGGTGATGGCGGTGAGAGACGCCGGGGCCGGCTGGGCCGTAGACTCATCAGACGCTGTAGAGATCCAGGATGGCGCGGTCGGCCTCCGGAAGGAGCGGCTCCATGCTCACGGCCACGCTCACGCCCACATCCAGTCCCAGGCTGGCGCTCAAGCCAAGTCCCAGGACGGCGGGCACGCTCATGCCGAGGCTTCCCGTTCGCTCGCGCCTGCTGTCGCGCCTGCTGCCGGGCCTGCTGCCGGGCCTGCTGCTGGCCGTCGCGGCGACGGCTTGGCCGGCGCCTGCCCAGGCCGCCACGGGCAGCTGGACGAGCCTGCTGGACGGCGGGCCGGTGTGGGCGCTGGCGGCCCATCCTACCCGCCGCGGATGGCTGTTCGCCGGGACGAAGACGAACGGCGTCCTGCGGAGCATTGACGGTGGGGCCACCTGGCAGCCCGCGACTCGCGGCCTGGACAACGCGTGGGTGCGGGTCTTCGCCTTCGATCCGGCCGACCCCGGCGTGATCTTTGCCGGCCTGCAATCCGGCGCCCCACCCGTCTACAAGAGCACCGACGGGGGCAACAGCTGGCGGCCGGCCGGCCTGGGCCTGCCGGTCACGAACGTGATGTCCCTCGCCGTCGACCCACGCCGGCCGCGAACGATCTATGCGGCCAGCGACACCGTCAACCCTGCCGCACCCGGCCTCTTCCGCAGCACGGACGGGGGCGCCACCTGGAAGCTCCGGGGCGCCGGCCTGCCGAATGGCAGCATCGACGCGCTGGCCGTGTCGCCGACCACTCCGGGCCTGCTCTACGCCGGCGCCTTCGGCGTCTTCCGTAGCACCGACGGCGGCGCCAGCTGGACGGCGGGGGGCCCCGGACCGGAATGGGTCTCGGCCCTGGCGCTCGAGCCGCGTTCGGGCGCGCTCTACGCTGCCGCCACCAACGGCCTGTTCAAGAGCGCCGACCGGGGCCGGACCTGGTCGCGACAGTTCGACTTGGCCATGGCCGCCGTGGCGATCGATCCGGCCGCGCCGCAGGACGTCTACGCCGGGGGCTTCGAGCTGTTGCGCACCACGGATGGCGGCGCCAACTGGCGGCCAGGGGATGCCGACCTCCAGGGCTTCTCGGTGACGGCGATCGCGCCGGTACCGCGGGCCAGGGGCCTGGTGTACGCCGGCGCCGCCAACCTGGTCGGCTTCACCGGCGCGTTGTTCAAGAGCTCGGACGGCGGGGCCAGCTGGGCGGTGGGCGGCCGGGGACTGGTGGACCGCAACATCCTCGGCTTCGCGATGGATCCGGCGGCACCGTCCATTCTCTATGCCAGCGACGCGGACCAGGGGATCTTCAAGAGCCTCGACGGCGGCCAGCACTGGACCGCCCTGACGACGCCTCCGCGGGCACCGTCGGACGAAGGGGGCGGCCTCGTGCTCGACCCGGCGCACCCCGCGAGCCTCTACCTCGTCGCCGGCAGCCTCTACAAGACGATGGACGGCGGCGCGACATGGCAACGCCTGGGCACGGGCCCCGTGCCGTTCTTCCCTCCCGGCACGGGCCAGTACGACAGCCTCTTCGTCCTCGGGCTGGCCGTCGATCCGAGCGATCCGGCGACCCTGTACGGCGCGAGCGTCGGGGCGGTGCTCAAGAGCAGCGACGGCGGCATGAGCTGGGCGGCCTTGACCCGCCAGGACCCCGACGTCCTCTACTTCGAGATCGTCGTCGATCCCGCGTCGCCTTCGACGGTCTACGCGGCCGGCGCCCACTTCAACGCCGCCACCTCCCAGCCCGACGGCGCCGCGCTGCTGAAGAGCATCGATTCCGGCGCCACCTGGGTCTCCATCGCGCAGGGGCTGCCGGCGGGGCTGGTGCAGCTGGCGGTCGAACCGGGCAGCTCCAGGCTCTACGCCGGCACCGGCGGGGGCCTCTTTGCAAGCGGCGACGGCGGCGCCAGCTGGGAGCGCTTGCAGGGGATCACTGCCGAGCCGGTTCGCGCCGTCGTCGCTCCCGCCCAGGGCCAGGTCTTCGCCGTACAGGCGGTCGCCGGGGTGCATTGGAGCCGGGACGGCGGCGACACCTGGGTGGCGCTCGACCGCGGCCTGGACAGGTTCCCCGCGAACGTCCTCGCCGTCTTCGAGCCGCGGCCGGCCGGGCCGGCGGCGACGCTTTATCTCGGCCTGGCGGGCAGTGGCCTGCAGAGCTACAGCGTGCCGTAACCTGGTTACCCCGCGGTCTGGTGTACTCTGCTCGCCGATCGATCCTGGGAGATCGAGGAGCCCGAGCAAGAGAACCGGATGCCGCCTCCCGAAGCGCGCCGCCTCACCGGACCCAACCTGCTGTCGTACCGCCCGGGCGCCGTGATCGACGTCCGCCTCGACATCTGCCTCGACGTCCGCCCCGGCGGCGCGGAGGCCGACGCGGAGGCGGTCATCGGCGCGTGGCGGCGCGAGGCCCGGCGGATGCTCGACGCCCTGGGCTGGCGGGACGAGGAGCTCGCGGTGCGGCGCTTCGCCTCCGGCGCCAGCCTGTTCGCCAGCGCGCCGATCGACGCGCTCTACACCGCCACCGAGGTCTTGGACTGGGCGTGGGAGGCCGCTTTGCGCACGGTGGAGGGCACGGCGGGCGGCACGGGCGTAGAACGCGATGCAGGCGGCGAGCGCGACGCGGAAGGCGGCGCACACGGCGGGCCCCGCGCCTCCGACCCTGACGCCGTCGTCTTCGAGGCGGCCGCCGCGCGGCTGCGTTCGGCCGCCGCCGGCGAGCGCCAGCCGGCGCTGCTGGCGCTGCGCAACGCGGCGGCGGCGCGTGGCGTCTCCTTCCTCGCCGACGACGACCGGGTCTCGGTCGGTCTCGGCGCCGGCTCGCGCACCTGGCCACGCGGGGAGCTGCCGCCGCCGGCGGCGGTGGACTGGGCGGCGGTGCACGACGTCCCGGTGGCCCTGGTCACCGGCACCAACGGCAAGACCACCACCGTCCGCCTCACCGCCGCGATGCTCGCCGCCGCCGGCCGCACGGCCGGAGTGACCACGACCGACTACGTCGCGGTCGGGCGCACGCTGCTCGAATCCGGCGACTTCTCCGGCCCGGGGGGGGCCCGCACCCTGCTGCGCGACCGGCGGGTCGAGGCGGCGGTGCTGGAGACGGCCCGCGGCGGCCTGCTGCGCCGCGGCCTGGCGCTCGGCAGGGTGTCCGCCGCCGCGGTCACCAACATCGCCGCCGATCACCTCGGCGACTACGGCGTCGAGGACCTGGCGGCCCTCGCGGAAACGAAGCTCCTGGTCACCCGTGCCGTGGCGCCGGAGGGGCGGGCGGTGCTCAATGCCCACGATCCGGAGCTGGCGGCGCGCGGCAGCCGCGGCCCGTCGCCGGTGACCTGGACCAGCCTTGGGCCCGGCCTGGCCGCCGCCGCCGGGCTCGACCTCGCCGCGCACCTGGCGGCCGGCGGCGACGCCGTCCTCCTCGACGGCGACCGGCTCGTCCTGGCGCGCGGCCTGGCGCGCGGCGCGGTCCGGCGCGAGGTCGTGGCGGCGCTCTCCGAGGTGCCGATCGCCTTCGGCGGCGCCGCGCGCTACAACGTCGCCAACGCCCTCGCCGCCATCGGCCTCGCCGGCGCCCTCGGAGTGCCGGTCGAGGCAATGGCCCGCGGCCTCGCCGCCGTGCGCAACGAGGGCGGCGCCGACAACCCCGGCCGCGGCTGCCTGATGAAGATCGACGGCGTCCAGATCCTGCTCGACTACGCCCACAACCCGCACGGCCTGGCGGCTCTGATCGGCTTCGGCGCGACCCTCCCGGCGAGGCGCCGCCTGCTGCTGCTCGGCCAGGCCGGCGACCGCGACGACCAGGCGATCCGCGAGCTTGCCCGGACCGCGTGGCGGCTGCGTCCCGACCGCGTGATCGTCAAGGAGCTGCCGACCATGCTGCGTGGCCGCCAGCTTCGCGAGGTGCCCGCCATCCTGGAGGCCGAGCTGCTGCGCCTGGGAGCCCGCCGCGAGGACCTGGCCTACGCCGCGACCGAGCTCGAAGCGGTGATGCAGGCCCTCGACTGGGCGAGGCCGGGAGACCTGCTGCTCCTACTGGTTCACACCCAGCGCGAAGAGGCAATGGCGGTGCTACGGCGGCGCGGCGCGGCAGCGGACGGTGCTGAGTTGCAGGTTTAATTCGTGATCAGCAGATCGTCGGTTTCGATCTCGATCGTCGACGCAAAGATAAGTCCAAGCGACGTCCTCGATAGAACGGAGCGATAGTAGACTCAGGCCATGGCCGAGGTGAACAATCCCTACCTCGAGCTGACCAAGGAGCTCAACCAGGGCCTCGAGGCTCACCGCGCGGCGACCTCGGCGGCCGAAGGGACCCTCGCGTTTGCGCCGGGCCCGGGGGGCGATGCATGAGCGGGCCGCGCGACGAGTTCCTGAGCGAGGAGGACCTCGACCTGCGCAACCTGTCGGACGACGAGCTGGTCGCCTACTGGAATCTCTGGCTCGAACAGGCGCAGGTCACGAACGACCTCGACGCGCATCTCTACTCGCATGGGGTCTTCGAACGGGAACCGGAGGAGCCTGCGCAGGCGGACGAGCTGGCGACCAGGCGCGCCAAGAGCTGATCCACCGCCTGTACCTCCCGGGGAGATTCGCCTGAATCCAGACTTGGCCGAGGCCACGGCTCCCGCCCGCTGGCGCAGGCGGCAGCGACGGGTGCGCCGATCCATCCTCGGCCGATCGTGGACGGTTGAACCGTACGGAGCGATCCAGGGACTCACCTACAAGCGCGGGCGCGTGCCTGGACGAGAGGCGTGCGCTGTCCGCGGATCGAGAATGACTCGCGTCCTACGGCAGCTGGTCCCGGGGTTGCTGCGCCTTGCCTCGCGTCGTGCTGCTTCGTGTCTTGGCCTGTGCGCTCCTTTTGATATCGCCTCCTTAATATAGTTGTCACGCTCGCCGGGGACGGCACACTCCGCGCCCGCGTCTTCCACCGTCGACATGCACGGACCGATCGCAACATTCCCCGCATCGATTCGATCATCCTCTCTGTTCGATCACTCCTCTCTGAATGATCGCTTGATTCTCGGCCGCTTGATTCTCGGCCGCCGAGCGCGACTCCGCCAACAGGCATAGCATTTGCTTCGTCAAGGGCGTAGCGGGGGCCGAAGCTCTGCCGCCGCCACGCAACGGCTGGTCCTCGAAGGCACGGTCCCGGTGGCACCCACCCATGGCGGCGGCGTCAGAGCTCGGCACGACGCCGAAAGGAGCTCGTCATGAGGCTGCGGTCCATACTGTTCTCGGCATTTTCGATCGCGGTGATGATCGCAGGTCACCCCACCCCGGTATCCGCCGGCTCCTCCGGCACCTGGGTGACGACCGGCAGCATGAAGACGGCCCGGATGGGCCACACCGCGACGCTCCTCGACAACGGTTCCGTGCTGGTCGCCGGAGGCATCAATGGCTCGGGCGGCGCGCTTGCCAGCGCGGAGCTCTACAACCCGGCAACGGGCCAGTGGACAGCCACGGGCAGCATGAGCCAGGGCCGCGCTTACCACACGGCGACGCTGCTGTCCGGCGGCGAGGTGCTGGTCACCGGCGGGCTGGGCGCGGGAGAAGCCGGCGCCGAGCTCTATAACCCGAGCACGGGGAAGTGGTTCGCGACGGGAAGCATGACCGAGGGCCGCTACCACCACGCGGCCGTGCTTCTCGGCGATGGCCAGGTGCTGGTAGCCGGAGGCTTGAACAGCTCGGGCGCCGAGCTCGCCAGCGCCGAGATCTACAATCCGGCGACGGACACCTGGAGCGCCGCCGGCAGCATGAACGTCCCTCGCGCCTTCTCGGCTGCCACGTTGCTGCCGGACGGCGCGGTGCTGATCGCGGGCGGCGACGAGATCACCTCCGCGGCCGGCCACAGCGCCGAGGTCTTCTCCAATGGCCGATGGACGCTCACCGGCAGTATGTACTACGAGCGCAACGGCGACACGGCGACCCTGCTCCCGAACGGCAAGACGCTGGTCTTCGGCGGCGGGCCGCTGGCCGGTGGCGAGTGTTACAACTCGCGCACGGGCACGTGGACGAACACGGATAGCTTCGGCACCTCTCCACCCGTGCAAGGCCAGACCGAGACGCTGCTCGGCACCGGCGAGGTGCTGGTCGCCGGCGGCGTGAACAGGTACAAGGACATCAACACCCTGGGCCACCTCTACGACCCGTCCACCAACCGCTGGGAGACGAGCGGCGCCATGAATCAGGCCCGGACCCAGCACACGGCGACGAGGCTCGACAACGGCCAGGTGCTGGTCACCGGAGGCGAACCGCCGTTCAGCTCGACGGCATTGGCCGTCTCCGAGATCTACAGACCGTAGTCAGGCGGCGTTCCCGGCGCCGTGGCCGGCCGTGCGCCGCGGCCGCATCGAGGGCCTGCCCTTGCTCGGGAGCCACCGCGCGGCGACCTCAGCGGGCAGAAGGGCCTCGTCTGCCGGCAGCTCGCAGATGCCTCGGGCGCCTGATGCTCCGCGCCGCGCCTGACGCCCGCGCCGCGGCCCGGGTGTAAACCGCCCGTTCCCACCCTTTCGGGCGGCCCTTCTCCGTCATTCAGCACCTTTCGCTCCACCCTTTCGGGCGGTCCCCTCCCCCGTCATTCGGCGGCTCTCGCTCCACCCCTTCAGGTGTGCCCCTGGCGCCGGCCCTGGCGCAGCATGATTTCCATGAACACCAAGAACCATTCGGGCATCACCCGCAGAGCTCTCTCCACGATCGCGGCCGTCTCCTGCTGCCTGGCCGCCGCGATCTCCCTCGCCGCGACGGAGCCCGCGCCGCCGGCCGCGACGGCGTCGTTCAGCCTGGCGCCGGGCAGCCGGCTCTCGCTCGAGGGCCAGTCGACGCTGCACGCCTACTCGAGCACCGCGACGACGGTCGAAGCGACCGCCGAGTTCGACGGCACCTTCGCGGCGGGCTCGCCGGAGGCGCGCGCCGCGGTCGCCGCGGGAGCCTTGAAGGGTCTGCGCGTCACCGTGCCGGTGGCGGCCCTCAAGTCCGGCGAGAACGGCCTCGACAAGAACATGCGGAAGGCGTTGAAGCAGGACACCGCCCCGGTCATCCGCTTCACGCTCGTGGACTACAAGGCCGAGGAGGCAAAGGACGGCAGCCTCCTGGTCAAGGCGCACGGCCGGCTCAGCATCGCGGGCGTCGAGAAGGACACCGTCGTGGAGGCGACCTGCCGCTTCGGCCCGGGCGGGGTGGAGGTCACCGGCGCCAAGGACCTGCTGATGAGCGATTACGGCATCAAGCCCCCGACGATGATGATGGGCACCATCAAGACCGCCGACAAGATCGTCGTGCGCTTCGCGCTGAAGCTCAAGGCGTCGAACGCCACGGCGGCGAAGAAGCTCTAGGAGGGACACCCCATGAACACCTCGACTGGGAGGCAATATATGAAAGCCACCATCTCGCTGCTCGCGGCACCGGCGCTGGCCGTCGCCGCGCTGGTCGCCGCGCTGGCCGCCGCACCGACCGCCGCGTCCGCGGCAACGCTGTTCCAGAGTGACGACGTGACCGTGAACATGCATGCCTACGCTCAGGGCGTCGCGGTCGCACAGAACGTCCCGGACCTCGTCAGGGACAAGAACCGGCTCTACCTGTTCGTGAAGGAAGCGCGGCTGCGCTGGGACGGCACCCTCTACGGCGCCACCTACGACATCATGCTGGCTCCCGGCGCCGAGGACATCACCCCGAACACCAACAGCGCCCTGGGCCTGCTCGACTTCAGCTTCGAGGCGCAGCTGCCGGTGATCGACGCCAAGCTGAAGGTCGGCCAGTTCCTCGTCCCCTACAGCCGCGAGCGCCTCACCGACGATCCGACGATGAGCTTCGCCGACCGCTCGATCGAGAACCTCGGGTTCTCCTGGAACCGCGACTACGGCTTCGCGCTGTCCCACTACTCGGGCAAGTTCGCGGGCACGTTCGCGGTGATGACCGGAGGCGGACGCGACGTCCCGCAGCGCTACCTGCCCGAGAAGCTCGGGTTCCCGCTGGTCGGGGTCCGCTTCGGGTACAACGACGGAGTCGACAGGGACATCTACCACGTCAGTGCACGCGACACCGACCCCGGCCGCAGCAAGTCGGCCGTCTACGTCAACGCCCTCTACACCAAGGACACCCAGATCGGGCACTCCACGGTGCTCAACGTCCGCGCCACGGACAAGAACCTCCTCATCGACGCGAACTACAACCCCTTCATCGCCAAGCAGCCGTTCAGCCTGGCGACCATCTGGCAGGTGGGAGCGGACGCGGTGTACCGCGCACCCATGGGCCCGGTGGCGTTCAACGCCGAGGGCCAGGTCGACTACTCGCACTTCGACAACAAGTACGGGCAGCTGAGCCTCAAGGGCGGACGAGTGCAGGCGGGCATCTCGAAGGACAAGTGGGAGCTCAACCTGCGCTACGCGGCGCTCTACCTCGACACTCGCATGGCCTTGGTCAGCGGCGGCACCGCGTTCCCGATCACGAAGGACAAGACGCCGCTGCAGGAGATCACTCCCTCGATCACCTATCATTACAGGCCGGGCATCCAGTTGACGCTGGATGCGCCCTACCTGATCAAGATGCTGATCTTCCGGGAGAACACCATCGGCTCCTACGTCATGAGCGAGCAGCCCGACCAGGTCACCGTGATCAAGCCGGGCACCACCGCGGGCACCGGCTCGGATGTCCGCAGGAACGTCGCCGAGGCGCGGCTGCTGCTGCAACTCGGGTTCTGACCCCCGGGGATGTGAGCAGTGTACGCGGCGAACATGAACGCGGCGAAGACGGCGAGCACGGGCGGCGGAGCCAGGCTCCGCCGCCTCGCCGCGCGGGTGGCCCTGGCCGCGCTGGCGCTCGCGCCGCCCTGGCCGCGGGCGGCCGCGGGCCAGGAATCCATCCTGGCCGCCGGCCTCCCGCAGGTGGTGGTGACGTTCGCGGACCTCGGCGATTCGACGCTGCGGCTGGAGGGCCGGTTCACGACCGCCGCGTCGTCCGCCACCGCCTGGAGCGTGCTCACCGACTACGATCACATCCCGGCGTTCGTCGACTCGATGCGCTCGAGCCGCGTCAAGGCGCGCGGCGACGGCTACCTCCTCGTCGAGCAGGAGTCCGTCGCCAAGGTGCTCTGGTTCCGGCGCAAGCTGGACGTCGTGCTGAAGGTACGCGAGGAGCCGCCCCGCCTCATTGCCTTCGAGGACGTCTCCAAGACCAGCTTCGAGCGCTACGAGGGGTCGTGGACACTGCACGACGCTCCCGGCGGCAGGGAGGTCGTCTACCGCCTGACGGTCAAGGGCGGGCTCATCGGATTGGTGGCGCGGAGCCGGTCCCAGACCATGGTGAGAGAGCTCCTCGAGCAGGTCCGCGCGGAGATCGCCCGCAGGGATGCGGCCCGCCGTACCGGCTAGTGCCCCGTCTCAGAGATTCGCATCATTATTCGCCGGCCCTCCGGCCCCCTGGCGGCGTTGCGCCTCCTCGACATAGTTTCGACTATGCCTGCGTCGGCGCGCCTAGCCAGGAGCCCGGATGGCTCGGCGACTAATGATGCGAATCTCTGAGACGGGACACTAGGCGCCCGCGGCCACCGGCGCCAGCACCATCGCAGTGCCGTAGCAGAGCACCTCGGTGACGCCGTTCATCACCTCGGTGGCGTCGTAGCGGATGCCGACGACGGCGTTGGCGCCGTGCGCCTCGGCGTGCTGGATCATCAGGTCGAAGGCCTCGCCGCGCGTCTTCTCGCACAGCTCGGTGAACAGTGTGATGTTGCCGCCGACCAGCGTCTGCAGCGAGCCGCCGAGGGTGCCGAAGATCGAGCGCGAGCGTACGGTGATGCCGCGCACGATGCCGAGCGTGCGCACCACCCGGTAGCCGTCGATGGCGAAGCCCGTCGTCGTCATGGAAGCGTCCATGTGTCCTCCTCTGTGTCGAACCGTGATCGCTCAGCCGCCGCTACCCTCGCCGCCGGCCAGGTAGACCGTGGTCCGCGGGTGGTACGTCCGCCAGTCGAACCAGTAGTCCTTCATCGCCGGCAGCGGCACCAGCTGCCGCCCCCGCCACGGCCCGGCCACCGCCCGGCCCTGGAAGTCCCACTCGCTGCCGGTCACGCCGTCGAGCCAGCGCCGCGCGGCCGCCGCCTCCGCCGCCGCGGCCGCCGCGGCCGCGGCCACCGGCGACCCTCCCGGGGATCCGAGCTTGACGAAGAACGGCACCCTCCGGCCGTCGAGCGTGCTCTCGAAGACGCGCAGCGAGCGGCCGTCCTCGGCGGCCAGGATGACGACCCCCAGCCCGCCGACGTCGTCGACCACGGCCCCCTGGCGGCGTAGCGAGTCGACCGGATAGGCCCTGGTCGCGCCGCCGTGCTCGAGGCCCAGGACCACGGTGCGCGGCGGCAGCGGCCCGCGGCCGTCGGCTCCCGGCACGCCGGCGACCACCGGCAGGCGGCCGGTCTTCGCTTCCCAGTCGGCGCTCCACCTCCGCCACGCCGTCGCCGCGGCGGGGCGCAGCACCCGTCCCTCCGGGTGCTCGCGGCGCCAGATGGCGAAAGCGACCTCGTCGGCCCGCACCAGCCGCAGCCGGCTGCCGCGCGACGGGCCGGCGAACGCCTCGCCGGTGGCCTGCTGCCACCAGGAGCCGGTCTCCTCGTCGCACATCACGAAGTTCTGGTTGTTGATGCCGCAGAGATGGAACCTCAGGCGCCGGCCCCGCAGCTGCTCCTCCCACACCAGACCGGTGTGGCAGAGCGTTCAGTAGGTGACGGCGACGGGCGTGCCGCCGACGACGTCCTCCACGACGTGGTGGAAGGCGGCCTGGCGCACCGGGTACGCCGCCGCCTCGCCCCGGACCTGCACCGCCAGCACCATGTCGCCGGGCTCGACGAACGACGCGGCGGCCGCCGCCGGCGCGTAACCCGGGTGGCGGAGCGGCGGGAACAGCCACTCGAAGTGGTTCTGGCGCGCGAACCAGGCGGCCGCGGCCAGCGGCAGCAGCGCCGCCGCCGCGAGCGACCGCCCCACCCACCGCGAGCGGCGCCAGAGCCGCCAGGCGAGCGCGGCGCCCGCGCCGAGCGCCGCCAGCGTCGCCGCCGGGGCCAGGCGCCGCAGCGCATAGGCGCGCGACATCGCCGCGGCGCTCTGCGGCAGGGACGGCCGCATTGTCCAGGCCGGGATCCACACCAGCGCCACGGCGACCGCGACGACCGCGAGGAGCGCCGCCGCCCACGGCCAGCGGCGCGGCGGCGATGGCCCGGCGAGCTTCGATGCGCCGGCGGGCGACTGCCCGGCTGGCGCCGCTCCAAGAGGTGCCACCGCCCCTGACGGTCTCGGTTCGCTGGTCATCGGCATTGCCCCAGGCATTGTACTCGCAGCACCCGCACCTCCCGCACCTCCCGCACCGCACCTCCCGCACCGCCCGCCCCACCCGCACCTCCCGCACCGCCCCGCAAAACGCGATAGTCTCGCGCCGGATCCAACCCGACCACCCCGACCCCGCACCGGAGGTGCGCCACCGCCCATGGCCGTCGTCGATTGCCACAACCACTTCTACCCCCCGGCGTACCTCGACGCGCTGCGCTCCGGCAACACCAGCGTGCGGGTCACCGTGGACGCCGAGGGCAACCCGCGCCTGCACTACCCGGGCGACTACAACATCGCCGTCCGCGGCCACCACGACATCGACTACCGCGAGGAGGTCCTGCAGGAGCTGGGCGTGGACACCCAGGTGCTCAGCCTGACGACCCCCGGGACCCACGTCGAGTCGCCGGCCGTGGCGGTGCGGCTGGCCAGCCTGGTCAACGACGCCTTCGCGACCGTGGTCCGCGACAAGCGCGGGCGCTTCGCCGCGCTCGCGACCCTGCCGCTCAACGACCCCGCCGCTGCGGTGCGCGAGCTCGAGCGCGCCTGCACCCAGCTCGGCTTCCGCGGCGCCATGCTGTTCAGCAACGTCAACGGCGTGGCGCTGGCCGACCCCCGCTTCTGGCCGCTGTACGAGGCGGCCGACGGCCTCGGCGCGGTGCTCCACGTCCACCCGACCAACCCGCTCGGCGTCGAGGCGATGACCGACTACTGGCTGATGCCGCTGGTGGGCTTCCTGTTCGACACCACGCTCGCCGCGGCCAAGCTGGTGTTCAGCGGCGTCCCCGAGCGCTTCCCCCGCATCCGCTGGGTGCTGGGCCACCTGGGCGGCGCCATCCCCTACCTGGCCGAGCGGCTCGACCGCGGCTTCCACACCTTCCGCGAGTGCCGCGTCCACCTCACCCGGCCGCCGAGCGAGATCCTCAAGCGGTTCTACTTCGACACGGTGAACTTCGATCCCGGCGCCCTCGCGCTCGCCGTGGGCTTCGCCGGCGCCGACCACCTCCTCGCCGGCAGCGACTACCCGCACCAGATCGGCAGCATCCCCGCGATGCTGGACTCGATCCGGGCGCTGCCGATCTCCGGGCTCGAGCGCGCCGGCATCCTCGGCGACAACGCCGCGCGCCTGCTGCTCGGCTGAGCGGCCCGGCCCGCCGGCGCCATGACGCTGCCGATCTTCCTGGTCCTGGCGCTGCTGGTCACGGTGGTGATCTGCTTCTCGCTCGAGAAGATCTCCGTCGACATCACCACCCTGCTGCTGCTCTGCGCGCTCGTGCTGCTGCGCCTGCTGCCGATCCGCGAGGCGTTCGCCGGCTTCTCGAGCGACATCGTGATCGTCCTGGCGGCGCTCTTCGTGCTCTCCGGCGCGCTGATCAAGACCGGGGTGATGGAGAGCTTCGGCGACGCCATCTCGAGGATCGCCGGCACCAGCCGCACCCGCGTCCTGCTGGTGCTGATGCCCGCCACCGCCTGCATCGCCGCCTTCCTGCACAACACCACCACCACCGCCGTCTTCCTGCCGGCCGTGCTCGGCCTCTGCCGCAAGAGCCGCCTCAGCCCCAGCCAGGTCCTCATCCCCTTCGCCTTCGCCTCGATGATGGGCGGCACCTGCACCCTGCTGGCCTCCTCGACCACCATCGCGGCGAGCGGCTACATGGCGAGCGCCGGGCTGCGGCCGATCGGCCTGTTCGAGTTCCTGCCCTTCGGCCTGGCGGTGGTCGGCACCGGCATCCTCTACATGGTGGCGGTCGGCGCGCGCTTCCTGCCGCGGCACCCGGAAGCCAGCCTGACCGACAGCTACCGCGTCCGCGAGTACCTGTCGGAGGTGGTGGTCACCGGCCGCTCGCCGCTCGCCGGCCGCACCCTGCGCGAGCTGCGCCTGTCGGCCATGGGCCTCACCGTGCTGGCCATCCATCGCGGCGACCAGACGCTCTCCTCGGGGCCGGGAGTAAGCCTCGCGACAGGGGACCTGCTGATCGTCAAGGCCAGCCGCGAGGCGCTCCTCGCGGTCAAGCAGGCCGAGGGCATGGAGATCGTCCCCGACCTGCACCTCGGCGACCAGGACCTGGTCGGCGGCACGGTCAAGATCGCCGAGGCGATCGTCATGCCGCAGTCGCTGCTCATCGGCCGGACCCTCCGCGAGCTCGACTTCCGCCACCGCTACGGGCTGACGGTGATCGCGGTGCACCGGCGCGGCCACGCCTTCCCGACGAAGATCGGCAGCCTCTCGCTGAGCGTCGGCGACGTCCTGCTGCTGCAGGGAGACGCCGAGCGCTTCGCCGAGCTCGGCAACAGCCTCGACGTCTGGGTGCTCGAGCAGAGCGAGCATTATCCGGCGCGGCGCCGGCAGCGTCTCCTGGTGGTGGGCCTGTTCGCGGCGGCGGTGGGCGGCGCCGCCATCGGCGCGCTGCCGCTGGCCATCGCCTTCCTGCTCGCCGCCCTCGCCGCCATCGTGCTCAAGCTGATCAGCGCCGAGGAGGCCTACAAGTCCATCCACTGGCGCCTGATCATCCTCATCGCCGGCATGACCTCGTTCGGCGCGGCGATGAAGAGCTCCGGCGCCGCCGCCTACCTGGCGAACCTCATCGTCCACTGGGGAGCTCCGCTCGGCGTGCCCTACATCCTGCTCGGCTTCGCGGTGCTCACCATGCTGCTGAGCCAGCCGATGTCGAACGCCGCCGCCGCCCTGGTCGTGCTGCCGGTCGCCCTCTCCACCGCCGCCGCCCTGCAGGTGCAGCCGCGCACCTTCGGCATCGTCGTCACCCTCGCCGCGTCGATCTCCTACATCACCCCCTTCGAGCCCTCCTGCCTGCTGGTCTACGGCCCCGGCAAGTACCGCTTCCGCGACTTCCTGATCGCCGGCGCCCCGCTCTCGCTGCTGCTGCTGGTGGTGCTGATGCTGCTCGGGCCGCTGCTCTGGCCACTGCGGTGAACGATGGCGCGTCGAGGTTCGGGCCGGACCGCCCGCGAGCTTCCTGGTCAGCCTCTCGGCCCGGATCGGGGGCAGTTCTTTCCAACCGAGGAGCTGGCCGTCAGCCGTGGTCGACGATGGCCATCACGATGCGGTCCTGGGCCTCCCTCGCCCGCCAGACCTGGGCGCGGTTGATCAGGATCGAGAAGGCGTAGACCTTGCCAGAGGCAGCCTTGGCGTATCCGGAGAGGGCGGAGACGCCGTCGATGGTGCCGGTCTTGGCGAAGACGTTGCCGCGGTAGGGCGGCCGGGTCATGCGGCCGTGGAGCGAGCTCTCCGGCTCGCCCGCCGAGGGCAGCGACTGCACGAACTCCGCGCCCCAGGGGTGGAGATACATGTGGCGCAGCAGCTGGGTCACGGCGCGCGGCGTGAAGCGGTCCTGGCGGCTCATGCCCGAGCCGTCGACCATGCGGTAGGCGCCGGCCGGCACGCCGAGATCGGTCAGGAACTCGCCGACGGCGCGCGTGCCGCCGCGCCAGCTGCCGTCGCCGCAAAGGCGGGCGCCGAGCAGCTTCACCAGGCTCTCGGCATAGAAGTTCTGGCTGTGCTTGTTGGCGATGCGGATCGCGTCGAGCAGGCTGCTGTGATAGACCGCCACCCGCTCCCAGACCGGCCCCGGCAGCCGCTGCACCGGCCGCAGCCTCCCCTGGACCTCGATCCCCTCCTCGGCCAGGGCGCCGACCATCGCCATGCCGAAGTAGCGCACCGGGTCGGGCACGGTGACCCAGACCTCGAGCGGCCCGGAATCGCGGCCGATGCTCCCCGTGACGATCAGCCGGTCGTCGCGGCGCTGGACCGAGAGGTGGTTGTGGCGCCGCGAGCTGGTGGTGACGGCGCTGTTGCTGACCTGGAAGAGGTGGACCGGCGGCACCGTGTCGACGCGCGCCAGGCCGCTCTTCTGGCGCGGCGAGACGCGCACCAGCACGCAGTTGTCGTTGAACGAGAGCGCCGCGATCGGCGCTTCGTACCAGCTGGCGAGCTGCTGGCGCGGCCAGTCGGGGTGGATCTCGAGCGCCTCGAACAGCCCGTCGTCGAGGTAGAGATCGCCGGCGACGCGCCGCACGCCGCGCGCCGCGAGCTCGCGCGCCCAGAGGCGGAAGGCGCCGTAGGAGTCGCCGTCGAAGGCGCGGCCCGAGATGTTCGGGTCGCCGCCGCCGATGACCCCGAGGTCGCCCTGCAGCACGCCCTCCTGCACCGTACCGCGCATCACCAGGCGGGTCTCGAAGAGGTAGCCGGGGCCGAGCGCGTCGAGCGCCGCCGCGGTGGTGAACAGCTTGGCGTTCGAGGCGACGGTGCGCGCGTCGTCGGCGTCGTAGGTGTACGCGGTCTCGCCGCTGCCGACCTCGACGACGTTCACTCCCATGGCGGTGGTCTCGCGCACGGCGCGGCCCACCTCGATGCCGACCGCCTGCTGCAGCGGCGTGGCGCCGGCCGCCGGCACGCCTACCGGCGCCGCCGGCTTGGGCACGCCGGCGGTCGTTGCCGCCGTGCGATGGCGGGGCCTGTGCGGGCGCGCCGCCGCGGCGCGGGCCGCGGCGGGCCACAGTGCGGCGCCGCCGAGCAGCAGGGCGGCGAGCGCGGCGAGCACCGCGAGCGCGGCCGGAGCGCCCCGCCACGATGACCGCCTAGCGGGTCCCGGCAAGGTGCCTCGTGGCCGGCGGCGGCGCCGGCCTGGCTGCGGGAGCTGCGGGAGCTGCGGGAGTGGCGGGAGCGGAGCCGCCGCCGGGCCCGAGATAGGTCTCGAACCAGCGGACGATGGCGACCGTGGAGCGGATGCGGTTGGCGGTCTTGCGGAAGCCGTGCCCCTCGTCCGGGAACAGCACGTACTGGACGGGCACGCCGCGGCGCTCGAGCGCCTGGACCACCTGCTCGGCCTCGATCACCGGCACGTTGGTGTCGTTGGCGCCGTGCAGCACCAGGGTCGGGGCGCGGACGCGGTCGAGCTTGTGGATCGGCGACAGCGCCCGCAGCAGGTCCCGCTGGGTCGCGGGATCGCCGTACTCCACCTTGGAGATCGCCGCCATCCAGGGCTCGGTGTGGGCGAAGAAGGTCTCGAAGTCGACGATGCCGTAGAGATCGGCGCCGGCGGCGAAGAGCTCCGGGTACTCTGTCAGCCCGGCCAGCGTCATGTAGCCGCCGTAGGAGCCGCCGACGATGCCGATCCGCTTCGGGTCGGCGATGCCCGCTCGCACCAGGTAGTCGACGGCGGCGCGGATGTCGCGCACGGCGCCGGCCCGCAGCGGGCCGTTGTCCAGGTTGACGAAGCGCTTGCCGAAGCCCGCCGACCCGCGGACGTTCGGCGCGAAGACGCCGATGCCGCGCGCCAGCAGCGCCTGGTAGAGCGCGTCGAAGTGCGGCCGCTCCTGCGACTCGGGGCCGCCGTGGAAGGACAGCACGAACGGCCCCGGCGCTGTACGGGTGACCAGCTCCGGCGGCCCAGGAGGACCCGGAGGTGCCAAGGGGCGATACAGCCAGCCGGATAGGGATAGCCCGTCTTCTGCGGGGAAGTGCACCAGCTCGGGCGACACCCACGCGCCCAGATCGACGCCGTCGTGGGGCGAACGCGTGACCTGGCGCAGGCGGTTCATGGCGCGGTCCACCACCCAGATGTCCTGGGGCAGCCGCGCGCCGTGGATGGTGAGCGCCAGCAGGCGGCCGTTCCTGGAGAAGGCCATGTCGCGCACGATCTCGCCCGGCAGCGTGGGGCCGGGCTCCTGGCGCAGCGTGTCGAGGTCGAGGAAGCTCAGCTGCGAGCGGCCGGCGGCGTTCCAGACCAGGGCGGCGGTGTGGCCGTCCTCGGTGATCTTCCAGTCGTCGAGCTCGGCGTCGTCGCGCGCCGCGAGCACCTCGATGCCCCCGCCCGGGCCGCCGCCGGGGCCGCCCGCCGCCGCCATCGGCGGCTCCCCCGGCCGCGAGCGGACCAGGCGGATGCGGGCGAAGGCCAGCAGGTCGCGGTCCTGGTTCGAGGCCAGGTAGACCGTCATGCCGTCGGGCGCGAACAGCGCGTCGCCGAAGCTCGCCGGCGGCCGGTGCGGGGTGAGCAGCGCCTCGCGGCCGGTCTGCAGGTCGACGATCGAGACCTCCTCGTCGCCCCGCTGCCGGGTGCGCACGACCAGCGCGTGACGGCCGTCGCGGCTGACGTCGGAGAGCCGTCCGTCGCCGCCGCCGGGCGCGACGCGCCGCCAGGCGCCGGTCGCCGCCTCGAAGGTGAAGGGGTCGAGCGAGGCGGGATCGGCGCGGTTCGACGACAGCAGCAGCAGCCGGCCGTCGTGGCTGAAGCCGTTCAACAGGTTGTTCGACCTGCCGCCGTCGCTGGCGCGCGAGAGCTGCTGGCCGTCGGGCCGCACCAGGTAGATCTGCGAGTTCATGCCGCCTCCCGGTGCCACCGTGAAAGCCAGGGAGCGTCCGTCCGGCGACCATTCCACCAGGCCCGCCGGGTCCTCGAGACTGGCGATCCGTTCCGGCCTGGCACCGTCGGCCGCCACCTTCCAGACCTGCGGCACGCCGCTCCGGTTCGAGACGAAGGCGAGGCTCAGCGCGTCGGGCGAGAAGCTCGGCGACCAGCAGCCGCCGATGCGCGCCATCCGCGTCACCTCGGCCTCGAGGTCGTCGACCGCCGGCGCTCCGGGCGCTCCCGGCGCGAGCGCGGCGGCCGGCGGTGCTCCGGGCGCTCCCGGCGCGGCGAGCGCGGCGGCCGGCGCCGGCCCGGCCGGCAGCGACGGCGGCAGCAGCAGCGGCAGGAGCAGCGGCACCAGCAGCGCCGCCGGCCGCGAGAGAGCGAACCGCCGCCGCGCGGGGGCACCGGCAGGCGGCGAGCGATGAGTGGCGGGGCGCGGCGAAGCGGGCATGATGAAGCTCCTGTGAGGTAGCGCCGCGATGGCAATCGACCGCGCGTAGTCTAATACGCGCGAGCCCACAAGCCGCCGCCCAGACCCACGACCCACGGCCGCGGGTCGGCCGCGCAACGGCGGCGCATCGGCCGCTCCTTTCTCAGACTTGGATGACGGCAGCTCCGGAGCGCGGCGTGCCGAGGGGAACCTGGAAGTGCTCCCCGGTCGCCGGGCGCTCGGCGCCGAGGACCTCGCGCGTCCGCCGGCGGCCCAGCTCGATGATGTCGACCATGCGCGGCCAGTTGTTCTCGATCAGCCCCAGCTGCAAGGGGTGGCGCGGCCGGATGACCACGACGCGGCGGCCGTAAGGGCTGGGGATGACGTGCTCCGGATCGCGCGGGTTGCGATAGATCCTGCCCTCGCTCTCGGCTTTCATCGTCATCAGGACCACCGCGTCGCAGCCCGCGGCGAAGGCCGCTTCGTAAGGCAGGTTGTTGCTCCAGCAGCCGTCGACGTAGATCTCGCCGTCCAGGCGCGGCGGGTGGGAGTAGAAGGGCGGCAGGAAGTTGGTCGCCAGCATCAGCTGCAGGGGGTTCTCCGCCCGCCGCGCGTCGAAGACCACGAACTGCCGGTCCCACAGGCGGGTGACGCCGACCAGCAGCGGCAGCGCCAGCGGCGAGCGCAGCCGCTCGGCGCCCACGTAGCGCGCGAAGGTGCGCCGGTGGATCTCGTTGAAGATGAACGGCGAGTGCTCGCGCAGCAGGTTCGTCACGTCGACGTGCGGCATGCGCATGAACGTGCGCCAGTAGCGGCGCAGCCGGCTTTGATTGCCCACCGCCACGGCCGCCGCGTTCCAGGCGCCGGCGGAGACCGCCGTGCAGAGGCTGGGGCGGATCCCCAGCTCGTCCAGGGCCTCCACCGCGCCGATCTGGAAGGCGCAGCGGAAGCCGCCGCCCGAGAACACGAAGCCGATCCGGCTCGCCCCGCGCAGCAGCTCCAGGGGGGTGGAGTCAAGGCCGTCGACCAGAGTCGGGCTGAAGCCGTCGACCGGGGCCCGGTCGAGGCCGTCGACCGGAGTCGGGCCGAGGCCGTCGACCGGGGTCGGGCCGAGGCCGTCGACCGGAGTCGGGCCGAGGCCGTCGACCGGGGTCGGGCCGAGGCCGTCGACCGGAGTCGGGCCGAGGCCGTCGACCGGGGTCGGGCCGAAACCCTCCACGGGGCCGCTCATGCGCAGATCGCCCTGCAAAGTTCATGACAGGCGGCGCCTGCCTCGCCGCCTGGCTCGTCAGCCGCGGCCGGCGAGCAGCCGGTCGAGCGCGGCGTAGCTCTCGCCGAGGCCCTGCTCCATCCCCGACCGCAGCATGCCGTCGCGTTCCTCCGTGGTGTGGAACAACAGCGTCATGACCACCTTGGTGCGGCCGTCGCCGAGGTCCTCGAAGGTCACCGTCTCGACCGCCACGTAGCCCGGCATCCCGTCCCATTCGAAGGTCTGCGCGAGGCGCTCCGGCGGCGTCACCTCGCGGTAGCGGCCCTCGAAACCGTGAACGCCGTCCGGAGCGTGCTCGACGAACCGCCAGTGGCCGCCGCGCTCGACCTCCATCCGCTCGACGACGACCCGGTGGCCGCGCCCCCACCACTGGGCGATCGCCTCGGGATCGGTGAAAGCGCGCCAGACGCGGTCGCGGGAGGCGTCGAAGACGCGCTCGACCCGGACCTCGCGATCGCTGGGCGTGGTGAGCGTCGAGCTGGGGGCGGACTCCGTCACGGATCTGCTCATGGGTTCCCTTTCGTGCGCTCGAGGTACTCCCCGAGCCGGTCGAGGCGGGTATCCAGCATCTGCCGGTACCTCGCGATCCAAGCTGCCTCATCCTCCAGCCGCCGCGGGCCCAGTCTGCATTTCCGTACGCGACCGACCTTCTCCGTGGTCACCAACCCCGAGCGCTCGAGGATCTGCACGTGCTTCTTGATGCCGGTGAGGGTGATCTCGAAGGTCGCGGCGAGATCGCTGATCGACGCTTCGCCGCTCCCGAGCCGATCGAGGACGCCGCGGCGCGTCGGATCGGACAGTGCCGCGAAGGTCGCGTCGAGCTGAGGTGAACACTGAACCATGTGGTTCAGTGTAGTCGCTCCGGCACCGCCTGTCAAGACCCCGGCTAGTGGCCCGGCCGGTTAATTCGCATGCTAATCGCGCCGTCCATCCGCGTTCCTGGCAAGGCGTCGCCGACGAGGCATAGTCGAACTTATGTCGAGGAGGCGCAACGCAGCCAGGGACGCGGATGGCAAGCGAGTAGTATGCGAATTAACCGAACGGGACACTAGACCGCGCCGGCGGCAGGCCGAGGGCGCGCGGCGGGCGCGAGCGGCCGATGAACCCCGCCAGCGCCACCAGCGTCAGGACGTAGGGGACCGTCTGCACGAGCTGCACCGGCAGGCCGGCGGCTCCCTGCATCCGGATCGACACCGCCTCGGCGAGCCCGAAGAGCAGGCAGGCGAGCAGGGTCTGGAAGGGCCGCCACTTGCCGAGGATCAGCGCCGCCAGGGCGATGAAGCCGCGTCCGGCCGTCATGTTGCGGCTGAACTGGGAGGCCTGGCCGATCGACAGGTAGGCGCCGCCGGCGGCCGCCAGCGCCCCCGACAGCATGACCGCCGCGTAGCGGATGCGCTCGACCGACAGGCCGGCGCCCGCCACCGCCTCCGGGTTCTCGCCGGCGGCACGCAGCCGCAGGCCGAAGCGGGTCCGCTCGAGCACGTACCAGGTGAGCGGCACCAGCAGCGCGGCGAGCGCGACCGGCGCCCGCGGCAGCAGCTCGCCGCGCGGGATCGGCGGCGTCTCGCTGGTCGAGGCGAAGAGGGCGCCCGAGAGCAGCGGCGGCAGGCCGAGGAAGACGATGTTCACGGCCATGCCGCTCACCACCTGGTTGGCGCCGAAGCGCAGCGCGGCGGTGGCGTGGACCAGCGCGACGGCGGTGCCGGCGGCCGCGGCGGCGAGCAGCCCGAGCCAGGGCTGGTGGGCGAAGTGGGTGACCACCGCGGCGGTGAAGGCGCCGGCCAGCATCAGCCCCTCGAGCGCGATGTTGACGACGCCGGAGCGCTCCGCCCAGAGGCCGCCGAGCGCGGCGAGCAGCAGCGGCGTCGCCATCCGCACGGCGGACAGGGCGAGGAAGCCGGCGGCCTGACCGCTCACCGCGCGGCCCTCCCGGGCAATCTCTGGGCGGCCAGGAACAGGATCGCCAGCCCCTGCAGCACCAGCACCAGGTCGCGCGAGACATGGTCGGAGAAGATGCCCACGAAGAGCCCGCCGCGGGCCAGCGCGCCGAGCAGCAGCGCGGCGAGGGCCACCCCGGCCGGGTGGTTGCGCCCGAGCAGGGCGACCGCGATGCCGGTGAAGCCGTAGCCGGCCGAGAAGCCGTCGTAGTAGCGGTAGCGGTAGCCGAGCACCTCGTTGATCCCCGCCATGCCGGCGAGGGCGCCCGAGAGCGCCATCGCGATCGCCAGCTGCCGGCCGACGGCGATGCCGCCGTAGGCCGCCGCGTCGGGGCTGGCGCCGGTGACGCGGAGCTCGTAGCCCCAGCGCGTGCGCCAGAGCAGCACGTAGACCAGGACGCAGGCGGCGAGCGCCGCCGGGAAGGCCAGGTTGAGCGGGATGCGCGGCGGCAGGCCGGGCACCAGGCTGCCGAGGCGCGCCAGGTGCGCGCCGGCGCCGATCGGCCGGGTCTCGAGGATCGCGTCGCCCGGCTGCCGGTAGCGAACCTCGGTGAGATAGCCGGCGACGGCGACGGCGACGAAGTTCAGCATGATGGTGGTGATCACCTCGTGGGCGCCGAAGCGGGCTTTGAGGATGCCCGGCAGGGCTCCCCAGGCGCCGCCGGCGGCGACGGCGGCGGCGCAGGCGAGCGGCGCCAGCAGCCAGGCGGGCAGGCCGGCGCCGACGATCCCGGCCCAGGCGCCGGCGAAGGCGGCGGCATAGAGCTGCCCCTCGGCGCCGACGTTGAACAGCCCGGCGCGGAAGGCGACCGCCACCGCCAGGCCGGTGAAGATCAGGGGCGTGGCGTAGAACAGCGTGTAGCCGATGCCGTCGGGCCACGACAGGGCGCTGCCGAGCAGCAGGCCGTAGACCGCGATGGGGTCGTCGCCGACCGCGGCGATCAGCAGCCCGCCGGCGGCCAGGGCCGCCAGCAGCGCGAGCAGCGGCGCGAGCGCCGGCCGGAGGCGCGCGAGCGGCCCTCCGCCGCCGCGCCCGCTCATCCCGCCGCTCCGCCGGTCATCAGCAGCCCCACCTCCTCCACCGTGGCGCGCGCCGGGTCCAGCTCGCCCGCGACCCGGCCGCGGTGGAGGACCAGCAGGCGGTCGGCGAGCGTCATCAGCTCCTCGAGCTCGGAGGACACCAGCAGCACCGCGCAGCCGGCGTCGCGCAGCGCGAGCAGGTGGCGGTGGATGAGCTCGCTGCCGCGGAGGTCCACGCCCCGCGTGGGCTGCGCGGCGAGCAGCAGCCGCGGCGGCAGCGACAGCTCGCGCCCCACCACCAGCTTCTGCTGGTTGCCGCCCGAGAGCGCGCGGGCCGGCAGGCCGAGCCTCGCCGGGCGGACCTCGAACCGGTCCAGGATGGCCGCGGCGCGCCGCGCGATCGCCGCCCGGTCGAGCCAGCCGTGCAGCAGTCCGACGGCCACCGGCGGACGCTCGTGGGCGCCGAGGATCGAGTTCTCCGCCAGGTCGAGGTCGAGCAGCAGGCCGCGGCGGTGCCGGTCCTCCGGGATGTGCGCGATCCCCAGCTCCCGGCGACGGCGCGGACCGGCGCCGGCAAGATCGACCGGCCCGCCGCTCCCCCGGCCCGGACGGCCCGGAGGCATGGAGCCGGCTTCCCGATCCGGCGGCAGGGAGCCCGCGTCGCGGCCGGCGGGGACCGTGGTGCCGGAGGATCGGCCGGCAGCCGGGTCCGCGAGGCCGGCGAGGATCATGGTGCCGGACGGCCTGCCGCCGGCCGGGTCCGCGAGGCCGGCGATGGCGTCGATCAGCTCGCTCTGGCCATTGCCCTCGACCCCGGCTATGCCCAGGATCTCGCCGGCGCGCACGTCGAAGGAGACGCCGTCGAGGCGCGGGCGGCCGCCGGCGCCGCCGACGCCGCCGACGCCGCCGGGCGCCGCGATGGTCAGCCCGCGCACCGCGAGCACCGGCGCCCCCGGGTGGGCCGGGAGCTTGGCGGTCCGCGGCGGCGCCTCGCGGCCCACGATCAGGCGCGCCAGCTCGGCCGCGGCGAGGCCGCGCGCCGGCCTTGCCGCGACGACGCGGCCGTCCCGCAGCACCGTCACCTCGTCCGCGATGGCCAGCACCTCGGACAGGCGGTGGGTGATCAGCACCACCGCGCGGCCCTGGCGCCGCATCCGCCGCAGCACCGCGAACAGCGCCGCGACCTCCGGCGGCGCCAGCACCGCCGTGGGCTCGTCGAGGATCAGCACCCGCGCCTGCCGGTAGAGCGCCTTGAGCAGCTCGACCCGTTGCCGCGCCGCGACCGGCAGCTCGCCGGCCCGCGCCGCCGGGTCGATGCGCAGCTCCGCCTCGCGCGCCAGCTCGGCGACGCGGGCCGACGCGCCGGCGAGGTCGAGCGCCCACCGGCGCCCCGGCTCGGCGCCCAGCACAACGTTCTCGGTCACCGTCATCGCGTCGACCAGGGTGAAGTGCTGGTGCACCATGCCGATGCCGAGGCGGATGGCGTCCTGCGGCCCGGCGAAGCGCCGCGGCACGCCGTCCACCGCCACCTCGCCGCGGTCGGGAGCGAGCAGCCCGAAAGCGATGCGCATCGCGGTCGTCTTGCCGGCGCCGTTCTCCCCCACCAGGGCATGAATGGCACCCGCGGCGGCCGCGAAGCTGACGTCGTCGTTGGCGAGCACCCCGCCGAAGCGCTTGCTGACGTGGCGCAGCTCGAGCGCCGGCGCCGGAGCGCCGCTGCCGGACCCGCCGCCGGGAGCGGGACCGGGGCCGGAGCCGGAGCCGCCGCCGCCACCCGCGTTCGCCGGGCCGCTCATCGCCCCGCCGCGCCCGCCGGGGCGGCCATCGCATCGGTGACGCGGATCTCGCCGCGGACGATGCGCCGCCGGGCCGCCTCGACGTCGCGGAGCACCGCGGCGGGGATCAGTCCCCGGTTGTAGGCGTCCATGGCGTAGCCGATGCCGCCGTCCGCCAGGCCGTGAGCGAAGACGCCGCCGCGAAAGCGTCCGGCCACCCGGTCGGCGATGACCTGGTAGACCGCCACGTCGACCCGCTTCACCATGCTGGTCAGGACGTGGCCCGGCTTGATCCAGTTCTGATTGGAGTCGACGCCGATCACGTAGACGCCGTACTGCTCCGCGGCGTCGAACACGCCGAGGCCGGTGTTGCCGGCCGCGGCGAAGATCACGTCGGCTCCCTGGCCGACCTGCGCCGCCGCCAGCTCCTTGCCGCGGCCGGGGTCGTTCCAGGCCGCCTCGGTGATGCCGGCATAGTTGGCGAGCACCCGCACCCGCGGCGAGGCGGCGCGCGCGCCCTCCGTGTAGCCGACCGCGAACCGGTGGATGAGCGGGATGTCCATGCCGCCGACGAAGCCGAGCACCCCGGTCCTGGAGACACGGGCGGCGATCATCCCGACCAGGTAGGCGCCCTCGTGCTCCTTGAACACCAGCGACGCGACGTTGGGGAGCGCGGCGACGCCGTCGATCACCGCGAAATCGAGCCGCGGGTAATCCCGCGCCACCTCCTCGACGATCGGCGCCTGCGCGAAGCCGACGCCGATGGTCAGGTCGTAGCCGCGCTCGGCAAAGGCCCGCATCGCCGGCTCCATCGACGCCGGATCCCCCGGCTCCGCGGCGCGCAGCACGATCGGCAGCTCGCGCGCCGCCCGCCGGCACCCCGCCCAGGCCGCGGCGTTGAACGACCGGTCGTCCTTGCCGGCGGTGTCGAACACGATGCCGACGTGCACCCTGCCCCGGCCGTCCCCGGCGGCCGCCGGGGAGGAGCCGCGGAGCCGGCAGCCCAGGGCGCCGCCGCCCGCCAGTGCCAGGACCAGCACGGCCAGCGCCGCCGCCAGCGCCGCGCGCGCGGCGGGCGCCGCCGGCGACGGCGCGGCGAACGGCGGATGCGGCGAGCTGCGCATCGTGTGCCGCGAGGCTAACCCACGGCCCCCGGCCTGACAAGCGCCGGCGCTCGCTAGCAACGCGCGGCCCCAGGAAGTAGCATGGCGGCGCCCTGGTCTCCGCCTCGGGTTGCCAAGCGATGCCGCCATCCCGAAAGCGTCCCCCCTCCCGGAAGCATCTTGCCAAGCACCCCCACCGAGCCGCGCTGGCGCTGCTCGCGTTCCTGATCGTCCTGCCCTACTGGAAGCTGGCGACGCTCCAGGGCGTCATGATCACGGACGACGTCGGCGCCAGCGACATCATGAACGAGGGCTTCCCCTACCGCTACGCCATCGGCGCGGCCCTCCGCCATGGCGAGCTCCCCACCTGGCTGCCGGACATCTACGGCGGCATGCCGCTGCTCGCCCGCGCGGAAGCCGGCGTGTGTTACCCGCCGAACCTGCTGCTCTACGGGATCTTGCCGCCGTATCCCGCGCTCGACGTCAGCATCCTGTTGACGCTCTTCATCGCGGGCGCCGGGACCTATCTCTACGCGCGCCAGATCGGCGCCGCGCGCGCCGGCGCCCTCATCGCCGGCCTCAGCTTCTCGTTCAGCGGCTTCATGGTCGGCCACATGAAGCACCTGAGCATGGCGGCCACGGCGGCGTGGCTTCCCGTCGCGCTCTGGCTGCTCGAGCGCGCCCTGGCGGAGAGAGACCCGCGACGGCAATCCACCGGCCTCTGCGGCTTCGGCCTGGTGGTCGGCGCGCAATACCTGTGCGGCCATTTTCAGATCGCCTATTACGCGACCCTCGTCTACGTCGCGTATTTCCTCGCCCGCCTGCTCTCCGCGGAGGTGCGGCGAGCCGCGCCCGGCGGCGCGATGCGGCTGGCGGGCTGGTTCGCGATCGCGCTCGCCGGCGCGGCGGCGGTCAGCGCGGTGCAGCTGCTGCCGACTTACGAGCTGGTCGGGCTCACCGAGCGGGCGGGCGGGGTCTCCTTCGAGTACGCATCGGGCCATGCCTACGATCTTGCGGACCTGCGGACCTTCTTCTATCCCTATGCGAACGGCGACGTCGGCGAAGGGACCTATCGCGGCCAGGGCGTGTTCTGGGAGGACGCGGGTTTCGCCGGCTTGCTGCCGCTCCTGCTGGCCGCCTACGCCTGCGTCCGCGCCTGGCGCGAGTGGCCGGTCAAGTTCTTCCTGGCGGCGCTGGTCCTCGCCATGTTGCTGGTCGTCGGGCCGCACACGCCGGTCTATGCCGCGGCCTTCCATGTCGTGCCCGGGATGCGCTACTTCCGTTTTCCCACGCGCTTCCTGGCGGTCGTCGACCTGTCGATCGCCGTCCTGGCGGCGATCGGCGCGACCCGCCTCCTGGCGCGCTCACACCGCTTCAACCAGTGGGTGGCAGTGGCGGCAGTCGCCCTCGAGCTGTGGTTCTTCCAGGCGCGGCAGAATCCCATCGCGCCCATGGCGCAATGGCAGTCGCCGCCCGCGACCGCGCGGCTCCTCCATGCCGACCCCGGGCTCTTCCGCTTCTATTCGATCGGCGGCAGGGAATCTCACCGGGCCGCCTTCGCCAAGGCGCACGGCTGGGAGGGCGACCTGCAACCTTTCATCGCGCAGCGGGACTTCCTGCAGCCGAACACCAACGTCCTCTATGGCATCGCCAGCGCCGACGGCTATGCCCAGCTCACGCCCAGCTACGTCGTCGATCTCTGGGGCGATCAGAACCGTTCCGGGTTGATCGACGAGACCGCGAGCATCCGCAACGGCAAGGTCGTCGCGACGGCATCGTTGCTCAAGATCCTGAGCCTCGCCAACGTGAAGTACCTGCTGTCGGCCTGGCCCATCGAATCGGACGGGCTGGCCGCCCAGCCGCCCGTCGGACCGGTCTTCGTCTATCGCAATCCGCTGGCGCTGCCGCGCGCTTACATGATCGGAAAGGTTCGCCTCGCGGCCGATCGCCAGGAGGCCACCCGCCTGCTGCTGGCGCCCGACTTCGATCCCAGGGCGGAAGCGATCCTCGAGGAGAAGCCGGCGGCGGCGATCGGCGAGCCGAGCCGGGCCGAGGTCGCGATCGACAGCCATGGCTTCACTCACGTCGCGGCGCACGTCAAGGCGAGCGCGCCAGGCTTGCTCGTCCTGTCCGACACTTTCTATCCCGGCTGGCAGGCGACCGTCGACGGCCGGGCGACGCGCACGTATCGAGCCAATCTCTCGCAGCGCGCCGTCCTCATTCCGGCTGGAGCTCACGAGGTGCGCTTCGACTTCCGCTCGCCGACGATCCGCGCGGGGTTCTGGCTGAGCGTCGGCGGACTCCTCTTCCTCCTCGCCCCGATGGTGCCCTGGAGGCCGGCGGCCGCGAGGAGAGCCATGGACGCGCGCCGGCCCGCGGGATGAGGCGCCTGCCCGCGCAGGGTTACTCCTGGCGCAGGGCGGCAAGCGGATCGAGGCGGCTCGCGCGGCGCGCCGGCAGCCAGCAGGCGACGGCCGCGACCGCGGTCAATCCCAGGGCGACGGCGGCGAAGAGCCGGGGCTCGGCGCCGCCGGCTTCGAGCCGCAGGCCGGCAAGCAGGCGGGCCAGCCAGAAGGCTCCCAGCAACCCGGCTCCCATGCCGGCGGCGGCGGGCGTCATGCCGCGCCGCAGCACCAGGCGCACGACGTCGCCGCGACCGGCGCCGAGCGCCATGCGCACGCCGATCTCCCGCGTCCGCCGATCGACGGCGAACGACAGCACGCCGTAGATGCCGACCATGGCCAGGAGCGCGGCGAGCCCGGCAAACGCCGACGTCAGCTGGGCGTCTAAGCGTGGCCGGGCGAGCGGCACCGCCGCCGCGATGCGGCGCTCGAGCGCCGCCATGCGGCCGGCCGGCAGGTCGCGGTCGAGCGATCGCAGCGCGCGCCTGGCGGCCGCCGCGAAACGCAGCGGGTCCCCCGGCGCCCGCACCACCACGGACATGGCGCGCAGGCGCTCGAGCGGCACCGTCGCCTGGTCGAGGGCGAAGTACACGATCGGCTGAGCGGCGTCCTCGCCCGGGTTCCACACGTCCTTGACCACGCCGACGATCTCGTACGCGCCGCCGTTGAAGATCACCTGCCGGCCGAGCGAGCCGCCGCCGCCCAGCAGCTGCCGCGCGGCGCTCTCGCCAAGCACGGCCACCCCGCGGCTGCCCGCCCGGTCGAGCGAGGCGATCGGCCGGCCCGCGAGCAGCGGCAGGCGCAACGCCGTGAAGTAGCCGGGCGTGACCAGCTGCCAGCCGGCGGCGACCTCCCGCGCTCGCGCCTCGCCGGCGATGCGGGGATGGAAACCCCATGGCTCGTCCGGCGGCACCTCGGAGGCCGCGGCGGCCGCCGCCACGCCGGGCAACGACTGGAGACGGCCGACCAGCTCCCGGTAGAACGCCGTGACCTGCCGCCGCTCGCGGTAGCGCGCCGCCGGCAGCGCAACGTCGAACGCCAGCACGTGGCCGGCGCTGAAACCGGGCGGCTGTTCGAGCAGGCGATGGAAGCCGCTCAGCAGGAGGCCGGCACCGATCGACAGCATGCAGGCGAGGGCCACCTCGACGGTCACCAGCGCCGCCTGTGCCCGCTCGTGGCGCGGGCCGCCAACCGCGCCGCCGCCCGTTCCGCCCCAGGCTCCGCCACGGCCGCCAAGCAGGGCGGCGGCCGGCCCGCCGCCGAAGACGACGCGCACTGCCGGCGCCAGGCCCGCGGCCAGCGCACACGCCCCGGTGACGGCCGCGGCGAAGCCCAGGGCGCGCAGGTCGAGCCCCGGGCTGGCGCTCGCCGGCAGGTAGATACCGCGCGCGTCGGGCAGCAGCCACAGCGCCGCCTGCGCCAGCGGCATGCCGAGAGCGCCGCCCATGACGGCGAGCGCCGAGGTCTCGGCAAGCAGCTGGCCGACCAGCCGCGGCGCGGTGGCGCCCAGGGCGGCGCGCACCCCGAGCTCGGGCAGGCGCGACAGAGCCCTCACCAGTTGCAGGTTGGCGACGTTGCCGCAGGCGATGAGCAGTACCGCCGCGACTGCTGCGAAAACCACCCAGAGCGCCGCCCGGGACTGCCGTGTGAAGAGCTCCCGCAGCGGCATCACGCTCGCCGCGAGCCCCCGGTTGCTGGCCGGGAACTGGCGGGCGAGGCTGCCCGAGAGCGCCGCCAGCTCGGCCCGCGCCGCGGCGAGCGAGACTCCGGGCCGCAGGCGTCCGATCCCGCCCAGGTAGCCCGCGGCGCGGTCGGCCGCATCGGCGGGACCGAACGCCAGCGGCGCCAGCAGGTCCGGATCGCCGCCCGGCAGACGGACGCCGCCCGGCAGGACGCCAACCACCTCCCAGCGCTCGCCGCCAAGGATCAGCAGCCGCCCGACCACCCGTGGATCGCCACCGAACCGGTCATGCCAGAGGCGCTCGCCTAGCACTACGACGCGCGGTCCGCCCGGCCGGTACTCGTCGGCAAGGAACAGCCGCCCCACGGCCGCCTGGATGCCGAGCGCCTGCAACAGGCCGTCCGAGACCAGGTGCCGATCGAGCCGCACCGGCTCTCCCGCGCCGGTGAGGTCGAGGCTGCCGAAGGGAACATAGGCGCCGAGCGCCGCGAACGACCGGCTGCGCCCGCGCCAGGCTAGGAAGTCGGCCGGAGCGATGCCGACAGCCTCGGGACCGCGTCGCGGCCGCACCCCGAGCACGCTGACCAGGCGGCCGGCGTCGGGGTAGGGCAACGGCCGCAGCAACGCCGCGTCGAGGACGCTCCACACCGCGGTCGCGATGCCGATCCCCAGGGCCAGCGTCAGCACCGCGGCCGCGGCATGCGCCGGCCGGTGTGCCAGCGGGCGCAGAGCGGTTCGGAAGCCAAGCGGCAGCGTGCGCATCTGCGGCCTAGAATAGCCGCTTCCGCCCGTTCATTCACGCGAGAAGACGAGGCCGGGCAACGGTAAGAACAACCCAGCCGTTTTCCGTCATTCATGGGTAGGGAACGCCGCGCGGCCGGCAGGGGCCGGCCGGAAGGCATGGGCGGGGCGGGCGAGACGGTAACGGCGGTCCGTCAGGCGTACTTGACCCCATCCACAACCAAAGCTAATATTCCCTCAAGGGACTATTGGCCTTGAGGCATGTCCCAATGGTCTCGAAGCAGGAGCGGCTCCAGGAGTTCTATCGGCGCTTGACCTCATCCGCTGCGGCAAACGATTGCGACGAAGCACTCGAGCTCATCAGGCAGCTCCTGAACGCTGTCGAGGACGAGCTAAGCGGTGTACCCTATGACCCGGCAAATTGGCAGAATGACGGCCGATTGTATCCACCGCTCCCAGACAGCGTACGCCCTGTCGCGGGACTGCCTGGTGTAAAGCGTTTCAGGAGTTTCCGGCATAACACGTTCGTCGCGGTGAATGGCGCCATTGAAATTAGAACGATCGACGGCACGTTGGAGCTTTCCAAGCTTGGTCGCGATGGCAGAGGAGTTCCTACAGCATGAACCCGATCGAAGATCTCATGACCAAGCTCACTCGCCACTTCCCTCAGCTCTCGGCGAGAGTTGATCCGCCTTCGGTCCCAGACGGAAGCTGGTGGCTGGACCTGAATCTCTCTGGTCACTCCGCCACCGCTGAGTGGAGGCCGGGAAGGGGGTTCGGGGTTCATTCCTCGGAGTCAGACAGTTACGGCGAGGGACCCGACGAGATCTATTCGGATGTCGCGTCTACATTCAGGCGTCTCAAGGCTCTCCTTGAACGACGCGAACGAACTGCGCCTCCAGCGAGAAGTGTGCTCCGAACACTCCGTGAGTCGAGATCCATGTCACAGGAAGAGCTTGCCGAGCAGTTGTCGGTAGGCCAGTCTGCGATCTCGAAGCTCGAGCGTAGAGCCGACGTGCACCTCAGCACGCTGAGACACTTCGTGGCGGCATTGGGAGGCGTCCTGGAATTGCGTGCCAGGTTCCCTGACCGCATCGTGAAACTCGTCGATTCCGACTCTTCATCCGGCGAGGCTCCAGATCGAGACACGGCCATCGTTGTGGCCTCAGCTCCCCGAAGATCGCCGCACAAGGGTCGAAGGCGCGGTGGCACGCTCCGCCGGTGATCCCGCGCAGCAGGCCCAGGTCTTCGCAACTGGTTACGAGGTCGCCGGGAGAACCCTGAGGACGTCTGTATGAAAGCTCGCCCTGACATGGGCAGAGAGGCCTGATGGGATTCCGTACCGGCGTGCTTCCACCCTACACGCACCTTTGCATTTCCCGCTCTCTGTCATGAACAAAGAACCTCGTTTTCTGCCACTGCGACGTGACGACTTCCAGCCCAGCAAAGCAGGAATCGACCTGGGCCTTCCCGAGATTGCGCTGCGCTGGGCGATTCAAGCGGCGGGCTGGCGCAAGTGGAAAGCCCGCCAAACGGAGATTCTCAACCACCTCGATTCCCTACACTTTCCAAGCAAGCGCCTGCAAGAAAGGCACTGCGTCGAGTTGGCCGTCCCGGTTCTTTATGAGCGCCTGCTCCGCGGCGAGACTCTTTGGCAGGGCGACGTCGGCCTCATAGCCTACGTAATCGTCTTCTGCAACGCGCTCATGGTGCTAAGCCGAGGTCTGAGCGAGAGCGGCCAAAAGCGCCTCGAAGGATCGATCCGCGACGCCCTGGGTCGCGACTTTGGCTTCGGGGTGATCCAATCCGAGATCAACGCGCTATATCAACTCTTGGATGCCGGCTTGCGAGTGGCCGCTACCGACCTTGACGGTGGAGGAACCTTCGATTTCCTCGCCGAATCGGAAGGGGAGCATATCGAGGTCGAATCCAAGATGCTCACCCAGGAAAAGGGCACTCAGATCCCACCGCGGGACTTTGAGCGCTTCCTCAGCCATCTCCGGAAAAGCGAGATCGTCGCCGCCCTCCGGCCTGGGAGAGCCTGCCTCATCACTCTCACCGTGAGCAAGCGCCTCCCAAACGACGCTACATCGCTCAGACGGATCGCCAAGGCCGTCGTCGGAGTCCTGCGCGGAGGCGAAATCCAGGCTCGACACCTGGGCATCGATTTTCAAGTCGAGGAGCTCCAGCCGGCTACTGGCAGCGGGGCCTTCGCATTCAACGTGTACAAAGAGGCGCGGCGCATCCATCACCTCACGGGCAAACCGAACATGCCCTATGGCAACCAAGACCGTGCGGCAATCGTAGCAGGTTTGGAGCCGCGCCAATTCACCATCAGCAGCTCTCAAGGCCATCGAGCAACCCCTCAAGACGGCGGTGTCGCAACTCACCGGCACGAGGCCGGGAATTCTCTTCGTCAGCGCGGAGGACTGTGCCGCCTATTCCTCAGAGGATAAGGCCAAGCTGGCAGCTCTCCTAGCCATCGTACTTTCACATCTCGGTGGACGCCGCCCGCATCTGGAAGGACTCATTCTTCAGTATCATGGCGCCCCCTTTGCGCCTGGCGAGAGCCTCTGGCTGGACAATCCTCACGGCGCCCGGCGTCTACAGTCTCGCGCTTTCAGGATCCTGCGCAGCGCCGCGCGGCCGGGCGCAAAAACGCCGCAAGTCGTCCTTGATTGGCAGGAGGCATGGCATGCTCGTTGGAAATAGGCGAGCCGCACTTGAGCCGGCCTGCCCCCCGACCCGCTGGGGCGCCTCGACGACTCGACTGGCGCCTACGATCTGCACCCACACGGCGACCTCGCGATCGATTCGCTCTTTACGATATTTCTATTTGACATGATATCCTGTGAGTGATAGAAGAAGTGAACTGCGGCAGCCGTGCGGCCCCAGCCACTCTCGCTCAGGAAGCAAGACCATGCATGACGAGGAAGACCGATCTCCTACGGTCCCGGCGGTGACGGGTGAGCCGAGTAGATCGGATGTTCCGCCGCCGGCGTCGAACGGTACTCCACCGCCGGCCGACAGGCCGGCCGCCTCGGTGCCGCCGATCATCGACGAGACCAGCAGCGGCGCGGCGGTGCGGCTCGAGCCAGAAGGGCCCGGGCTGGGTGGCCACGGACGGCGCGAAGGACGCGGGCGGCGCGGGCCGAACGGGCGGCGTGGGCGCGGTCGGCCCTATCGCCCCAGTCTGCCAGCTGTTATGACGGTATTCTGCGCATGTCTCGCTGTCACCGTATTCATCCTCGCTTTCGACGATCTGCGGAACAATCGCCTGGGTCAGTTGACCGCAGCATTGTCGCTGACCCTCTGCACGGCCACGATCTTGTTCTCCCTAGTCCCCTCCACGGCCCTCGCCAGAGGTACCGTCGGACTCGGCGGTGCCGCGCTCTTCTATTGGAAGCTCTGGCCCCTAGTCTCTTCCACTCTCTTCCCTCAGACCCAAGTGATCCACGGCATCCTCGATTATGTACCTGGTCAAACCGAACAGAGTGCCCTGAGGCCCGTGCAGGGGGCGTTGGTGGCGGTGCTGGATACCACTTCCGACCCCACAAGTACTAACGGTGGCTTCACAATTGAACGCGCTCCAGAAAATACCAGAAATCTTGTGGTGTTTTACAAGAACAAGACCTTTCCCCTCGACCTCAGCCATCCCACTAGCGGCTCACACTATTCGGTCATACCCGCCGACGTCGACCAGAAAGGGCCCAACGAGGGGGTTCTGGTGATCAAGACCGCAACGGCTTGGACTCTTTCCTCTTGGATTAACGATCTTGAAGTCGAGTTCAACGTTACAATCACCAACAACTGTGACACTGCCACCTTGGCGGCGGTAGCCGCCAAGGGTAAGTACATTGGCCGCACCGCCAAAGACTTCTTGGAACAAGTCCGCGACCGGATCAAAGCTCGAACAAACGCCTATGCTGTGCATACGATAAAGGAGGGAGCGCGATATGAGATTGTCTGTAACTAGAACTTACTTGCCGTTAGTACTCTTGCTTGGAGTCTGCGCCGGCATCCGCACGGCCCTAGCTGAGTCATGCCAATGCGCCGACCCTCCCGGCGGGTCGGTCTCGTGCACGGACAACGAGAGTGCTCATTGCAAGGTTGTCGACGGCAAGTGTGAAACCTCGTGCACCGGTGCAGCGAGCGGCACAATCGAGAGCGTTTCGAACGACAGCATGACCTTGAACACACGTTCCGGCAAGGAGGTCTTCTTTATGACGAAGTTCACCGTACGGGACCACGAAGACTGGATCCTCGTCGGGTCGAAGGAGAAAGAAGAAGACAAGACCGTGACGGTCAGTTACAGGCGAGTTGACGACAGGAAGGAGGCGCTGAAGATTGAGAGCGGGCCCCCTCGCAAACGGGATTGATAGCCGATCGCTTCTCACTTATCAGATTCTCGCGGAGCTGGATTGCTGCGCGCCGCCCGCGAAGAGGTACCACCGAGTACCATTCGGCCTGAAATACGTGTTTGTCAGTACTGTGCGAGCCCACTGCATCCTTCAGTACGGGCATGGGGCTGGCGCGCCGCTCCCAAGTCATGGCGTGTAGTAGCAAAGACGCAGCTATCGTCACGGCTTCAGCTCCCCGAAGATCGCCACGTAAGGCTCGTACTGGAAGACGCGGTGGCGTGCTCCGCCGGTGATCTCTCGCAGCAGGCCCAGGTCCACGAAGCTGGCGACGAGGTCGTTGGCCGCCGGGTACGACCGGCCAAGGAGCTCCTGGACGAGCGGCACGGTCACCATCGGCCGCTCGAAGAGGCGGTCGAGGAGCTGAATCCCCGTGGTGGAGCTTTTGAATCGCCTGCTCACGAGGGCGCGGTGCTCCTCGCGCAGGCGCTGGATGCGGCGGGCGGTGTCTGTTCCCTCGCGGGCCACGTCCCTGACGGCCTCGAGGAAGAACCACACCCAGCCCTCGACGTCCCCCGTATCGCGCACCGCCTGGAGGCGGTCGTAGTACTCCTGACGGCGGCGCTTGAAGTCGTAGGAGAGGTAGAGCATGGGCCGGCGCAGCACGCCCTTCGCGCAGAGCTGGAACGTGATGAGGAGCCGGCCGACGCGGCCATTGCCGTCGAGGAACGGGTGGATGGTCTCGAACTGGGCGTGGACGAGGGCGGCGCGCACCAGGATCGGCAAGGGGCTGTCGTCGTGCAGGAAGCGCTCGAGGTCGCCCATCGCGGCGTTCGCCACGTCGGGAGGCGGTGGCACGTAGCGGGCCTCCGCCAGCGTGCAGCGCTCGGGGCCGATCCAGTTCTGGCTCCGGCGGAACTCGCCGGGTGTGCGCTCGCTGCCGCGAGCGCTGCGGAGCAGCTCCGCGTGGATCTCGCGGAGGAGGCGCAGGGAGAGCGGTAGCGTGCCGAGCCGCTCGAGGCCGAGGTTCATGGCGCGGACGTAGTTGACGACTTCGGTGACCGGCTTGGCGCCAGCCCGCGCGGCGCGGGCCTCATGCTCCAGCACGTCCACGAGCGATGCCTGGGTGCCCTCGATCTGTGACGAGAGCACTGCCTCTTTCCGGACATACATCCGGACGAAGAGATCGGGGTTGGGCAGGAACTCGGTCGCGGCGTCGAGGCGAGCCAGCTCCTGATCGGCCTCAGACAAGAGAGCGAGCAGCTCGGGAGAATAGCGGAGGGGAGGGTCGTAGGGGAGCGCAGCCGGGATGAAGGCCCGGTACCCCGCCGGCTGCATCGCCCGGCGCCCCGTCCGGCCCGGCGCTGCCTTCGCTTGCTCACGAACTAAGGTCGATTTCATCAAGGACCCCTCCCCCGCCCCATATTAAGCTAAACGGGCCCAAGACTTTAATAAGGAGCCCAGCGGCCACCTGTATGAAAGCCCGCCTTAACATGGGCTGAGAGGGCCTGACTCACCCTTTCTCAGGTTTGGAGGCAGCTGACCCTCACCCTGGCCATGGCGAGGGCGCCATGACCAGGGTCGCCTGCCGCGCCAACCGGTCCTCCCCGAGCCGCCGTTTTCCGTCAATCCTTCATAGGAGGAGGGCTGCGTCCGCCCGCAGGCCCGGAGCCCCGGCACCCCAGAGCCGGGCACCGGCCGCACGGCCCCGGGCAGGCACACAGCCCAAGTCGTGTCGTGGCCTATACTTCGGAAGCCATGCCGCCGCGGTTCGATGGAGAGACGCTGACCCTGGAGCTGGCGGTCGCGGACCTGCTCGAGAGCTCCCTGCTGCGCAGCCTGGGGTTCGCCAACCGCGGCGGCTACGAGCGGCTGTGGCTCGGCCAGGCGATCCACAGCCGCTACCAGGAGAAGCAGCTTGCCGACGACGTGACCTACCGCCGCGAGGTGGTCGTCCGCACGACCTTCGAGCAGCGCGGCTGGCAGGTGAGCGTCCAGGGGCGCATCGACGGGCTGCGCAGCGAGCCGGACGGCACCCTGGTGGTCGAGGAGATCAAGTCCGTGCGGCGCGGCCGTTCGCTGCCGCCGCCGGTGCGCGAGATCTACCAGCGCCAGGCGCTGCTCTACGCCTGGATGCTGGCGCGGGGCGCCGAGGGCCGCGTGCGCGCCGAGCTGGTGCTGATCGCGATCGGCAGCGACGAGGTCGAGCGCGAGGAGCTGCCGCTGCACCTCGAGGCGCTGGAGGCCGCGGTGCGGCGGCGCGTCAACGCGCTGCTGCGGGCCTACGAGGCCGAGGCGCGGCGCCGGCACGAGCGGCGCCGGGCGGCGGAGCGGCTCGCCTTCCCCTACCGCGAGCTCCGCCCCGGCCAGGAGCTGATCCTGGCGGCGGTCGAGACGGCGGTGGCCAACCGCGAGCACCTGCTGCTGCAGGCGACGACCGGCATCGGCAAGACCGTGGCGGCGCTCTATCCGGCGCTGCGCTACTGCCTCGCCCACGACAAGCGCCTCTTCGTGCTCACCGCCAAGACGATGCAGCAGGACATGGCGACGGCCGTCCTGCAGCTCCTGAATCAGGACGCCGCCTTCCGCTCGCTGCGGCTGCGCGCCAAGGCGAAGATGTGCGCCAACGACCAGATCATCTGCCACGAGGAGTACTGCCGCTTCGCCAAGGACTACGCGCTCAAGCTGCAGACGTCGGGGGTGATCGCCGAGATCTACCAGCGGTACCCCGCGATCGAGCCCGACGACGTCTTCCGCGCCGCGCGCGCCGCCGAGGTCTGCCCGTTCGAGGTCAGCCTCGAGCTGGCGGCGCGCGCCGAGGTCACGGTCTGCGACTACAACTATGCCTTCGACCCCTACGTGTCGCTGCCCGACTTCTCGCCGGACCAGGACCTCTCCGACGCCGTGCTGGTGATCGACGAGGTGCACAACCTCGTCGAGCGCGGCCGCGGCTACTACAGCCCGGCGCTTTCGGCCGGCGCGGCGCGCCAGGCGGCGGCGGCCCTCGGCCAGCTCGGGGAGTCGATCTACCTCCGCCTCGCGAGCCTCTGCCTGAAGCTCGCCGCCATCGTCGAGGAGGCGGTGCGGGACTGCCTCGACGACGTGGGCGGCGGCGACGACCTCTTCCTGGGCGGCGACGGCGGCGGCAGCAACGGCGGCGGCGATGCCCGCCCATCGGGCCGCGACCGCGCCGTCGAGACGCCGCTGCCCGAGGAACGGTTCTGGCGGCTGCGGCCGGAGCTCGACGCCGCGTTCGTGGACTACCTCGAGCACCAGCGCGACCATCGCAGCTTCCGCGCCGAGGACCCCTTCGTCGAGCTCTACTTCGATTTCCTGCGCTTCCTCAACGTCCTGGCGGCGGCCGACGACGCCTTCAGCCAGTTCGTCGAGATCTGCCGCGGCGACTGCCGCGTGCGGGTGCTGTGCAAGGACCCCAGCCGCTTCCTGGGCGAGGTGATCAACCGCGCCCACGCCGCCATCGGCCTCTCGGCCACCCTGTCGCCGCCCGAGTTCTACACCGGGCTGCTGGGCTTCGCCGCCGGCCGCACCGCCTTCGTCGAGATCCCGAACCCCTTCCCCGCCGGCAACCGCCGGGTGGTGATCGACGCCACCGTCGCGACCACCTACCGCCAGCGGCCCACCTACTACGACCGCATCGCCGAACGCCTGGCCGCGTTCGCCGAGGCGGTGCCGGGAAACTGCCTGGCGCTCTTCCCCAGCTACGCCTTCCTCGCCGAGGTCGCGGGGCGCATGCGCCTGCGCGCCAAGCGCCTCTTCGTGCAGCGCCAAGCCGACAGCGACAAGGAGCGCGAGGCGCTGCTGGCGGTCCTGCGCTCGGCGGTGCTGGGAGACGTGCTGCTCGCCGCGGTGGCCGGCGGCGCTTTCGCGGAAGGGGTGGACTACCCGGGGGACATGCTGCGGGCGGTGGCGGTGGTCGGCCCCTGTCTGCCCGGCCTGTCGCTCGAGCGCCAGCTGCTCAAGGACTACTACCAGGAGCGCTTCGAGCGCGGCTTCGAGTACGCGTTCGTCGTCCCCGGCATGACCCGCGTCGTGCAGGCGGCCGGCCGCCTCATCCGCTCACCCCACGACACCGGCATCGTCGCCCTCTTCGACCAGCGCTTCCTCGAGAGCCCCTACCGCAAGCATCTCCCCGCCGACTGGCTCCCCGGCGAAGGCCCCGCCGGCCTGGTCGGCGATCCCGCCGGTGCCGCGGCGGAGTTCTTCCGGGTCCTGAGCCTGCGGCGATGAGGCGCCCCCTGGTGAAGCCGTGGCGCATCGCGCTGCCGCTCGCGCTGGCGCTCGCCGCCGGGCCGGCGTGGGGCCAGGCCGGCGAGGACTGGACCGGCCTCGGGAAGGCCGTGGCGCTCGAGATCTCGGCGCGGCAGTTCGACAAGGTCGCGGCCCGCTTCGACGAGACCATGGCGGCGGTCTTGCCCGCGGCGACCCTCGCCGCCACCTGGGACCGCCTGCTGGCTCAGGTCGGGGCGTTCGGCGGCGTCACCGCGACGCGGCAGCAGGAAGCCCAGGGATATCACCTGGTCTTCGTGACCTGCCGATTCGCCAAGGCCACCCTCGACGTCAAGATCGCTTTCGACGCCAGGCAGCGCGTCGCCGGACTGTTCTTCGTCCCGACCCAGGCCCAGGCTCCCGCTCAGGCCCAGCCGCCGGCCCAGGGCCAGCCGCCGGCCCAAGCGCAGGCCCCGGCACAGGCCCAGCCCGCCTGGGCGCCGCCGGAGTATGCGCGGAGCGGCGTCTTCCACGAGCGTGCGGTGACCGTGGGCGCGAGCCCCTGGGAGCTTCCCGGCACGCTGTCATTGCCGAACGGCCCCGGCCCGTTCCCGGCCGTCGTCCTGGTGCACGGATCGGGACCGGAGGACCAGGACGAGACCATCGGCCCCAACCGGCCGTTCAAGGACCTCGCCTGGGGCCTCGCCAGCCGCGGCATCGCGGTCCTGCGCTACGACAAGCGCACGCTGCGCTACGGCTCCCGCCTGCGCCTGGATTCCGGCAGCTTCACCGTCCGCGAGGAGACCGTCGACGACGCGCGCGCCGCCGTGGCGCTCGCCGCCATGCAGCCGGAGATCGACCGGCGGCGGATCTTCGTCCTTGGCCACAGCCTGGGCGGCACGCTGGCGCCGCGCATCGCGCGGGGCGACCCGCGGGTCGCGGGACTCGTGCTGATGGGCGGCGGCGCCCGGCCGCTGGCGAAGGTCCTCGTCGAGCAGGTCCGCTACGTCGCCGGCCTCGGACCGGGCGGCGCCACCGCCGGCGAGGCGCAGATCCGGGGCATGGAGCGAGCGGCGCGCGAGATCGAGGACCCGGCATTGACCCCGACGACGATGATCGACGTTCTCGGCACGTCGATCGCCGGCTCGTACTTCCTGGATCTGCGCGCCTACCACCCGGCGCCCGCCGCGGCCGAGCTCGCCATCCCCGTCCTGGTGCTGCAGGCCGCCCGCGACTACCAGGTCACGATGGCCGACTTCGAGGAGTGGAAGGCGGCGCTCGCCCGCAGCCCGCGCGCCACCTTCAAGCTCTACCCGGGCCTCTACCATCTCTTCATGCCCAGCTCGACCGCGGGCGCCGGCCTCGGCACGCCCGCCGACTACCAACGGCCCGCGCACGTAGCCGCGCCGGTGATCGACGACGTCGCGCGCTGGATCGCGGCCAGCGCCAGGTAGGAGATACCGCTTCCACTCGAGAGGAGGAGAATATGAAAGGTTTCAAGCAGTTCTTGCTGCGTGGCAACGTAATCGATCTGGCGGTGGCGGTGGTGATCGGCGCGGCTTTCGGCGCGGTGATCACGGCGCTGGTCAAGGACCTGGTCACCCCCCTCATCGCGGCGATCGCGGGGAAACCCGACTTCTCGGCGATCGTTTTCGAGGTGAACGGCAGCAAGTTCCTGCTGGGTGATTTCATCAACGCCCTGCTCTCGTTCCTGCTGATCGGCGTCGCCGTCTACTTCTTCGTCGTCCTGCCGGTCAACGCGATCGTGGAACGCCGGCGACGCGGAGAAGCTCCCTCCGATCCGACCACGAAGAAGTGCCCCGAGTGTCTCAGCGAGGTGCCGATCGCCGCCCGCCGCTGCGCGTTCTGCACCTCGGCCCTGGAGGGTGCGCAGCGATCGTGATCCACCACGGCGTACCCTGAGGGCTCCCGTCGGCCAACCGAGGCCGACATGCCGCTCGAGAGCAAGCCGATGCCGACCGACTTGACCCCGGCCGAGATGAAATCCATCGTTCAGTGCCGCGGCGGGCTCACGAACTCGATCATCAGCTCGCTCCAGGAACGGACCGGCGCGCCGTTCCTGGTGGCGGGGAGAAAGCGCGCTTTACGCGCCGCCGCGACCGCGGCCTCGTCGAATCCCAGCTGCGAGGAGTCTCCCTCCTTGACCCGCACCTCGGCGACCCTGCCCTTCTCGTCCACCAGCACCGCCAGCAGCACCCTGGGCTCCCTGCCGGTGCCGCGCGCCGCGTCGGGGTAGATCGCATCGGGAATCTCGACCGGCTCCGCGGCCTCCGCTCCGGGCCCCTCCGGCTCCGGAGCCGGGAACGGGGCCGCCGTGCGATCCGCGCCCACCGCCGGCGAGGTACCGGCCCGCGCAGGGGCTGAGCGCTGCTTCGCGCCCAGGTCCGGCGGCGCCTGCGCCGCGGGCCTTCCCCCGTCGCCGGTCGCCGGAACCGCGGCGCGGGCCGCGGGAGCTGGCGGCGACGGCGCGACCGGCGCCCTCGCGGGTGCAGGGGTCGCCGCGGCCTTCGGTTCCCCAGAGGCTGCGGCACCCATCGTTCCACCTGCACCTGCGCGCAGCCCGGTGTCCTTCGACCCTCCAGCGCTCACCGGGCCCGCCACGCCCATCGCTCCTGCCGTGCCCGCCTCGCGCGCCGGTCCCGCCGTGTTCGCCGCGCCCATCGCGCCTACCGGTCTCACTGCACTCGCCGGCTCCTTGGTACCCAGATCTCGCTGCGGCGCGGCCCTGGTTGGCGAAGAAGCGGCACGCTCGGCACTGGTCCGCGAATGCAGGTACCACCAGGCGCCGCCGCCGAGCGTCCCCGCGACCAGGAGCACGGCTGCGGTCACGGATACCGGGATCGAGCGTCCTCCGACGCTCTGGGCATGGGCCCGGACCTCGCTCGCGGGGGAGCTCGGCGCCGCCACGGCCGCGCGCTGGAAGCCCAGCGTCGGGGCCCCACTGCCCGCGGCCTTCCCGTCTCCAGACGGTCCCGTCCGGTGAAGCAGTCTGGCCTCCCAAGCGTCGGAGGCCGGAGCCGCCGGCGACAAATGCATCCCTGGGAGCGGCAGCTCCCCGGCCTCTTTCCCCGGCACGTTCGCCTTCTGCACCCCCGCCAGCGTTTGCGCCGCCAGGGACGCCGCCGAGCGGGGCGCCATCCCGGGAGGCGCCGGCGGCTTCCCGCCGCGAGCCGTCAACGGCAGGGTCTCATCCAATGCCGGATTCGGCGACGGCGGCGGGTCGACCGGTGCAAGCGCTACGACCTCCGGCGGGGTGACCGCCGGCGAACCGGCCTCCGGCGCCAGCAGGCTCGGGTCCCAATGCAGGTGCGAGCCGCCGTCCACGCGCGCCGCCGGAGGCGGCGTCGTCCCCGCGAGGAACTGCCGATCGAGCAGCACCTGGCTCGAGCCGGCCGGTGGCGGCGCGGACCAGAGCGCCGTCTTCTCCAGCGACGGCCGCAACGCCGCCTCGAGCTCTCCGTCCTGGACGGGGAAGCGGTCCTGCAGCGGGGCGAGCTCGCGCGCGCAGTCCGCGGCGCTCGCGAACCTTTCCTCTGGCGCCTTGGCCAGCGCCCGCAGCACGATCCGCCGCAACGCGGCGGGGAGCGTCCCATGCGGATCGCTCGCGGCGAAGTCGAACGGCGGCCGGAACAGGTGGCCCGCCATGTAGGAGGCCGGATCGTTCCCATCCACCGGGCACCGCCCGGTCAGCAGCTCGTAGAAGACGACGCCGAAGGAGTACAGGTCGCTCCGGTGGTCGATCTCCTGTGCGCGGAACTGCTCCGGCGAAGCGTAGCGCGGTTTGCCGAGGAAGATCCCGGTCGAGGTCGCCGCCCCCTCGCCGGCGAGCACCTTCGCGATGCCCAGGTCGATCAGCTTGACCAGCGGCTCGCCGTCCACCCCGCGGGTCAGCATCAGGTTGTCCGGGGCGACGTCCCGGTGCACGAACCCGTGGCGGTGCAGGTACCCCAGCGCGCGCAGCGCCTGGGACGCGATCTCCAGCGCCAGCCCCAGCGGCGGCGGGCCACTGGTCCTGAGCACGTCCTCGAGCGTGAGCCCGTCGATGTGCTCCATGACGATGAAGGCCTTGCCGTCGTCGTCCACGGCGAAGTCGTGCAGGACCGCGATCGAAGGATGGCGCAGCCGGATCGCCATCCTCGCCTCGCGCAGGAAACGGTCGGAGATCTCCTGGCTGGGCTCGAGCGTCGAGCGGATGACCTTGATCACCCGGATCTCGTCGAGGAAGCGGTGACGGACCTTGTACACCGCGCCCATCCCCCCCTCCTTGATCTTCTCGAGGATCTCGTACTTGCCTTCGAGCTGTCCCTGGAGGAGGGCCGACATGCGTTTACCGCCTGCTCATCCGCGCTGCGGAAGGCTCATCCTGTGTCGAGAGCCGTATCGAGTCAAGGCTGCCGGCGATCGGCGCGATCGGCGGCTATCGTCCTCGATCGTTGCTCGTACCTCGTGCCAGCCGAATGAACCTCGAAGGCACCTGCATGAACATACCGATCAGCCGGCGCTCGGACCGCTCCTTACGCGGCGGGACCGGCTTCCCACGGTAGGGCATCGGACCCCGCTGACACCTTCCACCCCTCCTTCCCCATACCTGCCTCATCACTGTCCCTGGTGCCGGCCACCGCCGGCGCCGGGGCGGCTCGCCAGCAGCATGCTGATAAGAAAAGCTGTAAAATCGTTCATCATGAGAGCGAATCTACAGTGCTATCGGTTCCTCCGGCGGCAGCTGGAGCGTCCACTCTCGGCTCCCCGGCTGGTCCTTCTCACCGGCGCCCGGCAGACGGGCAAGACGACCCTCGCCCGGGCGGTCTATCCCGACCTCCGGTACGTCAACCTCGACGCGCCCGAGCAGCGGGAGGCGCTCCGGGAGATCCGCGCCGACCAGTGGGCGGAGACCGTGGGGCAGGCGATCCTGGACGAGGCCCAGAAGGAGCCGGGCCTCTTCGACAAGGTGAAGTTCGCCTTCGACGCGGGACAGATCGAGCGCTCCGTCCTACTGGGCTCGTCGCAGATCCTCATGCTGCAGCGGGTGCGCGAGACGCTGGCCGGCCGTGCCTTCGTCTACGAGCTCTGGCCGCTGATGGCGGCGGAGATTGCGCACGCCGAGAGCGAGACGCCGGCGCCGCCGCTTCTCGACCGCCTGCTGTCCGAACCGGGCACGATGGACGGGCTGCTGGCGGCGCTTCCCCCGGTGCGGCTCGGCGCACCGGCAACCGCGGCGGCGGCAAGCGTTCGGCATCTGCTCGACTGGGGAGGCATGCCCGCCCTTTTGCCGCTGCCGGACGGCGAGCGCGGCAAGTGGCTGGAGTCCTACGAGGTCACTTACCTGGAGCGGGATCTCGCGGACCTGACGCGCCTCTCCGACCTGATCCCGTTCCGGCGCTTCCAGCGCCTATGCGCCCTGCGCTCCGGGCAGCTGCTGTCGTTCTCGGAGCTGGCGCGCGATGCCGGACTCAGCGTCGCGACCAGCCGCCGCTACATCGAGTATCTCGGCCTCTCGTACCAGGCCTTCCTGCTGCCTCCCTATGCCGTCAACCTGACCAGCTCGGTCATCAAGACGCCGAAGGTCTACTGGCTCGATCTCGGCATCTGGCGCCATCTCACCCGCTATCAGGGCACGACCACGGGGCAGATGTTCGAGACCCTGGTGGTGACCGAGGTCTGGAAATGGGTCAAGACGGCGGAGCGTGCCGTGGACCTGGCGTTCTACCGCACACGCTCCGGCCTGGAGGTGGACCTGCTGCTCACCACCGCGCACGGCGTCCTCGGGATCGAAGCCAAGTCGGCGGAGCGCCTGGGTCCCGTGGACCGCCGCGCGCTACGCGAGGTCGGGCGCGCCCTGGGGAGGTCCTGGCGCGGCGGCCTCGTCATCCATGGCGGCGGCAAGCTCGAGCGGCTCGAGGAGAACGTCTGGGCGGTGCCGGTGGACCGTCTCTTGGTCTGACCCGGCCCCGTCCCCTCTCCTCACAGCCCGCGGCGGGCAGCAGAAACAGTACCCGCCACGGCGGCGTATGAGCAGACAGGAAGCAGCAGCTGGCCAGCCGGCAGGACACGCGCGAGGAAAAGTGGTAGTAACCTTTGGAATATCACAGTAAGCCCTCGCGGCGGTCGGCCGGCCCGGATGTCCCTCCTGCCTCCCTTTGGGCGAGGCACTCGAAGTCCGTGGTCGGTTCCCTTCGACACCCTCGCCCAAAGGGAGGCAGGAGGGACATCCGGGACGGCCGACCGCCACGCAACACCCTCTTCACCTACAGTCCGCGCCGCGCCTCGTCCGCCCGCACGGCGAGCCGGAACAGCAGCTCGACGAAACCGTCCGATTTGCCGTTGACCGTGTGCCCGATGAAGAGCCCGTCGTCGACGAAGCTCTGGACGGCGGCCACCGCGCCGGCATTCCGCGTCGAGGTCGGGCGAACGATCGCGACCGGCGGGAAGCTCGGCCTCAGGAAATGAGTCGGCTCGGGCATGATCAGATTGGACTGCAAGGTGTCGCCCCTCAGCGACTCGGGGTTCGTCTCCCCCTGGGCTGCGGAGAGCGTCGAGAACGTCACCGAGCTGCCCGTCGAGCCGGGGAAGCCGACGTCCGTATCGGTGATCGGCAGGGCATTGCCCGCCTTGTCCTGCCAGGTCTGGAAGTGCATCGTCTCGCTCGGGCCGATGCTCAACAGGATGCGCAGCACTTCCAGGTTGGTCACCTTCTGCGCGAGCGCCGGGTAGAGGCTGGTGCCGCCCTGCTCGATGAACGCGAAGTGAAAGCCCGCCGTGAAGGCGATCGCCTGCAGGTGGGTGGAGGGTGAGCCGACGGTGCTCCCTGCCGTGTCGTCATCGGTCCTGGGGATGGCCGTGTGCTGCCCGACGAACAGGTCCGGAACGGCCTGCGCGAACTTCGCGCCGGGATCGAAGTCGGGGTTGGTGATGCTGCGGTACCGCGACCAGAAGCTGGTGTCGATGGTGAGCTGCGTGAGATTGGTGAGCCGCCCGCCGTCGCCGCCGAAGGCCTGGTTCGCCCCCGTCGCCTTGCTGCTCGGCAGGTGCCTGAACGGCTGCAAGTCGGCCGGCTCCGCGCTCTTCGATTCCAGGTACTTGCCGAGGAACGCGGCGTGGCTGATCTCGTCGTCGGTGTTGTCGTGAATGTATTGGGGCATGTCGCCGTCGAGAATTTGCAGGGCAGCCGCGTAGAGCGGGTTGCCCCCGTTGACTCCCGACACCTCGTTGTCCTGGGTTCCTCCGAGCTCGGAGTACTGAATCCACAGGTCGGCCTCGACCTGCTCCAAGGCCTGCAAGAACCTCAGGATCGCGATGTCGCCCTTGGTGACGGGCCCGAGCGCCTCGGCGTCGCCGTCCACGGCGGCCCCGGCGGCCACCGCGGCCGCGTCGCCGGGCAACAGCCGGGCGCTCAAGGCCTCGGGCAGGAGCCCGGCGCCCAGCGTCGCGGCGCCCGCCGCCAACATCCCGTTCTTCAAGAAAGCACGTCGGTCGTTGCCTTTCATCGATGTTTCTCCTTGGTCGACTGTCAGGCCTCGGGCGGCACGGCACACCTCGACGTCCTGCCATGGCCGCGGCCGGAGAGCACACCCGAGGTATCCGGCGCGGCACGCGGCCGGAGGATGATGGGAAACCGCTGGAAATCGTGGGAAGCCCGCGGCTGATCTGCTCTGCGTCCCAGCTCCGGCCCGGTATGTCCTGGCCGGCGGTCGAGCGGTTCAGCTCCGCTCGTCCGCCCCGCCGGTCCTGTGGTCGTACTGCCCGCCCTGGCGGGCGGATGGCCGGGCGCTGGTGGAATTTGCTAGGCTGGCGAGGCTGTTCCGACGAATAGCGCGACTGGCGACGGACGGCGGAGGCTGGCGGAGGTCATCGCCGCGGCTGCCGGCGACCAACGCCGCGGCCACGCCGCTCCCGCGGCGCCACGGGCGCCCGGCGCACCTGGCACGGAGCTACCACCAGAGCATGAGCACTCTTCACGACCGCGTGTCGCGGCGGCGGACGTTCGCGATCATCTCGCACCCCGACGCCGGCAAGACCACGCTGACCGAGAAGCTGCTGCTGTTCGGCGGCGCCATCCAGCTGGCTGGCGCGGTCAAGGCGCGCGGCGACGCCCGCCGTGCGCGCTCGGACTGGATGAAGGTCGAGCAGGAGCGCGGCATCTCGGTGACCGCCTCGGTGATGACGTTCGACTACGCCGGCTGTACCTTCAACCTGCTGGACACCCCGGGCCACGAGGACTTCAGCGAGGACACCTACCGCACCCTCACCGCCGTCGACTCGGCGGTGATGGTCCTCGACGCCGCCAAGGGCATCGAGGCGCAGACCCGCAAGCTGTTCGAGGTCTGCCGCCTGCGCGACGTGCCGATCGTGACCTTCGTCAACAAGCTCGACCGCGAGGCGCGCGACCCGCTGGAGCTGATGGACGAGATCGAGAGCACCCTGGCGCTCGCCGTCACCCCCGCCTCGTGGCCGATCGGCATGGGGCAGAGCTTCCTCGGCTGCTACGACCTGTTCCACGAGGGCCTGGTGCTGCTCGAGCGCGGCGGCGGCGCCGGCCCGGCGGGCTCGCCGCGCCAGCGCGGGGCGATGCCGGCCGCCGCGGCCGGCGGCAAGATGGCGGGCGGCCTCGACGACTCCGCTCTCGACCGCATGCTCCCCGCCGGCGCCGTCGCTAGGCTGCGCGAGGACGTGCACATGGCGCGCGGCCTCTGCCCGCCGTTCGACCTCGCCGGCTATCGCGGCGGCCACCTGACGCCGGTCTACTTCGGCAGCGCGCTCAACAACTTCGGCGTCCGCGAGCTGCTCGACGGCTTGGTCGAGCTGGCGCCGCCGCCGCGCCCGCAGCCGGCCGAGGGCCGTGCGGTCGACCCGGAGGAGGAGGCGGTCACCGGCTTCGTGTTCAAGATCCAGGCGAACATGGACCCCAAGCACCGCGACCGCATCGCCTTCGTCCGCCTCTGCTCGGGCCGCTTCCGGCGCGGCATGAAGCTGCTCCACGTGCGCAGCGGCAAGACGCTGACCGTCCACAACCCGGTGCTCTTCCTGGCGCAGGACCGCGAGCTCGCCGAGGAGGCCTGGGCGGGCGACATCATCGGCATCCCGAACCACGGCAACCTGCGCATCGGCGACGCGCTGACCGAGGGCGAGCCGCTGCGCTTCACCGGCATCCCCAGCTTCGCCCCCGAGCTGCTGCGCAAGGTGCGCCCGGAGGACCCGATGCGCGCCAAGCACCTCGGGCGGGCGCTGCTGCACCTGGCCGAGGAGGGCGCCGCGCAGGTCTTCCGCCCGAGCCTCGGCACCGACTGGATCGTCGGGGTTGCCGGCGCCCTGCAGTTCGACGTGCTGGCCGACCGCATCCGCACCGAGTACGGCATCCCGGTGCACTTCGAGGGCACGGCGCTGTTCACCGCGCGCTGGGTGGAGGCCGAGGACCACCAGGCGCTGAAGCGCTTCACCAACGCCCACCACGGCAGCATGGCGGCGGACCACGACGGCCTGCCGGTCTTCCTCGCCCGCAACGCCTGGCACCTGAAGACCACCGGCGAGGACTGGCCGGCGATGCGCTTCCTGAAGACCCGGGAGCAGGTGCAGTGACGAAGGCACGCGAGGAGGGCGCGGGCAGCGCCCGAAACGACGGCGGACCAGGGGGCCATGGCCAGAGGGACCGCTGCACCGGGCAAGGCATCGCCCCATCGCTCGACTCCCGCTCACTGGACGCATCCGACCTGCTGGCCGCATCCGACACGCGTCTCGACACCTCCGACCCGTTCGACGACCCCGGCGCGGGCAGCGCCGTCGAGACCGCCGCGGCCCCCGAGGTTGCTCGCCGCCCGCGCCGGGCCCGCCGCTACCAGGTGGTGGTGCACAACGACGACTACACGACCATGGAGTTCGTCGTCGCCATGCTGATGAAGCACTTCCACAAGCCGCCCGCCGAGGCCGTGCACATCATGCTGCTGGTGCACCACAAGGGCGCCGGCATCGCCGGCGTCTACTCGCGCGACGTCGCCGAGACCAAGGTCGCCGAGGTCATCGACGAGGCGCGCCAGGAGGGCATGCCGCTGCTGCTCACCGCCGAGCCGCACGTCTCCGACGACCCCGACGACCCCGAGGACGCCGGCGGCTCCGCCGGCCGCGGAGGACGGCCATGAGGCTGTCCCAGGACCTCGAGATCGCGCTCACCGTGGCGGTCACCGA
>Ga0207699_10000073_pt1 | contig 80499 bp, 62 predicted proteins | sample LARL51metaG_FD_184344 | JGI IMG/M metagenome (GOLD analysis project Ga0207699, IMG submission 184344) | Corn, switchgrass and miscanthus rhizosphere microbial communities from Kellogg Biological Station, Michigan, USA - LAR L5-1 metaG... | ecosystem: Host-associated > Plants > Roots >...
GGGCGATGTTGTCGCCCAGCGCCTGGCCGGCGCACAGGCCCTTCAGCACCGCCGACGGCTGGCCGGTCAGCGCCGCCTGCAGGTGGGCGGTGAAGAACGACGGCAGCGGCGGCGGCGGCAGCACGCCCTGGCAGCTCGCGAAGTTGATGTCCTGCGAGAACGCGCCCTTCGGGCTGATCGTGTCGCCCGGGTCCTGGCCCGCCGAGGCGGTCCGCGGCAGGTTGCCGTTGACGATGATGTCGCGCAGGTTGACCGACTGCACGTCGTAGCCGGTGAGGTAGACGTTGAAATCGAGCACCGGCACCGACAGATCGGACCAGATCACGACGTGCACCAACGCGGCGGTGGCCGAGGCGTTGTTGACCGAGAACAGCGTGGTCAAGCCGTTCGGGTTGTTGAGATCCACCTCGAAGTACGGCAGCAGCAGGGTGGCGGCGGGGACGGCGTCATTGGCCACGATCGCCGCGCGAGCAGAGCCGCCGAAGCACAGCAGGAGCGCCAGGCCGAGCGAGCAGCACCCGACCTCGAGACCCCGGCAGCGCCAACGGAAGATGCCCGTCTTCATACGTTCTTCGTATTATAGTAACATAGATCCAGCCCTGCATGCGGCAGCACGCATTTGCTGGACCGGGCAGCCCGGTGGAGGCGGCCGGACGGCACCGGTGTGCGGACACTCGAGCGGCTTCCTTCGGTCTCCTCCCGGAAGTGACTCGAGGCGCCCCTCGGCTGCCGTGCTGCCCTCGGGATCGGACCTGCCTCCGCGCGGGTCCGGAGACCCGCCAGCCGGGCTGGGAGCCGAACCATGGACAAGCCGAGGCACGCCCGGGTCTTCATCAGCTATAGCCACGACTCGGCGGAACACACGGAACGAGTGCGGCGGCTCGCCGACCGCCTCATCGGGGACGGCCAGCTTTGCGAGATCGACCTCTACGAGCCGAACCCGCCTCAGGGTTGGCCGGCATGGATGGACCGCAAGCTCGAGGAAGCCGACTTCGTCCTCGTGGTGTGCACGGACGGCTACTTGCTGAAAGCCACCGCGATGTCCCAGGCGAGCGGCCACGGGGTGAAATTCGAGAGCGTGCTCATGTTGCAGGATCTCTACGACGCGGGGATGTGGAACAAGAAATTCATCCCCGTGCTCTTCGAGGAACTGCCGGCGTCCAGGATCCCCCGCCTCTTGCGGCCCTACACCCGCTATCGTCTCGACGACGACGGCGAATATATCGACTTGCTCCGCTATATCACTGGCCAGCCGAAGCGGAACAGGCCGCCGCCGGGCAGAGTCCCGGAGCTTCCTGCAGAGGGAACCGGGAACGACGCGGCTGGCATCACAACCGGTGCGGCACCCGCGCCAGCGGACCCCTGGCGGCCGGAGAGTCGGACCAGCAGCCGCTCCGCAGCTCTGCCACGCGCCACGCCGTGGCCTGGACCGCTGAGGCGCTGGCGGGAGGTGCTCCGCCGCGAGATGCAGCGCCGGCGGCGACCGTACCTCGCGGCGGGCGCGCTCGTGATGACGCTCGCTCTCGTGCTTGGCGCCGCCCGCTGGCTCTGCGCGGCCCGGGGCGGGGCCGCCTTGGGAGCCGTCGGCATTCCCCTCCTGTCGCCTTTCTGTTCCTCCGCAGAGCTTTACGTCGATGGTGAGAAGCTGTGGGAGAAGCTCGACACGCGGAGATCGCTGCGGCTGTTCGAGCAGGCGATCGCCAAGCAGCCGGATCACTGGCTCGCCTACTCCGGCCTGGCAGCCGTGCTGCATGAGCTCGGTCGAGACGACGAGGCCGCAAGAAGAGTCAAGCCGGCTTGCGATCATGCGGGCGCGCTGTCGCCCCCGGAGGAGCTGCTCGTCACCGCTCGCTGCCTTCAGGTCGAGCACCGCTGGGACGACGCGATCAAGAGCTTCGAGCAGCTCCATCACCAGGACCCCGACCGCGTCGAGTTCGGGCTTGGCCTGGTCCAGGCACTCAACGGCGCGGGGCGCGGCGAAGAGGCGCTGAGACTCGTGCGCTCCCTGCAAACGCAACCCAACATGACGGGCGCCGCGGCACGTCTCTACCTTGCCGAAGCGGAAGTGGCAGCGTACAACTCGAACTATGCCCGCTGTGATCAATCGGCAGGTCTGGCCGAGACATTTGCCGAGCGGCAGGGCGACGATCGGATCAGGGCCCGTGCCTGGTTCTTGCAGGGCTTCGCCCGCGCCAGCACCGATCCGCAGGCAGCGCTGGTGCCGCTCCGCAAGGCGGAAGGCTTCTACCGTCGCACGGCAGACCTCCCCAACCTGGCCTATGCCCTGGACGCGACGGCCAGGCTGCTCTTCAAGCAGAGGAACCTGGAACGCGCAAGAGAGAAGGCTCAACAGGCAGCGGAGAAGTACGACGAGGTCGGCAACTCCGCGGGCAAGTTCAACGCGCTACTTACCCTGGCGGCCGTCGAGGCCGAGTTGGGGAAACTCGTCGAGGCCAAGGAGCAGTTCACGTCGGCGATCAACGAGTATCGCGGCACCGGCAGCCCTCAGGAGCTGGCCTTGGCCTACAGCAACATGGGGATCGTCCTGGACAGGCAGGGACAACACGAGGAGGCGATGAAGAACTACAAGGAAGCGCTCGGGTTGTATCACGACATCAAGAACCGCAGCGGCGAGGCGACGGAACTGATATACCTTGCCGAAGACTACCAGGAGTTGGATCTGAATGAAGCCGCGGACCTGCTGGACAAAGCGAAGCGCCTCGCGGCTGACGGCGGCTGGCAAGACTTGACGGCCGAGGTGCTTACGGACCAGGGAGACGTGGCCGCCGCCCGCGGCCAACTCGACCTCGCCAGCCTCAGGTACAAAGATGCCAAGTCTGTGTCGAAGAGCTCCGGCATCGGCGACCCCATGGGGAATGCCCTGTGCGACCTCGGGCTCGCGGTTCTCGAGCTGGATCAGGGTCGACCCACCCAGGCAAGGGCCGATGCCAAGGGAGCCCTCAAGCAGTTCCATGGCCAAGGGGACGACGAGGACGAGGCGAGGGCCGGAGCAGTGCTGGCGGTGGCCCTGGCTGTCACCGGCTCTCTCGACGATGCGGAGGACGCGGTCGAACAGGCGGAAAAGCGGGCGGAGAAGAGCCTGGATGCCAGGGTCCACGTCGCGGTCGAGCTTGCCGCGAGCCGCGTGCATGCCAAGCGAGGCAAACCCGAGCAGGCGCTGCGCGACCTCGACGGCACGCTCGCGAAGGCGCTGAAGGCGGGGCTCTGGCGCCGAGCCTTCGAGGTGCAACTGGCGATGGGCGAGATCGAGATCGAGGCCGCGCCGGGTAACCGGCAGCATGCGGCCGAGCTCTTGGCGAAGCTGGAGAGAGACGCCAGGAGCCACGGCTTCCTGGCCGTCGCGGAGCGGGCGGCGCAGTTGCGAACGGGAGGCTCCGCGTAAAGCCCTGCGAGCGGCGTCGGCCGAGTCGCAGCCTGCTGGCCCAGCGGTGCCGCGAGTCCCCAGACCTCCGGAGAGGAGCCGCGCCGACGGCCGTGAACGCCTTTCCGCTGCTGCCAAGCGGGTGATAGCGTGCTTGCGTGAAGAGATCAGCGGCGCCGGCGGCCGGGGCGGGGGGAAGACCAGGCCTGGCAGGGAACATGCCGCCAACAGTACGGGAACGGAGCGTGCTCCGCGGGAAGCCGGGTCGGTGCCTGCCCGCGTGGCTCGTCTCGCTCGCCACCGTTTTCATGTTCATGCCCGGCGGCCGGCCTGCCGCCGCGGCCGGCGGTCTCGAGGGCGTTCCTCGCTTCTCGCACATCGTCCTGCTGGTGCTCGAGAACGAGAGCTTCGCCACCACCTGGGGAAGCGGCAGCCCCGCAACCTATCTCAACGGCTTGCGCGCCCAGGGCGTCCTTGCCGACCACTATTACGCGACGAGCCATCACAGCCTCGGCAACTACGTCGCCATGGTGAGCGGCCAGCCGGTGCGTCCCGCCACCGCCAGCGACTGCGCGGCGCTCAACCTCTACGACTGCGTGCAGGGCCAGACGGCCATGGCCGGCGGGCGCAACCTCGCGGACCAGGTCGAGGACGCGGGGCTCGGCTGGAAAGGCTACATGGACGGCATGCCCGGTCCGTGCTTCCACGCCGACTACAGCGCGGCCGCGCCCCCTCCGGACCCCTACCAGGGAGACAGCACCGCCCCGCCGGCTTTCAACTATGCCGATCGGCACAACCCTTTCCTCTACTTCGCGGACGTCATCGGCGACGACAGCCGCTGCCAGGCGCACGTCGTGCCCTACTCCAGCCTCGCGGCCGACCTCGCCGGCGACACGCTGCCGGCGTTCTCCTTCATCACGCCCGACACCTGCCATGACGGCCACGACAACCCGTGCGCCGACGGCTCGCCCGGCGGTCTCGCCCGCGCCGACCTCTGGCTGTCGCAGAACGTGCCGGCGTTGCTCGCCTACCTGCGGTCGCACGACGGGCTGCTCCTGATCACCTTCGACGAGGCGAGCGCGGCCGACACCTCCGGTTGCTGCACCGGCGGCCCCCGCGGCGGACCGGGCACGGGGGGCAGGGTCGGCCTGCTGGCGCTGTCGGCGGCAATCCGCGCCGGCAGCGTGGTTAGCACGCCCTACGACCATGCCTCGCTGCTGCGCACCATCGAAGATTCCCTGGGGATCGCCGAGCACCTGAACAACGCCGCCACCGCCGCCCCGATGGCGGACCTCCTGCTGCCCCCGGCGTGCGTACCGGGGGCTGCTTCGCTCTGCCTGGCCGACGGACGCTTCGCGGTCACGGCGGCCTATGCCACCGCGAGCGGCCAGTCGGGCGCCGCCCAGGCCGTGCCGCTCACCTCGGATACCGGTTATTTCTGGTTCTTTTCCGCCGGCAACGTCGAGGCGGTGGTGAAGATCCTCGACGGCTGCGCCCTGGACGACAGCTACTGGTTCTTCGCCGGCGGCCTGACCGACGTCCAGGTCACGCTCACCGTCACCGACACCCGGAGCGGCTTCGTCAAAACCTACACCAATCCGCAAGCCACCGCCTTCCAGCCGATCCAAGACACGGGCGCCCTGCCGGTGTGCCCGTGAACGAACGGTACAGGTGTGTCTGTAGCCTGCCGGCCCTCAGGCGAGACCACTGCGCGGTGGGACGTCCATCGGTCTTGCCAGCCTCGGTCATGCTTTCGCCTCTGCGTCGCGCTCTCGGAAGGCGGCTTCTCCAGCGTCGGACACCTCGACCCATTTCGGGTGAGGCGAGGCCTCGGCGTCGTAGTTGTCGTGCCAGTTCCACCACTTGTACGGCGGGGTCTGAGGGTAGCCCTCTTACGTTGCGTTGCCCTGGTCAGCGAATCTCCGCCTTGACCGTCGAGCCGGAAGCCACGGCGACGCGGCCCTCGAGCACCTCGCCGGCGGCAGTCACCACGTGCAATGTCCAAGCGCCCGGCGGCGCCCAGGGGATTTGCGCTCGTCCGAAGCGAACCTGCCATTCGCTCGTCACGCCTCCTCCGCTCGGGACCTCGAGCCTCCGCCCCGCGCCATCGATCAAGCTGAGCATCGCTCGCTCGCCGCCTTGGACGAGACCGGGAACGAGGAGGTCCACCTCTCCAGGAGCGATCAACTGCACCGCGATTGGATCGCTCGGGACCTTCAACGGGAAGCGGCTAACGGCCGAGTCCGGTGCCTCGAGCAGGATTTCGTAGCTGCCCGGCGGGAGTCCCTCGAGATTCACGCGTCCCCTTTCGGAGGCCGTGAATTCACCTGCAAGCAGCAGGTGACCGGCGCCGTCGAGCACCGCCAGCTCGACGCTGTCGACCGGGCCGCGTGGCCCCGCGACGTCGAGGCTCAGCCCGCTGGTCCTCTCCAGCTTGAAGGTCAACTCGACGTCCTCGTCGGCGCCGACGGCGATCTCCTGCCGCGCGACCCCGTACCCTCGCTGCCGCGCCCTCGCAATCCAGGGTCCGGCCGGAACCTCGGCAAGCCGGAACGACCCTCGAGCATCGGCGGGCACGTCCAGCCCCTCCGTGTCGTCGTCGCCGCCGAGAGTCACCACCGCCCCGGGAATCGGACTCCCGTCCTCGCTCGCCAGGACGCGACCGTGGATACCGCCGGTTTTCAGATCGACGTCGAGCTCCTGATCCGCGTCGAGCGTGACCTGTTGGCGGCTTGGAGCCGTCCTCGCACCCCCGGCGAGGACAATCACCTCGTAGCTGCCGCGCTCGAGACCTTCGATTCGGTAGTGGCCATCCGGGCCGGTCATCGCCGCGCCACCCGCCCCCGTGCGCTGGCCCCTCGCGATGACCCCGGTGGTCGCCAGCGGTGCGCCACCCCTGGTCACCCTGCCGCTCAGGGTGAACCCTTTCCCGAAGTCGAGATCGAGGGCTTCCTGGTCACCCTCTCCGCCAATGGTGATTCGGCCCCGCGCCTGGCGCCCCGTCAACGAGATCCTGGCCTGCAGCGTCCATTCACCGGGAGCCATGCCGTCGACGCGATAGCGCCCCTGCGGGTCGATGGTGCCGCTGTGGAGGGCCCAGGTCGGACCGCGTGCCAGCACCTCCACGCGGCCGAGCTCGTCGGGCTTCAGTCCGAGCAGCGACCCGGTGACCGCGCCTCCTCGCCGCAGCCGCAGCTCGAGACCCGAGACCGGCGCGCCGGCGACCAGGACCGGCTCGAGCTTTGCCGGCGTGTACCCCTCCCGCTCGGCCTCAAGCGCATAGGCGCCGTCGGGGACGTCCGCGATCTCGAAGCCGCCGTCGGTGCCGCTTCGGGTTTCGCGCGTCAGATCACCGGACCGGGAGCTGAGGCGGAGAGAGACGGCGCCGAGCGGGACACCGTCGGCAGCGAGCACGAGCCCTGACACCTCGGCGCCCCGCGGCAAGATCAAGTCGACCTCATTGTCGCCTCTGCCAACCTCGACCTGCCGTCGCGCATGGCGGCCATCTTCGCTGGTCGCGAGCACCGTCTGCAGGCCGGGTTCCACCGCGGCCATTCGATACTTGCCGTCGCCATCCGTCACCCCGGAGACACGGTCGCGGTCCCGCCAGGCGGGCAGCCGATCGCTCCCCGAGACTTCCACGGTCACCAGGTCGAGCGGATTGCCATCGCTATCGGCGACGGTGCCGTGGACGACGCTGGCGGGGCGCAGGATCAGGTCGCCCGCATCGACTTGCTTGCCGGTCGACAGGTCGACCTCATGCTTCGCCGGAAGCCAGCCTTCGAGGGCGGCCTCGATCTCTGCGACCCCCGCGGGTATGTCGGCAAGAGAGAAGCCGCCCGTTTCGTCGCTGGTGGCGGTCTTGCCCCCGGCGACCACCGTGGCGCCGGCCAGGCCCTTGCCGGTTGGGTCCATGACCCGGCCCTTGACCCGACCGAGGTGCCTCATGGCAAGGCGGACCGGATTGCCGGGCGGCACGACGAGGCCCAGTGCCTCGCTGCTCCACCCGTCCCGCTCGGCCGAGAGATCGATCCGTTCGCCGGCGGCGAGTCCGGCGATGCGGAAGTGACCGTCCTCGCCACTGATCGCGGTCGGCGGATGACCGGCAAAAACCCTCCACATCTCGTGTGGTTCGTTCTCGTGGACGACCCGGACCTCGGCCCCCGCCAGGGGCGAACCTCCAGGATCGACCACCACTCCTTCGACGGTGATCCCGGGCACCATGCGGACGGTCCCGAGGTCGACGACTCCGTCGCCGGACTCTGCCTTTTCCGAGACCGCGACTCCTGGCAGACGCACCGGGATGCGATCGTCCGCTCTCACCGTGAGGAAATACCTGCCGGCCGCCGAGTGACGCCAGACGAGCTTGCCCTCCCTGTCGCTGGTGGCGCTCAGCAGCCTCGGTGGGACCGTCCAATCCGTGGCGCCGCGATCGGCTTCCCGCTCCAACGAACCCTGCGCACCGACGATCGGCCGGCCCTGGGCATCGACCAGCGAGAGCAAGATCCGAGCGCCACGCCGCAGCACCAGCCGAACGTCCGTCGACCGCCCGTTGACGAGCGGTGGCAACGCGAGGTCGGCGCTCGCGTAGTCGGCGTGTTCGGCGCGCAACGTTTTCTGCGCGCCAGCAGGGAGACCGCGCAATTCAAAATGGCCGTCGATGCCAGTGCGGGCACGCACCCGCTCTTCCTCGTCGACCGTGATCGAGGCGCCCGACACCGCGTGGCCTTGTCGATCGACGGCCCGGCCAGCAACCGTCACCGCTGGTTTCAACAGGAAGGTTGTTCCTTCCTCGGGAAATGCTTCCGGGTGAATGACCGCCAGGTGGCCGGTTGCGGCCGCGATCAGGCCGGTCGGCCCGTCCACTGACAGCCGATAGGCGCCACGCTCATCCGTCTTCACCGTCAGAGCGTCGACGGACTCGAAGCATTCACAGGTGAGCGGTGAGACGAGCGCTCCGGCCAGCGGCCTGCGAGTGCCGGCTTCGAGAACCCGTCCGGCGAGCACCCTTCCCTCTTCGAGCTGCACGACCGTCGCGGCACCGGGCTCTTTCTCTCGCAGGCTGACCGTCTGGGAGCGCCATTCCGGCCCGATGACCTCGACCCTCCGCACCCCGGTGGCCGAGCCGCCGATGGCAGCCGCGCCGGCGGCGTCGGTGGCCGCGAGCGGCAGGTCGATCTCCTGGTCGAGGATGACCGCGCCAGCCAGCGGCGCACCGCTCCGGCTACGCACCGTGATGGGGCGCGGCACTCCCGGAACGATCTCCAGCGCGACGCGATCGCTGCCGACTCCCCGTCGCTCGGCACGGAGAGCGCCGGGGCTGAACGCGTACAGGTCGAGCCGCTCGCCGGCAGCCCGCGCGAGGCGCGTCCGGCCGTCAGCGGCAGAGAAGGCAACGCGCGGGGCCGGTTGCCAACGGAGGGGTATGCCACCGCCCTTCCACTCGAGGCGTGGCAAGCGCGACTCGCCGGCCCAGAGCCAGGAGCTGGCGCTCAGCGCCACCACGGTGGCCCCCGCCACCCGCGCACCGCTCGCGAGCGCCACCCGCACCTCGAGACCGTGATCGGACGCGAGGACCAGATCGGGCGCCTCGACGTCCTCCACCAACGTCCTGAGGGCGAGCATCATTGGGACGTACCCATCACGTCCCACTCTCAGTTCGTAGGCGCCGACCTCGGAGACTTGGAGCAGATAGCGACCGTCAGCGGCGGTGGTGGTGTGGGCGCGGCTGCGGCGGGTGCTCTCGCCGCGCAGAATCCTCCGACTGCGCTCCAGCCTGGTCTCGAGCGGCAACAGGTCAACACTTGCTCCGGCCACCGGTTTGCCGGCGGCCGAGAGCACCGAACCAGAGATCGTCGGGTGCGGTGTTCCGACTGTCGCCGCCGCCAACCGGCCGATGCAGCTCAGCGCGATCGCCGCGCAGACCGTCACCACCCGCAGGGCGAGCGCGGCGGGCGCGAAGCAGACAACGCAGTCCCGAGGCCGAGGTCTCAAAGTGCACTCCCGCCGCACCCCTGCATCACGGTCCGCCGGGCCGGCAGAGGTCATCTTACGTCAAGTCAACCGCCTGGAGCCTCGACGCAGTCTCTTCGCTCGGGCGATCTTCATCTCGATGACGGCCATGTCAGCCTCGCTGAGGTCGAGGAACTTCTTGACAGTGCAAACGCGAGCGCCAGCTGCCTCGAGGCGCTTCCTGGCCCCCTCGTTCATGCTTGGTCCTCTCTTTGCGCAGCGTGTCATCGGAGAGGAACCAGGTCCTCTTCTCTCGCCAGGTCTGCAGCGTAGGCCAGAGCAGCCCGCACGTCTTCCAGGACCAACACCGGGTATTCCGCCATGATCGCCTCAGCGGAGAGCCCATCGGCCAAGTTGTCGAGGATGACTGTGACCATGATCCGCGTCCCCCGGATGCACGGCTTTCCGTGGCACACGGCAGGGTCCAGTAGAATCCGCTTCCGCCAGTCCGTCATGCGCGATCCCCGGCTGTTGCTCCCCTGAGGCAAACCTCGACGTATGCAGCGTGCGAGGTGGGCTCCGGAACCGGCTCGCCTTCCTCGCGCAACGATTCCAGGTGGAGATCGATGGCTTCGCGGATCAGCTTGAGGACATCTTCTTCCGTCTCGGCGGCGGCCGCGCACCCCGGCAGATCGGGTACATAGGCGCTGTAGTTGTGCGCCGCCATCTCCACCATTACCGCGTATCGCATTGAGGTTCTCCGATCTACTTGAGCCCTGCCTGTTTCAAGATGCTGTTCAGGTCGGCACAGGCAATGGACGAGCGGCGCGGCCCCTGCTGGAGTTGCCTCAGCCACGGTCGAGCTCGCGCTCCAAGTCCTGGAAGTCCACCGTGAAGACGTCCACGCCTCTTCGGGCCAGAGCCATCAGGAAGTCCGTCCGATCGAGCCCCGCGACCCGGGCGGCCATCTCCTGCGAGAGCTGATCGCGCTGGTACCAGTGAATCGCCGCGGCCAGCCTGAGCTCGCGACCGAACTCCTCCGGCGAGCGACGGAGCGCCGAGAAGACCTCGGCGGGCAAGTCGAGGGTCAGTGTCGTCATCGCCGGGGGCTCGAGCCCGGGCCGGGCACGCCACGAGCGCTGTGTTGACTCTATATCAACCTCTTCGGGCGAAGACCGTTGCGGCACTCACGCCGTCTTCGCCGGGCGGCCGAAGGGCCGCTGGTCGATGGTAGGCTACTGCTGTGGCCTATGAGGTCAAGTTCGCCGCTTCCGTCGAGCGGCAGCTGCAAGACCTCCCCGCACATGAGCGCGCCTTGGTGTTGGAAGCCGTTGAGGTTCAGCTCGTCCATGAGCCGCTGGTCGAAACGACGAACAGGAAGCCCCTGCGGCCGAACCCGGTCGCACCCTGGGAGCTCCGGGTCGGCGACCTGCGGATCTTCTACGAGGTGAGCGCCGAGACGCCGCCAACGGTCGACATTCTTGCCGTGGGCCGAAAGGACGGGAACATCCTGCGAATCGCAGGCGAGGAGATCAAGCTATGAAGACCGTCGACCTCGCGAAGGCCTCGAAATCCCTCTCCGCGTATGCGCACGACCTGGGCGAGGAGCCTGTCATTCTCACCGTCGACGACGAGCCGGTGGCCGCTCTCGTCTCGCTGAAAAACGTCGATCGGGAGTCGCTGGTCCTCAGCACCAGCCCAGCGTTCCTTCGCCTCATGCAGGCGGCGCGCGAGGAACTGGCGAGAGGTGACAGCGTCTCGCTCGAGGAGATCAAGCGCGAGATCGGCTGAGCCCCCGCCATCCACCTCCCTCTCACCCCCCCTCGCACGACCAGCCTACCTACGCCGGGTGCCCGGGCGTCAAGAGTGCCCTCGCTGCACTCGGCGGCTTCGCCGATCTTGACCCCCGGGCACCCGGCGCGGTGCCAGTGAGGCACAGCGAAGGGGGGAGCAGCCCGCTCAGGAAAGGAGCTGGTAGGGGTTCCAGCCGCAGCCCGCCGGCAGCGGTCTCCGCAGCACCACTCCGGCCGAATCCCGACGACGAGGGGCCGGCCTCGGCCGCGCCAAGGGCCAGGCCACTGGCGTTAAGAACGGCACCCTCGCGACTCTCGAGCGCGTCAAGCCCGACCGTTTCGTCGCCCGCCTCGACGACGGCCGCAGGGTGGCCTTTGACTCGTGCCAGTACGACCGCATCGCTCACGGCTACGCGGTCACCATCCACAAGAGCCAGGGCGCGACGGTCGACCGCACCTACGTCCTCGCCGACCCGCTGATGAACCGCAATGCTTCCTACGTTGCCCTCACCCGCCACCGGGACGGCGTCCAGGTCTACACCGATCGGCAGACCTTCGTCGACCGCGACCAGCTCGACCGCTCTCTGTCCCGAGCCCCCTCCAAGGACTTCGCCCGCGACTACGCCGCCGCCGCGATCGAGCGCCACGCCGCACGCCTCGCGCCGCTCGCGGACCAGGTCCGCAGCCTCCGAGCACAGTGGCAGGATGTCGCCGGCGTCGCGGCAACGATCCAGGATGTGAGCACCACCGCGAGCCAGCTCAGCGACGCTCGCGCGGCCTGGCCAAGGCAGTGGCGCGCGTCTACGCCAATCCGTCCCAGGCGCTCGAGCGGTTGGCTGCCGACTCACGGGCTCCTGAACGACTCCGGGTCGGACAGGCCGCCACCCACGGCCAGCTGAACGGCCGCGCACCCACCCGCTTCCGCCAGCCCGACCTCGCCCACCAGGCGGCCACCGCGTCGGTGCCCTCCCTGCGCAACGCCCTCGACGACTATCACGAGGCGGGGCGCGCCCGCCGCTCGGGCCCAAGCCCTCGCGAGCTCCATCAGCGAGAGCCTGCCTGAGCTGCGTGGGTAGTTGGTCCAGCTCAGCCGGGCCATCCAGCGAGTAGAGCAAGCGCTGAAGGGACCTGAGAAGGCGATCGAAGCCATCGTGCGCGAGGTGGGCCTGCACAGCGCCAGGCTCGCGCTCGCGGCGCTCCCCCGCGCACTGCACCTCCCTGTCCAGTTCGCCATCCGAGCGGTCGAGAGAGTCTTGGACCTTGGCCTGGGACTGGGCCGCTGAACCGACCGTCAGAAACAGTCGCCCCTGCATCTTTTGGTTCCCACTCGCCTTCGCTTTGATGTTACAATAGCCTCCGGAGGAGGTAAGGTAAGCACGGAGGGAAGGTAAGCACTTATGGCGAGCGGGTATGTTTACATACTGATCAACCAGTCGATGCCGGGGCTCATTAAGGTGGGTTGCACCTCTAGGGACACACGAGCGCGTGCGCGAGAACTATTCACAACCGGCATACCTACGCCGTTTCAAGTAGCATTTGAGATCTTTTCTGACAGCCACGAGAAACTCGAAGCCGACCTTCAGGCTGAGCTTCACGATTTTCGTGTTGCGGGCAACCGGGAGTTCTTTCGATATCCTCTGAGCAGGGCTATAACTCTACTTCAACAACTCAACGCGCCTCCGGTTAGCCCGGATTCAGTTTATCTTGCTGAGGACATTTTGACTCGCCTAAACGCGAAGTATCCCGCATATCTCCGACCCGAGATCGTCGCTGTCAGGATTGTGCAATCGAAAGAAAGAGTCTGGCTTGAAATTACTGAGGAAAAAGAGATAGCTGGCTATTTAAAGGATCAGATTATAAGGCGCAGTGATCTCGCTTTCATAATCTTTAATCGCGACGTGCCTTACTTCCTGCCCACCGATGATATCAGCGAGACTGCCAGAAAATTCGTGGAAGAATATGATCCTTACTCGATCATCATGACGACAAACCTCTTTCACGTTGATGCCTGCTGCGAGGTAGACAAGCTACATAATCCGAACCGCGATAGGCTTCGCCACCAAGACCCATCCCAGAGCAGCTGACATTAAGTCCTGCGGCCCGTTAATGCGGCGCGCACGCCGCTGCACATCGCCTCGCGGAAGGCGCCGGCGCCGAGCTCGGGCGGCGGCGTGGTCGCGGCCGGTGCGGCGCAGGCCGTGGCGGAACGCTTACCCACGAACTCACGCCCAGGCGGCGGCTCCCGAGCGGACGGGACCGTTGCAAAGAATACATCTCAGAGATCCTCGAACAATATATCAACATCAAATAAGAGGCCCGATCCTCTCTGATAGTCATCCATGTCACCCTCGTCATGCTCTTTTCCGATCTCCTGATACTCCTCAGCAATCCCCAGGAGTCCAGAAATTAGGCCCTCGTGTGCTTTGCCACGATCAAGCTCCGCCAGCGCATCAGCAAATTCCTCCAACACTCGGCCTTTCATTCTGTTTGTAGCGGGGTCCTCCTCTTCGATTCCATCTTTCAGTCTCGCTTGCGCCAACTCGAAGAGGCGGCCTTCAAGCCTTGTGCACGACGCGACGTAACCCTCCGAATCGGCAACTGATAAATAACATCTCTCGATCACATCTCTTAATTCGCTCCATTGTCTTACAAATCCTGAATCTGATAGAGTGCCCTTGTCCACTTCTCTATCAACTAGCTCGACGGCAGCCCTCCAAGAGATCTCAATCGCTGGCAAGTTAGGGAAGGAGGTTAGCCTTCGCGCAGCGCGCACGAATGCCGCAATTACAGACCCCTGTACCGCCGTCGCCTGCTCGTCCCATTTGCGGCATGCGACTGACAAGACCCTCCGAAGTAAGGTCTCAAGATAGGCTCGTGGGGCGCCTCGCAGACTCCCAATTTTTGATGCGTCTCCAAGCACGTCGATCAGATCACCAACTGCGCTATCCTCCGCGCCGTCTACGATTTCCTTGCATCCATGCCCCAAGGTCTCCCAACTCTCAGCATTCATCATCAATGGAAAAGCGCGCTCTCCGCCGGCGCCACCCGCTTGTGACAGCGCCAACTTCACACCGGCTATGGATACGCGTTGCAAGAATATGAGAACTCTACTCGGATCAGACGCGAGCTCATCAATTACAAGGTCGCGGTAGCTTGGATGGATCCACTCAATACCCTCTCCCTCCAATCGGTACGGGCTGCGCCTCAGGAAGGTCCCCAGGAGCTCATCCATGCCTTCGGAAAAAGCAGTCTCAGCGCTGCCAGGTCTATGAACAAAGAAGCGCTCTCTTAAGGCGCTTACCTTGGCGCTGGCGTCGCAATCTAAGAGAGAAATGAGAAGCCACTTGCGAGCGTCGGTTAGCGCTCTAAACGACTTGCGCATTCGGTCCGTCGGGTTCCTAATTGCCTCCTGAAGACACGACCCGAGGAGATCGGCGTTCTCAAGTATCACGGAGCTTGCCCTCGGAAGAACCTCCTGAACAAGGCGACGTATTCTCTCAGGTGTGAAATGAGCGTCTTTAATGATCGACTTGGCCGATGTTTTCACAACCTCACGTCGAAGGGAGTCTAGCCTCGCCGCCCTTGCATGTCGATACAACATCCGGGCTTTTTCCTCCATGGTCAGGTCGCTCGCAGTGACAATAACCTCTCCTGGTTCCGGAAAACTGGCTGCTTTGCCAGTCAGATCTATTTCGTGTAGGGCTCTCATGAGGATATGCTTGCGAGTTGTCCATATCAGGCGATGTCGGCGATCAAGAAAGTGAAACACACGGGACAAATCGCGCTCCCAGCAGCGTCCCAGCACAGGATCATATTCTGTTCGCCCGAACGCGTCGTCAGCTACAAAAATCTGACTGTCGGTCTCGCTATACATGTCAAAGAAATCGTTGGGATCACGGCATTCGATTGCCTGCCAGTTATCAACCAGGTGGGCAAGGGCGATCACCCTGGCGATCGCCGTCTTCCCCATCTCCGGAGGACCATCGAGAACCACAAAAGCGTGCCTTTGAAGAGACACGCAAGCTTTATAATATGACTGCGTTGGTACAAAGACTGGCACAAGGTCTCGTGTCTCAGCGACCGCGGCCTTGCTGCGCTCAAGAATATCCCTATGTACTACTTCGGCCAGAAGGTGATCTAGATCACGAAGGCTGAGCACCTCGGGGAACGAGCGCCTAGTTTCAGGATGCCGGTCGAGCATGTCGCACACATCCGCTCCTCCAAGAATCGTAACGCTGGTGTTCGGCATAAGTTGATTTAGACTATCCTGTATAGCAGCTCTATTCTTCCCCGAAAGTGGCGTGTTTGTGACTAGGACATAGTGTCTCGGATCACTTTGAGAAACCACGGCTCTTCGCTGACGAATTCGGGCCTTCTCCTTCGATATCGCACCGAGAAGAATCGGAGAAGGGTCTGCGCCTGCCGCATTAGCATTTTGGACGAATTTCATCTGAAATAAGAACGGTCCGTCACTTGGAGTGCCTTTCTCTGGGAAGCGCAGCTTATGGACTGTGAAGGCGTCTCGACCAAAGTCACCGTGAGCGCCCCACGACTCGACGGCCAATCCGAGTTCTGCCTTTAGGAGACTTTGAACGAGGGCCTCAAAGTGAAACCAGCCAAGGTCGTCGAGGCGATAGCGAAGCACGCTCATCCGCGTCTGGCGACAGTCTTAGACAGTGAGCCGCCCGTGCCCCGGCTATCTGCGCCGACGGTCGTATCCCAGGCCACCGCGCGTTCCGGGGTGCACGCTGACCGGAGCGGGATCGACTGCGCTCATAGCAGCGGCGATCGCGGAGCTTATTCGGTCGGCAGCGGCGCGCACGGGATCGTCGGAGAGATGGGCGTAGCGCTCTGTCATTCCTGCCGGTGAATGGCCGACGATTGCGCCGATGACGACCAGGCTCTCGCCACCGACTGCGCCTATGGAAGCGTAGCCATGGCGAAGATCGTGCGGCCTCACGCCTGCAACGCCCGCGGCCTTGCAGATGCGGCCCCAGGGCTTGTATAGGTTCTTGAGCGGCTCTCCAGCCCGGCCGCCGGGGCAGACCCAGGGTCCTTGTTGCGGCGCTTCAGCTAGGAGCTGTAACGCCGCGGCGCCGAGGAGGACGGTCTTCGCCCCGGTCTTCGAGTCGGGGAGACGCAGGCAGCTTCGCTCGAGGTCGACGTCCTCCCAGCGCAGGCCGAGGATCTCGCTCTTCCGGCAGCCGGTGAGCAGAAGGAGCCGGATGGCGAGGATCGCTGCGGCCGGCTCGCTACCTTCCCTCTCTGCCCGGGCCAAGGCGGCGCCGAGCCGTGCGAGCTCGTGAGCCGACAGGTAACGCTCGCGTCGCCGTTCGGTGTGCTTCTTGATCCTGCGGCCCTCGTCTTCCGCCCAGGTAAAGATCCCGGATAAGAGGGTGACGGCGCGGTTCGCCTCGACGGGCGTCTCACTGTGGGCCCGATGAAGAGCCAGGATGTCGGTTCGCGTGACTGTCTCAGCCTGCATCTTGCCGATGGCCGGAAGGATCCTTCCACCGCTTCCGGCCCGCTTCTCCTGGCCTCCAGAGGGCACGTAGAGGCAGCAAAGGGAAAAAGCAGCGTGTTTAAGCATATCGATGAGAAGCTGAGAGCGCAAGCCTCTCGATAGAGGCATTGCGCTTACGAATGGTGCTTTAGGTCGTCAGGTTGTAGCTAGGAGAACTGCGGCTTTGGAGGCGACGGGCGGATTCGAACCGCCGAATAAGGGTTTTGCAGACCCTCGCCTTACCACTTGGCCACGTCGCCGCGGGAATCGGGAGATGGGGCTTACTGCTCTGTCTCCCTTCTGAGGGCCGCTGGGGCGGCCGGGGGACCGGGGTGCCGGGGGCGGGGCTGAGGTAGCTCTGCGGACCGGCCGGCGGTCGGGGTTCAAAGAGGGGCTTTGGAGCGGGAAACGGGACTTGAACCCGCGACCCCAACCTTGGCAAGGTTGTGCTCTACCACTGAGCTATTCCCGCCCACAGGGAGCAAAGGATATGCGCCGGCCGGGGGGGTGTCAAGACGCGTAACCCGGCATGGGGACGGCGCTACGGGCTGCCGCGGCGCCGCCGCGCGGGCTTCAGGGGGTGTACGGGAAGGCGTCCTGCACCAGGGTGTAACGCCAGGCGGTGCCGGTCCAGTCGAGGCCCAGGACGTCGAAGCGGCAGGGGACGAGGTCGATGCCGCGGATGGCCAGGTGGAGGGCGGCGGCGCGGGAGAGGCGGCGGCGCTTGGCAGGGCCGACGGCGGCGATGGCGGGACCGAAGGTGGCGGTGGAGCGGGCCTTGACCTCGACGAAGCAGAGGACGCCGCCGCTGTCGTGGGCGATGAGGTCGATCTCGCCGGCCTGGTTGACGACGTTGCGCTCGAGGATCACGTAGCCCTGGCCGGCGAGCCAGGTCACGGCGGCCTGCTCGGCGGCGCGGCCGCGGGCGTAGGTGCTGGTGCGGGTTCGCTTCCCGGCGGCGGTCATACGCTCCTCGTTGCTTGGCGGCTCGCGGGGTGATGGCGTCCGGCGGCGAGTGCGCGGCGCATCCGCGCCGGCCGTCCTCCCGCCTAGCGCCGCTTCCAGCGGGCTCCCTGGGGGGTGTCTTCGACGACGATGCCGCGGGCGGCGAGCTCGGCGCGCAAGCGGTCGGCAGCGGCGAAGTCGCGGCGCTGTCGCGCGCCTTCTCGCTCTTTGACCAGGGTCTCGATCTCGGTGGTGTCGTCAACGGCTCCGGTGCCGCCAGCGGCGCTCGACCCGACGCCAAGGGCTACTTCGGACCCGGCCACGGTGAATGTGCCAGTCCCCAAGACCAGCTCGACAGGCCAGGCCGCGGCGTCGAGCACGCCAAGGACCTGGTCGACCTCGCCCAGGGCCTCGTCGATGGCGGCCTTGTCGCCGGCCACCAGGCGCTCGCCCTCGATCGCGACGTTGACCGCCTTGACGAAAGCGAACAGCGCCGCCAGCGCCGCCGAGACGTTGAGGTCGTCCGCCAGGCCCGCGGCGAAGTCGCGGCGCAGCGCCACGATGGCGGCCGCGGCCGGCGGCGGCGACGGGTCGGCCAGCGCCGGCAGCTCGGCGCGCTCGACCGCGTGGCGCAGCCGGAAGCGCATCTCGTCGATGCGCCGCAGGGCGCCGGCCGCCCCTTCCAGGGCCGCGAAGGTGAAGTTCAGCTTCTGCCGGTAGTGGACCGACAGGAAGAGGTAGCGCAGGGCGCGCGCCGACGCGCCGCGCGCCTGGAGGTCCTTCCAGGTGTACTGGTTGCCCAGCGACTTCGACATCTTCTGGCCGTCCACGAGGAGGTGCTCGGAGTGCAGCCAGGTGCGCACGAACGTCTTGCCGGTCGCCGACTCGCTCTGGGCGATCTCGTTCTCGTGGTGCGGGAAGATGAGGTCCACGCCGCCGCTGTGGATGTCGAAGGTCTCGCCCAGGTACTTCATGCTCATCGCCGAGCACTCGATGTGCCAACCGGGCCGCCCCGGACCCCATGGCGACTCCCACGCCGGCTCTCCCGGCTTCGCGGCCTTCCACAGCACGAAGTCGCGCACGTCCTCCTTGCCGTACTCGTCGCTCGCGACCCGCTCGCCGCGTTGGCCCTGCTCGAGATCGAAACCCGACAGGCGGCCGTAGTCGGGATCGCGGGCGATGCTGAAGAAGACCGAGCCCTCGCTCTCGTAGGCGGCGCCGGCCGCGACCAGCCGTCCGATCAGCGCGAGGATCTCGCCGATGTGCTCCGTCGCCCGCGGGTACCGCTCCACCCGCTCGAGATGCAGGCTGTCGACGTCCGCCAGGAAGGAACGGATGAACGGCGCCGTGTACTCCTCCAGCGACAGGCCGGCGGCATTCGCCCCCTGGATGGTCTTGTCGTCCACGTCGGTGATGTTCATGACCTGGGTCACCGCGAAGCCGAGATACCGCAGCGCCCGGCGCAGCAGGTCCTGGAAGAGGAAGGTTCGCAGGTTGCCGATGTGGACGTCGTTGTAGACCGTCGGCCCGCAGCCGTAGATGCGCACCTCGCCCGGCACCAGCGGCCGGAACGGAGCGAGCTGGCGCCCGAGGGTGTTGAACAGGACGAGCTCGGGCATGGTCGTCGGACGGGAAAGGCCGCGCCTACCGGGTGCCCGGGACCAGGGTCACCTGCACCGAGCCCCCGGCCCAGCTGAGGCCCGAGATGGGGTTGCCGCCGCTGTCGCTGGCCACGTTGCTCGAGAAGGCAAGGTTGCCGTTGCCGCTGGCGGCGGCGGTGAGCCGCAGGGTCAACAGCGTGCCGGAGGACGCGGTGCCCGACACTCTCCCCAGGCGCGTCAGGCCGACGACCAGGTTGCCGGGCGGCGAGTCGACGATCTGGAAGGAGGTCGGTACCGTGCCGCCGGCGTTGAGGACGATGCCCTCGGTGGCGCCGGTGAAACGCAGCGCCGCGACCGGGTAGGAGAGATGGAAGGCGAGGCCGTAGAGGTCCTGGATGCCGGTGGTGCGCACCTCGAGCGCCAGGGTCGCACCCTGCGTGCCCACGCCGCTGGCCAGCTGGACGTTGCCGCCGCCGGCGGAGGTGAACACGATCGACGTGGCAGGCGGCGGCGGCCCGGTCGGCCCGCCGCCTCCCCCGCCGCCACCGCCGCAGGCGGCGACCGACGTCGCGAGGACGGCCAGAGCCGCGGCGCCGAGCAGGACCGCCGACCGCCTCACGCGTGGACCTCCTCGCGCTCCGCGGCCAGCTTGCGCAGCTGGCGCCGGACCCGCTCCCGCCGCAGGCCGCGCAGGTGGTCGGTGAACAGGATGCCGTCCAGGTGGTCGACCTCGTGGCAGACGGCGCGCGCCAGCCAGCCTTCGGCGCCGAGCTCGAAGGGACGCCCGGCGAGATCCACGGCGCGCATCCGGATGGCGGTCGGGCGATCGACCTTGTCGGAGATGCCGGGCAGCGACAGGCAGCCCTCGACGTCGGTCTCCAGCCCTTCGCGCCAGACGATCTCGGGATTGACCAGGACGTGCAGCTGCGCCGGATCCTCTCCCACCGACAGGTCGACCACTGCCATCCGTACCTCCTCTCCGACCTGCGGCGCCGCCAGGCCGATGCCGGGCGCCGCCACCATGGTCTCGATCATGTTCGCCGCGAGCCGCGCCAGCGCCGTTCCGAACTCGGTCACCGGCCGGGTCTTCGTGCGCAGCACCGGGTCGGGATAGATGCGGATCGCCAGGATCGCCATCTACCGCCTCAGACGGCGCTCCGCAAGGTCTTGACCGCCGCGGCGACCTCGCGGTCGAGGTGCTGGCCGCGCAGCAGCTCGAGGAAGGCGCGCGGATCGGACAGCCCGACCAGGCATCTCTCGAGGCCGGCGCGGGTGAGCTGCAGCACCGTCACCGCCTCGTCCACCCGGTAGTCCGCCGGCCAGGCGCCGCGCTCGAGCAGCGCCGCCTCGCCCATGACGTCGCCCGGCCCGAGGTCGCGCACCAGCGTCACCGCGCCCTCTGGCAGCTGCACGCTGGCCTCGACGGTGCCGCGCGCGATGAGCAGCAGGAACGGCTCCTGGCTCCCCTCCTGCGCGAGCACGGTGCCGGCCTCGAGGCGGTGCAGTTGCATCGCGGCGAACAACCGCCGCAGCAGCTCGCCCGGCATGGTCTGCACCAGCGGGCTCGACGCCAGGTTGTGCCAGAGCCGCTGCAGCTCGAGCGCCGAGGTGCCCTCGGCCTGGCCGCCGGACTGCCGCAGCCCCTCGATCGCCAGCACCCGCACGTGATCCATGCTCTTCTCGCGCTGCTGGGCTTCGATGCGCTCCCGCAGCGAGGCGTCGTTCGGCGCCAGCCTCGAGGCGCGGGAGAGCAGCGCGATTCCCTTGTCGTAGAAGCCGTCCTGGGCGTACTCGTCGGCGACGAAGGCATACTCGTCGACCGCACGGTCGAGCTGGCGCAGCTCGGTGTAGACCTCGGCCAGCTTGAGGTGGGAGTGCAGGTCCTGGGGGTTCGCCTTCAGCTTCTCGCGCAGGCGATCGGCGGCCTCCTCGTAGCGCTCGAGCACGATCAGGTCGTCGATCGTGTACTCCTTCCTCGAGCCCCTCCCCTTGCCGCCAAACCAACCTTTCAGGTCCAATACCGAAGCTCCCTCTGCTGTCTCTGTCGGTGAGGTCCACGGCGCCCGGCCCTCCCGCGCGGGACGGTCCCGCTGCTCTACCGCAGGGACGGCGCCGACGCCTCGGGTGGACGGCGCCAGGCACCCGTCCTCCTGGCGCCGGCGATCCAGGCGCACGCATTATAGCGGTGAGCCCCCCGGAAGTGGGCCTGCCATCGAGGTTTAGGGCTCCGTCGACCTGCTCTCCGCGGCCGCCCGCGGCCCCTGCCGCGAGGCTGGCCCGGAAGTTGCGTTGAAGGGTCCGCGGGGTAAGGTTTCAGAAGGAGATTCCCACCATGACCCATCTACCGTTCCATTCGTCCTCGGCCGCGGAGCGAGCACCGCTTCGAGTGTTCCGGGCGTCCCGCTCGCTCCGGGCGTGGCGCGCGCCGCGGACGTTCCGCACATCCAGTCCACCGGCGCTCCCGGCGCTCCCGGCACTCCCGGCAATCATCGCGCTCGGCCTGCTGCTCGCCTTGCTGGCGAATGGCGCGGCGGCGCAGCCGCAGCCAGCCGGACCGCAGGGGCCTCAGGAGCCGGCGTACGGCTACGATACGCCGGAGCCTCAAGCTCCGGACCAGTACGGCTCCGACGGCTACGATCCGGGGTCGGCGGCGCCGCCGGCCGCGGCCGAGGAAGCTTCCCAACCGATCGCCGGCAGCTACGGCTACCTGCGGCTGGTGGAGGGCTCCGCCACCGTCACGCAGGCCAGCTCCGGCAGCACCGTGGCCGCCGGGGTGAACCAGCCCATCATGGTCGGCGACCGCATCATGGTGCCGCCGCGCGGGCGCGTGGAGGTCGTTCTCGCCGACCATAACATCGTGCGCATCGACGGCGACACCCGGCTGCAGTTCACCCGGCTCGCCAATTCCGCCGATCGGCAGGATCCGTCGACCGAGCTGCGCCTCGACGAGGGCAACCTGCAGCTGATCGTCGCCCAGGATTCGGTCGGGCAGCAGCTGCCGACGGTGCTGACGCCGAACGCCAGCACCTACATCCAGGCCTACGGCAGCTACCGCATCACCGCCGACCGCGGCGACTTCACCCAGGTCGTGGTGCGGCGCGGCACCGCCGAGCTGGTCGGCGACGCCGGCGACAGCGCCGTGCACGCCGGCGAGGAGGCGACGATCGACAGCCAGCGCCAGGCCGGCATCGACGTGCGCCAGGCCGGCGGCTTCGACGCGCTCGAGCGCTGGGCGCGCCAGCTGGACGACGAGACCCGCGTCGCCCAGTCGAGCTACGTCGATCCCAGCCTGGGCTACGACGCGGCGCCCCTCGACCGCTACGGCCACTGGATCAACTCCGACGGCCGCGACTACTGGCAGCCGAACAACGTGGACAGCGGCTGGTCGCCGTACTATGAGGGCTACTGGGATTCCACCCCGAGCGGCCAGTTCTGGGTCTCGTCGGAGCCCTGGGGCTGGGTGCCCTACCACTACGGCACCTGGGACTACCTGCCGGCCTACGGCTGGGCGTGGCAGCCCGGCTACGCTTTCGCGCCGTCGTGGGTGTACTGGTACTGGGGGCCGAGCTACGTCGGCTGGTGCCCGATCGGGTTCTACACCGGCTTCTACGGCAACTTCTTCGCCGGCTTCCGCTTCGGCCTCTACGGCTGGGCGGGCGGCGGCTGGGGCGGCTTCCGGCACTGGAACTTCTGCAGCATCAACCACTTCTTCGGCCATGACTGGCACCGTTGGGGGTTCGGCGGCGGCAGGGGCGGCTTCCCCCGCAACGGGCTCGCGCGGGGCGTGATCACCACCGACGCGCGGGGCATCACGCCGGCGCTGCTGCGCCGCGATCCGGGCCGCGCCATGAACGGGCTCATCCAGCGGCAGAGCGTGAACGGGCGCGTGCGCGGCAACCTGCCCGACGTGACGCCGTTCGTCCAGCGCCAGACCAACCTGCCGGGCACGGTGGCGCACGCGGTGAGCACGAACGGCACGAATGGCCGTCTCGCCGGCACGCCGCTGCAGCCACGCACCCTCGGCGCCCACCAGACGGCCGGCGTCCAGGGCAACCTGCAGGGCGGTCGCGGCGGCGCCGGGGCCGGCTCTTTCAACGGCTCTCTCAACGGCGCGCGCGGCTTCCGCAACGGCCCGGCGCCCGCGATGCCTCCGGGCCGCGCCGGCAGCAACGGCATGGCCCAGGGCTTCTCCCGCGGCAACCAGGGCGGGTTCACCCCGGGCGCTCAGTCCGGCCGGGGTCGCCAGCCGGCCACGTCCGAGCGCGGCTCGAATCCGTCGGTGCAGCAGCACATGGGCACCTTCGGCACGGGCCGGCCCTACCAGGGCGGAACGACCCAGTCCTATCCCTCTCACCCCGCTCCAGCGCGGCCGCAGGACCGGGCTCAGCGGTACCAGGGTGGCCAGGGTGGCGGATCGAACGGCGGGTCGTCGCCTTCCTCCCCCACGGGGAGATACCAAGTGACGCCGCGCTACCAGACGCAGACGCCGCGTTACAACTCGGCGCCACAGTCGCCCAGGTACCAGAACGCGCCGCCGAGGTACCAGGCAAGCCCTGGCTACCAGTCGCCGCGGTCCTACCAATCGGCGCCTCGTTACCAGCAGGGCAGCCCTTCCTACCAATCGGCCCCGCGTTACCAGTCGCCGCAGCGGTATCAATCGACACCGCAGTACCGCTCGGCACCGCAGTCGACGCCGCAGTACCGCTCGGCACCGCAGTACCAGTCGGCTCCTCGCTACCAGTCGCCGCCGCGGTACCAGTCTGCTCCCAGGTCCCAGTCGGCGCCGCACTATTCGTCGCCGCCACGCTCGTCGGCACCGCGCTCCTCGGCGCCGTCTCGCCCCAGCGGCGGCGGTAGTCGCGGACACAGCAGCAGCAGTGGAGGCGGCGACCGGCATCACACCGGCTGATCGATCCCGGGCCGGAGGACGTGGAGAATCGACTCTCTTCACCTCCGGCCCGCTCCTCCTCCTCGTCGTCCTTCTCGTCCTCGTTCTCCTCCTCCAGCTCAGCCGGCCCGCGAGGGACCCGGCGCGATCGCGCGGGACATCGGCCGCGGCTCCTCGCGGGGCGCTACAATCCCTCCCTCATGCACGTCCAGGGCCTGCTTCGCGCTTTCTTCATCATCTACTGCATCGAGGCGGGCTTCTTCCTCCTGTTCGGGCCATGGAGCCCGGGCTGGGACCGCACCGTGCTGCTGCTGCCTTCGGCGCCGCTGCGGCATCTCATGCTGCATGCGATGTTCCGCGGGGCGGTGAGCGGCTTCGGCCTGGTGCACCTCGTCTGGGGCATGCACGACCTGACCGATTCCCTCGCCCGCCGCCTGCGGGTCGGCGGCAACGCGTAGTGTCGCGGCCGGCTGCCTCGCGCGCCGCTCATCCCCCCTTCCGGCTGCTGGCGATCAGCCAGCTCGCCACCCTGCCCGGCGCCGGTGCCGGCGGTGGCAGCCGCGGCGGTACCGGCACCGGCAGCAGCGGCGGTGCCAGCGCCGGCGGTGCCGGCGCCGGCGACCCCAGCGGAGCCAGCCGCGGCGATGCGGCGATCGGGTGGTTCGCGGCGCTCGCCGCCGCCGGCGTCGACGCCCTGCAGCTGCGCGAGAAGCACCTCGACGACCTGGACCTGTGGCGGCTGGCGCGGAGCGCTCGCGCGGCGTTCCCCCGGCCGGCGGTCCTGCTGGTCAACGGCCGTGCCGACGTCGCCCTAGCTGCCGGCGCGGAGGGCGTGCACCTCCCCGCCGAGGGCGTCCCTGCCGCCGCCCTGCGCGCCCGCTTCGGCGGCGGCCTGCTGATCGGCGTCTCGACCCATCGCCTCGAAGAGGTCGAGCGGGCCCGCCGCGACGGCGCCGACTACGTGGTGTTCGGGCCGGTCTACGAGACGCCCGCGAAAGCCGCCCACGGCGCGCCGGCCGGCACGCGGGTCCTGGCGCGCGCCGCCGCCCTCGGCATTCCCGTTTATGCCCTCGGTGGCGTTACACTAGACCGGTTCGACGAGGTTGCCGCAGCCGGGGCGGCGGGCATCGCCGGGATCAGGTTGTTCCAGGGCCTGCCCGCGCTGGAGCGAGTCGTCGCGGCCTCCCGCGCCTGCTTCTCGTAGGCGAAATTCCGCGCCGCGCGGCCGCGTTGACACCCCCGGTGGAGAATCTTTGACCGAAGACATCCAGCATCTCGAGCCCGCCGCGTCCAGCGAAAAGTGCCGCGACTGGCGACAGGCGGAGCCGCGGCCGTCCGGCCCCGAGTACCGCGACTGGCGACAGCCGGAGCCGCTGCCGGCCGGCGCCGCCGCCGCCGATCCCGGCAAGCTGCGCTACCTGTTGGTGTCGCTGGCCGTCGTGGTCCTCGACCAATGGACCAAGTGGCTGGTCGAGCTCCATCTCGCCCACCACGTCGCGCAGCCCATCGTGCCGAACCTCCTCAACCTCACCCACGTCCGCAACACCGGCGTCGCCTTCGGCCTGTTCGCCTCGCACGGCCTGAGCGCCAGCTGGGTGCTGACCGGGCTGGGCCTGGTGGCGTTGAGCGCCGTGTCGCTGTACTTCGGCTACGCCTCGCCGCGGGACCGCAGCCTGCTGCTGGCGCTGGCGCTGGTGGTCGGCGGCGCGGTCGGCAATCTCATCGACCGCATCGCCAGCGGCGCGGTAACCGATTTCATCGACGTCTACGTCGGCACCCATCACTGGCCGTCCTTCAACGTCGCGGACGCGGCCATCTCGATCGGCATCGTGCTGATGGCGATCGACAGCCTGTGGTCCCGCCGCGCGGCGCAGGCCTCCGAGCCCCCTAGTGTCCCGCTCGGTTAATTCGCACGCTACTCGCTTGCCCTCCGCGTCCCTGGCGGCGTTGCGCCTCCTCGACATAAGTTCGACTATGCCTCGTCGGCGACGCCTTGCCAGGAACGCGGAGGCCGGCGCGATTAGCATGCGAATGAACCGAGCGGGCCACTAGCGCTTGAGCGCCGTCCGCTCCTGGACGGTCGGGGCTCCCGGTCCCTCGGCCGGCGCAAGCGCCACCAGTGCCGGCGAGCGCCTCGACCGGCACGTCGCCGCCGCCCTCGAGCTCCCCCGCAACCAGGTCCAGCAGTGGATCCGCGCCGGCCGCGTCCGCCTCAACGGCCGGCCGGCGAAGGCTTCGGAGGCGGTTGCCGCCGGCGACCTGGTCGAGTGCGAGCCGCCGCCGCCCGCCTCCACGGCCCTCGTGCCGGAGGCGGGCGACCTGGCCGTGCTCCACGAGGACGCCGGCATGGCGGTCCTCGACAAGCCGGCCGGCCTGACGGTGCATCCGGGGGCGGGACGCGCCACCGGCACGCTGGTCCACCTGCTGCTGGCCCGCTACCCGGAGATGGCCGGAGTCGGCGGCCGCGGCCGCCCGGGGATCGTGCACCGCCTCGACAAGGGCACCAGCGGCGTGATGGTCGTGGCGCGCACCGCCGGCTCCTACCAGCGCCTGAGCCGCGCTTTCGCCGGCCGTGCCGTGATGAAGCGGTACCTGGCGGTCGTCTACGGCAGGCCGGCGGCGAGCGCCGGCGTCGTCGACGCGCCGATCGGCCGCCACCGCGAGCGGCGCAAGGAGATGACCGTCCGCCCGGACGGCAGGCCGGCGCGCACCGGCTACCGCCTGCTGGCGGCGGCGTCGGGCATCGCCCTGCTGGAGCTCGACCTCGCGACCGGCCGCACCCACCAGGTCCGCGTCCATCTCAAGAGCATCGGCCACCCGCTGGTCGGCGATCCGGTCTACGGCGAGGCGCGCTGGCACGGCCTGCCGCGCGCCGCGCAGGCGCCGCTGCGCGACTTCCCGCGCCCGGCGCTCCACGCCTGGCGCCTGGCGCTGCCCCGAGACCCCGCGGGCGCCGAGGCCGCCGAGGGCCGCCGAGACGCCGCGGGCCGCCGAGACGTCGCGAGCCGCCGAGACGCCGCGGGTCCCCAAGGTGCCGCGGGCCCCGGGGACCGCGGAGGATTCGGAGACCCCGGAGACCCCGGAGACCCCGGAGATCCCGGAGATCCCGGAAGGTGGCAGCGCTTCGAGGCCCCGGTTCCCGAGGATCTCCGCCGCCTCTGGCGGGAGGTCACCGGCGAGGCGTTCCCGGCCCTCCCCCGCTGGGGGCCCCTGGAACCCGGCGCCTGAGCGGCTAGAGCAGCTCGAGCAGCGGCCGGTACGGCCGGCCGAGCGACTCGGCCACCGGCTCGCAGGTGATGTGGCCGGCGTAGGTGTTGACTCCGGCCAGCAGGCCGGGATCCTCGAGCACCGCCTGCACCACGCCCTTGTTGGCGAGCGCCAGGGCGTACGGAGTGGTGGCGTTGGCGAGCGCGAAGGTCGAGGTGCGCGGCACCGCGCCGGGCATGTTGGCGACGCAGTAGTGCACCACCCCTTCCTCGACGTAGACCGGGTTCGAGTGGGTGGTCGGCCGGGTGGTCTCGAAGCAGCCCCCCTGGTCGACGGCCACGTCCACGACCACCGCGCCTTCCTTCATCTGGCGCAGCATGGCGCGAGTCACCAGCTTCGGCGCGGCGCGGCCCGGGATGAGGACGGCGCCGATCAGCAGGTCGGCCCGCCGCAGCGCCGCCATCATGTTGTGATGGTTGCTGGCCAGGGTGGTGAGCGTGCCGTGGAAGACGTCGTCGAGGTAGCGCATGCGGTCGAGGCTGGTCTCGAGGATGGTGACCCGGGCCCCCAGCCCCAGGGCCATCTTCGCCGCGTTGAGGCCGACGATGCCGCCGCCGATGATCACCACGTCGCCCGGTGGCACGCCGGGCACGCCAGCGAGCAGCGTGCCGCGGCCGCCGTGGCCCTTCTGCAGGTAGCTGGCGCCGGCCACGGCGGCCATGCGGCCGGCGACCTCCGACATTGGCGTGAGCAGAGGAAGCCTCCCCTCGCCGTCGGTGATCGTCTCGTAGGCGATGCCGGCGATGCGCTTGGCGAGCAGCTCGTCGGTCAGCTCGGGCAGCGGGGCGAGGTGGAGGTAGGTGAACAGGGTCTGGCCCTCGCGCAGCCGCTCGTACTCGCCGGCGATCGGCTCCTTGACCTTGACCACCATCTCGACGTCATAGGCCGCGTCGGCATCCGGCACCAGCCTGGCGCCGGCGTCGGCGTAGTCCTGGTCCGGGATGCCGCTGCCGACACCGGCCCCCTGCTGCACCAGCACCTCGTGCCGCGCCGACGACAGGGCGTGCACGGCGGCGGGGATCATGCCCACCCGGTACTCGTTGTCCTTGACTTCCTTCGGCACTCCGATTCGCACGCTATTCGCTCCCGGCCTCGGCGGCCTCGGCGTTCCGCGGCTGCTCCGCCGCCGCCGTGTCGGGCGCCGCGGCGCCTTCCCTGGCGGCGCGGCGCGGCTCCGGATCCTGGTCGGACTTCATCTCGATCTTACCCTTGAAGAAGGCGCCCTCGGCGATCACCACCCGCGGCGCCGCGATGTCTCCCTCGACGCTGCCGGCGGCGCCGACCTCGACGCGCTCGGCGGCGGTGACGTTGCCGGCCACCTGGCCGCTCACCCGCACCACCCTGCCATGGAGGGGACCGAGCACCGAGCCGCGCGCGCCGACCGCCACCAGCGCGTCGACGTCGATCTCCCCGGCGATCTCGCCCTCGATCTGGACGTCGGTCGTGCCGCTCACGTGACCCTCGATCCTGGTGCCGGAGGCGATGAAGGTCGCCGCCGCGCCGCGCCGCTCCCCGGCTGCTGCCTCGCCGGCGGCACCGGCGGACGGCGCGGCGGACGGAGGGAGCCCGGTCGCGGGGGCGCGACGGAAGATCGGCATGGCTTGCGGCGTCCTCCTGGTGGCCGGCGTGACCGGTTCGCGGTCCGACGCTAGCCCGGACTTCTCACGGGTCCTCCGCAGGCTCGGCGCCCCACCCGCCGAAAGCGCCCAGGCGGAGGTCCCGCTGCTGAGGTACGTAAGCCCGAGGGAAGCTGTGAATGGAGCGGGCAACGGGACTTGAACCCGCGACATCAAGCTTGGGAAGCTTGCGCTCTACCACTGAGCTATGCCCGCACGCGGCATCGAGTCGCTCGCAATGTAACGGAGAGGGACACCGCGGTCAAGGCCCGTGTGGCTGGGCCGGCGGCGGTCGATCGCGGGTTGGCGGTGGGGGCCGATCGTGGTTGCGAATCGGACGCGGACCGTTATACTGAACGCATGAATGGGTCGGGCAAGAACCGCGAGGGTGGGAATCGCTCCGAGTACCTCTACTTCTTCCCCGATCAGAAGGTCACCGCCGAAGAGCTCCGCCACATGCTGCGCCAGGGCACGAGCGACCAGCGCGCCTGGGTCATCTCTCACCTCCTGCGCTACGCCCAGTGGGACGACATCTGGACCTACGTCAGCCGCGACGAGGTCAAGGAGATCTTCCCCACCATCGACCTCCCCGAGAACCTCCGCCTCGCCTGGGCACGGATGCTGAAGATCGAAGCACCGGTGGCCTAGCAGGCAAGGTCCTCTCCGAACCGGTCCGCTAGGGGAGGCGGATCTTCCCGCCAGACTCCTGGGGGCGAGGTGGTCGCTGGGGGTGAGTGGACTGCGGGGTCTCGCCCCCAGGAGGCTGGCGAGAAGATCCGCCTCCCGGGGCGGACCTACCAGATTCTCCTTTGGTCGGTCTGCCTTCGAACACCAATACGAGGAATTCGTGGCCGGAGAGATGGTGGACGGAGGGCTGGTGGCCGAAGGGCCTGTCAGCTGGATGCGGGCACGAAGACGACTTCGAACATCTTCGGCCAGAGCTTGCCGGTGATGTAGAAGGTCTTCTTGTCGGGATCGTAGGCGATGCCGTTGAGGACGTCGGCCTTTTCTTGCTCGGGGGGGTCTAGGAGGCCGCTGGCGTCGATGAGGGCGGTGACGCGGCCGGTGGCTGGATCGATGCGCAGGATGTGGTCGGTCCTCCAGACGTTGGCGTAGATGGCGTTGCCGACGCATTCCAGCTCGTTGAGCTCGGTTGCCGGGCGGCCGTCGAGGCGGACGTCCACGCCGCCGAGGAGGGCGAAGGTGTGCCGGTCGCGGAAGCCGAGGTGGTCCGAGCCGTCGCTCATCACCAGGCGGTGGCCGTCGTCGCAGAGGCCCCAGCCTTCGCCTTCGTAGCGGAACTCGCCGACGCGCTGGAAGGTGCGGGCGTCGTACTGAAAGGCCACCCCTTCCCGCCAGGTGAGCTGCAGCAGCCGGTTGCCGACCTGCGCCAGCCCCTCGGCGAAGAAGGCGGGGGGCACGTCGACGCGGCGCAGCACGCGGCCGGTGCGCGGATCGACCTGGCGCAGGCTCGAGGTGCTGTAGAGGCCGGCGCTCTCGTAGAGGGTCCCGTGGTCCCAGACCAGCCCCTGCGTGTAGGCGGTGGGATCGTGCGGCCGCACGGACAGCACCTTGACTCGGAGCCGCTCGGCGGTCCCCTCCGCGCCTGGAGATGCCAGTGGGCCGGAGGCCGCCGGGACGACGGTGCGGGAGGAGAGACCGGGCGCCGCGGGAGATGCGCCGGGCGAGCGGGCCAGCAGGGCGGCCAGCGACAAGCCGATCGCGGCCGCCGCCACCAGGGCGGCCACGGTCCAACGCCGCGCCCTGCCCGGTCCGTCATCGCCGGACGCGGAGGAGGGAGGCCGAGGCGCAGGCGAGGACCGAGACGAGAGCCGAGATGAAGGCGGAGGCTCAGGCGACACCCTGGGAGGCCGCCGGGCCGCAGTAGCGCCGGACCGAGGCGCCTTGCCCTTGCCTTGGCCGGACCTGGTGTTCGCGCGCCTCCCGCGGCTCACTCGTCCCAGGAGCAGCCGGCCAGGGTCGGCGGCACTCCTCTCCCGTAGCCGGACCATGCCCCGCTAGCGGCTCCGGCAGTGCCGCCGATCGGTTGCCCGGGCGGGGGCGGCGGCGGCTCGCCGTGACGCCCGGCATCGGTGTCGCGGCGGTCGAGGAAGCGGGCGATTTCGCGCGACAGCATGTCGCGATGGGCGCGCTCCGCGGCCAGGTCCTCGCCGTGGGAACCCACCGCGCGACCCGCGGCGCGACCCGCGGCGCGACCGGCAGCGCCAGCGGCCGCCAGCGGCGCGCGCCGCTCCAGCTCGTGCCGCAGCTCCACGAGGCGCGCCTCGACGCGGCCGCGCACTCCCGGCGCGGCGGCCGGATCGCCGGCGAGGTCGAGCAGCCGCCGCACGAGCACCCACTGCACGACCCGCCTAAGCTCGCCGCGGCGCTCGGCGAGAGCGGGGCCACGATCGCCGGCATGATCGCCGGCAGCGCCATGATCGCCGCGACCGCCGCCGGGATCGCCGGCGCGGCCGCCCCCGCGAGCGCCGGCACCGAAGCTGGCGTCGACCAGGGCGCCGAGGACCTCCTCGAACGACGGCAGCGACGGGTCGCGGCGGTGGAAGTCGACCAACCGCTCGGCGCGCTCGCGCTGCAGCAGGCCGGCCGCCACCATGTCGGCGGCCGCGGCCGCCGCGGCCAGCGGATCGAAGGCCGGCGCGGCGCCGCCCACGAACAGCTCGACGTTCGCCGGATGACCGGGCGGCCGCGGCAGGACGAGGCGCACCACGCCTTCCGGCATGTCGAGCGTTTCCGGCGACAGCGCCGACAGCACCGCGCCGAGCGCCCGCCGCTGCCAGGCGGCGGCGACCGGCCGCGCCTCCTGCGGCCCCTCCCCGCGCACCGAGTACTGGTAGTCGAGCCCGCCGACCACCTTGATCGCCGCCTCGAGCTGGTAGCGGTGATGGAAGTAGACCGGGGCGAGCACCTCCTGCAGAGTCGCGAGCGGCCGCCCCGGGGCGACGTTGCCGGCGCCGAAGCGGGCCAGGGCGACGCGGCGCACTGCCAGGGCCTGATCGAGCCCGGCCACCGGGTCCGCCCCGTTGTCCCAGAGATTGGCGAGCGGCTGCGCGGCGCCCGGCGGCCGCGCGTCCTCGTCGGTCAGGTAGATCATCCCGCGCCGCAGGTTCTCGCGCAGGATCTCGTCGAGCCCGGCACGCTCCCGGGCGTCCAGGTCGGGGCCGGGCGCGAAATCCGTGTAGGCGTAGCGGATCGCCTGCACGTCCCACTCGCCGATGCCGGTGGCATAGGCCCGCGAGACGTCGAGGCCGCCGGCTGGGGTCGCGCTCACCAGCGGCGCCGGGTAGTCCATCACCGAGGCCCTGCCGTAGGTCGAGGCCGCGAAGTTGTGCGCGAGGCCGAGGCTGTGCCCGACCTCGTGGGCCGCCAACTGGCGGATCCGCGCCAGCGCCAGCCGCTCCGGATCGTCGGGCGCGCCGGTGCCAGTGCGGCCGGTGCCCAGCAGCCCCTCGAAGAGCAGCAGGTCCTGGCGGACCCGCAACGAGCCCAGGGTGACGTGGCCGCGGATCATCTCGCCGGTGCGCGGGTCGACGATGCCGCTGCCGTACGACCAGCCGCGCGTCGAGCGGTGCACCCACTCGACGACGTTGTAGCGGACGTCCAGCGGATGCACGCCCTCCGGCAGCACCTCGACCTTGAACGCGTCGAGCAGGCCGGCCTTCTCGAAGGCTTCCTTCCACCAGCTCGCCCCCTCGATCAGGGCGCCGCGGACCGGCTCCGGCGCCGCGGAGTCGACGTAGTAGACCAGCGGCTTCTTGACCCGCGAGCGCGGCGCCGCCGGATCGACCTTCTCGAGGCGGTGGCGCACCAGCCAGTGCGTGTCGACCGGCTCGGTCAGCGGCGCCGCGTAGTCGAGGAAGTCGACGCCGAAAGAGCCCGACCGGGGATCGAACCGGCGCGGGCGGTAGCCGCCGTCGGGCAGCCGCAGCAGCGACTGGTGCTGGATCAGGGTCACGGCGCCGCCGGCCGGCACCGTGGCGCGGACCTGGGCGCCGGGCTCGGCCGAGACGTAGGTCAGCACCGCCTCGAGCTCGAGATTCTCGGGGAAGGCCAGGCAGGATTCGAGATCGACGGCGCTGCGCTTGGCGTCGAGCGCGAAGCTGCCCTCGCCGGCCGTCTTCAGGTGCGCCACGATGCCGTGGGCGTCGCGCTCGACGAAGCTGGTGAAGTCGACGAGCGCCTGCCCGTCGGCATCCTCGGCGGCCACCTCGCCGCCCCACAGCACCGAGGGCGCGAAGGACTCGCGCACCGCCCGCCGCTCGGCGGCGCCCTCCGTCAGCGCCCGGAAGCGCAGGTTCTGCGCCTCGACCAGCACCTTGGCGCCCAGCCGGCGCAGCGTCACCACCCGCGCGTCGCCCTGCTGCCCGCGGTCGAGCCCCACCGGGTTCGACCCCAGGCCGCTGACCAGGGCCTCGACGTAGAGGTAGCTCGCCACCTCGCCGCCCGGTCCGCTCGGCGGCGGCACCCGCAGCCAGATCTTGCCGTGCCGGCGGTCGAGGTAGAGATCCAGCAGGCCGGCCCGCTTCTCCATGCCGGCGACCTGGGCGGCGATCCCGGGCAGCGGCCGATGCTCCGCGGCGGCGGCGGCACGATCGGGACCGGAGCCGGCGCCCGCGCCGGGATCCTCCGAGCCGCCGGGCTGGGCGCGCGACGCGGCCGCCGGCGGCAGCCAGAGACCGGCGGCGGCGACGGCGACGGCGGCGGCAAGCCGGGCGGCGGGCAGGGCAACCTGCCGCGGCAGGCGGCGGCGCAGGGGCTGGCTCGGCATCTCGAGTCTCATCCTCGGGCGACTTCCACGGCGGCGGCCGCGGCGGCGCGGCGAGTCTATCGCGCATCCCGCGCCGGCCGGGGACCGCCCGCCAGCTGGCCGGCGGGACCGGCGCCCGGCGCGCCCGCGGGCTGGCCCGGGTCTTGCTTTTTACCCTTGGCGCGGACGGCAATGCGCCTCCGCCGCAGGCGAAAGGAGACTCTTCATCATGCGCAAAGAACTCGCACTGCCAGCCTTCCTCGCCACCATCGCCATCCTCGTCATCGCCGCCGCCGCCGGCATGAGCGCGCAGGCCCAGGTCCCGGCCCCGGCCGGCCTCCTGACCGCGGGCACGCTCGTCCTGGCCCAGGCCCCATCCACCGCCGACTCCTCCTCCTCGCAAGGCAGCCAGTCGAGCGGCAGCCAGTCGAGCACCTCGAGCACCCAGTCGAGCACCCCGTCGAGCGGCACGACGGAGACCCGGCACGAGAGCACGACCACGACCGCCTGGCCGGTGAGCCCGCTCTGGATTGCGCTCGGCGTGATCGCCCTGGTGGCGCTGATCGCCCTGATCGTGGCCAGCTCGCGCAAGGAGACCGGCGGCAGCACGACGATCGTGAAGTAGCACGCCGGCACTCTCGGCGCTTCGCCGCCGCCAAGCCGCCGCCGCCAGGCCAGGCGCCCCGCCGCCCCCGATGCCGGGGCGCGCCCGCCCCAGCCCATCTCCGCCCCACCGCCGCCGGCGGTCACCGCCGGCGTGACGCGCCGGACCGGCCATCGGCGCATCAGCCCATGGGCGCGAAGCACATATGAAACTTCTGCCGGCCGGCCCCGTAATGCACCCGGCTCCGGGCGTCTGCCGGGCAGCCATCGCCGACCCCGGCAGCGCCCGCTCGGGCCCTGCCTCCATGCCAACCGCCGCCGCTCCGGCCGCCGCTCCGCGAGGGCCGGAAGCTGCTACACTGACCGCCAAATTCCGCTATGACCTCGAATCTACCTCTCGTGGCTGTCACGGGGTATCTGGCCCAAGCTGCGTGCGCCATCGTCATCGCCGTGGTCCTGGTCAGCTTTCACCGCCACTATCACCGCGAGTACTTACGCAATTGGTCATGGAGCTGGTGGGCCTTCGCATGCTTCCTGACCGCGGCCGCCGCCGCCCACCTGTCTTCCGTGCGCAGCCGCCCTGCCGCCTCGTGGCTGCCGCTCGGCGTCTCGCTGATCTCCCTGGCCGCCGGCTACACCCAGGTCGGCTGGCTGCTGCTCGGCGCCTACGAGGTGGCGACCGGCCGGCCGGCACCCCGCCGGCGCGGCCGCCTCCTGGTCGCCGGGCTCGCCCTGGTCGCCGTCCTCCTCGTCGCCGGCACGGCCCTCGCCACCGAGCAGCACCGGCTGCTGTTTCGCGTCGGCCTGCGGATGCTGGTCGCCGGGGTCGCCTTCGCCGCCGCCGGCGTCGCCGTGCTGCGCACCGCCCTCCATCCCCGGGGCCTGGGCCGGCGGCTGGTGGGCGGCGCCTTCGTCCTCTACGGGCTCTGGCAGCTGCAGTACGCCGTCCGGTTCTCGGGTTCCCTGGTGCGGCCGCTGCTCGCTCCCGGCTGGTCCGCCGCCTTCCAGCGCCTCGAGGGGGCGGCCGGCTTCCTGACCCCCCTCGAGTTCCTGGTGCAGGCGATCATGGGGATCGGCATGGTGATCTGGCTGCTCGAGGAAGAGCGCTCGCACGCTTTCCAGGCCTCCGAGCAGATCGCCCACCTCGCCTACTACGACAGCCTGACCGAGCTCGCCAACCGCAACCTCTTCCACGAGCACCTGCGGCTGGCGATGGCGCGCACCGGCGGCACCGGGCTGGGCGTGGCGGTCTTCGTGCTCGACCTCGACCGCTTCAAGGGCATCAACGACTCGCTCGGCCACCGCCGCGGCGACGAGATGCTGCGCCTGGTCGGCGACCGCCTGCGCGGCAGCCTGCGCCCGGGCGACACGATCGCGCGGCTGGGCGGCGACGAATTCGCGGTGCTGCTGCCCGCCGTGGCCGGCGAGCGCGACATGGTGCGGCTGGGCGAGAAGGTGCTCGACGCGCTGCGCCGGCCGTTCAATCTCGACGGTCATGAAATCGTTTCCACCGCGAGCCTCGGCATCAGCCGCTTCCCCGAGGACGGCGGCGATCCCGAGGAGTTGCTGAAGAAGGCCGACGTCGCGATGTACCAGGCGAAATCGCTCGGCCGCGACGGCCTGCAGCTCTATGCCGCCGCCATGGATGCCCATGCCCTCGAGCGGCTGTCGCTCGAGAACGACCTGCGGCGGGCGCTGACCGGCGACGAGCTGCAGCTGTTCTACCAGCCGGTGCTCGACGCGGTGACCGGCCGCGTCGACGGCGTCGAGGCGCTGCTGCGCTGGCAGCACCCGCTGCACGGGCTGCTGGCGCCGGCCGATTTCCTCTGGATCGCCGAGATGAGCGGCCTGTCGAACCCGCTCGACCTCTGGGTGCTGGGCACCGCCTGCCGCCAGGTGAAGAGCTGGCACGACGCGGGGCTGCCGCACCTGCGGCTGGCGGTGAACCTCTCGGCGCGGCCCTTCCAGCGTCCCGATCTCATCGAGCGCGTCAAGGACGTGCTGTGGGAGACCGGCCTCTCCTCCTCCTGCCTCGAGCTCGAGATCACCGAGACGCTGGCGATGCAGAACGCCGAGGAAAGCCTGAGCGTGCTGAGCGGCCTGAAGGAGCTCGGGGTGCGCATCGCCATCGACGACTTCGGCACCGGCTACTCGTCGCTCTCCTACCTGCGCAACTTCCCCATCGACACCCTGAAGATCGACGCCTCGTTCATCCGCTCGCTGACCGACGACCGCGGCAGCCTCGAGATCGCCTCGGCGGTGATCGCCCTGGCGCACAGCCTCGACATCCGGGTGGTGGCGGAGGGCGTCGAGACGGAAGCGCAGTGGCGCCTGCTGCGCGACCAGGGCTGCGACGAGGTCCAGGGATTCTTCTTCAGCCTGCCGCTGCCCGCCGAGAGCTGCGGGCGCCTGGTCTTCGAGCGCCGCGAGTCGCTGCTGCCCGGCGCCGCCGGCGACGCCGGCCCGGGCGCCGGGAGCCTGGGAGCCGCCGGCGCCGCCTGAGGCGCCGGACCTCCCGGGCCCGCCCAGGCCCGTCCGGACCTCCCGGGCCACCGGAGTGAGGGACCGCACGGCCCTCGGTTAGAATCAGGCGTTCGAGCAGCGACCGCAGCACCGAGATCCGCGCGCCGCGGAAGGAGCCCTATTCCATGCCCGAAGGTCCCGAGATCGAGACTGAGAATCTGCGCGAGGCGGTCAACGAAGAGCTGGAGCGGGAGGGCGGCGGCTTCCTCAAGCAGATCGCCCTCACCACCGCCATCCTGGCGGCCTTCGCCGCCGTCTCCGCGCTGCGCGCCGGCTCAACCGTCAACGAGGCGCTGGTGGCGAAGACGGAGGCCACGACCCTGCAGGCCCAGGCGTCGGACCAGTGGACCTACTACCAGGCCAAGGGCATCAAGCGCGAGATCCAGGAAGCGGCCCCCAACGCCTGGGTCGCCGCCGGCAAGGTCCCGCCGCCGCGCTACGCCCAGGAAGCCGCCCGTTATCGCAGCGAGCAGAAGGAGATCGACCAGAAGGCCCGCGAGCTCGAGCACCGCCGCGACGAGCGCTCGCACGAGGCCGACCATCTCCTCCACGCCCACCACGGCTACGCCAACGCCGTGGCGCTCTTCCAGGTCTCGATCGCCCTGGGCGCGGTCGCCGCCTTGAGCCGCAGCCGCTGGGTGTGGTACGGCTCGATGGCGGCGGGCGCCGCCGGCATCGCGCTGTTCGCGGTGACGTTCCTCCACTGACGGGGAACGAGGCTGCCATCGGGCGGCGGGCGGATCTCCTCTCGCCGCCGCCTGGTCTCTCAGTCCTCTCGAATCGCAACGGCCAAAATGCCCAGGCCGGGGAGGGGGACCAGGGGGTCGAGGTCGCGCAGCAGCGGCACCATCATGTTGAACAGCTTCAGCTGCAGGCGGCCGAAATGGCGCTTGCGCAGGAGCTTCCCGTTCAGCCACCAGCCCGGCACCGCGACGCGGTTGAAGTCGCGCAGGCTCTCGAGCTTGAAGCCGGCCTGGCGCAGCTCCTCGGCCAGCCCGGTCTTGCGGTAGCGGCAGCGGTGGCCGAGCACCTCGTCGAGGCTCGAGTACAGCCAGGGGCCTTGCGGGACGTAGAGCACCAGCCGCCCGCCCGGCCGCAGTGCCGAGCGCATGTGGCGCAGCGCCGGCAGCGGGTCGCTCACGTGCTCGAGCACGTTCAGGCAGACCACGGTGTCGAAGCAGCCGCTCCAGCGCGCGAAGGCGGCGCCGTCCTCGAGGTCGATGCGGTCGATCTCGAGGTAGGGCTTGCCCAGCGCCAGGTTGCGCAGGTAGGAGAGGTACTGCGGGTTGATGTCGCTCGCCACGTAGAGGTCGCGCGGCAGCAGCTCGGTGGTGATGTTGCCGATGCCGGCACCGATCTCGAGCACCCGCGCGCCGACGTGCGGCGCGATGGCGTCCGCCATCCAGCGGTTGAACCGCTGCGCGCGCTCCAGGCTGTGGAGGATGTGCGAGCCGTACTCGTCCTCGGCATAGAGGTCGTCGATCAGCCAGAAGCGGAGGATGGCGCGCAGCGCCTTCCAGGCGTCCCGCATGCCGATCTTCTTGCCCTCGCGATAGGTGCGCCCGAGATAGCTGATCGGCACCTCGAACAGCCGGCACTCGCGCTTCGCCACCTTGGCGGTGATCTCCGGCTCCATGGCGAAGTCGTTCGAGCGGATCGGCAGCGACTTGATCAGCGGCGCGCGGAAGACCTTGTAGCAGGTCTCCATGTCGGTCAGGTTGAGGTCGGTGAAGCAATTGCTCAGCAGGGTCAGGAAGCGGTTGCCCAGCGTGTGCCGGAAGTAGAGCACCCGCCGGCGGTCGCTGGGCAGGAAGCGGGAGCCGTAGACGACGTCGGCGCCGTCCTCGAGGAAGGGGCGCACCAGGCGGCCGTAGTCGCGCGGGTCGTACTCGAGATCGGCGTCCTGGAAGATCACCAGGTCGCCGGTCGCCGCGGCGATGCCGCGCCGGATGGCGGCGCCCTTGCCCTGGTTCCTGCCCTGCTCGAGCAGGCGGATGCGGTCGGGGTGCTCGCTCGCCAGCTCGCGCAGGATCTCGAGGCTGCCGTCCCGCGAGCCGTCGTCGACCAGGATCAGCTCCAGCTCGCGGATCTCGGGCGCCGACACCGCCAGCACCCGGTGCACCAGCTCGCGCACCAGGTAGCGCTCGTTGTAGACCGGGATGATCGCCGACAGCTTGAGCGCGCTGGCGGCGGACACCGCGCCCGGTCCGCCGGCGGCCGTCCCTGGCCGCGCCGCCGGTGCAATCTCCGCGATCTCCGAGCTCACGATGGTCATCGTCTCACGGCGCCTGGTGTCCCACTAGCGGAAGAGCCGGGAGCGCCGGATCCCCTTGACGTGCAGCTTGTAGGACACCAGCACGCCGAGCACGGCGAAGCCGTAGCGCACGCTGCGCCAGAAGCCGATCTGCGAGGCCTCCTCGAAGTAGCGGGTGGCGATCGGGATCTCGCGGATGCGCATCCCCTTGTGGACCCCCTGGGCGATGATCTCGGTGTCGAACACGAAGTCGTCCGAGTTGGCCTCGAGGTCGACCGCCTCCAGGTAGCGCCGGCTGTACGCGCGCAGCCCCGAATGGTATTCGGAGAGGAAGACGTAGAAGGCGGCGTTGGCGGCCGCGGTCAGGAACAGGTTGGCGAAGTACTTCCACTTCGGCATGCCGCCCTCGATCGGCCGGCCGCCCAGCATGCGGCTGCCGAACACCGCGTCGCACTCGCCGGCGAGCAGCGGCCGCACCAGCTCGGGGATGTAGCCGGGATCGTACTGGTGGTCCGGGTGCACCATCACCACGATCCCGGCGCCCCGCGCCAGCGCCTCGCGATAGCAGGTCTTCTGATTGCCGCCGTAGCCGCGGTTGCGCGGGTGGCCGAGGGAATGGAGGCCCAGCTCGCGGGCCAGCTCGAGGGTGCGGTCGCGGCTGGCGTCGTCCACCAGCACGACGTCGTCGACCCAGTCGAGGGGCAGGTCGCGGTAGGTCCGCTCGAGCGTCTTCTCGGCGTTGTAGGCAGGCATCACGACGCAGATCTTCTGCGACCGGACCGGCGTTGGATCGAGACGGGGCTCAGCGGTCAAGGAGATCCTCGGTAAGGTTGCATGCTGGTTGAGGCGTCAGTATAGTAAGCGAACAAATCGCCTCACGTCAGCGCCCGCTGGCGATCTTGCGATGGCGTCCATGACCGACCGGCACCGATTGGCCAGCGAGCGGCACCTGGGGTACGAGCAGGGCGACGCCTTCGATCGCCGGTTGCGCGAGCGCGAGGCCGCCGGCCGCGCCGAGCGCCTGAGCCGGCTGGTGATCGGGCCGGACGCGCCGGGGCTCGACCTCGCCGCCGGACCCGCCGGTGACGCCGACAACGCCCATGACGCCCGTGACGCCCGTGACGCGGGAAACGCCGGAAGTTATCGCCCGGCGCTCGGCGGCCGCGAGCTCGAGAGCGAGGTCGAGCGGCTGCGGGCTTTCTATCATGCCGTGCAGAATTCCCGCGCCTGGCGCCTGACCCAGCGTCTCAGGGGAGTGGTGGGGCGCGCCTGGTGAGCCGGCCGGAGCTGCAGCAGGCCCAGCCGGAGTCGCCGGCGTCCCTCGAGCCGGCGAGCTTGCCGGCCGCAACGAGCCTGCGGGCCGCGGCGAGCCCGCCTGCGCCCTTGGCTGCGGACAAAGCGGACGAGGCGGACGAAGCGCACGAAGCGGTCGCAGCGGTCGAGAGCCAGCTGAGGATCGCCCGGCTGGAAGGGCGGGTGGCGGCCCTCGAGGCGGCGCTCGAGCGCCGTTCGGAGGAGCTGCGGCTGCTGCAGCGGCATCTCTGCCCGCTCGACCTGGCGCAGCTGGCGCGGCTGACGGCGGGCCTGCCGCCGCTGCCGCGGATCGCCTGCGAGCCGGGCTTCTGGCGGGAGACCCGCGAGCTGACGGAGGCCGAGGTGCCGGAGACCCTCGACGCCCTCTGGTCCTCGATCCATCCGCCGGGACCCGCCGGGCCTCCCGCGCGGGCCTCCGCGGCCGGGTCCGGCGGGTCCGCCGGAGATGCCCGGGCCGCCGCCGCCCGAGGGGCCGCGGCGCCATGACGCCATGAGCGGACCGCGAATCACCCTCGTCATCCTGGCGTGGAACCACTGGCAGCTCACCGAGCGCTGCCTCGAGACGCTCGCCGCCACCGATCTCGACGGCGCCGAGGTAGTGGTGGTCGACAACGGCTCGACCGACGAGACCCCCGAGTGCCTGGCGCGGGTCCCCTGGGTCCGGGTCGTGCGGCTGCCCGAGAACGCCGGCTTCGTGCGCGGCAACAACGCCGGCATCGCCGCGGCGGCCCCGGGCTCGGACGTCGTGCTGCTCAACAACGACCTCGAGTTCACCCAGCGCGACTGGCTGCGCCGGCTTGCCGCGTGCGCCCACTCGGCGCCCGACGCCGGGGTGGTCGGCTGCCGGCTGGCGCTGCCCGACGGCCGCCTGCTCCATGCCGGCACCTACATGATGCCGGACACCGTCTGGGGGCAGCAGGTGGGGGCGCTCGAGCGCGACGTCGGCCAGCGCGGCGGCATCGAGGAGGTCTCGGGCATCGTCTTCGCCTGCGCCTACATCCGGCGCGAGGTGCTCGACGCCATCGGCGGCCTGGCGCTCGACTTCGCCAGCTACTTCGAGGACACCGACTACTGCCTGCGGGCGAGGCAGGCGGGGTGGAAGACGCTGCTCTGCGGCGAGGTGACGCTGATCCACGACGAGCACGGCTCGACGCGGGACGAGGACGGCGCGCTGATGCAGCTGTTCCAGGGCAGCCGCGACATCTTCCGCCGCAAGTGGCGGCGCGAGCTCGCGGCGCGCTACCGTCACGACCTGCTCTGGCAGTCGATCCTCAACTTCCCCACCGGCTATGCCATGAGCAGCCGCGAGCTGCTGCGCGCGCTCGACGACCTGGGGGTGCGGACCGTCTACCGCTACGTGTACGGTCCCAGGACCGTCTTCCCGCCGGTCGAGCCCGAATCGAGCGGCGATTACCGCCTGAACGTCATCCGCGGCCGCGGCGCGCCCCGCAGTCCCGAGATCTCGGTGGTCTACGGCCAGGGCGACGTCTTCGCGCGTAACCGCGGACGCGCCAAGATCGGCTTCACCATGCTCGAGGTGGACGGCTTCCCGCGCGAATGGGTGGCGCAGGCGAACCGCATGGACGAGGTCTGGGTGCCGAGCGAGTTCAACCGCCGCGGCTTCCTGGAGTCGGGCCTGCGGCGGCCGATCCACCTGGTGCCGCTCGGCGTCGACGTCCGCTACTTCCATCCCGGCATCGCGTCCTACCCGAACCCGGGCGGCGAGTTCGTGTTCCTGGCGCTCTTCGAGTGGGGCGAGCGCAAGGACCCGGGCCTGATGCTGCGGGCCTTCAACGACGAGTTCTCGGCCCGCGAGCCGGTGCGGCTGCTGTGCAAGGTGATCAACCGGGACCCCGGCGTCCGCCTCAAGGAGGAGATCCGGCGCCTGCGCCTGCGCGCCGACGGCGGCAAGATCTCCTACCTCTTCAACCTCGAGTTCCCGCATTACCAGCTGGGCGCGCTCTACCGCTCGGCCGACGCCTTCGTGTCGGTGAGCCGCGGCGAGGGCTGGAACATGCCGCTGATGGAGGCGATGGCCTGCGGGCTGCCGGCCATCGCCACCGACTGGGGCGCCCACCAGGAGTTCGTGCACGCCGGCAACGCCTATCCGCTGCGCGTCCGCAAGCTGGTGCCGGCGCGGGCCAAGTGCCCGTACTACGACGGCTTCCGCTGGGCCGATCCCGACCCCGAGCACCTGCGCTTCCTGCTGCGCCACGTCTACGAGCACCGCGACGAGGCGCGGGCGCGCGGCCAGGCGGCGGCCCGCGAGATGGCGGCGCGCTGGACCTGGGAGGCCGCGGCACGGAAGATCATCGCCCGCCTCGAGGCGATCAAGGCGACGGCGGCCGGCGCCAGGAGCGCGAAGGCCGCCATGTGCGTGCTGGCGGCCCTCGCCGTGGCCGGCGGGCTGCCGGCGCTGCCGGCGATCACCGCACTCGGCAAGCTGGCGGCGATGGCCGCGCTGCCGGCGATCGCCGCGATCGGCAAGCTGGCGGCGCTGGCGGTAATCGGCGCGATCGGCGCCTGACCCCTGGCGTGAGCCAAGCCCCGCGGCCGCTCTCGGTCGTCGTTCCGACCCGCAACACGCGGCAGCTGACGCTGGCCTGCCTCGACGCGCTCGCCGCCGCGGCGGCGGTGCGGCCCGAGCTGGCGGCGATCGAGGTGGTGCTGGTCGACGACGCCGGCGACGACGGCACCGCCGAGGCGGTCGCGGCGCGCCACCCGGACGTGCGGGTCATTCGCCTCGAGCGCCAGGCCGGCTTCACGCGCGCCGCGAACCGGGGCCTGGCGGCGGCGGCGGGCGGCATCCTGCTCCTGCTCAACAGCGACGCCGAGGTCGGCGCCGACGGCCGCGGGCTGGCGGCGCTGCTGGTGCGCTTCGCCGCCGAGCCGCGGCTCGGCATCGCCGGCGGGGCGCTGCGCTACCCCGACGGCACGCCGCAGTGGAGCGGCGGCGGCGAGCCGACGGCGGCTTGGCTGTTCGCGCTGGCGAGCGGGCTGCCCGCGCTGCTGGCCCGACTGCCCCTCTACCGGCGCCTGCGGCCGGCCAGCGGCACCCGCGGCACCCGCGCGGCCGAGGTCGCCTGGGTGACCGGCGCCGCGATGGCCATCCGCCGCGCCGCCTGGGAGGAGGTCGGACCGCTCGACGAGAGCTTCCGCTTCTACGCCCAGGACCTCGACCTCTGCCTGCGGGCCCGCCAGGCGGGCTGGTCGGTGGCGGTGGTGCCGGACTTCGAGGTGATCCACCATCACGGCGCCACCATCGAGGGGGAAGGCGGCCGCGGCCGCGCCCGCGGCGCCGTGCACCCGGAGCTCCTCTGGACCGACCTGCTGCGGTGGGCGGACAAGCGGAAGGGCGAGGCCGCGGCGCGGCGGGCGGCGCGGGCCTTGCTGGCGGGCGGCCGGCTGCGCCTGCTCGGCCGCCGCCTGGCCGCGCCGCTGGTGCCGGCCGCCGCGCGCGACCGCTTCCGCGCCGACAGCGCCGCCTTCGGCCGCGCCGTCGCGGCGGTGGCGGCGATGACGGCGGAGCGCGCGGCGCGGGCGGAGCGCTGATCCTCCAGATATCGGTAGTGGGTCCGTTTCCCTCGGCCTCCCTTTGGGCGAGGGGCCAAAGTCATACGCCCCAGGAGCTTTGGCCCCTCGCCCAAAGGGAGGCCGAGGGAAACGGACCCACTACCCGGATATCGAACCCGGCCTTCTCGGCCGCCCAAACCTGCTAAGCTTCCCGGCTCGCCCGCTCGTCGGCTCGCCGGCTGGCCAGCAAGCCGCCACGGGCCGCCCGCGCCGCGGGGCGAGGGCAGGCGGCCGCGGCCGCCGGCGGAGCGGCAGTTCCCCCACCATGCGCGCCATCTACCGCTACCGCGACCTCGTGCTCACGCTCGTGGCGCGCGAGCTCAAGGTCCGCTACCGGCGCTCGGTCCTCGGCTTCTTGTGGACCATGCTGCAGCCGCTGCTGATGATGCTGGTGTTCTACATCGTCTTCAGCGAGCTCTTCCGCTTCCAGATGCCGCACTACCCGGTCTACGCCCTGGCCGGCATCCTGTTCTGGAACTTCTTCTCGCAGAGCATCGTCTCGTCGATGAACAGCCTGCGCGGCAACGCCACGCTGCTGCAGAAGCTGCCGGTGCCGAAGGCGGTCTTCCCGCTCGCCACCGTCATCTCCGGGGTCGTCAACCTGCTCTTCGCGCTGGTGCCGACGCTGCTCATCGTGGTGATCTTCGAGCACGGCCTGTCGCCGGCGCTGCTGTTCCTGCCGGTGTCGATCCTGCTCGCCGCCCTGTTCACGCTGGGGGCCGGCCTGCTGCTGTCGCCGCTGGCGGTCTTCTTCAGCGACGTCGTCGAGCTGGTCGGGGTGCTGCTGACCGTGCTCATGTACCTGACGCCCATCTTCTATCCGATGGACATCCTCCCCGCCAGGATGCGCTGGGTGGTCCGCTTCAACCCCGTGCGCTCGATCCTCGAGGTCTTCCGCGACCCCATCCAGCAGGGCAAGGTGCCGCCGCTCGCGCACCTCGCCGTCTCCGCCGGCATCGCCGCCGTCGCGCTGGCCGTCGGCGCGCTCGCCTTCCGCCGCAGCAGCGACCGGATACCTTTCTATGTCTGAGTCACTACCGCCTACGAGCGACGCCCCCTCCCTCCCCCTCGCTAGATTCGTTTCCTATTACGGCCGGGTCTGCCGGGCCGCGGCCTGCACCTCGGCGTAGAGGTCGAGGAGGCGGCGGGCGACCGTGGCGGGATCGTGCCGGCGACGCAGGGCGGCGCGGCCGCCGGCGGCGAGGGCGGCGGCCAGGCCGGGCTCCTCGCACAGGCGGCGGCAGGCGGCGGCGAAGCCCGCGGCGTCCCGCGCCACCAGGAGCTCCACGCCGTCGGCGGCCTCGAGGCCTGCGGCCCCTTCCGGCGTGGCGACCACCGGCACGCCGCGCGCCCAGGCCTCGAGGACCTTCATCCGCACTCCGGACCCGAAGCGCAGGGGCACGACGTGGATCGAGCCGCAGGCGAAGGCGGCGGCGCTGTCGGCCGGCGCGGCGTGCCAGGCGATGCCGCGCTCGTCGTCGCGCCTGGCGCCGGGCTCTGCGGCCGCGCCGCGAGCGACCCCGAAGACGTGCAGCTCGGCCGCCGGCAGGGCGCTCCGGACCGCCGGCCAGATCTCGCCGGTGAACCAGGCCACCGCGTCCTCGTTGGGGCGCCAGCCCAGGCTTCCCAGGACCGCCACGGCCGGTTTCCCCGGCAGGCCGCGGGGCCCTGGGGGCAGCTCCGCCGCGAAGGGCGCCGGCACCTCGACCACCCGCGCCCGCGGCGAGCCCGCGGCCGCGGCGAGGCGGCGCAGCGCCGCGGCGTCGATCGCCGTCAGGGCGGCGGTGGCGTCCACCCCGGCGACCGCCCTTCCCTCCCAGGCCGCCAGGCGGCGGGCCTCCAGGGCCAGCGGCCGCCCAGGGGCCGCCGCCCACAGGGCGCTCTCGACGTTCTGCGCCCGCAGCACCACCGCCCGGTGCCCCGCCCGCGCCGGCGCCAGGGCCTGCGGCAGCGCCTGCAGCTGCTCGGCGTGAACGACGTCGAAGCGCCGCGCCGCGAGCAGCCCCTCGACCCGGTGCCGCACCGCCGGCAGGGTGTGGCGTGAGATGGTCAGCGGCTGGCGGTGCCCGGCCGAGCGCAGCAGGGTGCTCGCCGCCCCGGCCGGCCGGGCGAGCACCAGCTGCGGCTCGCACCACGCCGTCAGCGCGGCCGCCACGCTGTCGAGGGCATGGCGCCGCGGATCGAGCGGCGCGACCAGCGTCGCCCGCACCCCCGCCGCCGCCAGGCCTTCGAGCGTTCGCAACAGCAGCAGCCGCCCGCCGTCGATCGGCGGCCAGGGGGCCTTGGTGGCCACGACCAGGAGGCGCACCTGGGTTTCATATCAGCTGTGGCCATTCCGAGGCGACCCCGGCGCCGGGCGCGAGGGAAACTGCGCACCTCGCGGGGGTCTTTTCCGTCTATCCAGGCAGGGATGCTCGCGAGCACGACTGCGGCCACCCCCTGGGGGGTCGAGGCGCGGCCTGTCCAGGTCGAGGTCGACGTGCACCACGGCCTGCCCCAGGTGCACATCGTCGGGCTGCCGGACGCGGCGGTGCGCGAGAGCCGCGAGCGGGTGATCACCGCCATCCGCAACTGCGGCTACAAGCTCGAGTCGCTGGCGATGGTCATCAACCTGGCGCCGGCGGACCTGCGCAAGGAAGGCAACCACCTCGACCTGGCGATCGCCCTCGCCCTGCTCGCCAGCCAGGGGCACCTGCCGCAGGCGGCGCTTCTGGAGCGGCTGTTCTGCGGCGAGCTCGGCTTGGACGGCGCCATCCGGCCGGTGCGCGGCGGCCTGGCCATCGCCGACCTCGGCGCCAGGCTCGGGGTGCGCGAGATCCTGCTGCCGGCCGCCAACGCCGGCGAGGCCTCCGCCCTCGAGGCGGTGCGCATCATCGCGGTGGGGACGCTCACCGAGGCGGTGCGGCACGTGCTGGGTGCCGCGCCGCTCGGTGCCTCCTCGCCGCGGCCCTTCGGCGCCGAGCCGCCGCGGCCGCCGGGCCCCGATCTCGTCCAGGTGCGCGGCCAGGAGATGGCCAAGCGGGCCCTCGAGGTGGCGGCCGCCGGCGGTCACAACCTGCTCTTCCTGGGTCCGCCCGGCTCCGGCAAGACCCTGCTCGCGCGCTGCCTTCCCGGCCTGCTGCCGCCGCTCACCCAGCCGGAAGCGATCGCGGTGACCAAGATCCACTCCCTGGCCGCCGAGGAGCCGCCCGCCGGCCTGCTGCGCGAGCGCCCCTTCCGCAGCCCGCACACCGGCACCAGCACCGCCGGCATGATCGGCGGCGGCCCGAACCCGCGCCCCGGCGAGGCCAGCCTCGCCCACCTCGGCGTCCTCTTCCTCGACGAGCTGCCGGAGTTCCGGCGCGACACCCTGGAGGCCCTGCGGCAGCCGCTCGAGGAGGGGCTGGTGAGCGTCGTCCGCGCACGCGCCCGGCTGGTCTTCCCCGCCAGGTTCGCCCTGCTCGCCGCGATGAACCCGTGCCCCTGCGGCCACCTCGGCGACCCGCGCCACGCCTGCACCTGCCTGTCGCCGCTCATCGAGCGCTACCGCGGCCGCATCTCCGGCCCGCTGCTCGACCGCATCGACCTGCACGTCGAGATGCCGGCCCTCTCGCTGCGCGAGCTGCGCGCCGCCCCGGGCGAGCCCACCGCGGTCGTCGCCCCGCGCATCGCCGCAGCACGGGCGGTGCAGTTCGCCCGCTTCGGCCCGGCCTTCCCGACCCCGGTCAACGCGGCGATGGCGCCCGACGACCTCCGCCGCCACTGCCGCCTCGACTCCGCCGGCCAGCGCCTCCTCGACGACGCCTTCGACAAGCTCGGCCTCTCCGCCCGCGCCCTCGACCGCATCCTCAAGGTCGGCCGCACCCTCGCCGACCTCGAGGGAGCGCCCGGTCTCCGCGTCTCCCACGTCGCCGAGGCCATCCAGTACCGGGCGCTCGACCGCCGCATCTTGGGTTGAGGCGGCAGGGCGGCAGGAACCTTGGGAACCCAACCTGATGGCAGCTCGCCGCGATAGACTGCAGGCACCAGGAGGCGTATCGCATGGCCAGGCCCTCTACCCGCCAGAAAGCTCCCTCGCGGCTGATGACCGCGGAAGAGTTCTTCGAGCTGGACATCCCGGACGGCAAGGCCGAGCTGGTGCGCGGTAGGGTGGTCCGGATGACCTTTCCTAACGTGCGGCACGCGGTCATCTCGCTGCGGATCGGAGCGCGGCTGCTGAGCTTCGTGGAGGCCCATGGGCTCGGTTACGTCTTCGTCGAGACCGGCTGCATCACGGCCCGCGACCCGGACACCGTGCGCGGCCCCGACGTGGCTTTCGTGTCGTTCGAGCGGCTGGCCGGTCAGGATCTGCCCGAGACATGGTGCCAGTTCGCGCCGGACCTCGTCGTCGAGGTGATCTCGCCCAGCGAGCGGCCCAAGTACATCCGCGAGAAGGTCCAGGACTGGTTCGCCGGCGGAGCTCGCCGGGTCTGGCTGTTCTATCCGCGCACCCGCAACGTCTACGTGCTGCGGTCGCCCTCCGACGTGCAGATTCTCGGGCCCGGCGACACGCTGTCCGGCGAAGACGTCGTGCCCGGTTTTTCTTGCCCGGTCGCCGCCTTCTTCTAGCCAGCAGGCCAGGCGCCGCCTCCGTTCCGGATCTCGCCGCGGCACCCGCGGTAGTGGATCAGTGACGCAAGCGTTGCCGTCCACGTATAAACAGACAGATTCGAATCTACGCTCCCGCGAACGGCGAGCGCGCGGCTGGCGGCCGCGAGCGCCGGCGGGGCCCTGACGACAAGCGATCGAAGCCGGCAACGGTGGCCGCGGGCCGCGGCTCTGCGGCGGGCCGCCCGCGGCGAAGGTGCGCGCGGCGGAGGTGCGCGCGGGGCGGCCCGTGGGCGCTGACCGGCACCGATTAGAAAGGTTTTCAATGGGACGTCCAGGCGGCTCGGCGGCAGGCTGGAGCGGGCGATGATCGGTTGGAGCGCGGTCCATGCCTGGGCGCCGCTGCCGGCGCTCTACGTGCTGCTGCTGGCGCTCGCCGGCGCGGCGGCGCTGCGGCGCTGGTTCGACCCGCTGCCGGGCAGGGTGCTGCTGCTGTTCCTGCTCTACGTCGGGCTGCTGCTGGCGCCGGCGCTGGCGGGCGACGCGGTGCTGCTGCCGGTCGACGTCCTGCGCGGCCACGCGCCGTTCCGGGGGCTGCCGCCGTCCCATCCGCCCGCCGTCTTCCTGCAGCGCGACCTGGTGCACCAGATCGCTCCCTGGGAGCTGCTGGTCAAGCGCGCGCTGGCCGGCGGGCGCTGGCCGCTGTGGAACCCCTACGAGGGCGCCGGCATGCCGCTGATGGCCGATCCCCAGGCGCAGCCCTTTCAGCCGCTCGTCCTGCTGGCCTATCCCTTCTCGATCTGGACCGCGGCGGCGGTGACGGCGGCGCTCAAGCTGCTCTCGGCGCTGGTCTTCACCTTCCTGCTCTGCCGCCGCCAGGGTCTGGGCGAGGCCGCGGCCGCCGCCGGCGCCACCGCCTTCGGCCTCGGCGGCTTCGTCATGCTCTGGCTGGGCTGGCCGATCGCCACCTGCGCGGCGCTGCTGCCCGCGGTGCTCTATGCCGTCGCGCGCTGCGACGACGTGGGCGCGCGCCGCGACTTCCTGCTGCTCGCGCTGGCCAGCGCCGCGCTGGTGCTCGGCGGCCATCCCGAGACGCTGGCGTACGCGGCCGGCCTCGCCGGCTGCTTCCTGCTCGACCGCCTGCTCGACCGCCTGCTCACTCGCGGCTGCCGCCCGCCGGGAGCGCCGCCGAGAACGGGGGACGAACCGCCCCCGGCGAACGCCGGTTCGACGCCCGGGTGGGCGCCCGGCTGGACGCGGCTGGCGCGCGGCGGGCTGGCGGCGGTGCTGGGGGCGGCGCTGGCCGCGCCGGTGCTGCTGCCGACCCTGGCCTTCCTTCCCACCACCCAACGCGCGGCGGTCGTCGAGGCGGTGATGGCGCCGCAACCCCTGGCGGACCTGTGGCACGAGCTGCTGCGGCCGCCGACGCTGGCCCTCTGGCGGTGGCGGGCGCTCCACCGGCTGGTGCCGATCGCCGCTCCCGACGCCTTCGGCGACCAGCGCACCGCCTACTGGGGCGAGAACAACTACATCCAGGACGCGGCGGAGTTCGCGGGCACCGCCACCCTGCTGCTGGCGCTCGCCGGGCTCGCCGCCCAGGTGCCGCGAGCCCGCCGCTTCCGGCAGGAGCGGATGGCGGGGCTGGCGCTGCTGGGCGGCCTGGCCCTCCTGGCGCAGCCGCCGGGGTTCGAGCGCCTGGCGATGCGCCTGCCGCTGGTCGGCTTGACGGCCACCCATCGCCACCAGCGCATCCAGCTGGTCGTCACCTTCTGTCTCTGCTACCTGGCGGCCTGCGGGCTGGAGCACTGGCGTCGCGGCGAAGTCCGCCGCCGCACCCTGGCGCTTGCCGGCGCCGCCGTCCTGACGCTGGTCGCCGCCGGCTATCTCGCCAACTCCGACCCCCGGGGCCGGGGCGGCGCCTGGGACTTCCGCCTGCCGTGGCTGTGGTGGCAGGCGGCCGCCCTCGCCGCCGGCGCCGGCGCGCTGTGGTGGCGGCCGCGTCGCCACCGCGAGGGAACGGCGGCCCGGCCGGCGAGAATCGCCTGGCTGCGGCGCCTAGGTGGCGTCTCCTCGGCACGGCCGGCTTTGCCGGTGCCGCCAGACCCCGTACCATCCTGGGCCCCCTGGGCGGTCACCGCCGTCATCGCCGCCGAGCTGCTCGGCTTCTACGCCGGCGCCAACCCGCCGAACGAGCGCCGCCTCGCCTTCCCGCGCCCGCCGGCCGTGCGTTTCCTGCAGGCCAACCTCGACGGCGGCCGCCTGATCGGCGCGGGCAGGGCGCTGCCGGCGAACTTCGCGGCGGTCTACGGCCTCGCCGATGCCAGCATCGACGATCCCGCGATCCCCGCGCGCTACGCCCGCGCCACCCACGGCCTCGACCACGGCGTGCTGGAGCCCCGCTTCGGCCGCTTCGGCCATCCCTTCTACGACTTCCTCGGCGTGCGCTACGTCGTCGCTCCGGCCGGCATGACGCTGCCGTTCCGGCTCGCCTTCGCCGGTGACGGCACTTGGATCTGGGAGCGGCCGGAGCCGTTGCCGCGGCTGTTCCTGCCGGAGCGCGCGCACATCGACCGCGACGGCGCCTGGGACGCGTGGCTCGAGGCCAACCCCGACTTCGGCTTCCGCGTCCTCGTCGAGGCCGGGGCCGAGGTGCACCGGCGATGGCGGGCCGCGCGGCCCGACGACTCGAGCCTGCGACTCGAGCTCCTCGCACCGGCCCGGCTGCGGGCCGCCGCCACGCTCGCCGAGCCGCGCCTGCTCGCCGCCAGCATCTACCAGGACGGCGGCTGGCGGGTGCTCGCCGGCGGCGAACCGCTGCCGCCCGTGCTCGTCAACGGCGCCTTCGCGGGCGCCTGGCTGCCGCCCGGGAGGACGACGATCGACCTGCTGTACCGTCCGGAGGCGCTCCTCTGGGGCTGCATGCTGGCGGCGCTGGCGGCGGCCGCCGGCGCCGTCTGGTGGGTGGCCCCCCCGCGGCTCGTCGCGCGGGCCCGGGCGCCGCGCCCACCCGGGTGATTGCTCCGGAGCCCTACCGGGGCCCGAGGACCTTCTCGAGCTGCTCGAGGAACGGGACCTGGCCGGCGAGGATCTTCTGCCGCGCCTCGGACAGGGAGAACCAGGCGCCGCGGTCGACTTCCGGGAAGCTCTCCAGACGGCCCGAGCGCGGCGGCCATTCCATGGAGAAGGTGTTGCTGGTGACGGCCGCGGCGTCGAAATCGCCCGCGGCGGCCCACGCCAGGACCGTCTTGCCGCCGGTCTGGCGGACGGACGCGAGGGGGAGCCACGGCTGCTCGGCCGTGAAACCGGTCTCTTCCGCGAGCTCGCGCCGCGCGGCGGCCTGCGGGTCCTCTCCGGCGGCCACCTCGCCCTTCGGGATCGACCAGGCGCCGATGTCCCTGCTCCGCCAGAAGGGCCCGCCGGGATGCACCAGGAAGACCTCGTACCCCTCCACGCCGAGGCGGTAGACGAGAAGGCCGGCGCTCAGCTTTGCCATCGTGCAGATCCCTCGACAGACAAGGTATTATCGAGCAAGCCGCCAGCAGCCCGTCGCCGCCGCCAGCCGCCAAGGCGCCGGCAGACCACCGCCGGCAGACCGCGCCGGTTTCCGCCGCGCCGCGGGTTCCTCATTCCCAGGGACCGCATCTCTGCACCCTGGGTCCGCGAGAGAAGGAGACGAAGGATGAGCCAGCGCGACCGGAGCCCCGACACGCCATCCGCCACGCCCGCCGGCGACGCCTCGGGCCCCGCCGCGCCCACCGCCACCGCTCCCGGGGGGCCCGCTTCCCCCGGCGGCCCTAGGCCCGCCGCTCCCGCCGCCTCCACCGCCCCCACCGCCGCAGGGTCCGCGCGCACGGCCCGGAGCTGGACGGCGACCCCGCCGGCGCGCGTCCTGATCCTGCTCGTCCTCCTCCTCGGGGCAGCGCTCCTGGCGCTCGACGCAGCCGGAGTGCATGCCGTCCCGTGGCCGAGCTCCGGCTCGTCGCCGCGGGGCATCCACAAGCTCCAGCACATCGTCATCATCATGCAGGAGAACCGCTCCTTCGATTCCTACTTCGGCACCTATCCCGGCGCCGACGGCATCCCGATGCGCGGCGGCCAGCCCGCGGTCTGCGTGCCCGACCCGGCCTCCGGCAGGTGCGTCGAGCCGTTCCACGACACCGCCGATCTCAACCACGGCGGCCCGCACGGCGCCGCCGCGGCGTCCGCCGCCATCGACGGCGGCAAGATGGACGGCTTCGTCGCCCAGGCGGAGCACGCCCGCAAGGGTTGCAGGGACCCGCTCGATCCCGCCTGCGGCGGCTCCTCCACCGACGTGATGGGGTACCACGACCAGCGCGAGATCCCCAACTATTGGGCGTACGCGCGGCACTTTGTGTTACAGGACCACATGTTCGAGCCGAACGCTTCCTGGAGCCTGCCCGAGCACCTGTTCATGGTCTCGGAGTGGTCGGCGCGCTGCACGAGCGACGACCCGGCGACCTGCGTCAATCAATTGGAGACCCCCGGCTACCCGCCCGACTACCACCACATCGGCAAGGCGCCCCATTACGCCTGGACCGATCTCACTTGGCTGCTGCATCGGCAAGGCGTCAGCTGGGCCTACTACGTCTTCACCGGCGCCGAGCCGGACACCGCCGACGACGACGAGATGGCGACGCCCACCCGGCCGTTGAACGCCAAGACCCCGGGCATCTGGAACCCGCTGCCGTTCTTCACCACGGTCAGGGAGGACGGCGAGCTGGGCAACGTCCAGAGCCTGAACCGATTCTTCGTCGCCGCCCAGGATGGCACCCTGCCCGCCGTCTCCTGGATCTGCCCCAACGACCGGGTGAGCGAGCACCCGCCGGGCCTGGTGAGCGCCGGCCAGGCCTACGTCACCTCGCTGATCGACGCCATCATGCAGGGCCCGAGCTGGAACAGCACCGCGATCTTCCTCGCCTGGGACGACTGGGGCGGCTTCTACGACCACGTCGTGCCGCCGTCGGTGGACCGCAACGGCTACGGCCTGCGCGTGCCGGCGCTGGTGATCAGCCCCTATGCGCGCCGCGGCTTCGTCGACCACCAGACGCTGAGCTTCGACGCCTACGTCAAGTTCATCGAGGACGTCTTCCTCGGCGGGGAGCGCCTCGATCCCGCCACCGACGGGCGCCCCGATCCGCGGCCGACGGTGCGCGAGAGCGTGGCGATCCTCGGCGACCTGCGCCACGACTTCGATTTCAACCAGGCGCCGCGCCCACCGCTCGTCCTGCCGGTGATCCTGCCGCGGTCGAGCCGCCGCGGCCCGTAGTGTCCCGTCTCAGAGATTCGCATCATTCGTCGGCGAGCCATCCGGGCTCCTGGCCAGGCGCGCCGACGCAGGCATAGTCGGACCTATGTCGAGGAGGCGCAACGCCGCCAGGGGGCCGGAGGGCCGGCGAATAATGATGCGAATCTCTGAGACGGGGCACTAGCTCGGAGCCCGCGGCTCGTACTCGTAGCCGCCGTTCGCCGGCCCCTCGGCGGCTGGCTCAGCCGGCCGGCTTGCCGAACAGGTCGAGCAGCATCGCCGTCTCGGCGGCCACTCCCGTGCGCAGCGTCGGATCGCGGTCGGGCGCGAACAGCGAGGAGTGCAGCGAGGGCAGCTCGACGCCGGCGGCGGTCGCCTTGGCCAGCGCCTCCGGGTCGGCGGCGCCGAGGCGGACCATGACCGCCGGCACCCCGGCCAGCCCGTACTCGCTGAAGTCCTCGGAGGCCATCTCCCGCCGCGCCTCGACGACGTTGCCGGCGCCGAGCTGCCGGCGCAAGGCCGCCACCACCCGCTCCGTCAGCTTGGGATCGTTCCAGGTCGCGGCCGTGGACTCGACGACGGCCACCGCGGGCTCGCGCGCCGCGCCCGCCGCGGCCGCCTCGGCGCGGGCGATGCGGGCGATGGCGTCGAGCACGTGGCGGCGCACCCCGGGGCTGTAGGTGCGCACCGTCAGCTGCAGCTTGACCTCGTCGGGGATGATGTTGTGCTTGGTGCCGCCGTGGATCGAGCCGACGGTGACCACCGCCGGCTCCTGCGGGTCGTTCTCGCGCGAGACGATGGTCTGCAGGGCGAGCACCGTGCGCGCCGCGATCACCACCGGGTCGACGGTGGTCTGCGGCGCGGCGCCGTGGCCGCCCTTGCCGTAGATCGTGACGTCGACCGAGTCGGAGCTGGCCAGGAGGTACCCCGGCGTGTAGCCGATCTTGCCGGCCGGCACCCTCGGCGAGTCGTGGAGAGCGACGACGTAGTCGGGCTTCGGGAAGCGGCGGTAGAGGCCGTCCGCGAGCATCGCCTTGGCACCCTTGACCACCTCCTCGGCGGGCTGCGCGATCAGCACCAGGGTGCCATGCCAGCTGCCCCGCGCCTGGACCATGCGCGCCGCGGTGCCCACCCAGACCGTCATGTGCACGTCGTGGCCGCAGGCGTGCATCACCGGCACCTCGAGGCCGGCGTCGTTCCTGGCCTTGACCGTGCTGGCGTACGGCAGGCCGGTCTTCTCCTCGACCGGCAGCGCGTCCAGCTCGGTGCGCAGCATCACGGTCGGCCCCGCGCCGTTGCGCAGCACCCCGACGACCCCGGTGCCGCCGACGCCGGTCGTCACCTCGAAGCCCAACCACCGCAGCCGCTCGGCCAGCTTCGCCGCGGTCTTCTCCTCGTGCAGCGACAGCTCGGGATTGCGATGGAGGTCGACGTAGAACGCGACCAGCTCGGGATCGAGATCGGGCACCGCGGCGGAGGCGGCGCCGCCGCCGGCCGCCGGCATGGCGGGTGCGGCGGCACCCTTGGCGCCGGCTTCCGCGGCGGCCGTGGGACCGCTGGCGGCGCCGGCGAGGCAGAGCAGCAGCGCCGCGGCGGCGGCCGGCGCGAGCGCAGCGGTGGCGGACGAGGATCGACGGCGGGCGCGGCGCATGGGCGGACCTCCCGGAGAACCCTGAAACCCTGGCATCAGACAGCGCCGCCGCCGCGCTGTCAAGCCGGCAAGAGCGGCCGGCCGCGGGCCTCGCGGCCGCACCCGCCGCCGCGGAGGCACCCGCCGTCGCGGCACGTCGGTTGCAGCGCCTCGCGCCTGCCGGGACCCGGATGAGCGCTCGAATCTGGGATAATCCGCGGCGACGCCGGACGCGGCCGGCGATCCGCATCGCGTGCGGACGCGGGCCGCCCGGGACGGTGGCGCACCTCCCAGGGAGGAGCATCCGATGATTCCCATCCGCGACACCGTGCCAAGCCGGCATGCGCCGGTCGTGACGTGGAGCCTGATCGCGGTCAACGTCGTGGTCTTCCTCTACCAGCTGGCGCTGCCGGAGCTGGCGCAGCAGCAGCTGATCCTGGTCTACGGCATCGTGCCGGCGCGCTTCACCCATCCGGCCTGGGCCAGCTCGGTCGGCTTCCCGCCCGAGAGCCTGTGGCCGTTCGTCACCAGCCAGTTCCTGCATGGCGGCTTCTTCCACATCCTGGCCAACATGTGGACGCTCTGGATCTTCGGCGACAACGTCGAGGACCGCATGGGGCCGCTGCGCTTCCTGGCGTTCTACCTGTGCTGCGGCGTCGCCTCCGGGGTGCTGCTCTGGATGTCCAGCCCCGACTCGGAGGTGCCGACGATCGGCGCCTCGGGGGCCATCGCCGGCGTGCTCGGCGCCTACCTGCGGCTCTATCCGCGCGCCCGCATCCTGACGCTGATCCCGATCTTCATCATCCCGTTCTTCTTCGAGCTGCCCGCCTACTTCTTCCTCGGCTTCTGGTTCGTCAGCCAGCTGCTCAACGGCACCTTCTCGGTCGGCGGCGCCGCCGCGGCGGGCGTCGCCTGGTGGGCGCACGTCGGCGGCTTCCTCGCCGGGCTCGCGATCTGCCCGCTCTTCCTGCGCCGCAGCCGCGACGGCCCGGTGCGGCGCCACTTCATCCTGCCCGACGTGCCGTCGCGGGCGGAGCAGCGGCCGTCCGATCCCTGGGGGTAGTGGCCCGCTCGCGCCCCCGGCGGCCCTGCCGTCGGCTAGTCATTCCGCTACGGCGAAGGAGAGCCCGGCAGGACCTCGGGCGGCGGGGCGGTCGAGTCGTCGAGCTGCGGCGCGTAGAGGCCGAGGTAGTGGCGGCGCCACCAGGCTCCGGTCCTGGCGCGGGTGGCGCGGTCGGTGAACCAGTACTGCCAGAGGACGGCGCGCACCGCCCGCGGCCGGCCGCCGCGAAAGGGATCGGCGGCGAACAGGCCCAGCACTGCGGGCTCGGCGGCCAGCAGGCGCGCCTCGGTGGCCAGCACCCAGGGCTCGCTCTCCCAGGACGCCAGGGAGGCGAACCAGAGGTTCCACTCGAAGCGCGGCTGGTAGGGAGCGTAGATGCCCGGCGCCCGCAGCGGGTCCTGGGGCTTGTAGCGGAACGGATAGGCGACCCAGGTGCGGCCGTCGCCGCTGCCCTGGAACTCGATCTCGTAGCGCGCCCGCGTCATCACCGCGAAGAGGCCGAAGCGGTTGGCGATGCGCAGCGGCTCCAAGGCCAGCGCCGGGGCGAGCAGCGGCCGCGGCACCTGGCGCGGCAGGAACGCCACCAGCGTCGCGTAGAACACCCACGCCAGCGTCGCCGCCGCCGCGACCAGGCGCCAGAGGCGCGGCTGGCCGGCCGGGCAGGCGGCCACCGCCTTGAAGCCGAGCCGTTCCCAGGCAGCGTCGTCGACGAGCAGCACGCCGAGCACCAGCACGAGGTAATTGAGGAAGGCGTAGTTGGCGGTGAGGATGATGCCGATCTGCAGCGGCGTCACGATCAATGCGACGGCCAGCCGCCAGCGCCGCGGCAGGAACACCAGCCAGACCACCGCCAGCTCGACGACCAGCGTCAGCAGGGCGGTGGCGGCGTGGAAGCCGTGCGGCAGCTGGTGGGCATGCCAGCCGAGCCAGGTGGGCAGCGGCCCGTTCTCGTAGTAGTGGTCCATGGCGGTGAGGTTCCGCCACTCGGGATCGCCGCTCACCAGCTTGACCACCCCCGACTCGAAGTAGATCCGGAACCACTCCCAGCGCAGCAGCCACAGCGCCGCCCACGGCGGCGGGTGGGCCGCGCCGAGGCGCGGGCGCAGGCCGGGAGGCGCCAGGAACAGCGACAGGAAGCCCGCCTCGAGCAGCATGCCGTCGGACTGGTAGGAGGAGAACTCCTGCGCCGCGGTGACGAACGACATGAAGGCGACCGTCGCCACCGCCAGCGCGCCGCGCGGCCAGAGGTTCAGCATCAGCATCGCCGAGGCGACGAAGCCCGCGACCACCAGCGCCGTCAGGGCGCGGTCGCCGGCGCCCAGCCAGAGCAGGGTCGGCGCCAGCCAGAAGCGCTGGCCCGGATAGGCGCGGGCGAGCAGGCGCAGGTAGTCGGCGGCCGGCAGGATGCCGCGGGTGCCGATCAGGCCGTGGATCTGGAACGCGAGCGAGTAGAAGGCCGAGAAGAAGATCGCGCCGAGGGCGCGCAGGAAGAGCCAGCGCGACCACAGGTAGACCGCGCTCCCGGGAGGGCACCAGCGGCCGAAGAGGCGCGCGAGGACGGAGGGACGCGGCGGCGGCGGGGCGGCCGGCGAGGGCGCAGCCGGGGCCGCGACGGCCGCCGCGGCAGCCGGGTCTGCCGCCGGGCTCTCCATGCCACGCATCGTACTCCGCGGCGGGCGCCGGAGCGATGGACGAGGCGGCGGGGTGGTGGGTCAGTTCGGGCGATCGATCAGGGACAGACCGACAGCGCGCTGGTGTCCTGGATGGGCTGGAAGGCCGTGCCCTGGGGGTTGCGGGCTTCCTTGATGGCCCCGGTCTTCGAGTCGGTGACGGTGATCAGGACGTCGACGTTCGTCAGACCACCGGCGAAGAACCAGTACCTGCCGTTGAGCGCGCAGCCGTTGAGCACCTTCACCACCACCTCGACATTGTCCGAGGAGAAGAACCACATGTAGGCCGAGTCGTCGGTCAGCTGCACCATGTGCGCGTTGCCGGCCGAGCCGCCGTTCGGCGTGCTGAACTTGGCGGAGACCTGGAAGCGGCCGCCGAAGAGGCAGACGGTCTGGTCGGTCGTCATGCACGTGAACGACTGCGGGGTCGCCCCGGGCTGGGCGGCCGCGGCGGCCTGGGCAGGACGGGCGCCGAAGGCGGCAAGCGCCACGAGCGGAAGGATGGTCAGCCAGCCTTTGGACATCTTCTCGTCCTCCTGGTGCGCTCCGTCGATCGGACCTCGAAGGCCAGCTCCCCGAGCTCCCCTTGCATGCATGCACCGGCTGGCTGCGGATATTCTACCACGACATATCCGCCGCCGTGACGCTCCCGCCTCGGCGGGTTCGAGCCAGCGGCCGATCTAGGGGTAATAGCCGCGGATCGTCTTGACGCGCATGCCGCCGGCGACCCGCACCTCGACGGCGCGGAACTCGCCGGCACGCGGCGCGGCCTTCGGCTGGTAGGCGAGCAGGTAGCGCGAGCGCAGCTCGTCCTCGATCGACGCGTAGACGCCTTCGAGCTCGGCCGCCGATTCGATGAAGAAGCTGCGGCCGCCGGTCTCCTCGGCCAGCTTGGCGAGGTGACCGCGGATCTGCAGGTCGAGGCGCGGGATGTGCGCGCCGATGGCGTAGATGGCGATGCCGGCGCGCCGCGCGAACTCCAGCGTCTCGTCGAAGCTCAGGCGGCTCAGGTGATCGCCGCCGTCGGTGAACAGGATGACCGCCGACTGGCCGTGCTGCACGCCCTTCATGTAGGAGAGGCCGTAGACCAGGCTGTCGTAGAGCGCCGTGCCGCGCTCGGCGTTGAGCCCGGCCAGGGCCCCGGCCAGCGTTCCCAGGTCGCCGGTGAACGGCGTGCGCAGCACCGGGCTGTCGCTGAAGGTGAGCAGCGCCGCGCGGTCCTTCGGCGTCAGCGTCCGCTGCAGGAAGGCGAGCGCCGCCTTCTGCACCTGCGGCAGCGTCGCCGCCATCGACGCCGAGGTGTCGACGGCGAACAGCAGGTGCAGCGGCAGGTCGCGCACCCGCTCGAAGCGCAGCAGGCTCTGCGCCTCGCCGCCGTCGAGCACCTGGAAGTCGCCTTCGCCGAGCCCCCCGACCGGCCTGCCGCCGCGGTCGAAGACGGCGGCGTAGAGCTCGACCAGGCGCACGTCGAGCTTCTCCACCACGTCCGGCGAGTTGATCACCGCCAGGTCCTCGGTCGAGCTGCCGTCGGCGAGATAGGCGACTGCCCGCACGAAGCTGCCGGCACCCGCGGCGCCGCCGCCGGCAGCCGCCGTCCGGCTCGGCAGCGGCAGCAGCTGGGTCCAGGGCGCCTGGTAGAGCGTCGCCACCCGCCGATCGTCGAGGAACAGCTCCAGCCGATCGAGCCTCGCGCCGTCGGGCACCTGCACCTCGGCGCGGGCGAGCACGCGGCCGCGGTAGCTGCCGCCGGAGCGCGGCTCGACCAGGCGCACGGCGAAGCGCTGCTTCGGCGGGTTGAGCGTCAGCGTGTCGCTCGCCAACTCGCGGCCGCCGGCGTCGAAAGCCGCCGCCCGCAGCTCGCGGCTCACCGGCACCGGCCCGAGGTTGAGCTCGACCGAGTAGGGCGGCCGGACGCGCGACAGCATCTCCTTGCCGTCGAGGAAGAACGTCACCTTGCGGATGCCCCCGCCGCTGGCCTGGGCCTCGACCCGCACCGCGCCGGTCTGCTCCCCGGCCGGCGGCGGCACCAGGTGGACGTTGGCGCCGGCTACGCCCGGCCCTGGCGCGCCTGCGCCTCCCGGGGCTGTCCCGCCTACGGCGCCTGGGGCTGTCCCGCCCGCGGCGCCCGCGCCGCCCCCGGCCCGCAGCTCGGCGCGCGCCGCCTCCAGGGCGGCCGTCACCTCCGGCGCCTCGCGCGTCGTGCCGATCTCGGGCAGCGACTCCGCCGACGGCACCGCGATCGGCCGCTCGTCGCGGAAGTTGCGGTGCGAGTGCAGGTCCTCGACCCGCAGCACCAGCACGTAGTCGCCCGGCCGCAGCGCGCGCTCGAAGGCCAGCGGCAGCGTGTCGCCCGCGAGCCCCGCCGACGGCAGGTCGAAGCGATAGCGGAACGACTCGACCAGCTCGCTCTCGTGCAGCACCTCGCCGGTCAGCAGGAAGTTGTAGGAGCGGTGCCCCTCGAGGTCGGCGGCGGCCGCCGCCGCGACCGGCACCTGCACCAGGCCCTGCATCACCGTGCGCCCGCGGTCGCGGGCGGGGAACTGCAGCTCGACCTTCGCCGCCAGCGGCGCCGCACCGGCGGGCAGGTCGGTGGAGAGACCGCGGAAGCTGCCCAGCCACTCGACGTCGCGCGGCGGCGGCGGCACGAAGACGTGCTCGAGCAGGCCGCTGTCGTCCTCGTGGGAGGCGGCGTTGATCGCCTCCATCACGGGCTGGCGGTCGCCGCCGGCGCAGTTGCGCCAAACCCACCGCTCGAAGTTGGTGACGCTGTCGGATTGCTCGAGCTGGGTCGTGATCCGCGCGACGAGCACCGCGGTCCCGTCGCTCCGGCGCCACAGCCTGTAGGGTCCGCCGCCGGCGCGCTGGTAGAACAGCAGCACCATGTCCCTCGGCAGCCGGTCGCCGGCCACGTAGCGCCAGATCTCGACCGGCCACATCGCCATGCCGCAATCGGTCGTGTACGTGCCCTGCGCCTCGCCGTGCAGCAGCAGCATCTTCGCGCGGTCCTCGGTGACGTTGCCGTAGCGCGTGCGCGCCGCCTCGACGCGCGCCTCCCACTGCGCCTGGAAGGCGTTGTGGCTGCTTCCCGGGTACGGGTTGCGCGCTTCCCAGAAGCGATGAATGAAGCCGTCGCGCTGGTAATCCTTGTCGAGCGCCAGGAACTGCGCCAGCTCGTCCTTGCCGATCAGCAGGGCGATCTCGGCCAGCCAATCCCGGTACTTGGGGTCGAGGCGCGCGGTCCGCGCCTTGACGTCGTCGGCGCGCGCCGCCGCCGCCGGCGTCCCGGACACGATGCCGAGCGCCATCGCCAGGAGGCCCAGGAAGACCAGGAGGCCCAGGAGGGACCGGCGGGACAGGCGGGAGCTGCCGCGGCCGCTGCGCATGGGGTCGTGGGTCAGTCTCCTCTGCCTCCCATTGGGCGAGGGCCGTGAGGGCACGCGCGGAGGACTTTGGTGGCTCGCCCAAAGGGAGGCAGAGGAGACTGACCCACGACCACGCATGGCGTCAAGGATAGTAGCCGCGGGCGGCCTTCACCCGCAGGCCCGCGCCCGCCACCCGCACCTCGACGGGCCGGAACTCGCCGGCGCGCGGCGCGGCGCGCGGCTCGTAGGCGATCAGGTAGCGCGAGCGCAGCTCGTCCTCGATCTGCGCGTACACGCCGTCGAGCTCGGCCGCCGAGTCGACGAAGAAGCTGCGCCCGCCGGTCTCTTCGGCCAGCTTGGCCAGCCGGCCGCGGTCCGCGAGATCGAGGCGCGGCACCCGGGCGCCGATCGTGTAGATCGGGATGCCGGCGCGGCGCGCGAACTCGAGCGTCTCGTCGAAGCCCAGCCGGCTCACGCGATCGCCGCCGTCTGTGAACAGGAGCAGCGCCGGCTGGCCGTGCTGCACGCCGCGCATGTAGGACAGCCCGTACACCAGGCTGTCCCAGAGCGCCGTGCCGCGCTCGGCGTTGAGCCCGGCGAGCGCCCCGCCCAGCATCCGCAGGTCGCCGGTGAACGGCAGGCGGAGCACCGGGCTGTCGCTGAAGGAGAGCAGCGCCGCGCGGTCCTTCGGCGTCATCGTGCGTTGCAGGAAGGCGAGCGCCGCCTGCTGCATCTGCGGCAGGCTCGCCGCCATCGAGGCCGAGGTGTCGATCGCGAACAGCAGGTGCAGGGGCAGGTCGCGCACCCGCTCGCAGCGCAGCAGGGTCTGCGGCTCGCCGCCGTCGAGGACCGCGAAGTCCTTCGCGGCGAGCGTGCCGACCGGCCGTCCGGAGCGGTCGAAGACAGCGGCCGACAGCTCGACCAGCCGCACGTCGAGCTTCTCCACCAGGTCGGCGGAGTTGATCACCGCCAGGTCCTCCGCGGCGGCGCCGTCGGCGAGGTAGGCGACCGCCCGCACGTAGCTCGGGCTCGCGCCGCCGCCCGCGCCGCCGCCGCCGGTGCCCTTGGCCGCGGCGGCCGGCAGGGAGAGGAGCTGGGTGAACGGCGGCTGGTAGAGCGTCGCCACCCGGCGGTCGTCGAGGAACAGCTCCAGCCGGTCGAGGCTCGCGCCGTCCGGCACGTGCACCTCGGCGCGCGCCAGCACCTCGCCGCGATGGCGGGTGCCCATCAGCGGCTCGACCAGGCGCACCGCGAAGCGCTGGCGCGGCCGGTTGATCACCAGCAGGTCGCTCGCCAGCTCGCGGCCGGCGGCGTCGTAGGCCGCCACCCGCACCTCGCGGGTCACCGGCACCGGCCCGAGCCTGAGCTCCACCGTGTAGGGGGGACGGATGCGGGACAGCATCTCCTGGCCGTCGAGGAAGAAGGTCAGCTTGCGGATGCCGCCGCCGCTCGCGGTCGCCTCGAGGCGCACGGCGCCGGTCTGCGACTCCCCCGCCGGCGGCAGCAGGTGCACCGCGGCAGGCGCTGCATTGGCGGCCGGCGCGGCCGCCACCCCGCCCGCCCGCAGCTCCGACCAGCCTGGAGTGCCGCGACTGGCGACAATCGGAGCCGCGGCCGCCCGCGCCGCCTCGAGGGCGGCGGTCACCGCCGGCGGCTCCCGCAGCGCCGCGAGCTCGGGCAGCCCGTCCGCCGGCGGCACGGCGAGCGGCTGCTCGGAGCGGAAGTTGCGGTGCGAGTGCAGGTCCTCGACCCGCAGCACCAGCACGTAGTCGCCGGCCGCCAGGTGGCGCTCGAAGGCCAGCGGCAGGACGTTCCCGGCGCCCGCCGTGCTCGCCGCGCCCGCCATGCCCGCCGCGCCCCTGGCGCCCGCCGGCTCCCCCACACCCGCCGTGCCCGCCGCACCGGGCGTGCCCGGCGGGTCCGCCGCCGGCAGGTCGAAGCGGTAGCGGAACGACTCGGCCAGCTCCGTTCCCTGCAGCACCTCGCCGCTGAGCTGGAAGTTGTACGCCCGGTGCCCGGCCAGGTCGGCCGCCGCCGCATCGCCCGCCGCCACCAGCACCGTGCCCCGGACCACGGTGCGGCTGCGGTCGCGGGCGGGGAACTCGATCTCGAGCCGCGCCGGCAGCGGCACCGCGCCGGCGGGCAGGTCCGTCGAGACGCCGCGGAAGCTCGTCAGCCACTCGGCGTCGTGCGGGGGCGGCGGCGCGAAGACCTGGTCGAGGAGGCCGCCCATGTCCTCGCGGTCGGTGCCCTGGACCGCCGCGACCACGTTCCGCGCCAGGCCGCCGCAGTTGTCCCGCGCCCAGACCTCGAAGGTGTAGAGGTCCTGATCGCCGGTGATGCCAGAGGTGAGTTGCCTCTGGTTCCCGCCAAGGTCGACCGGATCGAGCGAGCTGAGGCGGGCGATGAGCGTTCCCAGACCGTCCGCCCGCCGCCAGAGCCGGTAGCCGCCGCCGCCGTGCGCGTAGAAGACCAGGTAGAGGTTCCTGGGCAGGCGCTCGCCACCCGGGTAGTGCCAGATCTCGAGCGGCCACAGCGCCATGCCGCAGTCGGTCTTGATCACGTCCGCCGGCCCGCCGCCGGGTTCGCCGTGCAGCAGGCGCATCCGGGCCCGGTCCTCGGTGATGTTGCCGTACTCGGCGCGGATGGCGGCGAGCCGCCCTTCCCACTGCGCCTTGAAGGCGTTGCGGGCGCTGCCCGGGACCGGGTTGCGCGCCTCCCAGAAACGGTGGATGAAGCCGTCGCGCTGATAGTCCCGGGTCAGCGCCAGGAACTGCCGGCGCTCGTCCTTGCCGATCAGCAGGTCGACCTCGTCGAGCCAGTCGCGGTACTTGGGATCGAGAGCGGCGAGCTGGGCCTTGGTGTCGTCCGCGCGCAAGGACGCCGGCGTCCCCAGCGAGAGGACGCCCGCCAGCACCGCCGCCAGCAGAGACACTGTTGCGCGCATGGTGCACCGTCCCTCCAAGCAAGCCGCGCGCCACGGGAGCGTGTATTCTACGCGCCGGGAGGGAGACCAGCCCGATGAGCGAGAGCCCGGCCGGCGCGCACGGCCTGCTGCATACCTACTTGGACGGCCTGGCCGGCGGGCGTTCCCCGGCCGCCGCGGCGGTCGCCGCCTACTATGCCGCGCTCGACGCGGTCGCCGCCGGCTCGCCCGGCATCGCCAGCGCCATCGTGCGCGAGCTCGCCGACCAGCGCCACAACCTCAAGCTCATCGCCAGCGAGAACTTCAGCTCGCTCGCCGTCCAGCTGGCCCACGGCAACCTGCTCACCGACAAGTACGCCGAGGGCTATCCCGGGCACCGCTTCTACGCCGGCTGCGACAACGTCGACGCCATCGAGAGCGAGGCGGCGGCGCTCGCCCGCGAGCTGTTCGGCGCCGAGCACGCCTACGTCCAGCCGCACTCGGGGGCCGACGCCAACCTGGTGGCCTTCCTGAGCGTGCTGTCGGCGCGTGTCGAGCGCCCGCTGGTGGACGAGCTGGGCGAGAAGAACCTGGTCAAGATCGCCGCCTCCGACTGGCAGCGCATCCGCGCCGCCTACACCGGCCAGCGGCTGCTGGCGATGGACTACTACTCCGGCGGCCATCTCACCCACGGCTACCGCTACAACGTCTCGGGCCTGCTCTTCGACGCCCACGGCTACAGCGTCGACCGCGCCAGCGGCCTGCTCGACATGGACCAGCTGCGCGCCCAGGTGCGCGAGGTGCGGCCGCTCATCCTGCTCGCCGGCTACAGCGCCTACCCGCGCAAGATCGACTTCGCCCGCATGCGCGAGCTGGCGGACGAGGTGGGCGCGGTGCTGATGGTCGACATGGCGCACTTCGCCGGCCTGGTCGCCGGCAAGGTCTTCCGCGGCAACTACGACCCGGTGCCGTTCGCGCACGTCGTCACCTCGACCACCCACAAGACCCTGCGCGGTCCGCGCGGGGGCCTGGTGCTGTGCAAGCGGGCGCTCGCCGAGTGGGTCGACAAGGGCTGTCCGACGGTGCTCGGCGGACCCCTTCCCCATGCCATGGCCGCCAAGGCGGTGGCGCTGCGCGAGGCGCTGCGGCCGGACTTCCAGCGCTACGCCCAGCGCGTCGTCGACAACGCCCGCGAGCTGGCGGCGGCGCTCGCCGCCGAAGGGCTGCGGGTGGTCACCGGCGGCACCGAGAACCACCTGGTGCTGGTCGACGTGAGCGGCCTCGGCCTCACCGGCCGGCAGGCGGAGTCGGCGCTGCGCGAGTGCCGCCTGACGCTCAACCGCAACTCCCTCCCCTACGACCCGAACGGCCCCTGGTACACCAGCGGCCTGCGCCTCGGCACGCCGGCCGCCACCACCCTCGGCATGGGCGCCACCGAGATGCGCGAGGTCGCCGCCATCATGCACCTCGTCCTCGGCCATACCGCGCCCGAGGCGATCGCGACCGGGCCCAAGGCCGGCGAGCGCAGCCTCGCCCGCTACACCCTCGAGCCGGCCGCCGCCGAGCAGGCACGCGCGCGGGTCGGCGACCTGCTCGGCCGCCATCCCGTCTACCCCGAGCTCGACCTCGGCCTGATGCTCGCCGCCCCCTGGTTCCAGGCCGCGCCGGCCGTCCCGGAACCCGCGCCGGTCGCCGGCGCGCGCGGCTGAGTCCCCCAATTCTTCACCCAGGTCGGCATTGCTTGGGTCGTCGTCTCTCCAGAGACAGACGACTTGCCAGCCTCTCGCGATGTTCGTTATCATTTCTTTGAAGCACTCAATGAGCCTCGAAGCCTGAAATGGCCTACGACACGCTCCGCATCGCCGCCCTCGGCGCCGCCGCTCTCGCTCGTCTCGGCCTCGGCGCACCGGACCGGCGCTGGCAGGTCGAAGTGAGCTTCGAGACGGCGCAGGGAGGCGGCACCTCCGGCAGCGGACACGCCATTCCGCTCGCCAGCCTGGGTGTCTCCAATGGTGGACTTTTCTGGTTCTTCGGCCGCAACAACCCGGAGATGTTGCTCAAGGTGCTGAACGGCTGCGCCGCTAACCAGCATTTCTGGGTCTTCTCCTCGGCCGCCACCAACGTCGACTTCACCATCACCGTGAAGGACACCCAAACCGGTCGTATCAGGACCTACCGCAATAGTGATCGCGTTCCCGCGGCGCCCCTGCAGGACACAAGGGCTTTGCTCTGCCCCTAACGAGGGGACCCACCGCCGGCGGCGATGCGCTCGGCCAGGGCGGTGGCGTTGCGGACGCAGTCGGGGACCGAGATGCCGTGCAGGTAGTTGCCCGCGAGGGAGAGGCCCGGCAGCTCGCGCTCGAGCTCGGCCTGCAGCGCGACGAAGCGGCCGTGGCCGCGCTCGTACTGCGGGATGGCGCGGGGCCAGCGGCGCACCACTCTTGCCAGCGGCTCGCCGCGCACTCCCAGGGCACGGCCGAGGTCTTCCTGGACGGCCGCGCCGAGCCGCTCGTCGCTCCAGGCCGCGGCCTCGGGGTCGGTGCGGCCGCCGAGGAAGGCGGTGAGCGCCACGCAGCCCTCTGGGGCGCGACCGGGGAAGAGGCTCGAGGTGAACAGGCAGCCGAGCACGCGCAGGCCGGCGCCGCCGCCGCCCGTGGCGCGCAGGAAGCCGAACCCGTCGAGCGGATGCGCCACCTCCTGCCGGCGGTAGCCGGCCGCCACCACCGCCACCGGGGCATAGGGAACCTCGGCCAGCAGGCGGCTGCGGCCCGCGGTGGCCTCGTCGAGGAGCGCCGCCGCCACGTCGGCGGGAACCGCCAGCAGCAGGTGCCGCGCGCGCACGGCGCCGCCCGCGTGCTCGACCACGAAGTCGCGGCCGTCGTGCCGCACCGCCCGGCAGGCCGTCCCGCAGCGCACGTCGCCGATCTCGCTCGCCAGCCGCCGCGGCAGCTCCTCGAGACCGCCGCGCAAGGAGACCATGGCGCCCCGCGGAGCCGTCTGGGCGGGGCCTCCTCCCCTGGGACGGGCGCGGGTGCGGGCGAGGGCGAGGGCGCCGCGGACCAGGCTGCCGTGCTCGGCTTCCAGCGCCGCGATCCTGGGCGTCGCCCAGCGCACCGCCAGCCGCTCGGGATCGCCGGCGAAGACCCCCGAGACGAAGGGTCCCACCGCCCGCTCGAGGAACGTGTCTCCCAGCCGGCGCCGCACGAAGGCGGCGATCGTCTCGTCGTCCCCGTCCCGCGCACCCGGCGGCGGCGGCGGCGCCCGCACGAAGGGCTCGCGCAGCAGGCGCAGCTTGGCGGGCGGCGGGAAGAGCGGGCTGAGCAGGAAGGAGAGCGGCCCCGCGGGCAGCGCGCGCAGCCTGCCGCCATGCCAGACCCAGCGGCGGCGCGCCGCCGGCGCGGCGACGACGCGCTCGCCGCCCAGGCCGCAGTCGCGGATCAGCGCCGGCAGGCTCGGATCGCTCTCGAGCACCGTGTTGGGACCGAGCTCGAAGCGGAAGCCCGCCGCCTCCGCGGTGACCAGCGCGCCGCCCGGCCGCGGCGACGCCTCGAGCACCGCCACCCGCATCCCCGCGCGCACCAGCCGGAAGGCGGCCGCCAGGCCGGAGATGCCGGCCCCGACCACGACGGCGTCGAGCGGTCGCGCGGTCGAGGGGCTCACCACGGCAGGCCTGGGCGCGGCGATCGAGGATCGGAAGGTGTGGGTGCGGGAGCAGCGCACCGCAGCGGCGGCTCGCACATGAGCCGCACCATGATGTCACGGCGCAGCAGATCCTCGCCGGGCGCCGCACTCGAACACCCTGCCGGGTGGGCGGGCAGCCCACCCGCCAACGAACCCCGGCATACCCCGCAGTCGGCCGGCCGCGGGAGCGGCCCCCCGGCCGCGGAGCGGCCTACCGGCCGGCGGCGCCCTCGCCGCGCAGGGTCATGCAGGTGCTCGAGACCTTGGCGACGAGGGAAGGCTTGTCGTCGAAGATCTCGCACTCGACGAGCCCGACGGTGCGGCCCATCTTGATCACCGTGCCGATGGCCCGCAGGCGGGCGCGCCACACGGGCTTGAGGAAGTTGATCTTCAGCTCGAGGGTGGTGAACGACTCGCCGTCCTCGAGGCGGGAGGCGTACGCCATGCCCATGGCGGCGTCGGCGAGGTCGCAGAGCACGCCGCCGTGCAGCGTTCCCATCGGGTTGGCATGGCGCTCGTCGGCCACCATCTCCATCTCCACCCTGCCGGGCTCGACCGCGGTGACCGCGAAGCCGATCAGCCGCGCGATCGGCGGCAGCGGCAGCTCGCCGCTCACCAGCCGCTGGATCTGCTCGAATCCTCCGGACATCGTTCTCCTCCCTCCCCCCCTCGAGCTGCATCCCGTGTCTCGTGTTCGGCGGCACGAGCGGCGTGCCGCGATGGCTGGACGACGACGACGACGGCAACGACAATAGCACGATCGGTCGTCTTATCTTCGGCGGCTGCGATCGGGCCGGCCGCGCCCGTGACATCTTCGGTCATCGTTGCCGCCGGGTGGCGGCGGCGGCAGGCCGTGGAGCCGCGCAAACGTGCAGGGGAGAGTGCCTTACAGCGTTCTATAATAGAATCTCGCCGCGGCGCCCAGGATCGCAGCGCGGAGACGCCGGCAAACCCCGGCGGCGGTGGAGGAGCTTCGACATGCCGAGATCGCGAGACCGCGGGACCGAGCCGCGACGCATCCGTCCGCGGGCCGGGCCGCCGTCGCCGCCGGCGCGCCTCTCCTCCCCCGGCATGCCTGCGATGACCGCGGCCGCCCTACTGCTGGCCGCCCTGCTGCTGCCCGCCGCGGCGCGGGCGGAGATCCAGATCACCCTGCAGAACGCCTTCGTCGAGAAGTACAAGGACCGCGCCACCATCGACGCCGCCTTCACCGTCGACAAGGCGCATGCCCGGCCCAATCCGCCGGCCAGTGACGGCGACCTCCATGCCGCCGGGCGGGCGCCGGAGATCGGCCTGCCGGCGGTGGCCGAGGTGATGAATGCCGTCCTGGAGCTCGACGCCATCGACCTCATCCACCAGGCCGAGCGTGGCGGCCAGCCGCTGCAGGTGCGCGGCGTCTGGCGGCTCTGGTGCGAGCACGGCGGCGATGACCAGCAGGTCCAGGGACAGCCCCTGCAACCCTTCAAGACCACCAACCCGCCGCATGTCTTCGAGATCCACCCGCTGGTGCGGATCGGCGACCTGGACCTCGCCGGCTCGTTCCAGCCGATCGCCGGCTTCACCTACAAGGACGCCTCCCAGGCGTTCCAGAGCTACGAGCGGCTGCCCAGCCACATCGCGACCGGCGACGGCACGACGACCGTCACCACCCGCATGGCCGGTTACAACTACGTCGAGTTCGTCATCCGCCTCGACGAGGAGCCCACGCACCTGCTGGCCGACGGCCTCAGCGTCAAGGCGGCCGTCCTCGACACCGGCGGCGACCTGCTGGTGAACGAGCGGCGCATGGTGGCGGTGGCGGGCACGGCGCCCTACGCGCGGATCAAGGCCATGCACAAGGGCGAGGCGCTGCACGTCGTCGGCCTCCCGCGCATCGATCTCTCGCTGCTCTCCTGGCGCGTCGCCAACAGCAGCCGGGTGGCGGGGGTCCTCGACTGGTCGCTGCCCTACGAGATGGTGCTGGTGGCGGTCTTCGCCGACTCGCCCACCGGCCCCGACGTCCCGCCCCCGCCGCCTCTCCCGCCGGTGGCGGGAGCGTTGCCGGCAGGGCCGGCGACGCCGGCGATACCGTCGACGCGGGCCGACGGCGGCGAGCCGCCGGTGGAGCCGGTGACGCCGGCCGTCCCGGCGGCGCCGCCGAACGCCGCCGAGGGCGACGTGACGATTATCCTCCTGAAGCTCCTGGGGCAATCGCTGCCGCCGGGCACGGTCCGCGGCGCCTGCACCTTCGCGAGCGGGCAGCGCTCCTACTGCGCGACGCTGACCGGGCCGCAGTGCGATCAGCTCGGCGGGGCCTTCAATGCCGGCGAGGAGTGCCCGCCGCCGGACCAGGCGCAGGGGGCGATCGCGCCGAGCCCGCCACCGCCGCCGCAGCCGCCACCGTCGCCGGCCCCATCGTACGGCGCGCTCAGGGGCAGCGGACCTCGTTCTTGACGACGCGGCCGGACTTCATCACCCAGACCACCCGGCGCAGCGCCCGGATGTCCCGCGACGGGTCGCCTTCGACGGCGATGAGGTCCGCCTCGTAGCCGGGAGCGATCGTGCCGGTGCGGTCGCCGAGACCCAGGCTCTGCGCGGCGAGGGAGGTCGCCGAGACGATCGCCGCCATCGGGTCCTGGCCGCCCTGCTGCACCCGGTAGACCAGCTCCTCGAAGTTGCGGCCGTGGGCCCCGGCCACCGCGTCGGTGCCGAAGACCACCTTGAGCCCCGGCGTCGCCAGCGCCTGGCGGAAGACCGCCAGGGCGCGCGGCACCGCCTTGCGCATCTGCGCGAAGCCCTCGGCCGTGTAGTTGCCGATGCCGATGAAATGGGCCTGGTTCTCGAAGTAGTTGCGGAAGACGAGGTCGATGTTGGGGTCGAACCAGGTGCCGCGCGCGGCCATCAGGCGCAGTGACGCCGCGTCGAGCAGCACCCCGTGCTCGATCGAGCCGCAGCCGGCGGCGACGGCGCGGCGGACGCTCTCGACGCCGTGGGCGTGCACCGCCGAGCGCAGCCGGTGCGCCCGCGCCTCGCCGCAGGCGGCGTCGAGCTGTTCCTGGCTCAGGGTCGGGCCGCCGCCGTCGCGGATGCTCCTCGAGGCGAAGACCTTGACCACGTCGGCGCCGTCGGCCGCCAGCTTGCGCACCGCGGCGCGGATGGCCTCCGGCGGACCGGTGGCGTCGTCGATCGGGGTCAGCGAGGTGAGCAGGCGCGGGCCGGGGATGACGCCGCGCGCCAGCGCCTCGCGCAGGTCCCGGTCCTCCGCCGCGCCCAGGCTCTGGATCGTGGTGATGCCCGAGCGGACCGTCGCCACGGCGTTCTCGGCCGCATAGAGCATGCTCTGCGCCGGCGGCTCGCCCTCGCCCGCCCGGTCGCGGGAACGGCCCCTGGCGTCGAAGTGCCAGCCGATGTGGACGTGGGTGTCGATGCCGCCCGGCAGCACCGTCAGGCCGCGCAGATCCCAGCCGGCGGGCGACGAGCCCGGCGGCGCGGCGGCGAGGGAACCGGTGCCACCGCCGGAACCGGGGGCGGAAGCGCTGCGCACGCTGACGATCCGCGAGCCGGCGACCACCACGGTGACGTCGGCCAGCGCCTTGCCGCGGCCGTCGAGGAGCCGGCCGGCGCGGATGACGACAGGCGCCGGCGGCGCCGGGCCTGCCGCCACGGCCGCGGCCCCGCTAGGCACCGGCGCTGCCGGCGTCACGGCTTGCGCCCGCGGCGCCAGGGGAGTCGCCACGGCGGCTCCCAGGCCGCAGACCAAGAGCAGGTTAGCGCCCCATCGGGTGCTCAGCATCGCGCGCATCGCTGATCGCGCGCCACTCTACCACCGGCGGCGCCGGCCGCTCGGCGCCTGTCCACGTCGAGCGCGCCCGCCCGTGCGCTATCCTCGCATCCGCCATGAGCGCCAGCGAGTTGCTCTACACCGCGCACGTCCCCAACGGCGAGGGTCCCTTCCCGACCCTCTTCCTGCTCCATGGCTGGGGCGCCAGCGCCCACGACCTGCTCGGCCTGGCGCCGCTCCTGCACGGCGGCCGCGCCCTGGTGCTCTGCCCGCAGGGCCAGGTGGTGGTGCCGATCGGCGGCGGCGAGAGAGGCTACGGCTGGTTCCCGCTGACGCCCGGGCTGCCGCCGGACGTCGACGCGTTCCGGCACGGCACTGCGGCGCTGCGCCGCTTCGTCGAGCAGGCCAGGGACCGCTACCCCGTCGACCCGCGGGCCGTCGTGGTCGCCGGGTTCAGCCAGGGCGGCACCATGGCCTACGACCTCGCGCTGCGCGATCCGGCGCGCTTCTCGGGCTTGATCGCGCTCTCGAGCTGGCTGCCGGCGCTGTTGACCGACGACCTGCCGCGGCTCCCGGAGCACGAGCAGCTGCCGGTGCTGGTGATCCACGGCACCGCCGACCCGATGGTCGACGTCGAGCGCGCCCGCGAGTCGCGCGAGGCGCTGCGCCGCTTCGGGGTCGGCATCACCTACCGCGAATTCGACATGGGCCACGAGATCCGCCCCGAGGCCCTGCGCGTCATCCTGCGCTGGCTCGAGGAGCGCGGCTTCCGCGGCCGCACCGAGGCGGGAAACGCGGGAAACGCGGGAGCTGGGGCCGGGGGACCCGGGGGCAGCGCCGGTGCCGCCGGTGCCCCGCCCGCCGCGAGCTGACCGGGGCGGCCCGGGGGCGGCCCGGCTGCCGGGATGCTCCTCAGCCCGCGGTCGCGGCGCCGCGCGCAGCCGGCGCCAGTGTGCTCTTCACCGCCAACGCGATCATGATGAACGACCAGCCGCCGAAGATCAGGTCGATGCTGATGAAGGTGCCGATCACCCAGATGCTCGACGCGGGCCAGCCCGCGGAGATGAGCAGGCCGAGCACGAAGGTGACCAGTCCTGCCAGCACCTGCCAGCCCCACCCGTCGATGCGCACCGCCAGCGCGAACACGATGCGGAACAGCCCCGAGACCAGGAACAGCGCCGCCAGCAGCAGGGTCAGCGAGGCGGCGCCGGCCGCCGGGCGCTGCAGCAGCAGGGCGCCGACCGCCCCCTGCAGGACGCCGATCAGGATGTGCAGCGAGACGCCTTCCCAGCCATGGGTGCGGAAGGCCCGCACCAGGTGCATGATGCCGCTCAGCAGCAGCAGCCAGGCGAAGAAGATGACCGACGCGAGCGTCACCAGCCCGGCGACGCCCAGTCCGATCAAGCCGAGCAGCAGCTCGACGACGCCCAGCGCCAGCAGCAAGCCCCAATGCGGCGCCAGCTCGTGCACGCCGGGGCCGGCGCCTCCCGGGGTGGTGCGCGGTTCGACGATGGCCATGGCGGCCTCCTCTCGGTAAGGGAAGAGCCGCCGGCGGGCCGCCGGCGGCACCCCATGGTCGCACCACCCGGGCCGCGGCGCAAGCGCTTTCGCTTGCTTCAGTGACTACCGAAGCGGCGGGCGAGGCGGCGCCCGCATGGCGCTACAATGACAGGAATGGAGCCCGACTCCCTGGTCGCCGAGATCTTCGCCGCCTCGACCGACGTGCGCTACGTGGCGCTCTACCGCGCCAACGCCCTGAGCATGTTCCAGCGCCCCGGCGTGATCGGTGCCGGCTCCAACGAGACCGACCGCTACGAGGAGCTCTTCGTCAACCCCGTGCTGCTCAAGCTCACCACCCAGCGTGGCAACCTCGATTGCGGCGGCCTGCGCTACCTCCTGGTCCGCTACGGCAACTTCTTCCAGCTCGTCCACCCCATCCCCGAGGGACACCTCTCGGTCTGCATCGGCAACGCCGAGCACACCGACCCTCTCGAGGTGGTCACCGCCGTGCGCAGCCTCCTGCAGCACAGCAACCTGCTGGACCTGTAGTCACCTGCCAGGCCCGGAGGGCTCAGCCGCAGCCGCCCCGGCGGAGCACCCCCTCTCCGCCACGCCGGCGCGCCGCGGACCCGAATGAACCCCTGGCCCGCATGTGTTAGCCTTACCGCCGGCCCGCCCCGCGCGCGGCCGACCACAGCCGCACCACGTCCCCATCGTCTAGTGGACCAGGACTCCGCCCTTTCAAGGCGGCAACACGGGTTCGAATCCCGTTGGGGATAATCCATAACTGCCCTAAAATCAATGTCTTACAGTGAGCGGCTAGGGCAGGGCTCGACGAGTGTGGAAACCGTGTGGAAACGGCTGGTGGGAAGAAGCGTTTCCGTTTGACCGAGGAGATCGAGGACCTCGCCCGCGCAGCTCCCCCTTCCTCCGGACCCGAGGCACAGCCCGTATCGAGACAATCGTGACCGGCAAGGCCGAGCCGTCGAATTGGTGAGGATCGCCTGAGAAGGCAGACCAGCGCAGCTCGCTGCCAGCTTCCCCATAGATGGGGCGCAAAGTATGGATGCCAAACTCGAGACCGGCGCCTCCAGAAGCTCATAGACTTCTCGACGGGTTCTGGATGCCGGGCGGCCAGGGACACCGACGCCGGTAGTCGCGGAGTCGCAGGGCTTCCGCGGCGATCGGCCGGCTGGAATTTAATCAGCCAAAAATCGCTCTCAAGTCGTCTATCTCAATCTGCGTCAGTGCGCCAGTCTCCTTTTGCAGAGAATAGAAACGGGCACCTTTACCTTCCTTCCATGCGGCGTGTAGGACTTCGCAAGCGCCATGCCGACGTGCCACGATGCGGAGCCGCTTGGCATCTTCGGCGGTAGGTTTGGCAGCGCTTCCCCCTTTGACTTGGATTAGGATGATTTGGAGAGCGTCTCCGCGCTTCAAACCGCTGCGCGGTCTACTGTGATCCTTACGGACTGCGATCAAGTCAACGACGCCTCGCGACTCGCGGCCGTGCGGCCCGCCGAACGTCAGGAAGTGCCAGCGCGGAAAAGGTTTGTGCTGTATGGCCTGCCGAACGCTCCTCATCGTTACGGGCTTTCACTCTGGCGGCCATCTCTCGCTGCCTCCAAGAAAGCGGCGGTCAGCTTTCATTGAGCGGGCCTACCGGCGTCATCTTATGGAAGGCAAATCAGAGCCGCCGACGCGCACGCTTTGAACGAGCTGCCTCGCACGTTCGAGAACAGGCGACGCAAACCAGCCCACAAAAGGAAACTGCCCATCATTTAACAACTGGCCAGCACCGTCCACGAAGACAGGGCCTAGCGCGCCGCCATAGGCAGTCTTGTCCCAGGCTGCAACCAGCAATTGCCTAAAGGCAACAGCCGCCGCTTGAACGATCCTTTGTACGTCATGCAGTCTAAGGGCGCATGGACCTACAAATGGTTGCGCTGATTGATAAGTAACACGTGGTCCATAGCTCGCAAATTCGCGAAGTTCCTTTGCTTTAGCGAACAGCCTGCTCCCGGGACCCAAGATTCGCGGCGAGAGCCCTCACCTCCCGCTTTACCGCGTCCGGTGTCGATTCTGATGCTCCATGAACTCCAATTCTGGAATAGGCAGCTTGCCGACGGTCCCGCAATCGATGGGAGCGGGCAGGCGGCGCGGCGTTTCTTGGCCTCCCAAGTACGCGCCGCCGCGGCTGCGAGCGCCCCGTCGAGACGCCGCCTGGCGCCCAGGGCCAGGCAGACTGGGCCTGCTTCCCGGGCGTGGTCGTGGCGCAGCGGGCAGCCCCCGCCACCGCCCGCTCCGCCGGCACCTGCCGGTCGGCGAGCCAGCCGGGCAACTCAGGTCGAGACCTTACCCGCAGGATCGTGTGTGGGGTCGGCTGGACTGCCCTTTCCCGTCAAGCCACTGCTTGCCTCTTGCGGAATGCAGATCCTATATGCATAATGGGGCATGCAGGTCGAGTTCGACCAGAAGAAGAACGCCGCCAATCTGAAGAAGCATGGCGTCTCGCTCGATGAAGCAGCAGAAAGCCTGCTCGATCCGTTGGCGCTCGTGCGCGAAGATGGGACTGCCGAAGACGAGGCGCGGTTTGTGCTGGTCGGCATGTCCCTCCATGGTCAGCTCCTGACGGTCTGCTACACCTTCCGCGAGGAGGAGGAGACGATCAGGCTGATTTCTGGCCGCAAGGCCACGAGAAGGGAGAAGCGGCAGTATGCGGAAGGAATATGACTTCGCCGGCGCCAAGCGAGCCAAGGACGTGCCTCACCTGGCCAAGCTGCAAGCGGAGGTCGCGAGAGGTAAGACTCGGATCACGATCCTGATCGATGACGACGTGCTGGCGGCCTTCCGGGGTCGCGCGGAGCGTGAGGGGAAGGGCTACCAGACCCTCATCAATGCCGCCTTGCGGGCGGCCATCGCGCCCGAGGCCGCGCCAGTCACGATGGAGGTTCTGCGCCAGGTGCTGCGCGAAGAACTGGTCTCCCGTTGACGACGGCTTCGGGGCGTCGCTGTTCGCAGATGCGAAGGCGGCAAGGCAGCGCGCCGCACAATGCGATCGGGTCCGCTATCGCCCCTTTTCCGCCACCCCTATAGCCCGCCTCAAACAGCGTAAGCCTCTCTGTAAAGGAGGCTTAGCTTAACCAGCCACGGCTCGAGGCGGTTCCAACTGGGAACCGTTGGGGATATTCACGCAATAGCGCATACGCGAAGAGGCGCTCTCGGGACAGTGGCGCCTGACGGCGGGCTTGCCACCCAAAGGTAGGTCAACTCGAGTTCGCCGAGCCGGCGCCGACGCTACTCGTCGCGCCCCGTGCGCCACGCGCCTCAAAAGGCGGCGGTATCGGCGACACTCGCGAACCGGCCGGCCGGATTGTTGTACGTCCTGACCGCTCCGGTCAGCGTATCGGTGACGGTCAATGTGTACCGCACGTCGGACAGCGCACCGTAGAACACCCAGAAGTGGCCGTTGAGCCCTCTCCCGTCGAGCACCTTGAGCACGATCTCGATGTTGCCGGCGTCGAAAAACCAGAAGGAGCCCGTGTCCGCGGTGAGCTGCACGGCCGTACCCGAGCCGCTGTGCCCTCCGAAGTCGGTCCACGCCACTGCCACCGAGAAGCGGCCGCCCTGCAGGCAGAGCTGCAACGGGCTCGCATGGCAGCCAGCCGTCTGTGCCGGTAGGGCGCGTACGTCCATGTCGGCGAGCCTCCGCGGCGGGCCCGCCTCCGACAGGTCCGCCGCCGTCCCCTCCGCCCGCCCGGAGTGGATGGCTGGAGCAGCCAGATCGCGACACTCCCTCCCTCCCGGGAGGTGGCCGCCGCATGGCGCCGCGGCCCACGACGCCCGCGGGTCTCTCGCCAACGATGCCCCCATGGGCCCGAAGGCGGTGGTGTCGCCAACGCTCGCCAGCTGCCCGAGCGGGTTGAAATAGCGCCGCGCCAGGCCGGTCGCCGTGTCGGTGACGGTCAGGGCATATTCGACGCTCGACAGCGCGCCGTAGAACACCCAAAAGTGACCGTTGAGCGCGCGGCCGTCCAGTACTTTGACGATGACCTCGAGGTTCTCGGGGCTGAAGAACCAGAACGTGCCGGTGTCGCCGGTCAATGGCGCCGCCATGCCGGCGCCGCTGTTGCCCTGGAAGTCCCGCCAGAATGCCTCCACCCTGTAGCGCCCGCCGCTCAGGCAGAGCGCAGTGGCCGACGGCAGGCAGCCGCCGGCGCCGCCGAGCGGCAGCGCCCACAGCTCGCGGCCAGTCAGCCCATCGTCGGCGCTGAAGAACAGCAGGCCCCCTGCCGCGGTCATACCCGCCGGCGTGGAGGATGCAGCACCGGGGTTGATGTCCTGGACCATGTGCGTCCCGGCCGCGGTGCCGTCGCTCGTCCACAGCTCGGCGCCATGGACGCCGTCGTCGGCGGTGAAGTAGAGGCGTCCAGAGACCTCTGTCAGACCGCGTGGTTGAGAATTGCCGCTGCCCGGGAGGATGTCTTTGACCATGCGGGTGCCGGCAGCAGTTCCGTCGGTGAACCACAGCTCCTGCCCGTGAACGCGGGCGCTGTCAGTGGCGGCGAAGGCCAGACCGCCGCCAAATGGGGTAAGCCCGTCGGCGGCTGGAAAGCCGGAGAGGGACTGCACCTCCACCGTTCCCTGCGCCGTGCCATCACTGCGGAAGAGGCCCCAGTCACGCAGGGAGGCGAAGAAGTACAGCGCACCACCGACTGCCCGCAGATTGGTAACGTTGCTCAATTCGTTGCCGCCGACCCTGTCGATCACGCTGGTGCCGCCGGGGGTGCCGTCCGTCTGCCAGAGGCTGCCTGGGGCGAAGTACACGCGGGGACCGAGAGCGACGAAGCCGGGATCGAAGGCCGGCGCCGGAAACGCGGTGGAGGCAAATTGCGCGAGCCGCACGGTGCCGGCCGTCGTCCCGTCGCTCGTCCACAGGTCCAAGCCGCCTGGCGGGTTGTCGACGATCAGATAGAAAGCGGCACCGAGCACCGCCACGCTCAGGATCCTCTGGGCCTCGGGCGGCATGGCGAAGAGCATCGCCGTGCCCTGCGGCGTGCCGTCGCTGGTCCATACCGCGGCGCCTGCGCCGGCACCGGAGACCGCGAAGAACACCCGCCCACCGGCGGCGACGGGCTGGCTGGATACCGCCGCCGGCGGCGGCAGGGAGGTCAGCGGGCGCGCGCCGCCGCCGGTGCCGTCCCACCGCCAGAGCTGGGACCCCTGCACGAACACCACCCCCCCGAAGGCGGCGACCGGGGGACCGGCGCCCGCCGTCGCGAACGGCGCCGCCTGCGTCGTGGCCGCGGTGCCGGTGCTGCTCCAGAGCGAGGTTGCGCCGCTCGTGGGAGAGGTGGTCTGGAAGAACACCCGGCCGCTGCCGGCGGTCAAGGAGGCCGGCGACGACGACAGCGCGGACGAAGCGTCGGTGAGCTGCCGCGTACCGGTGGCCGTCCCATCGCTCACCCAGAGCTCGTCGTGGAGCTGGGGACCACTGTCGTCGGTGGCATTGAAGAACACCATCCCCGGCAGGCTGGCGAGTAGCGGCCCCGTGGATAGAAAGGGGGAACTGGGGACCGGAGGCTGGGGATCGAGCGCCGGATCGGCGAAGCGCCGGGTACCTGCCGCGGTGCCGTCGCTGCGCCACAGCTCGTCATGAACGCCGTCGGCTCCCGGCAGCTTGAAGAACACGGCGCCGTCGAGCGAGGTGAGGTCGGGCGGTCCTTGAGCGCAGGGTGCGGCGCAGATCTCACGCAGCCGAACGGTGCCCGCGACGGTCCCGTCGCTGCCCCACAGTGCGAAACCATGCGCGCCGTCACCACTCGCGAACAGCACTCGCCTGCCGCTGCTGAGCAGGATGGTATCGGGGCCGATGGCGCCGCAGCCGCTCGGGCACAGAGACTCCAGGGTGCCCGAGGGTAAGGCCTTCCAGAGTCCCATGGCGCCCTGCCCCTGGCTGCCCAGAACTTCGAACGTACCGCCGACAACTTCGACCTGATCGGCAGAGTACCCGAGGAGGAACCCGGGAGAGCCGGTGACCGGCTTGGTACCGGCCGTGGTGCCGTCGGTCACCCAGACCTGGCTGCCTTGTGAAGGGTCCGCCTGGAAGGCCGCCTCGAAGTAGAGACGCGCGCCGGCGCGCTTGATCCAAGTGACGTCCTCGACGCCCTGCGGGGTCGCCAGGCGCGTGCCCGCCATGGTGCCGTCGCTTACCCAGAGCTGCCCACGCACGGTGTTGCTGTGGACGACGAAGTAAAAGCGGTCGCCCGCCACCGCGAACGGACCCAGATGGGCCTGGTCGAAGGCGGTGACCCGCGTGGTGCCACTGGGGGTGCCGTCGCTGACCCAGAGGTCCGTCGCCATCGCCGCGCGGTCGGGCCCAGGAAGGTACAGCTTCCCGCCAGCGGCAAACAGTCTCCCGCTTGCGATCGAGTCGGCGGGTCCGAGCTCGGCGACGGCGGAGGTTCCGCCGACCGTACCGTCGAAGCGCCACAGCTCCTCCGTGAGGCCGTCGCCGAAGAGGATCATGTAGACGACGCCGCCGAGGACCGCGACGGAACGGTCGCCGCCGCCGATCGACGGGCTGATCGCGAACGTGCCCGCGGGCGTGCCGTCCGAGCGCCAGAGCTCTTGCGTATCCCCACCGCCATTGCTCGATCCCGACAAGCTGAAGAAGGCGACGCTGCCCGCTGCGGCATAGAAGTGCGGGAGGAAGAAGCACTGGCCGCCGCACCGGTCCGGCAGCCGCTGGGTGCCAGCGGCGGTCCCGTCGGTCACCCAAAGCTGCTGGAAAAGATTCAGGGGGTAGGGAGTCGGGCTCCCCGCGAAGAAGACGTGGTTCCCCGCGGCAAAGAGACTGTATGGGTTGGTCGCGGCGTTGCCCGACTCCCCCGGCGCCAGATCGGCGACGAGAGAGGCGGTCTGCGCGCGCGCGAGGGACCCCGCGAGCGCCAGCAGCCCTGTCATCCCCACCAATCCAAGCCGGCGCCTCACTGCTGTCCTCATCGTCTGTCACCGATCACCCTAAATTCCCCCCGTGCGATCACCTAATTTTCCCCCCCTCCTGCGACCTGAGGAGGGAGCAGGGATGGACAGCGAGCGCGAAGTAGGGATG
>Ga0207699_10000074_pt1 | contig 80162 bp, 78 predicted proteins | sample LARL51metaG_FD_184344 | JGI IMG/M metagenome (GOLD analysis project Ga0207699, IMG submission 184344) | Corn, switchgrass and miscanthus rhizosphere microbial communities from Kellogg Biological Station, Michigan, USA - LAR L5-1 metaG... | ecosystem: Host-associated > Plants > Roots >...
GGGTTGCGGTACTCACGATGGCCCTCGCAGGGCGAGCGAGCGTGGCCTTCCCCCGGCGCTCACCGAGGACAGGCCCACTGCAGGCCTGCACCGCAGAGGGTGCACCAGTGAGCGAGAACGCCGTCGATTCCGACGACCATGTCGTGGTCGGCAAGATCGGCCGGGTCACCGGCACGATCGCACCCGGCAAGGTCGGCGAGGTGGTGATCCATGTGCGCGGCGGCACCGAGGCCTTCCTGGCCCACGCCGCCGAGGCCAACGAGACGATTCCCACCCAGGCCCGGGTGGTGGTGGTCGAGTACTACCCGCCCCGGACCGTCTACGTCAGCCCGGCCTGAAGCACGGCCGCAGATCGCTTATCGGGAGCACTTGAGCAATGGACGCCGTAGCGGCACTCGCACTGATCGTCCTGGGCTGCGTCCTCGCAGGCCTGATCTTCTTCTACCTGCTCTTCCGCGCCATGTGGCGCGTCGCCGAGCCCAACGAGGCGCTGATCATCTCCGGCTTCCGCCACGCGCCCGCCGAGGGCGTGGGCGAGAGCATGGGCTTCAAGATCATCACCGGCAAGGGCGTGCTGGTCGTGCCCGGCATCCAGAAGGTGCGCAACCTCTCGCTGGACGCCAACGAGACCGAGCTGGCCATCACCTGCGTGACCACCCAGGGCATCCCGGTTACGGTCAAGGCTGTCGTCATCTACAAGGTGGGTGACGACTTCGCCTCCATCTCCAACGCGGCGCGGCGCTTCCTCGACAAGCACCCCGAGGAGCTGGAGCAGAAGATCCGCTACGTGTTCGAGGGCCACCTGCGCTCCATCATCGGCGGCCTCACCGTCGAGCAGATGATCCGCGAGCGGGAGGCGCTCACCGAGGCCACCCGCCGCCACTCCGGCGAGGAGATGGCCAAGCTGGGCCTGGTCATCGACTCCCTGCAGATCAAGGAGATCGACGACAGCACCGGCTACATCAAGAACCTGGCCGCGCCCCACGCCGCCGAGGTGCAGAAGCAGGCGCGCATCGCCCAGGCCGTCGCCGACCGCGAGGCCACCGAGCAGGAGCAGGTCGCCGAGGCGTTGAAGGCGGCGGCGCGCCGCGACGCGCAGATCAAGCAGGCCTCCTACCAGGCCGAGATCGATACCGCGCAGAAGCAGGCCGAGCAGGCCGGACCGCTGTCCGACCAGATCGCGCATCAGAAGGTCGTCGTCGAGCAGACCAAGGTAGCCGAGCTGGAGGCGCAGCGCACCGAGCAGCAGCTGCAGGCGGAGGTGCGCAAGCCCGCCGATGCCGAGGCCTACAAGCAGCGCACCCTGGCGCAGGCCGAGCGCGACGCGCGCATCTCGCGCGCCGAGGCGCAGGCCAAGGAGACCGAGCTGGCCGCGTCGGCCAACGCCAACCGCACCAAGATCGAAGCCGATGCGGACGCCACCAAGATCCGCGTCGAGGCCGAGGCGCAGGCGGCGTCGATCCAGGCCACCGGCCGCGCGCAGGCCTCCGCCACCGAGGCGCGTGGACTCGCCGAGGCGAAGGCGCGCGAGGCGTCCGGTCTCGCCGAGGCCAAGGCCATCGAGGCGCGGGCCAAGGCGCTCGCCGTCAACCAGGAGGCGGTCATCGCCCAGCAGCTCGCCGAGCAGGCGGTCAACATCGTCGCCGCCGCGGCCAAGCCGGTGGGTGACATCGACAACCTGGTCGTGCTCAACGGCACCGAGGGCGTGCAGGAGGCGGTGCTGGGCTCGATCGCCAAGGGCTTCGCCGCCATCCAGGCCCTGCGTGGCAACCTGACCGGCACCAGCAACGGCGGCGCGCACGCGCCGTCGAGCAACGGCACGACACCCGCAGACGGTGCCGCGGACGTCCCCGAGTCGATCCGCCGCACCAGCCCGCCCATCGCGACGGAGTGACCACGACATGGGATTCTTCTCCCGGCTGCGCCTGATCCTCACCGGCAAGGCCAACAAGGCACTCGACCGCATCGAGGACCCCGGCGAAGCGCTCGACCTGGCCTACAGCCGCGAGCTCTCCAACGCGCAGCGGTTGCGCGAGAGCGTGGCCGACGTGGTCACCGCGCAGAACCGCCTGCGCATCCAGCGCGAGCAGATGGAACGCTCGCAGGCCAAGCTGGAGGACACCGCGCGCCGCGCATTGGAGCAGGGACGCGAGTCCGTCGCGGTCAGCGCGTTGACTCAATCAGAGCTGATCCAGGGCCAGCTCGGCTCACTTCAAGCGCAGGAGGACTCGCTGTCCCAGCAACGCGAGTCGCTGGAGGCGGCGGGCCAGCGCCTGCAGGTGAAGCTGGCCCAGATGCGCACCGAGAAGGAGACGCTCAAGGTCCAGTACGCCGCCGCGCGAGCCCGCGTCCGCGCCGGCGAGACGGCGGTCGGCCTGGGCCGCGACGACGCCGAGCTGCGCGAGATGCTGGAGCGCTCCCGCGACAAGATCCTGCAGACGCAGGCGCGCGCCGACGCCATCGGCGAGCTGATGGAGAGCGGCAGCTTCGCCGTCAACCCCGCCGAGCTGGAGGCCCGTGTCACCCAGCGCAACGTCGCCGACTCCGTCGAGCTGCGCATCGCCGAGATGAAGAAGTCGATCGGCCTGCTGCCGCCCGCCGCGACGCCGCGGCTCGACGGCGAGGTCGTCGACGCGCAACCGCAGCAGAAGGCCGCGGAGACCGACAAGACCGCGTCCTAGCGTTTCGTTCGTCCGAGGGCAGTATATACATTGATGCCCTGTCATGTATATACTGATGCCCCGTGGAAAGGCGGGTCTCTTGGGATCGCGGCCCGTCGGGCAACTGGAGGCACATCTTCGTCGAGCACCCCGAGCGCAAGCTGACGGAAACGGAAATCGAGGAGATTCTGCTCAGCCGGGACAGCCTGGTGGTGGAGCGTCGCCCTCCATGTGAAGCGGTGGTCGGTCGGATCGCCGGGACGGGGAGGCTGCTGCTCGTTGCCTACATCCCGCGCATCGCCGACGACGCACTGGAGATGTTTCCGGTGCATGCTCGACAGATCTCCGCGAGAACATGGAGGCGGCTGCGTGCCACAGTGGAGTGATCCCTACGACCGGATGTCGGACAAGGAGCTCGAAGAGCACCTGCTCGCCTTGGCCGCTGGCCAGCCCCCGGTACGCGGGGCCGCCGCCGGAAGTGTGGTGATATCGCTGCGCATGCCGCAGGAGCTGCTCGATCGCCTGCGAGCCGCCGCCGATCTGCGCGGCGAGGGCTACCAGACGCTGATGAAGCGCTGGCTGGAGGAACGTCTTGCCGAGGACGGTGGCCTCGAGCCCCCACCGGACTGGGATGCACTGCCTGACGACGTCGTCTCCAATGTCACGCTGACCCCTGCGCAGCTGCGCACACTCGCCACGCGCGGCGAGCTGCTGCTCCGAGTGCGCTCAGGCAGCCGCCGCGCCGCACGGACCGCGAAGCCGCCGGCGCAGCGCGCACGGTCGAAGACGGCGACGCCGTCGCGTCGCGGACGTGCCTAGCCTGCGCGCCCGGATGAACCGTCCGCCGGCCGCGTTCCGCCCGATCTGCGGCGGGTGCGGCGCCCGATGACTCCGCAGAGGCCGAGCAGCCCGATGGCCAGCACCGCGCCGCCGCGTTCGCCGGACGGAGCCGCGGAGGTGTTGGGCACGCTCGCCGCGGCGCTCGCCGCGTTGCCCAGCGTGCCGCTGTGCGAGCCGAGTGTCTGCACGTTCCCCGCTGTCTGCGCGCAGGGCGGGGTGGCGTACAGGTTGGTGCCGGCGACCTGCCGGGCCACGTGGGTGCTGCCCGCGCCGCTGTAGTCGTCGGTGTAGACGAACTGGGCGAAGCCGCACTGGTCCACGGCGCCGGTCTGGTAGTCGGCCAGGTCGCGGTTGCCGTTGGTCACCGCGCAGAAGGTGCCCGCCTGGCAGACGTCGGCGCCGTGCACCGGGAAGTCGCCGCTCATGCGCGTCTGGTCGAACGTGGGATGCGCGTCGAGGGCGTCGGTGGTGACCGAGTACATCATCGACCACATCGCCTTGGTGTCGTTGAAGTCGTGGCTCTTCGAGCCGTACCAGGCCATGGCCACGCGGCCGGGATCGCCGACGGCGATGGCCGGGAAGACGTTGGAGTTGAGGTCGCCGGAGTCGACCTGGTGCGGAGTGCTCCAGGTGAGTCCGTGGTCGGTCGAGGTCATCAGGTAGAGGTGCGTCTCGGTGTGCCCGCCCAGGCGCAGCGAGAAGAGCGCATAGAGCCCGCCCTTGGTGTCCATCGCCGCGGCGATGAAGATGTGGGCCAGCACGTTGTCGTCGCCGCTGGCCGTCGACTGCGGGAAGTAGCTGCCGTCGTTGACGTCGATGACCGAGCCGTCGCCGGTGCTGTCGGTGTTGGCCGACCAGGTCTTGCCGCCGTCGTGCGACACCGCCATGCGGAAGCGGCCCAGCTCGGTGTCACCGCGGTTGGGCGGCGCCGAGTAGCCGTTGGCGGCGGCGGAGTTGGCGTAGGGGACGTAGATCGAGTTGTGGTCGGTGGGGTCGACCATGCCGCGCGTGGTGACGTTGCCCGAGAGGCTGTCGGGGTACGACTGCGCGGGTCCGCCACCCGCGGTCGCGGTGATCGGGCAGGGAGCGGCCTCGGCGGGTGCGCCCGTCTGCGGGCAGACCCACGTCTGTCCCTTGTCGGTGGACTTGTACATCTCGACGTTCTGCGTCGCCGAGAGGTCGTGGAACGAGAAGTAGATGATGTTGGGGTCGACGGGGTCGGGCGCCAGCCACTGCCGGTCGGAGTCACCACCGGCCAGGAACGGGCCCTGCCAGTTGGCGCCCTTGTCCCCGGGGTCGCCGTGCGCGCTGTTGACGAAGACCTCGTTGTTGACGCCGCCGACGGTGCCCAGGCAGAGGTTGTCCGCGTAGAAGGTGTCGTCGATGCCCACCACCGCGTCTGCGTCACCCGCGTAGCCCGAGGGGCAGACGTTGTCGTTGTCGAGGATGTCGTAGGCCGGCGACCAGGTCTTGCCGCCGTCCTTGGTGATCCACACGGTGGGGCCGAAGGTGTTGACGATGCCGTAGCCGTGCTTGTTCATCCAGATGGCCGGTTCGCCGTACTGGGTGGTGAGCTGGTTGGGGTCCGGCGTCGGGTCGGGGAGGTGCTGGACGTCGAAGCGCGCCGAGGTGTCGCCCACCGCGGGCAGGTCGGGGACGATGTGCTGCAGCGTCGCCGTGGCGCTGTAGCCCGCGCTTGCACAGGCCGTGCAGGAGACGCCGATGGTCCAGTCGCCGTTCTGCGGGTCGCCGATGATCGCCTCGCCGCCGGGGACCGAGTAGCAGGTCGTGGCCGGCGCCGGATGGTCGCAGCCCGGCGGGTAGAGGACCAGGTCCTGCATCGCCGTCGCGTCCGGGGTGAGCACGATGTCGATGGTCGCGTAGGGATCCCGCAGGCCGCCCATGGTGGTGTCGATGTGGAGGGTGAAGAAGTCGCAGGCGGTGGCCTCGTCGGCGCAGGTGATCTTGCGCTCCTCCGCGGCCGAGCCGGTCATCCCCGAGCCGGTCCAGGTCACCGATGGCTGCGCGTAGCTCAGCGTGCCGTGGTCGGGGCTGGCCGCCGCGGCGGGGACCACCGCGGTCGCGGCCGCGCCGGCGAGCAGGACGGTGGCGAGCGCGGCGCTGGCGCGGGCTCGGCGTGACGGCGATGCGTGCAGGCGGCTCAAGGTCATCGTCCTCATGGCGGTTGCCGGAGGGCAGCCGTGATCCCGCCGACTCGGGCCGGAACCCTCCTCTTTCCTCCAGTGATACGAACGAGCCGGCCCTGGCGCTTACGTCGGTGGCCGGCCAGGACGCGGGTGGGATCATGGCCGGATGGGTGACCGGGTCTCTCCCGTGGTCTGCCGGCGCGACGGCGAGCGCCTCATCGTCGGGCACGTGGCCCTGGGCAACGCCCCGGCCGGGGCCCTGCAGCGCAGGGGAGGGGAGGGGGAGCGGACCTGGACGGGCACGGGTCTCGGCCCGGGGGAGCCGGTGCACGGCGGCAACGACGCGGGCTTCGTCTGCGCGGCGCTCGACGGGGGCGGGCACGTGCTGGTGCGGCTGCTGCTCGACCGCGCCGGCAGCGTGGAGGCCGCGCGCCTGGCTCTGGCGGAGGCGGAGATGAGGCCACGCGTCCGGGTGTCGCTGCTGCTCGCCGACGCGGGGGGCGCCGAGGAGGTGAGCGTCGACTCCGCCGGGATCGCGGAGGTCAGGGCGCTCCAGCCCGAGCTGCCCGCCGCCGAGGAGGCCAGCGTGGCCGCGCTGGCCGCGACCCTGCGGGCGCACGAGCCGAGGCCGGTCGAAGGTCGCGCCCCCGTCGCGGGGCTGGTCGCGGTGCTCAGCCCCGGAGAGCCCGCACGGCTCTATATCGCCCTGGGACCGCCCTCCTGCAGCGTCTTCGTCCGGCACTGGGCCGGCCTCGAGCTGGTGCCCGACGAGAGTGCCGGCCCCGAGGGCTCGCCCCTGGCCAAGCTGGCCGCCGCCGTGGCCGAGGCGACCGAGGGCGACGCCGACCTGCGCAGTGCGGCGCGGGCCCGCCTCGATCGTGCCGAGGCGGAGGCGCTCGCCGAGGGCGAGGCCGCCGAGCGCATGGCGGCGCGTATGGACGCCGACACCGACGACCGCGGCGCCGCGGTGCGCCGCCTGGTGGCCCAGTCGCACGCCGTGGAGCTGGCCCTGGCGGCGCTGCGGGAGCTCGCGGTGCCCGCCCCACCCAGGGGGAAGGCTGCCGGCCGGCCGGCCTCGACGGACGTCTCCAGATCCGGGCCGAGCCTATAATCGGGCCGGCTTTGTCCACCCCATCGATGCTCGTCAATCCACCGCCCGACCGCTGCGACTCCTGCAAGCGGGTGGCGCGCGCGGGTGTCGGGACGGGGCTCGCGGCCGGCGACCCGGCAGCCTGGATCCTGCTCGACGGACCGGACACGCTCGTCACCCTCGACGGCGGCGGCACGGTGATGCGGCGGGGGCGGGGCTGGGTGTGCAGGTCGTGCGGGCACACCGTCCCCATCTCGCGCGAGCTGCCGCGCTAGGACGCAGAGAGAGTTGGTGTCACGAGAGGCCACAACAGAACTGCATGGCCATTGAGCAGGCTCCCCTCACCGTCCGCGACGCCACCGCGCCGCCGCCCACCACGCGCCAGTTCGTGCGCTTCGCCTTCCACCGCGTGCGCCCCGAGTGGCGCCTGCGCAGCCTCGACGAGCGCGCCGCGGACCGCGCGGAGGTGCACGAGCTGATCGCCCGCACCGCGGCGCAGGAGGGCGTGGTGCTGCGCACCTACAGCCTCATCGGCACCCGCGGCGACGCCGACATGATGATCTGGCTGATCAGCGAGAGCCTCGACGACCTGCATCGATTCGCCGCCGAGCTCAACGCCACGCGCCTGGGCGCCTACCTGGAGACGCCGTACCACTACTTCGCCATGACCAAGCGGAGCATGTACGTCGACAAGCACGAGCACGCGGGCAGCGAGGGCAAGGGCAGCCGCCTGGTCATCGTGCCGGGCGGGCGCAGGTACCTGTTCGTCTATCCCTTCGTCAAGACGCGCAACTGGTACCGCCTGCCCAAGGAGGAGCGCCAGCGCCAGATGGACGAGCACATCCGCATGGGCCACAAGTACCCGACGGTGAAGATCAACACCACCTACTCCTTCGGCCTCGACGACCAGGAGTTCGTGGTCGCCTTCGAGTCCGACCACGTCGCCGATTTCCTCGACCTGGTCCAGGAGATGCGCGAGAGCGAGGCCTCGACGCACACCGTGCGCGACACGCCCAGCTTCACCTGCATCCGCTGCGAGCCCGACGCTATGCTCGCGGCGCTCGGGTAGGGCGCGCGCTGCCCGACCGCGACTACGGCCACCGCGCCCTGCTCGACAAGCTGGGAGTGCGCGAGGGCATGCGTGTCAGCGTCGACGGCGTGGCCGGCGAGCAGTTCTTCGCCGACCTGCGTTCGCGTGACGTCGAGTTCGTCGATGCCGACGCGGACATCGCCTTTCTCGGTGTCGAGGACCGCACGGGGCTGGTGCGCTTCACGCAGGCGCTTGCGCGGTGCGCCCTGCCCGGGGGCCCGGTCTGGGTGGTCTACCCCAAGGGCGTGAAGACGATCACCGAGTACCACGTGCGCGACACCGGGCTGGCCACCGGCCTGGTCGACAACAAGATCGCCCGCTTCTCCGACACCCACACCGCGATGCGCTTCGTGGGCCGCCGCGCCCGCCGCTGAGTGGCCGGTCGCGCCGGGCGCCCGACACCGCGCCCCCGTGCTGCTAGGGTGCGCAGCCATGGACCTCACTCCCGCCTTCTTCGACCACTGGCGCGAGCACCGCGACCTGGACTACCTGGACCGCGTCCGCGAGATCTTCGACCAGGCCGGCTTCGACGAGCCCTGGCTGGTCAGGGCGCAGCTCCGCGCGCTGGTGCTGGAGGCGCGGGCCACGCTGCGCCTGGCCGGCATCGAGGTGGAGGAGGAGACGGTGCGGGCCGTCCTCGGCCATCCCGAGAGCGGCACCGCCGGGCCCGAGGCGGTGGCCGCGGTGCGCGCCTACGGTGATGCACATCTCACCGCCCTGAAGGCGGCGGTCGGGCAGGACCCGGTCACGCCCGCGCTGCTCGACGACCTGCACGCCCGCATCACGCGCGGCGAAGCCGTCGGCGCACCCGCCGTGACCGCTGCCGCGCTGGCCGCGTTGTGCGACTGGCTGGCCGCGCCGCCCGACGACCTGCACCCGGTGCTCACCGCCGTGCTCGCCCACCTGGAGCTGCTGCGCCTGCGCCGCTGGTCCGACGGCAACGCCCGCCTGGCCCGCCTCGCGCTGCTGATGCTGCTGGCCCGCGACGGCTATGGCTACCGCCGCCTGCCCTCGCCGAGCGTGCACTGGAGCGACCCGCGCCGCCTGCCCGCCGGACCGGCCGAGGAGTTGCAGCCAGACGAGGCGGAAACCCATCCCGCCGTGGAGCACGTCGTGCACGGCCTGGCCCTGTCGCTGCGCGACACGGTCAACTGGGTGCGCGCCGAGGAGAGTGCGGGCAGCATCCAGGCCATGGCCTTCGGCTGGCCGCTGCAGCCGTGAGCGCGGCGGGAGACGCCGCCTAGTTGCGCTGCGCCGCCGCTGCGGCCGCGGCGCGCCGGCGTCCCGCTTCGATGGAGGCGTCGAGCACCTCGAAGACGTGCATCACCCGCACGTGCGGCGCGTAGCGCTGCGCGCCCGCGCGCAGCTGGGTGAGGCAGGAGATGTTCTCCGTCACCACCACGTCGGCGCCGGTGGCCACGATGTGCTCGAACTTGCGCCGCAATATGGCCTCGCTGCGCTCGGGCTGCGCGTGGAAGTACAGGCCCGCGCCGGCGCAGCACATCTGCGACTCCTCCATCTCCACCAGCGTCAGGCCGGGCACGGCGCGCAGCAGGGTGCGCGCGGCGTCGCGGTGCCTGCGGTCGAGTGGGAGCTGGCAGGGCTCGTCGTAGGTCACCGTCCAGCGCAGCGACCCCAGCGGCGCGGTCATGCCGCGCTCGGCGAGGAACGCGGACGCGTGCCAGGTGCGCTGGCCGACGCGGCGCGCGTCGGCGCCGACCAGGCGGTCGTCGCCGAGCATGGCGTCGTAGTGCTGGAAATGTGAGGTGCAGGAGGCGACGTCGCCGACGAAGCCGTCGACGTCGAGCGAGCGCAGCCTCTCGACGTTGTGCACGCCCATGTCGAGCATGGCCTGGCGGTCGCCGAGGTTCTTGGCGGGCAGCCCGCTGCAGGCCAGCTCGGGCACCACCAGGGCGAAGCCGTTGGCGGCGAGCACGCGCATGGTCGACTCGGTGGCGGCGGGCTCGGCCAGGTTCTGGTAGCAGCAGACGAGAAAGCCGAGCCGGCCGCGCAGCGGACCGTCGGGCCCCGGCACGGAATGCGCCCGCCTGTACGCGGTGTCGCGGTCGAGCGGGCCGACGTGCTCCATGAGCGCGCCGGCGGTGCCCAGCCAGCGGGTCAGGCCGGTGCGGCGCAGCACGGCGTCGATGCCGGTGGCCTGCGAGAAGCGTGCCAGGCGGTGCAGCGAGCGCAGCGCGCCGGGGCGGGCGAGGACGCCGCGCAGGGCCCAGGTCTGCCGCCAGGGATGGCCGGTCTGCTCGTGCAGCTCCTGGCGGGCGCGGGCGACGATCTCGCCGGTGGGCACGGCGGGGGCGCAGGCGGTCATGCAGTTGTTGCAGGTCAGGCAGGTGCTGAGCGGGCCGTCCTCGATGTCGGCCAGCTCGAGGCGGCCCTCGATGGCGTCGCGCACCAGCGAGACCCGTCCTCGTGCGGTCTCCCATTCGACGGGGTTGACCACGTAGGTGGGGCACACCGCCTGGCAGAGCGAGCACTTGTTGCACTCGCTGGCCTGCTGGTAGACGTCCTGCAGGAATCGGGGCGCCGGCGTGCGGCTCTCCTGGGCCGGTGCGGCGGAGACGGGGGCGTCGGGTGCGGCGGGGCGCGGCGGATCGGCCAGGTCGGTCATCGCCGGGGAATTGTATGTGCTCCGGCCAGCGTCACTGCGAAAGCCGGCCAAACCCCACAATTTGTGCTCGGCCGTCGCGGCGGACACAACAGAGTGTGGTACGGGCCGCCGGCAAGGCGTAGAGTCGGTCCGGCATGGCCGCTCCCTACCACCGCGAAGCCTTCTCCGCCGCCGAGCGGGCCATCCTGGATCGCCACGTCACCGAGCTCGACGGCCCCGCCTTCGTGCTCGTCGACCTGCCCGAGACCACCCGCGCCGCGCTCTTCGCGCGCTACAGCCGCAGCCCCAAGAGCCTGCGCCGCCTGCTCCTCGACGAGTTCATCGGCGAGGCCGCCCCGCTCGGCGAGTCGCCCGACGTGCCGCCGCTGTCGCACGAGGGCCCCACGCGCGTCGGCGAGGCCCGCGCCCGCGACCTCTTCAGCCGCGTGCTCGCCGACTACGGCGACGACTCGGTGGCCCAGCTCGCCGGTGTGCACCTGGCCTGCGAGCAGGTCTCGCAGGTGCTGGCCAAGGCCATCGAGTGGGGCCGCCTGGCCGGCTACCTCGAACAGTCGACCCGCTACATCCCCTACACCGACCGCCGCGACGGCCACTACCGCTGGTTCCGTGACCCGGAGGTCCTCGCCGACCCCGAGCTGGGCCCCGTCTTCGAGCAGGCCATGGACGGCCTCTTCGACACCTACTGCGCCCTGCTCGACCCGCTGCGCGAGCACCTCGACCGCAGCCTGCCCCAGCAGGACGACCCCGCCGCCCGCCGCCGCGCCCTGCGCGCGCTCGCCCTCGACCTGCTGCGCGGCCTGCTGCCCGCGGGCACGGTGAGCAACGTGGGCGTGTTCGCCAGCCCGCAGGCCTACGAGGCGCTGGTCATGCGCCTGCGCGCCCACCCGCTGCCCGAGGCGCGCGCCTACGCGGAGCTGGTGCTCGCCGAGCTGCGCAAGGTCATCCCCGACTTCCTCACCCGTCTCGACCGCCCCGAGCGCGGCGGCGTGTGGGTCGACTACCTGCGCGACACCGACGCGTCGCTGCGCGCGGCCGCGGCGTCACTCGACGCGTCGCTGCGCGTCGACGCCGCGCTGACACGGAGCGAGGACGTGCGCCTGATCGAGTGGGACGCCGCGGCCGAGGACCGCATCATCGCGGCCGCGCTCTATCCCCACACCTCGCTGCCCGCCGACGCGCTGCTCGACGCAGTCAGCGGGCTCGACGACGAGCGGCGCGCCGCGCTCTTCGAGGCCGCCGCCGGCGAGCGGCGCAACCGCCGCCACCGCCCGGGACGCGGCTTCGAGCACGCCACCTACACCTTCGAGATCGTCTCCGACTACGGCGCCTTCCGCGACCTGCAGCGCCACCGCATGCTCACCATCCAGTGGCAGGACCTCACCCCGCGCCTCGGCTATGCCGTACCGCCCGAGGTGGTCGAGGCGGGGTTGGAGGACCGCTGGCGCGCCGCCGCCACACAGGCGGAGGCGGCCTACGAGAGGGTGGTGGCGCGCTACCCGCAGCAGGCGCAGTACCTGGTCACCCTGGCCCACCGGGTGCGCTACCTGGTCCGCCTCAACGCGCGCGAGGCGATGCACATGATCGAGCTGCGCACCTCGCCGCAGGGCCATCCGGCATACGTGCGTGTCTGCCGCGCCATGCACCGACTCATCCGCGACCAGGCCGGCCACCGCCTCGTCGCCGGGGCGATGCGCTTCGTCGGCAGTGACGACGTCCACCTGCCGCGCTACGCCGCCGAGGCGGGCCGGCGCACCCCCGCACCCGCGGAGTAGGCGCTTGAGCGAGACACCGCTGGAAGGTCTGTCGCGCCAGGAGCTGGAGCAGCGGCTGGCCCACGCGCTGGCCGTCGGCGACGAGCGCGCCGCCGGGTCCGTGGAGGTGCTGCTGGCCCGCTGCCTGCTCGACGACGGCGACACCGCGGCCGCGCGCCGCCATGCCGAGCGCGCGGTCGCCCTGCAGCGCCAGGTGCTGCCCGCCGACCTCGACCTCGCCCGCGCCCTGGAGGTGTTCGGCCGCGCCGCCCGCGCCGGCGGCGACGACGACGCCGCCACCGGCGCCTACCTCGAAGCCATCGACGTCGCCGGCCGCCTCGGCCACCGCGACGTGGTCGCCGGGCTGCTCGAGGAGCTGGGCGGCATGGCCGCCACCGCCGGCGACCGCGGCCGCGCCCGGGACCTGCTCACCGCCGCGCTGCGCACCGCGCCCGAGGCGCGCGAGGACGGCGCCCGCCGGGCCGAGCTGGGCCTGGCCCGCATCGAGCTCGACGACGGCGACGACGGTTCGGCCGCGCGCCGGGCCCTGCGCGTGCTGCACGGCGGCGCCCAGGGCGAGATCGCCCTGGAGGGCGCGCTGCTGCTCCGCGACGCCGCCGTGGTGGCCGCCGCCCGCGCCGACCACGAGACCGCCCGCCGTCGCTGCGAGATCGCCCTGCCCATGGTGCGCGAGCACGGCACGGCGGCCGCGCTGGTGGCCCTGCTGGCCATCCTCGCCGCCGCCTGCCGCCAGCTCGTCGACCTGCCCGCCGCGCGCGGTGTCTACGAGGAGGCGGTGGAGCGCTGCGAGCAGATCGGCGACGCCCGGCAGGCGGTGCTCACCCGCAGCGGGCTGCTGCTCGACCTCGGCGTGCTCTGCCTGGTCGATATGGCCGACCCCGCGGCGGCGACCGGGTATCTCGAAGCCGCCCTGGCCGGCTACGAGGAGGCGGGGCTGGTCGAGGAGGCCGTCGAGGTCAGCCGGCGGCTGCAGCAGGCGGCCACCGAGCGCGGCGACGCCCGGGGCGTGCGGCGCTGGCACGCCGCCGCCGAGCGCGCCGCCTTCGTTGCCGCGGTGGCCCGGCAGGCGGACGCCCTGGCCCGGCGCCGGCGGGTGGGCGACCTGCCCGCCACGGTCCTCGGTGACACCGGCGGCGTGCCGGCGCCGCTGCGCATCCCCGGCGGGCGCGTGTCCGACGGCCTGCTCTGGCGGCGGCGCCTGGCCGCCGAGCTGCGCAAGGCGGCGCCGCGGCGGCGTGTGGCCGTGCTGCGGGGCGCGGCGCATGCCCGCTCCGCCGATTCGCCGCTCGGCGAGGCGATGCACCTGCTGGTGATCGAGCGCGACCGCGTCGAGGCGCGCGTGGCCGAGGTGGCGCGGGGCGGGTCCGGCGCGGGCTGCGGGCCCTGGGTGCCCGCCGGCGAGGACGCCTGGCCGGCGGGGCAGGACCGCCTGGTCGAGGCGCTCCGCGACGCCCTCGGCTGACCGTCACTCCGTATGCTCTGCGCGACCCCATGAGCCTGTTCAGCCGCCGCCCGCCCGACCCCCGCGTCCAGGCGGACCCGCACCGCCTGCCGCCGGGGCAGGTGCTCACCGAGAAGTGGCCGGTGCTGCACTACGGCTCGGTGCCCAAGTACCGCGACCTCTCCACCTGGCGGCTGCGCGTCTTCGGCGAGGTCGACAACCCGCTCGTGCTCGGCTTCGACGAGCTGCGCTCGCTGCCCGGCGGGCTCGACATCCGCTGCGACATCCACTGCGTGACCACCTGGAGCCGGTTCGACAACACCTTCACCGGCGTCCGCCTGCGCGACCTGCTCGACCGGGCCGGGACCCGGCCGTCGGCGCGCTTCGTGGTCTTCCACTGCGCCCACGGCTTCACCACCAGCATCCCCATCGAGGTGGCCCGCGAGGATGACAGCGGGGTGGTCTGGGCCCACGACGGCCGCGACCTGACCCCCGAGCACGGCTGGCCGCTGCGGGCCCTGGTGCCGGACAAGTACTTCTGGAAGAGCGCCAAGTGGCTCGAGGGCATCGAGCTGGCCGGCGCCGACAAGCTCGGCTTCTGGGAGCGCAACGGCTACAACAACTCGGCCGACCCATGGCTGGAAGAGCGGTATTGGTGAGGTATGCCGGGTCGGCCGATCTATCCGCGCGCTGACGCGCGCCGCCGGGGGCCTCCCCCAGGCCATCAACCGCCGCTGGAGTGCGGCCGGCTGACAGCCTTCCCCCTGCGACCCATGGCTGGAAGAGCGGTGAGGTGTGCCGGGTCGGCCGATCTATCCGCGCGCTGACGCGCGCCGCCGGGGGCCTCCCCCAGGCCATCAGCCGCCGCTGGAGTGCGGCCGGCTGACAGCCTTCCCCCTGCGACCCATGGCTGGAAGAGCGGTATTGGTGAGGTCTCCCGCGTTGCAGGTATGACCGGGTATTCGAGCTCGGTGGGGTATGCTTTGAGCCCAGAGGGGGGAGTGGACCCATCCCCGACAGCAACCTGAGGACGACCATCTCCATGATCACCGTCTCCGAGGCCGCTCTCCAGCAGCTCCAGGAACTCGTCTCGCAGGAGACCACCCCGGTCGGTCTGCGCGTCTTCGTGCAGCCCGGAGGCTGCTCCGGCTTCTCCTACGGGATGGGCCTCGACGAGAACCCGCCCCGCAGCGACGACGAGATCGTCGACATGCACGGCCTGAAGCTCTACGTCGACAGCTTCTCCGCCCAGTACCTCGAGGGCGCCGAGATCGACTTCGTCGACCAGCTCATGGGTGGCGGCTTCACCATCAACAACCCCAACGCCACCAAGACCTGCGGCTGCGGCCACAGCTTCCAGACCGCCGACGGAGCCGGCGAAGCCAGGTCCTGCGCCCACTGACCTCGGCGGCGGAGGGGAGCGCCGGGCGGCTGCGCGTCGCGCCCGCTGACCCTGGCACCGCGCGGTGACGGTTCACCGCCTGCTCTCCAACGCCATTCTCTGGCTGGGGCTGTTCGGCACCCTCTGGGCGGTCGAGAACGTCATCCGGCGGCGCGTCCACCCCTCGCTGCGCGTCTACCTGTTCCTCACCTTCGCCACCATCGTGGTGCAGGGGGTGATCGGGCTGGTGCTCTTCATCACCGGTGATCGCCCGGCCGAGGGGCTGCACTGGTTCTACGGCCCGGCCACGCTGCTCAGCCTGCCGGTGGCCTGGAGCTTCGCCGGCCGGGACGACCCGCGCCGCGAGGCGTTCGCCCTGCTCGGCGGCGCGCTGGCCGTGTTCCTCTTCTCGCTGCGCGCCATCGGCACCGGTTGACGCCTTCGCCGCGGCGGGAGCGTGACGCTAGACTGCGAATCGGAGGCCACCGCCGGCGCGCCGGCCCACACGAAGCAACCCCCTGCGGGAGAGACGAGCGCAGATGACGGGAGGCGGACGGCCAGCCCCACGACCTCACACCGGCGGCCGCGTCTCCGGCGCGCCACGGCTCGTCGCCCTGGCCGGCGGCGTGGGGGCGGCGCGTTTCCTGCGCGGCCTGGTGCGCGTCGTCGATCCCGCCTCGGTCACGGTCATCGTCAACACCGCCGACGACGTCGAGCGCCACGGCCTCTGGATCTCGCCCGACGTCGATAGCGTGGTCTACACGCTCGCCGGCCTGCACGACGAGGAGCGCGGCTGGGGCCTGCGCGACGAGACCTGGAACGCCCTTGCCGCGCTGCGCGCGCTCGGCGAGGACGCCTGGTTCCAGCTCGGTGACCGCGACCTGGCCACCCACATCTGGCGCACCGCGCGCCGCCGTCTTGGCGAGCCGCTCTCCGCGATCACCGCGGCGCAGTGCGCGGCGCTCGGCGTGCCGGTGCGCGTGCTGCCGATGAGCGACGACGTGGTCACCACGCGCATCACCTGCGGGGAGCTCGGTGAGCTGCACTTCCAGGAGTTCTTCGTGCGCGAGCAGTGCAAGCCGGCGATCGACTCGGTGCGCTTCGCCGGTGTGTCGCGCGCGCGGCCGGCGCCGGGTGTGCTCGATGCGCTGGCCGAGGCGGAGGCGGTGATCGTCTGCCCGTCGAATCCGGTGATCTCGATCGGGCCCATCCTGGCCGTGCCCGGTGTGCGCGACGCGGTGCGTGCCGCTTCACGGTGCGTCGCGGTGACTCCCATCGTGGCGGGCGAGGCGTTGAAAGGACCCGCCGCCGCCATGCTGCGGCAGCAGGATGTCGAGGTGAGCGCGGCGGGGGTCGCCGGGCTGTACGCGGACTTCTGCTCGGTGATGGTCGTCGACCGTCGCGACCCCGGGGTGGCCGCCGGCGTCGAGGCGCGCGGGTTGCGGGCGGTTCTGGCCGAAACCGTGATGGCCACGGTGGACGACGCGGTGGCGCTGGCGCGCGTGGTGGTGCGCGAGGCGCTGGGCGGCGACTTCCCGGCGGTGGCGGCGTGAGCGTCGCGCTGATCATCCCGGTCAAGGCGACGGTGGGGGCCAAGCAGCGGCTGTCCTCCCGGCTGGGACCGGAGCAGCGCCGTCTGCTCGCGCTGGCCATGGCGGGCGACATGCTGCGCACCGCCACGCGCGCCGTGCTGCCCGCGCGCGTGGTGGTGGTGACGGGCGACGAAGACGTCGCCCAGCTCGCGGCCCGGCACGGTGTTGCCGTGGTGCGCGACAACGGCGCGGGGCAGAGCGCGGCGGTGCGCCTCGGGGTCGCCTGGGCGCGCGATCGCGGCCACAACGCGGTGGCCACCGTCGCCGCCGACTGCCCGCTGGCCGACCTCGCCGACCTGCGCGCGCTGGTCACCGCCGCCGGGCGCCCCGGACGGTTCCTCCGCTGCGTCCCTGATGCTGCCGGAACTGGCACGAACGCGGCGGCGCTGCGCCCCGTCGACTGCGACGTGTGGGGCTTCGGCCCCGCCTCCCTGGCGCGCCACGCGGCCGCCGCCGAGCGCTTCGACCTGCGCTTCTCCGTGCTCGACCTGCCCACCCTGCGGCCCGACTGCGACCGTCCCGAAGACCTGGACACCATCCGCAGCATGCGCGCCCCCGCCGCCACCTTCCACGTGCTGCGCCAGCTCGGCCTGCTCGACCGCAAGGCGGCAGGGTGACCGAGGTCTCCTCGGCGCGTCCGGTGGTTGGTGTGTACGCGACGGGGCCGCTGTCGGTGCTGCCGGTGCACGGCATTCCCGAGGTGGTTGCCGGCGCCGACCTCGCCGTCCTGGTGCGCGACGGTCTTGCCGCGTCGGGCATCGCGCTTACCGCCTGGGACGTCGTGGCGGTGACGCACAAGGTGGTGAGCAAGGCCGCCGGTGCCGTCGTCGACCTGCGCGATGTCGTGCCCTCGGCGCGCGCGGTGGAGATCGCCGCGCAGACCGACAACGATGCGCGGCTCGTCGAGGTGATCCTCGGTGAGTCTGTGCGCGTGCTCTCCGCGCTGCCGGGTGTGCTGGTGTGCGAGACGGTGCACGGGCTGGTCTGCGCGAACGCGGGCGTGGATCGGAGCAATGTCGGCGGTGGAGACCTTGTCACGCTGCTGCCGCGCGATCCCGACGCGTCGGCGGCGTCGCTGCGCGCGTCGTGGCTGTCGCTCTGCGACGGCGGGCCGCTGGGGGTGATCGTCTGCGACACCTTCGGGCGTCCCTTCCGCGAGGCGGGCGTCAACGTCGCGGTGGGTGTCGCGGGCATGCCGGCCATCACCGACTACCGCGGCCTGCCGGACTCCTCGGGCTACGTCATGCGGGCCTCGGCGCTGGCCACCGCGGACGAGATCGCCTCGGCGGCCGAGCTGGTCATGGGCAAGACGGACGGCGTGCCGGTGGCGGTGATCCGGGGACTGCGCTGGGAGGGGGAGGGGAGCGGCGCGGGCGAGCTGCAGCGCGACCCGGCGCGGGACGTGTTCCGGCCATGACTCCGGAGCGCGTGCGCGGCGTAGATTGGGGGGCACCATGACGGTCGCCGTCCAGGTTGTCGAGGTGCTGCTCTTCGCGCGGCTGCGGGAGCTGGCGGGCGCATCGTCGATGACGGTGGAGGTGCCGCGCGCGGACGCCGGCACCGCCATGCCGGCGCGCGCTGTCTGGGATGCGCTGTGTGCCGCCTGCCCGCGGCTCAGCGGTGCGGATGCGGGGCTGCGCGTCGCCGTCAACCAGTCGTACGCCGCGTGGGACTCGCCGGTCGAGGCGGGGGACACCGTGGCCTTCATCCCGCCCGTCGCCGGTGGGTCCTCGGATACCAATGGCTCGGCTGGCATCCATGCCTGGCTGACCGCCGAGCCCCTCGACGCGCGGGCGGTCGAGCAGCTGGTGCGCACCGACGAGGACGGGGCCGTCTGCACCTTCACCGGCGTGGTGCGCAACCACGCCGAGGGGAAGGAGGTCACCCGGCTCGAGTACGAGGCCTATGCCGGCATGGCCGAGGAGCGCATGCGCGCGATCGCCGAGGAGGCCCAGGCCCGCTTCGGCGCCACCGCCATCGCGGTGGTCCACCGCGTCGGCACCCTGGGCATCGGCGAGGCCAGCGTCGTCGTCGCCGCCAGCGCCCACCACCGCTCCGCCGCCTTCGACGCCTGCCGCTTCACCATCGACACCCTGAAGGCCCACGCCCCCATCTGGAAGAAGGAGCACGGCCCCGACGGCGCCGTCTGGGTCGACGAGACCTCCCGGCAGCACTGAACCCGCCGCTCTGGCTCTTGCCGGCCGTGGCCCGGGGTATCCTGTGGGGCGGCGAGCGGGAGTAGCTCAGTTGGTAGAGCGCTAGCCTTCCAAGCTGGATGTCGCGAGTTCGAGCCTCGTCTCCCGCTCCCGCGCCTACCCGGCGGGTTGCGTCCCAATGAGCTGCGCTCCTTGACCACCGACGACGAGAGCGGCCCCGCGGCAGACATACCGCCGCCGAGGCTGCATGCGATCCTCGCCCGCGACGTCCCTACCGGCGTCATCCTGCGACGGGGACCCTCCAAATAGGTCGAGGTCATCGCATGGGATCGGGTGACCGACACCATGACACCTGGGGCGTGGTTCCACGGCCGCATCTACGAGCGCCGGTGCGATCTGTTGCCGGACGGGTCACTCTTCGTGTACTTCGCCGCCAACTGGGACTTTTCCGACGTCACGTACCAGGGGAGCTGGACTGCAGTGAGCCGGCCGCCCTGGCTCACTGCTCTCGCTCTGTGGCCGAAAGGCGGTGCGTGGAATGGCGGCGGACTTTTCCGCAGCGATAGGTCGCTCTGGGTCAACCACGGACCGGACGGCGTTGTTGCGCACCAGGACCACCAGCCCAGAGGCCTCGACGTCTCCACAGAGTCGCGCGGGCGCGGAGAAGACTTTCCCATCTTCGGGATCCGCCTTGAGCGTGACGGATGGACAAAGGTCGCTGAGCTGCGCGACGAGTACAACCTTCATGGCGGGCGGGGGAACAGAACGGTCCAGCCGCTGGTCTATGAGCGCCCGCTCGTTGGTTCCCTGGCCGTCCTGCAGCTGGCGTACTCTCAGACCGACATGCATCCGCGGTGGGATTACTCGCTCTCGAGCGCCGGCGAGAGCGCCCGCGCCAGGCTTGACGGTGCTGAATGGGCAGACTCCGACGAGGATCGCGGAGTGGTGTTCGCCAAGGATGGGTGCCTCTTTCGCACCAATCCGCCGGGCGACGATCGTGTCCAGATCGCGGACTTCAACGCTGATGTTCGGAATCGCCGCAAGTCCCCTCCATGGGCCCGTCAGTGGCCCTGGGAAGCGACTTGAGGACGTCCGGCGAAGGTCCGGGTCAGCGATGTCCAGTCCCAGACCAGCCACAGCCAACCCCAGTTCTTACCGCTATGCGTGAGAACAAGTACACTGCCCAGTAAAGATGGTCGTTACCCTGGACAACCTTCACACTCGCCGTTCAGCGATTCTCGAGGTCGCCCGCCGCCGCGGAGCCCGGAATGTCCGCGTCTTCGGCTCGGTCGCGCGAGGCGAGGCCGGTGCCACGAGCGACCTGGACCTTCTCGTTGATATGGAGCCGGGCCGGACGCTCGTCGACCTGGCTGCGCTGGAGCGTGAGCTGACGGAGCTGCTCGGGTGCCGGGTGGAGGTGGGGACCACGCTGGCGCCCCGGGTGCGTGAGCGGGTCTTGCGGGAGGCTGTGGCCCTCTGAGCGGGTACGACGACCTCTCGAACCTGGAGCACATCGTCGAGTCGATCCGCCGCATCCAGCGCTCGATCGGCAGCCGTCAAGGCGCGTTTATGGCGGACGTCGACCTCCAGGACGCGACTCTGCGCCGCCTCCAGACACTTTCGGAGTCGGCACAGCGGCTCTCGCCCGACTTCAAGGCGGCCCATCCGCAGATCCCGTGGACAGACATCGCCGGCTTCCGCAACCGGCTGGTTCATGCCTACCTCGACATCGACTTGGAGTTGGCATGGAACACGGTTGTGCGCGACTTGCCTCCACTCTTGGCGATGGCCGAGGCCGAGGTTGCACGGCTGCAGCAAGGCTCCGCGTAGGTTGAGGTGGGGCCCTGAAGGCTCGGCGCGTCCTCCGTGGCGAGCCATGAATAGGACCGTCGACGGCCGCTTGACCCGCTCCACGAAGCCCGTCGACCGGCCGATTCCGTTGTGGCCGGTCACCTCAACCCTAGCCGGATGCGACAGCACGCCGTCGCGAAGGACAGCAAGCCTCGCGCGTGATGAGCACGTCCGACGGCGTGGACAGCCGACGTCTCACGAGGGACGCGCGAATAGATTGGGGTGTAGCGCCGTAGTGCGCTGGAACTGAAGCCGCCAAGGGGTGGCCTACCAGGAGTCGACGGATTCCCCTTCAGCGCGTCGGGTCAGGATGCCCAGGTACTTCTTCCACGGACCGACGGCGGCGTCCTGGCTCCCCGCCAGTGCCGCGTGGATCTGCGCGAGGTGGTCCAGATCGTGGACTGCCCACGTTGCCACGAGCTGGCGCAGCGTGACCTCTCCGAGCTCGGCGTGCAACCCGACGCGGTCGAGGTCCGCTTCGTTCGTGACCAGCTCGCGAAGCCGCGTCAGGCTTCCGGCGCGCAGCTCGCCGAAGTGCTGGAGCAGGTTGGCGAGCGGGACGTCACGGTCGCGCTGGACGTGGGCAAATCGGTCGAACGGTTCGAAGGGTCGGCGAGTCCCATCTCCGAGGATGATCTCCACGCGTGGGATCCAGTCGTCCAGTTCCGCCGAGATCAGGTGGCCGATGACGTCGCGCGGGGTCCAACCGCCGGCCGTATCGGGAGTGCCGAGCCAGCGGTCAGACAAGTCGCCGAGAAGATCCGCGGCGAGGCGGGGGGTGCGCTCCAGGAGCGCGATCTGGTCAGCCATGGCGAGAACGTCAGGCATCGGCCTGCTCTCCTCCTGCTCGTGACTGGTCTGAGTGGCGGCTGCGGCCGGTCAGCAGCTTCTCGAACCAGTGGTCGGCGAAAGGTTCGTCGTTGAACGGGGGTACCTCGACCCACCCGCTCGAGCGGTAGAGCGCGAGTGCCTCCGTGAGAACGACACTGGTCTCGATGTGTGCGACGTGGGCACCGCCCGCGACCGCACATGCCTCCAGTGTCTCGAGCAGGCGACGACCGAGCCCGAGGCCACGCGCCTGCGGTGCAATCCACATGCGCTTGATCTCAGCCGGCTTGTCGACATGGTGCTTGACGGCGCCACAACCGATCGGCTCGGCGTGCAGATACGCGACAAAGAACTGACCGGCGGGAGGCCGGACCTCGTGAGGCAGCGCGGTGGCGCCAACCGAGGGATCGAAGCCTCGCGCCGAGCGCGCGTTGAGCTCGGCCACGTACTCCGCCAAGCAGTAACGTGCGTTCGGATGTTCGGGATCCATCGGCCGGATCTCCACGCTGGCCGCGATGAGTAGGCGTTCGACCTCGCGCATCGCCAGCACGAGGCGCTCCCGCTGTTGCGGGTTCAGGGGATCGAGCAGCGACTGCGCCAGCTTGTTGGACCGCTCATCGAGCCTTGCGCGCTCACGTCGACCGGCGGCGGTCAGGCGGGCCACCCTAACTCTCTGGTCGCCGGCGCTCGCCGCAACCTTGAGTAGTCCGGCGGCCTCGAGCGAACGCAGAAGCCGGCTCAGGTACCCCGAGTCGAGGCCCAACCGCGAACGCAGGAGTCGCACCTCGCAACCCGTGAGCCCTACCTCCCACAGCAGCCGGGCTTCGCCGAGAGGCCTGGGCCCGCCAAGAAAGTGATCGTTGAGCGCGCCGACGCGCTCAGTGACAACGCGGTTGAAACGTCGGACCTGATCAACCATCTCGGTCGGCACTCTCTGACTTTAGTCAGGGAAAGGTGACACGTCAAGTCGAAGTCCGAGCTGGCCCGCCATGCCGCGGCCACTGGCATCACCCCGCGCCCTCGCCGTCCACGTGCGCCGTTGGCTTCGCGATGATGTCCTCAGCGCTCGGCCACGCTGACGACTTGCGGCGGAGGGCATTGCGCATGCAGGAGCGGGTCGGGTATCCGGTCGCCGAGTCGCAGCAAGCCGGCTCCGGTCAGTGCAACTGCCAGGGCGCCGCCCCACCAGACGGCGTCGGGTGACGTTGCGAGCAGCGCGCCGCCGGCCGCGGGGCCGAGGGCCACGCCTGCCGTGAAGCTGAGGCCGTAGAGCGACATGTAGCGGCCGAGCAGATGCGGCGGTGCGAGGTCGGCGACGATCGTGCCGGTCACGATGAACTGCGCGCACTCACCGATCGCAATCACGATCGCGACCCCGGCCAGGACGGCGGTAGCCGTGAGCGTCGAGCTGGTCAGCGTTGCCAGCAGGACCGCGAGCAGGCCGATCGCGAAGAGCCCGCTGGTCGCGGCAAGAGCGTGTGTGCGGCGCATCCGCTTGACGACCCGTGTGGCTGGAATCTGCGCGACGACGATGAAGAAGGTGTTGATGAAGACGACGACGCCGATCTCGCCCGGCCCGACAGGCGTATGCGCCCTCGCAAACGGCGCGAGGATGTTGGAGAAGAACGCGCCGCCGGTCATCACCAGCACGACGTTGGCGGCGATCAGGACGAGGAAGAGCCGATCGTGGGCAACTGCTCGGAAGCCGGTTCGCCTGTCCCTGGCCACCGCAGCATTCGCAAGGTGAGGATTGGGGATGCGCACGAGCACAACCAACGCGAAGACAGCGAAGGTGAGACCGTCGAGGACGTAGAGCGCCTGGAACGCGAAGAGGCCACTGGCGGAAGCGACGATGAAGCCCGCAACCGTCGCGCCGCTGCCGAGACCGAAGTTGCCTGCGACTCGGCGCAGCGCGATCGAGGAGGCGCGGCGCTCCGCTGAGACCAGGGTCAGGGTCAGGACCTGGTTCGCGGTGCTCGCCAGTCCGAACCCCGCGCCGCCGACGGCCGCGCAGACGAAGGCTTGCCAGGGGCGGTGGACGAATGCGAAGGCCGCGTAGCCCAGTGCGCTGGCGAGATTGCCGGTGATCAGGATCGGCTTCGCACGGAAACGATCGAGCAGCGCACCCGACAGGGGCGTCACGGCCGCCGCCGTGCCCATGACCGCCGCCAGGACCAGCCCCGCGGTCGCCGTCGCGAAGCCGCGGGCCTGGTGCAGGTAGATGATCTCGAAGGGAAGGATCAGTCCAGTGCCGAAGTAGTTGACCGCGGTCCCGGCCTGGAGAACGATGACAGGCCCCGGCAGTCCCGTCCGCCAGCCGGCGAAGACACGAGCGAGCGTCCTGCTCACGTGCTTCCCGCGTCTGGCTGCCTTGCCGTGCATGCCTGATTCCATCGCCAGCCTCCCAGGGTCGCTTTCCGCTGCTGCGGCACGATCCGGCGTTCGGATCGTCCGGGCGGTCGGTGGTGCATACACCGCGACATCGGGAAACTGGGCGCCCTCGAGCCGCCCAGTTCGCGCCGTGGGCGGTGTATATACCGGCCGGCGGCACGACGTGGAAGAAGGAGCGCAGGATGGTGGCAGCCGACCGTCTCTCACGGGCGCGGGCTGGGGATGGCGAGGCGTTCCGGGAGCTGGCCGAGTCCCACCGGCGGGAGCTGCAGGTGCACTGCTACCGGATGCTCGGCTCATTCCAGGACGCCGAGGACGCCGTCCAGGAGACGATGCTGGCCGCCTGGCAAGGCTTCGGCGGGTTCACCGAGGAACGCGCGTCGCTGCGCACCTGGCTGTACAAGATCGCCACCAACCGGTGTCTCAACGCTCGCCGCGCAGCGAGCCGGCGCTCGGCCAGGGAGTGGGATATGTCGAAGTTCGAACCGCCCGTGCCGACGCCGCGCGACGAGGCCGCCTGGCTGCAGCCGTTTCCTGACGCCTTCCTCGAGGGCGCCGTCGACCGGCCGCTCGGGCCGGAGGCCCGCTACGAGCAGAGCGAAGCCATCTCGCTGGCCTTCGTGGCCGCCCTGCAGCTGCTCCCGCCGCGCCAGGTCGCCGTCCTCATCTTGCGCGACGTCCTCGGATTCCACGCCAGCGAAGTGGCCGAGATGCTGGAGGTGACCGTTCAGTCGGTCAACAGCACCCTCAAACGAGCCCGCGCCAGCCTGCAGCGCCGTCAGCCGGCCGCCGGCCACCAGCCACCGCCCGCCGCGAGCTCGCCCGCCGAGGACGCGATCGTGGCCATGTTCGCCCGCGCGTGGGAGTCAGCCGATCTGGACGCGCTGGTGGCCCTGCTGACCGACGACGTCTTCATCGCCATGCCGCCGGAGCCGTTCGGATACGAGGGCCGTGACGCGGTGGCCCGGTACTGGGCCCGCCTGTTCGGCGCGGGCCGCAGGTTCGACCTCGTGCCGACCCGAGCCAACGGCCAGCCCGCGTTCGGGGCATACCTGCGCGTCCCGGCCGGAATCCGCCACGCGACGGGCTTCTACGTGCTCACCCTTGGCGGCGCCGGGGTCTGCGGCATGACCCGCTTCGACAACGTCGTGTTGCCGTGGTTCGGGCTACCGCGATCGCTCCCGAGCCGATAGCGAGCGCCGGGCCGAGTTGAGGCTGTTCGTCGATGCCTCGGCGGGTGTTCGGCAGGTGCTCTCACGCCGACGGCCGCGGCTCTTGGTGCACTCGTCCCTGGACCTGCTGATCACGGAGCGCTGCAATTGGCCTTATCTGGCCTGCAACGTCGCCCACAAGGCCGAATCGAAGGCACCATGACCTGCGGACACCCCGTCTGAGCGCGAATTGCATGCACCAGACCTCCAAGCTGGATGTCGCGAATTCGAGCCTCGCCTCCCGCTCCACGAGCCGAATAACCCCCGCCTGTCGACTGCCGGCACAGCATGCCGCGGACCGGTCGTTGCAGCCGTCTCACACGCAGTAGAGGTCAGCAGACGGCGCGGTGCGGCGGGATCATCGGGCAGACTGGCGGGCTGTGGCCGCCTCCGACCTCGACATCGTCTCGCTCGCCGGCGCCGCCGCCTGGGACGCCTGGCTCGACGAGCACCACGCCACCTCCAAGGGCGTCTGGCTGAAGATCGCCAAGGGCGGCAGGGGAATCGGCTACCCGGAGGCGCTCGAGGTCGCGCTCTGCCACGGCTGGATCGACGGGCAGAAGCGCAGCCTGGACGCCACCCACTGGCTGCAGCGGTTCACCCCGCGCACGCCGCGCAGCAGGTGGTCGCGCATCAACCGGGACAAGGCCGCGCAGCTCATCGAGCGCGGTGCCATGAAGCCCGCCGGGCTGCGCCAGGTCGAGCTGGCCAAGGCGGACGGCCGCTGGGAGGCCGCCTACGAAGGCCAGAGCACCATCGCCGTCCCCGAGGACCTGCAGCGTGCCCTCGACGCCAATCCCCGCGCCCGCGACTTCTTTGCCGGACTGGACAGCCGTAACCGCTACTCCATCCTCTACCGGCTGCAGGACGCCAGGAAGCCGGAGACGCGCGCCCGGCGACTGGCGACGTTCCTGACCATGCTCGACGAGGGGCGCCGCATCTACGAGTAGGCACGCGGTCGCCGGCGTTTTGCCACTCGCCCCGAGGTTGGCCGGCACGCAGCAAGTCGACCCGTCAGGAGCATGGCCACCTCGGCTGCGCCGCCCACCCGTCGACTACCGGCACAGCATGCCGCGGAGCGGTCGTTGAAGCCGTCTCAGCGATTGCGCTGGTCGGCGGAGAGGATTTCCGCGAGTGCCATGTCTGCGGTCTCATGCGCGCTGTGCAGTCGCAGTCGCAGTGCGATCACGACGACACGGCCGGTGGTGGCCGACAATCCGCTCGTGAATCGACTGCCGGAGCCACAGAGCGGCAGCGGGGATGCTCCGCGCGAGGCGACGAGCATCCGCCAACCCGCCACGCCGTTCATCGGGCGCGCCCGGGAGCTCGACACCTTATCCGCGCTGCTCGACGATCCGCTGCGCCGGATGGTCACGGTGGTCGGCGCGCCGGGTGTGGGGAAGACGCGGACGGCACTGGAGGCTGCGCGGCGCTGTGCCGAGCGGTACCCGGGCGGGGTTGTCGCCGTGTCGCTCGCCGGCATTCGCGACCCCGGCCTGCTGGTTCCCGCGCTGCTCGCCGCGGCGGGAGGCGTCGACACCGGCAAAGCCGACCCGATGGGCCAGCTCGTCCGCACCTTGAGCCGGGGACGGACACTGCTCGTGGTCGACAACACCGAGCACCTCCCGCACTGCGGCGACGTTCTTGCCGAGCTGGTTGGCAGGTGTGCCGAGCTGACCGTGCTGGCCACCGGCCGGCAGCCGCTTGCGGTCTCCGGCGAGCGCGTCCAGGTTCTCGAACCGCTCGACACGCCGGACCCGGGGAGGCTCGACGCAGACCGGCTCGACGAGCTCGACGCCGTGATGTTGTTGGAGGAGCGCCTCCGCGCCGCCGGCGCGGCGATCACGCGGTCAGCGGAGACGACACGGCTGCTCGCCGGGATCTGCCGCCTGCTCGACGGCCTCCCGCTGGCCATCGAGCTGGCCGCCGCGCGGGGTCGGGTCGAGGCGATCCCCGGCATCCACGCCACGCTGCAGCGCAGGCTGCCCCGCCTCGACCGTGGTCCTCGTGACGCCGAGCCGCGCCACCGCACCATGCGTGACGCGATCGCCTGGAGCGTCGGTCCGCTCGACGGCGCGGCCGCGCTCGCCTTCCGACACGCCGGGGTGTTCGCGGGCGGCTGGACCCTCGACGGCCTCGCCGCCGTCGTGCCCGGGGTGCCACGCGAAGTCATCGCCGCCGCCCTCGACGACCTCGCCGATCGCAGCCTGGTGGTCGCCGAGCCGGCGGCCGAGGGCACGCGCTACCGCATGCTCGAGGTGATCCGCGAGTTCGCCGTCGAGCAGCTCGGCGAGGCCGAGGACGCGGCGGCGCGCCGCCACCATGCCGCGCACATGCGGGCCCGCGCCGGCGGCGCCGCCGTGGCGATCGGCGGTCCCGAGATGCGGCGAGCGCTCGACGAGCTGGAGATCGAGCGCGACAACCTGCGCGCGGCGCTGCGCTGGGCGGTGGACAGCGGCGACACCGCCACCGCCGAGGAGCTCTGCCTGGCCCAGCGCATGCTCTGGTACGTGCGCGGCCCTCTCCACGAGGGCTGCGACGCCTTCGCCGCGGCGCTGTCGCTGCCCGTGCAGGACGGGGCCCGCCGCAGCCGCGTCCTTTCCGAGCTGGCCGCGCTGCAGCGCCAGTGCGGCGCCTTCGAGCGGGCCGCCGAGCTGGCCGCCGAGGCCTGCGCCCTGGCCCGCCAGGCCGGCGAGCCGCTCCTCGTGGCGGGCGCGCTGCTGCAGCAGGGGTTCGTCGCCCACCTCGCCGGCGACTTCGCGCGGGCGCGGGTGCTCCTCGACGAGAGCCTGGCGCTCGCCGAGGGACGCGACGAGGTGGCCGCCGCGCGCGCCCTGCACCACCTCGGCATCGTCCGCCACTTCGGCGAGCACGCCGACACCGAGGCCGAGGGCATGCAGCGCCGCGCCCTCGACATCTACCGGCGGCACGGGGTGCGCCGCCAGGTGGCCACGGTGCAGGTGGGCGTCGCGGAGCTGGCCCGCTGCCGGGGCGACCTGGCCGGGGCCGGCGCAGCCATGGACGAGGCGCTGCGGATCTTCGCCGAGCTGCGCGACCTCCCCGTGCTCAGCTACGCGCTGCAGGAGGCGGCTGGGATCGCCGCGGCCCGGGGCCGGTACGACCGCGCCCTGCGCCTGCTCGGCGCCGCCGATCACGTCGAGGCGATCACCGGCGCGCCCACCTGGCCGGTGCTCGCCCGCGCCTCGGCGGACTGGCTGCCCGACGCCGTCGCGGCGGTCGGCGCCGCCCGGTCGCAGCGCCTGCGCGAGAGCGGCGGTAGCCTGGAGCCGGCAGAGGCGATCGCCCTGGCGCGCGGCGACGAGGACGAGGCCGCCGAGGAGCACCGCCTCAGCCGGCGGGAGCGCGAGGTCGCCGGCCTGGTCGCCCGGGGTCTGACCAACCGCGAGATCGCCGCGCGCCTCTTCCTCTCCGAGCGGACCGTCGACGGGCACGTGGCCCGCATCCTGCGCAAGCTCGACTTCAGGACGCGCACCCAGGTCGCCACCTGGGTCAGCCTGGGCGGAGCTGCGGACGAGCCGTCGCGGTAGACCCCCGTTTTTCAGGTAGCCGGATCAGGTGGTTTCACGCTATCGGCGCGGAGCCGCGACCCTCGACCATCGCCTTCCGAAGCCGAGCGCACAGCGCGCTCGCATCTGGGAGGACCTACACCATGGCCGAGGCATTCGTGACCCTCTTCCCCGGCGGCACCGAGGAGCAGTTCGACACGCTCATCGCCGAGATGGGCGCGGGACACACCGACCAGCCGGACCGCATCCTGTTCGCGGCCGGGCCGACCGAGGAGGGCTGGCGGATCGTGCAGGTCTGGGAGTCGGCCGAGGGACTGGACCGCCTGGCCCAGGAGCACCTGCGCCCGGCCATGGCCAGGATCGGTGATCGCGGCTTTCCCAATCCGCCCACCATGGTCCGCTTCGAGGTGAAGCACATCATCGCCGCCGAGGCCGGTTGACCCGGGCGAGGCGAGGTCGTGAGGAAAAGGCGCGTCACGACCACGAAACGGTGACGCCGCCCGGCGGGGGGCAGGGCGGCCGGTAGCCTGCCTCTGCGATGAGTGTCGGCGTCCGTGCACCCCTGCCCGGGATCAGCCTGCCCCTGCCGCGGGTGCAGGAGGTGGCCGCGCGCGAGGCCACCTCCCTGCAGGCCTCGGCGGTCTTCCGGGCGGCGCGACTGGTGGCCACCGTGAGCACGGGCCTGGGCCTGGTCGCGGTGCTGGTCTGCGGCTGGTTCGCGCGCTACGCGGCCGACCCGTACCAGATGGCGTTCGTGCTGCGCAGCTTCGGCTTCATCGGCGGGCAGAGCCACTGGTACCAGGTCTGGACGGGCCGCTATGGAGCCAACTTCGGCTGGCTGGCCGCCGTGGCCGCGCCGCCTGCACTGAACCGCGTGCTGCCCACCCTGTTCCTGCTCGGCTGGGGGCTGGCGCTCTGGCTGGCCCTGCCCCGGGTGGCCGCGCAGATGGGTGCGCGGCTGCAGGGCATGTCGCGGCTGCTGGCCGTCGAGGTCATCGTGCTGGCCACCCTGCTCACCACCCCGGCGCTGTGGTTCGACCTCTACAAGCTGACCGGCAGCATCGTCTACCTCACGCCCCTGGTCCTGGGAACGGCCGCGGTCGGCGTCGCCCTCGGCGCGGTGTCGCGGGGGCATCTCGACCTCCGGCGGGCGCTCCTCCTGGCGCTCCTCTGCTTCCTCTCGATCGGCTTCTCCGACGCCTATTCCGGCGTGGCCCCGGTGTTCGTGGCCGGCCTCGCCGTCTGCCTGGTGGTGATGAGCGGCCCGCGCCGAGCCGCCGCGGGCAACGCCGCGCTGGTCGCGGCCATCGGCACCGCGGTCGGCCTGGTGGTCCTGCTGCGCGCGCCCGGCAACGCGGTGCGCCTGGCGACGGTGCCGGCGCGACCCAGTCCGTTGCAGGCCGTGCGCTGGGCACTGCGCGACACCGGCGACTTCCTCACCGGACCGGTGGCCCACCATGCCTACATCCTGCTCGCCGTTGCCGCCGCCTTCGGCGCTCTCGGCCTCTGCGCGCGGCGGCTCCACCGCGACGCCCCCGAGCCGGCCGGCCTCACCGCGCGCCGCGCCATGTATTCGCTGCTGCTGGTCGCCGCCGTGGTCCTGGGGGCGCACCTCCCCGCCGAGCAGCTGAGCAGCGCGCCGCCGCCGCCGCGCGCCGAGATCATTCCCACCTACGCGGTGGTTCTCTTCGTCGCCTACATCACCTGGGCGGCCGGGATCAGCCTGGCTCGCCTGCGGGCCGTGCGCTCACCCGGACGCGCCGCCATCCTGTCGGCGGGTGTGCTCACCGCCGCCGTCGCCGCCGTGGGTGCCACCACCATGGCCTTCACCGTGCACGACTGGCAGGCCATGTCCCGGTACGCGCAGGCCGTCGACGCGCAGTGGAGCGAAGCGCAGGCCGCGCCCCCGGGTTCTGACGTGGTCCTGCCGCCGGTGAACAGCACCGGGATGGGACCGCTGTCGCACACGCCGGTGCAGGAGCTGCAGACCGATCCCACCTACTGGACGAACAAGATGTTCGCGCGGTACTTCGGACTGCATTCGGTACGGGTCAGCGCGCCTCCGCACTAGGGCGAACCCTCGGCAGGCGAGGCATCGCGGCGCGACGGTAAAGAGTTGTGCAGATCGGCGGAAATGAGCGCGGATCGACCGGCGCGCCCGCCCGCTCCGGTGTAGCCTGGCGAGCCGAACAGCACCCCCAGGGAGACCCGCGCGCAGATGACCCAACAGGCCACACAGCCCGACACGACCAGCACGATCGGCGGTAGCACGCTTGCGTACCTCTTCGCCGACCGCTTCGTCCTCAAGGAGCAGCCGGGCAAGTCGGGCATGAAGGCCTTCGGCACCGGCGCGGTGGTGGTGACCAAGGAGCTGTCCGCGGGCCTGGTGGCCATCGCGCTCTGGCAGCTGCGCGAGCAGGGCGCCGTCACCCTGGAGGCGTACAGCGCCAAGAAGTTCGGCCTCATCTCCACCAGCGGGGTGCGCGTCGGGCTGGTCGGCACCGTCCCGGCGCGCGGCGTCGAGAAGCAGATCCTCGACCACCTGCAGGGCAGCAAGCGCGGGCGCGAGGGGCGTGAGACCGCCTTCGACGTGGCCAACCTCATCGCCCGCGGCGGCCGGGATCCCCACGGCGTCGTCATCCGCATGGCCATCGACGACGCCGTCGAGCTCGGCTGCCTGGAGCGCGTGCAGCACGACGTGGGCATGGTGGCCCGGGCGCGGGGCAAGGGCAGCACGCTGGAGCCGATCGCCGACCGCATCGCCGCGCTGGCGCCCGCCGCGCAGGCGCTGGCCGAGGGCTGGCGCGAGTTCCGCACCGGTGCCGAGCAGCCCCTGGCCAAGCTGCTGCGCTCGACGACCTACGACGGCATCGAGACCCTGGCGCGCGATCGCGACGACCTGATCAGCGACTGAACCGCGCCGCGCCGATGATCGACGACGCATTCGCACGCCCTTCAGCCGCGCAGGCGCACGTCGCGCACGCGCACGCAGCAAGCGCCGAGCCGCACGAGGAGCACGAGCCCGCCGGCTTCCGCGAGGAGCTGCGCGAGCGCGTCATCGGCCTGGGCAGCATGGACCGGCGACTGCGACTGGTGGTCGGCGCCGCCATCGCCCAGCTCGTCGCCGCCGCCATCTTCGTGGCCCTGCGCGACGTGCACTTCCCCAGCGTGATCGGCGACGTCACCGACACCGACACGGGCAGCGTGCAGTCGACCATCCCCATCGCCACCTTCGTGGTGGCCACGACGTTCCTCACCGTCGCCTGGGCCTTCATCCTGGCCGGCGCGCTGCACGCGCACTGGACGCTGCGCGTGGTCCTCTTCGGGCTCTTCGGCTGGGCCTTCGCCGTCGAGTCGGACACGGTCAGCGGCACCCGCGGCGGCATGGTCGCCGCCTGCGCGCTGATGGCGGGGATCCTCGCCCTGCTGGTGGCCAGCACCGTGCGCGACCGCAAGGGCATCTCCCATGCGGGCAAACGGCTTCTCGGCGCCCGACTGCTGCTGCTGATCCCGCTGGTCGGCGGCCTCTACATCACCGCCTGGCTCAGCTCCAGCGCCACCGACGACCTGGAGAACTTCACCACCGCGGTCTCGCAGCAGCTCTACTACCTGCAGTACGCGCTCATCCCCGTGCTGGTGCTGGCCGGCACCGACTTCGCCGACTGGGGACACATGCTCGGCGCGCGCGCCGCGGATGCCGTGCGCTCGCTGCTCAGCGGCTGGCCGCTCGCCGTGGGCACCGTCGCCGTCGCGGTGGCCATGCTCGTCGACGCGCGTCGCGTTCTCGCCGACGACTTCGCCGGCGAGCTGGGCCTGGGCGCCATCCTGGTGGCGGGGGCGGCGCTGCTCGCCTGGCTGGCGCGCCCGCGCGGCACCTGGTCGGCGCGGTTCCCGTTTCTCGCCCTCGCCGCCGTGGTGGTCGTCGACGCCACGGTGGGCTTCGTCCTCGAGTCGAAGCTGAGCGGCGACGAGCAGTCGGTCAACGACCACTTCCTGGCCATCTCCGCGGTGATGTGGGCGGGCCTGGCCATCCTCGCCGCGGTGGCGCTGGCGGTGCGCCGCGGCCGGATGCGGCCGGCGTTGACCGCCGCGCTCGCCTTCGTGGTGCTGGTCGGACTCAGCGACGTGCTCTTCGGTCTCGACTCCATCGCCTCGGTGTTCCCCTCGCTGCACATCTCTGGCGACGTGGTGCCGCTCGACCTCGACGGTGCGCGCGCAGTGGCGGCCATCGCCACACTGGCCGTCGTCGTCGCGGTGGTGCTGACGCGGCGGGTGCGTCGCATGGCTCCGCTGGTCGGGGCGCTGCTGGCGCTGCTGGTCGGCGTGCAGGTGCTCGCCTGGGTCGACTCGCTCTTCGAGCGCACTGCCTCGGCGGCCGAGAAGATCACCGGCGGGTTCAGCATCGCGGCCGCCGTCATCCTGCTGCTGGCGCTGCTGCTGGAGATCCTCGGCTCCGGTGACGCCATCACCAACCGCGACGGCCGCTGGCTGCCCCGTCCCGCGCGCGTGCTCATGTACCTCGGCTACGTGGTGCTGGTGGCGTCGGCGGTGCTCTACTTCGCCAGCCTGCACGACCCGGCCACCGGTGCGCTGCGCGCCGCGCAGTTCGACAGCGAGGAGTGGGTGCAGTCCGGTGTGCTCTTCCTCGGCGTGCCCCTGGTCACCACGCTGTTCCTCGGCAGCCTGCGCGCCCTGCGGCAGCGGCCGGAGCACGTCGAGGCAACACCGGCCGCGCTCGAAGCGTCGCCCGCGCCCGCGAGCTAGGCGGTCTCTCCCCGCGCGCGTCCGCGTCCGCGCAGCAGCCGGGCGAAGCTCGGTCCCGGCGGTGCGGGCACGCGCGCGGCCTCGGTCGCGGGCAGGCGGCGGCGCTGCAGTTCCAGGCGGATGCTCTCCTCGCCACGCGCCATGGCCCAGTGGTGGTTGGCGCTGAAGGCGGGACGCAGCAGCCAGGTGAGGCGGCGCAGCAGCGGCTTCTCGGCGCGGATGCGCCAGTCGTAGACGGCCTCGACCTCCTCGCCCATCTGCGTGAAGGTCCAGCGTCCCTCACCGACGAAGTCGCCGTCGGCGCGCAGCGCGAGGCCCTCGGCGTGTTTGTTCTCGGTGGTGGTGAAGCGCCAGCGCAGCGTGTAGGGCAGCCAGCCCTTGGTCCACAGGTCGACGACGCGGCCGGCGCCGTCGGGGCCGCCCTGGTCGACCACGCGCACCTCGAGGTACACCGACGGCCACCAGCGCGGCAGGTCGCTCGCGTCACCGAGGATCTCGGCGACCTCCTCGCGCGTGCCCCGCAGGCGCCAGTGCGTGACGAAGTGGTAGTCGCTCGGCATTGCGGCGCAGTCTAGAGCGGATCGGCGCCGCGTGGCACGACCTCGCGCAGTCGCTGCAGCCGGGCCGCCAGCTCGTCGCGCTGCGCCCCTACCTCGTGCGCATCGCCGCGTGCCTGCGACTTCTTGGCGTTGAAGGCGCGCACCCACAGTCCCGCGCCCCAGGCCAGGCGCAGCTCCGCGTCACTCCAGCGCCATTCACGTGCCGCCTGGTACGCGTCGAGAAACCGCGCACTCTCGTCGACGCTCGACCGTCGCGCAGCCGCAGTCCCACCACCGCCGCGAGATGTCCAGCGTGGCCTCCGGCGGCGCGCCGAGGTGCTCCTCGCACCACGATGCCAGCGCCGGACCGTCGACCAACACGCCGCGCGCTACGTCCCGCTCAGCGTCCGGAACGGGTAGAGCACGGCGAAGCTGGCCAGGAACACGCCGACCCAGACGCCGATCAGCCAGCGCGGCATCCAGCGCCGTCCCAGCAGTCGGGCCACCGCGATGTAGAGCGCGGGCATGGTCACCACCATGTAGTACAGGTAGGTGGTGCGCTGCCCCAGGAGTGACGACAGCTCCGCGGGCAGCCAGGTGGCGATGATCCAGGCCAGCACCAGGAAGGACACGTCGTCGCGCCGGCGCACCGCCCAGACCAGCGTGGCCAGGATGGCTATCCAGGCGGTGACCAGCACCACCGGGTCGATCATGCCCTTGTAGCTCAGCACGGTGTTGACCGCGGTGACGTTGTGGTCGACGCTCACCGTGGTGCGCACCGTGTAGTAGTCGATGGGCTCGACGTCGCCCCAGAACTGCCAGGGGTAGCTGGCGATGCCCTGCGGTCCCGCCGGGCTGCGCAGCTTGGCGGCGTAGTCGTCCATGAAGGCGATGTGGTTGCAGGCGCCGCTCCAGGGGCCGAGGCTGTTGCAGATGCGCGCCTGGCCGCGGTCGACGGGATGGCCGTCGTGGTACGGCGTCACCGTCTTGTCGAGCACCGCCAGCAGCGAGACGAAGACCACCAGTGAGACGCCGATCAGCGCCACCGGCGTGCGCACCCGCCGCCAGATCGCGGCGCCGTCCAGGTGTGTCCCCGTGTTGCGCTCGACGATCAGCCGGCGGGCCAGGCGCATCAGCTCCAGCAGCACGATGGCGAAGACCGCGTAGAGGGCGAACTCCTTGATGCAGGTGCCGATGCCGATGAGCACGCCGGCGAGCACCGGGCGCCGTCGCAGGTAGAGACCGACGCCGGCCAGCATGAAGGGCACGCAGTAGATGTCGAGCACGGCGATGCGCCCGCTCACCAGCCAGAGGTTTTCGAAGGCCGCGATGGATGTGGCGCCCAGTGCCAGCCAGGAGCTGCAGCCGAGCACGCGCATCAGCCAGTAGAGCAGCAGCAGCGACACCACCGAGAAGATCACCGCGCTGATGCGCCAGCCGGTGGCGTTGTCGCCCAAGAGGCGGATGCTGGCGCCGATGATCACCTTGCCGAGCTGCGGGTGCTCGCCGTTGGGATCGGTGCCGGTGGGGGAGGCGTTGGCGTAGGTGTCGGACGAGTGCATGGGCACGCCGGCGATGACGCGGGCGGCGTTGACGTAGTACTTCTCGTCGAAGACGAAGCCCTCACCGGCGGTGCGCTCGGCGGGGATGTCGAGGTGGAAGACGCGCGCGCCGACGCCGAGCGCGACCACGATGCCGAGCAGCACCAGGGGGGCGCGCGGGCGGGAGACCCAGGACGCCAAGCGGCGGCGCAGGCGCCAGCCCAGGGTGTCCTGGTTCGCGCCGTCGTCGACCGGGGCGGGCGGTGCCTCGCCCGCGGCCGCAGGCGCGTCGCCGACGGCGACGCCGCCGTGCACCTCCGCCTGGCTCGGGGCGCGCACCGCCGGGCTCTCGGCGTCGGGCTCGCCGGCGTCGCCGGCCTGGGTGGGCAACGGCTGGCTGTCCAGTCTCTGCTCCGGTCGTGCGCGCGCGGCGCCGGTGGAAGGTGCTCCCCAGGCCGCGCCTCGCGCCCGGCGTGGAGCCGTCGCGTCGGTTTGTAGCAGGTGCGGGCGCCCTGTGGGCGTCAGCGGACCGTGGGCTGCCCCTCGCGATGCTCGCGGATGAACGACCAGGCCACGGCGATGAGCACGATGGCGTCGATGGCCAGGGCGATGCGGGCCATCGAGGCGTTCAGGCTGATCACCCCGGCGGAGACGAGCGCGGCGGAGGCGGCGACATAGCGCCAGGCCTTGTGCCGTGTGACCGCCAGCGCCGAGGCGGCCAGGAAGAGCGCCGCGGCCAGGGCCCAGAGCGCGCCGACCGCGTAGGCGGCGGTGGTGCCCGCGGTGGGCACGGCGTCGGAGTAGGTGAGCTGGGCGGGCTCGCCCATCTTCCAGAGCAGCTGCATGCCCATCAGGTGGATCACCCCGTGCAGGGCCATGAGCGCGCTGCCGGCGGGGCGGACGTAGAAGATCAGCGAGTCGGCGTCCTCGGCCTTGGCGGGTCCGCCGCGGCCCAGCCAGGGTGCTCGGGGCGAGATGTCGGGCGGCTTCATGGCGATGTCGACGCCTCCTTTCTGCGGCGTGCGTGGTGGCGCTTCTGAGGCCACTGTCGCGCGACGCCGCCGAGCGGAAAAGTGCCGAACGTCCCGCCGGGGCGGGGACCCTGGCTCAGGCCATGGCCTCGACGCCCACCTCGGGGTGGGCGCGCATGAAGGCGAGCAGCCGCCCCAGGTACGACGCCAGCGGTGGCGCCGCGATGCCGCTGCCGGCCAGCGCGGCGCGGCTGTGGTCGGTGAGGTAGTGGGTGGGATGGGCGAAGTAGTCGACGGCCTCGGCCGGGATGCGCACCAGGCGGTAGACACCGGGGACGCTCGCCATGGCGCGGCGCGCGGTCCGTCGCGGCACGCGCACCGTGATGACGCGGCGCTCCAGCTCGGCGCCCGACATGCCGACCAGCTCGGCGACGGTGGGCGGCCGCGGGTCGGCGAGCTGGTAGGTGCGTCCCTCCGACTCGGGCAGCCCGGCGAGGCGGTCGACCGCGGCGATGACGAAGTCGCGCGGCACCACGTTGAAGCGGACCATGGTCGGGTCGACCAGCGCCGGCACCACGGCCAGGCGCCGCTGCCGCATCAGCCACTGGAAGAGGAAGTAGGGACCGTCGTACTTCTGCGTCTCGCCGGTGGCGCTGTCGCCGACCACGATCGAGGGACGGTAGATCGTCGCCGGCAGCCCGCGGGCCATGCGGCGGCGTACCTCGACCTCGGCGAGGTGCTTGGTCTCCTCGTAGAAGTTGTTGAAGCGCGCACCGACCTGGAGGTCGTCCTCGCCGAAGGGCCCGGTGTAGCGGCCGCTCACGTAGCAGGTGCTGAAGTACTGCAACCGGCGCAGCCCATGGCAGCGCTCGGCGACGTCGAGCACGTTGCGCGTGCCCTCGACGTTGACCCGCATGCCCAGCTCGCGCCCGACGGCCAGGTCGTACACCGCGGCCAGGTGCCAGAGCTCGGTGGTGTCGCCGGTGACGCGGTCGAGGTCGGCCGGCTGCAGGCCGAGCCCCGGCCGGGTGATGTCGCCCTCGACCAGCGCGATGCGCCCGCGCAGCGCCGGCTCGGCCTCGACCAGCTCCTCGGCGCGCCGGCGGGCCAGGGCGGCGAACTTCGGCTGCACCAGGCAGACGGCGTCCGCGCCGGTGCGGCAGAGGATGCGCGGCAGCAGGGCGCTGCCCAGGAAGCCGGGGAACCCGGTCATCAGCACCGTCACGGCGCGGCTGCCCTCATGAGGCGGCCGAGCATAGAGGACCAGGGGGGAAGGCTGGCGTTCGCCACTTCAGGCGAACGCTGGCCTGGGGGGAGTCCCCCCGCCGAAGGCCCGCGGCAGCGGAAGGATGACCCCACGCGGCACCGCCGCCGTGGGCTACCGTTGCGGCGCTATGAGCATCCTCGGCAACCGTGTGCTCCGCGTCGAGGACCCCCGCCTGCTCACGGTGGGCGGCACCTACCTCGACGACGTGCAGGTCGACGGCGCGCTCCACGCCGTCTACGTCCGCTCCCCGATCGCCCACGCGCGCATCCGGAGCATCGACACCGCCGCCGCCCGGGCCACGCCCGGTGTGGTCGCGGTGCTCACCGCCGCCGACCTCGACCTCGCCGACCTCACCCCCGAGGCGGGCGGTCCCGCCGCCATGGCCCGGCCGGTGCTGCCGCGCGACCGGGTCAACTACGCAGGCGAGGCGGTGGCCATGGTGCTCGCGGAGTCGCGGGTGGAGGCGGCCGACGCTGCCGAGCTGGTCGACGTCGACTACGACCCGCTGCCCGTGGTCATCGACGCCGAGCGCGCCGCCGAGGGGCCGCCGTTCGTGCACGAAGCGGCAGAAACCAACCAGGTGCGCAGCGTCGGCGACATCGACGACTCCATCCTCGACGGCTGCGCGGTGGTGGTGCGGCAGCGCGTGGTCAACAGCCGGGTGGCCGCTTCACCGCTGGAGACGCGCGGCGCCGCGGCGCGCTGGGACGGCGACCGGCTCACCTACTGGCTCTCGACGCAGGGCCCGCACGACGCGCGCGACGCCCTTGCCGCGGCGCTGCACATGGAGCCCGCGCAGGTCCGCGTGATCGCACCCGACGTGGGCGGCGGCTTCGGCACCAAGGTGGGCCTGGCTCCTGAGGAATTGCTCGTCGCCGCGGCGTCGCGCATCGTGGGACGGCCGGTGCGCTGGGCGGAGTCGCGCAGCGAGGCCATGGCCAACGGGCACGGACGCGCCCAGGTGCAGCACCTGGCCATCGGCGGTTCGCGCGACGGCCGCATCGAGGCCTACCGCATCGACATCACCCAGGATGCCGGCGCCTACGCGGGCTTCGGCGCCTGGCTGCCCTCGCTGACGCGGCTGATGGCGCCGGGCGTGTACGACATCGAGCGCGTCTGCGGCGGCGGCCGCGTGGTGGTGACCAACACCTCGCCGGTGATCGCCTACCGCGGCGCGGGACGGCCCGAGGCGGCGGCGGCCATCGAGCGCGCCGTCGACATGTTCGCTGCGGAGATCGGCATGGATCCCGCCGAGGTGCGGCGGCGCAACTTCGTGGCGCCGGAGAAATTTCCGTTCCAGACCAAAACCGGAGCGACCTACGACTCCGGGGAGTACGCGCGCGCGCTGGATCTGGCGCTGCACGGCGCGGGCTACGACGAGCTGCGTGCAGAGCAGGCGCGGCGGCGGGCCGCGGACGATCCGCATCTGCTCGGCATCGGCCTGTCGGCGTACGTGGAGATCACGGCCATGGGCTCGGAGGGCGAGTACGCCGCGCTGGAGGTGCGTGATGACGGGCGCGCGGTGCTGCGGGTCGGTGCCTCGCCGCAGGGCCAGGGGCACGTCACCGTGTGGACCGCGATGGTCAGCGAGAGGCTGGGCATTCCCATGGAGTCCGTCGAGGTGATCAGCGGTGACACCGGCGCGGTGCCCGAGGGACACATGACCGGCGGGTCGCGCTCGGTGCAGATCGTCGGCACCACGGTGAGCGAGGTGTCGGACCTGCTGGTGCAGAAGGCGCGCGCGCTGGCGGGCGAGCTGCTCGAGGCGCACGCGGAGGACATCGTGCTCGACCGCGACCTGGGGCGCTTCCACGTCGCCGGCGTGCCGGGCGCGGGGCGCGGCTGGGCAGAGCTGGCCGAGGCGGCGGCGAGCGCCGGCGGCTCTGGCGGCGACGACGCCGCGGACGACTTCGCCGGGCGGCTTGCCGTCGAGCATCGCTACTCGTCGCAGGGCGGCAGCTTCCCCTTCGGCGCGCACGTCGCCGTGGTCGAGGTGGACGCGGAGACGGGCAAGGTCTCGCTGGTGCGCCTCATCGCCGTCGACGATGCCGGCCGCATCCTCAACCCGCTGCTCGCCGAGGGCCAGCGCCACGGCGGCATCGCCCAGGGCGCAGCCCAGGCGCTCATGGAGGAGGTCACCTACGACGAGGACGGCAACCTGCTGACCTCGACCTTCGCCGACTACGAGATCGTCAGCGCCGCCGAGCTACCCGACTTCGAGCTGCTCACCATGGAGACGCCGTCGCCGCGCAACCCATTGGGCGCCAAGGGGCTCGGCGAGGCGGGCACCATCGGCGCCACGCCGGCGGTGCAGAACGCAGTGGTCGACGCCCTGGCCCACCTCGGCGTGCGGCACGTCGACATGCCCTGCACGCCCGAGCGCGTTTGGACGGCCATCCGCGACGCGCGCGCCGCGGCGGGAGCGTCGCGATGATCCCCGCGGCCTTCGACTACCACCGCCCGGCCACGCTCGACGAGGCGGTCGAGATGGTGGCGCAGCTCGGCGAGGACGCCAAGCTGCTCGCCGGCGGGCACTCGCTGCTGCCGATGATGCGGCTGCGCCTGGCCCGTCCCGCGGCGCTCGTCGACCTCGGCGGGCTGCGTGGTGAGCTGAGCTACGTGCGCGATTCGGGCGCGGTGATTGCGGTCGGCGCCATGACGCGACATCACGACGTGGCGGTGAGCGAGGTGCTGGCGCGCCGGCTGCCCCTGCTGGCGCGCGCGGCGAGCACCGTCGGCGATCCGCAGGTGCGGCACCGCGGCACCCTCGGCGGCTCGCTGGTGCACGCCGACCCCGCCGCCGACCTGCCCGCGGTGGCGCTGGCGCTCGACGCGGTGATGGTGGCGCGCGGTCCCGACGGCGAGCGCGAGATCCCCGCCGCCGAGTTCTTCCGGGGCTTCTTCGAGAGCGACCTGCGACCCGACGAGGTGCTCCGCGAGGTGCGCTTCCCGGTTCCGCACGACGGCCACGGCGTCGCCTACCTCAAGTTCAACCGCCGCGCGCAGGACTGGGCCACCGTCGGTGTCGCTGCGCTCGTCGAGCTCGACGGGGATCGCATCGCGCGCGTGGCGGTCGGCCTGGCCAACATGGGCGCCACGCCGCTGCGCGCCCGCGCCGTCGAGGCGGCCATCACCGGCGTTACGGTGGGCGACGCGGACGCACTGCACTCAGCCGCTGAGCACGCCGACGAGGACACCTCGCCCGCGAGCGACCTGGCCGCCTCCGCCGACTACCGCCGCCACCTGGCCCGGGTGCTCACCCGGCGGGCTCTGGAGCAGGCGATCGAGGCGACCGGCACGGGCTGAAGCGGGTCCCTGTCTCCCACTGATCTACCACCTACGCGAAGGGCCGCCAGTCCGGGCAGGCACGCAGATTAGGCAAAGCCACGGCGCGACACGCCTTCTCTCGATCCGGTCGCGGGGTTACAGCGAGCAGCCGGGTCCGTGGGTACCAGGTCCGGCGTTCAGGAGGGCGACCGGCCTCTGGGCCGGCACCACGCCAGTGCGGCTGCGAGGCTAGAGGTGACAGTGGCGGCATAGGGTGACCGCTGTCGGTCGACGGCGAACGAACACCAGGGCGGCAGCCGGGCCAGGTGCAGACCAGCGATGAATACCGCGCCGGACGTCCGCACCATCGATTGCGCCGCTGACCGGCCGGTCAGGAGGACGCCGCACTCCTCGGAGCTATGATTACCGGGAACGAGGACGGCGCGAGGAAGGCATGGCGCGGAGAAGGCCTAAGGCGACAGCGGCAGACCGCCGTCTCTCCACGCCCTCTGCCGGGTGGGTGCGGCCTGCGCCCGAGTCCTCTACAGCCCCGCGGCCATGCGTTGTCGCGCACAGCGCTGGTGCCGACGCAACCTACGGCATCCACCTTCCCAAGAGGGCACTATCACCATTCCCGGTGTGGCCGTCCGGCGCCCGCTTCACTGTTGGCCGCACACCGGTGCCGCCGCAATGAGCTACCAACTGGAGACTGCCATCGACGGCATTCCGTCGGGTGTCGAGTCAGTTGGTCCATTTGCGGCGCTAATCGCCTCCGATGCTCTCCCATATCTACTGCGCGAGTGCTTGCGCGACCCAGAAACCCGCGCGAGGGTATTGTCGGCCTCCTACGCCCATCCGAATGGCTTCCTAAAGATCGTACTTCCTGTCTCGACGACCACTGGCTACCGTCTTGTGTTACACGCGTGGATGGACAACACCAACGTAGATCCAGCACGTAACGGCCACGTACATGACCATCGATGGGACTTTACATCGCACGTCTTAATCGGCGAGATTCACTACGAGCAGTACATGGTCTCAGACGGCAATGTCGGTCAAGAGTTCGCTGTTGCTGACTACCGCTCGCCGGGCGCCACCACTGCGTATCGACTGAGCGACGCAGGGCAGATCCGTGTCAGGTCGGAGAGCGCTGGCGTGCTCGCCGCAGGCTCGACCTACTGGCTACACCGTGATGTGCTGCATCGCGCATGGGTAGCCGGCCACTCCTCGGCGGCGACACTAGTGATTCAGCACAGCGTCATGAAAGCTGGGACCCGTGTCTTGCGAGCCAACCGGCTTGAAGCGGTTGTCGAACCAACGGTACGTCGACTCTTGAATGTCGAGTTGGAGCGAGCGATCTCGGCTGTACTGGCTGTCTACTAGGAGCGCACGAACTTATGGTCAGCGAAACTTCCGTTGCCGTAGTCACAGGTGTCTCCCGTGGTATCGGGAGAGCGGTCGCCACGCGGCTCGTGCGCGACGGTTTTCTCGTTGTCGGCTGCTTCCTCGAGTCGCACGAGATGGCAAACAGCTTGCGCGCCGAACTGCCGAAGGGACGCCTCATTACGTACCAGGCGGACGTGAGGCAGCCCCAGGATGTTGCTCGCTTTCGTGCGGCCGTGGAAGTTGACGTCGGTCGCGTGGACGTCCTGGTTAACAATGCGGGGACAATACGGGGCGTGGGCAACTTCGCGGATGTGGATCCTTCCTTGTGGCAGGATGACCTTTGGAGCAACCTGCTCAGTGCGCTGGTCGCCTGCAAAGAATTCGCACCCTTGTTGATCGCTACAGGGCGAGATGACCGCCCTTCGCATGTTGTCAACATTGCGTCAACGTACGGATACATGGGCGCCGCTGCGGTTGCTGGCTACACCGCCGCCAAGGCTGGCATCATGAATTTGACCCGGTCGCTAGCCAAGGAGTGGGCCCCGAGTGTCACAGTGAATGCAGTCGCACCAGGTAACATCGATACCGACATGACACGAGGCGCTGGCGAGGAACTGGTCGCTCAAGTCGTGAAAGCAACGCCGCTTAGTCGGTTGGGAAGGCCGCAAGAAGTGGCCGCTGCTGTGTCCTTCCTCGTGAGCGGCGAGGCCAACTTCATCACCGGCCACACGATTGTGGTGGACGGTGGCCACATGCTCCGCTAGTTCGTCGCGTTTGTTGCAAGGGAGCGAATTGATGGATGATGCTAACCAATCCACCATAGTGGAGGCGACATGCGCGGGCGCCGAAGGCCTCCGTCTTGAGGTTGTTTATCTAGGGGGCGAGGAGCTCGTCGGTAGGGAGCGTCTCTCACTCGACGCTTCGGATCTGCTTCCTACGATCAAGGGCTTCGCAGAGCAGTTGGGCTCTGCCATCGCTGGCGTGGGAGCCAAGTCCTTCACGGTGGAGTTCGGTGTCACCGTGGGGGTAGAGTCCGGCCACCTGATCGCGATCATCGCGAAGGGTACCCTCACGGCAAACCTAAAAGTCACGCTAGCCTTCTAATGGAAATTGGTGCGGACGAGGCTCTCGTCCAGGCTAGCACGGTGCGCGTGAGTGGGCCCGTTCGCGCTGGTGCTGGCTGGTTCGTAGGGCCCAACCATCTCGTGACGTGCACTCACGTTGTTGAGCATGGTGTGAACCCTGACCAAGTCGAGGTGTCTCTAGGCGACGCAGGGGTGAGGCCTTCCCGCATCTGGCGAGCCCCGACCGATGACGTGTCGCTTCTCGAAGGCCCCTTTGCGAGTCGGCACTACTTACCCCTGGGCCTGGAGCTCACTCTGGGTGATGTACTATTTACGTTTGGGTATCCCGAAAGCTATCCCGACGGTGATTCCATCACCACACAGTACGAAGGTCCCACGCGCGGCCGGGTCCCGCTTCTCAAGTTGAAGGGTGGGCAGATCGAACCCGGGTACAGCGGCGGCCCTCTGTTCAATCTTCGAACGAGGCGCGTCTGCGGGATGGTTGTCGCAACCCGAGATCGTCGCGCAGCATTGGGTGGCCGAGCGATCCCAGGTGAAGCAATACTCCGACAGCTGGCCGCCGCCATTGCGTCTGGCATGACGCGCGTCCGCCATATCGACGGTCGGGAGATCCTTCGATCGAGGCTAGCAATTCAGCGTGACGAAGTACTCTCGCGGCACGTCGTCGGCTCCGATCGCCTCACGGTGCGCGACCTCACTATGCTTAACAGTTTACTCCAGCCTTTTCGGGTGCGCTCAGCCAATCGCGAGCTGTCCCAGGCGAGTGATCTGCTGTCAATCTTGGGGTATCGCAGGGCTCCGGCGGAGCCGTCGGCTAAGTCACGCCGCAACAAACGCATCCTGCTGCTCGCGCAACCCGGTTCTGGGAAGTCGACTTTCGCCCTCGTCAGCTTCATCGCCCTTGCAGAGAGGCGCGCACTCGACGATGACGCACCCATCCCTATCCTAGTCGACCTTCGCGACTATCGTATCCTCGCGGACGATCCGTCGTTTGCTAGCGGGGAGTGGATTGATCGCCGTGCCCACGAGATCGCCGGTACATCCCCCCTTGCCAGCGAGGGCGTGCAGTCCGACATCGCTCCAACACTCGATCCGGTGTTGTTGGTCGACTCTCTGGACGAGTTTCTAGCGGGGAAGTCCGCTGAGGAAGCGCGTCGCGTTGCGTCCGCGGAGCTATTTCAGCGCGCGAGTGTCCTATGCTGCCGTACGCAATATTTCGACCGATATCTATCACCAGGAGTCTTCCCGACGCACGACATCGTCGAGGTGCGGCCGTTCCGGGAGCCCGATTTACAGCGCTACGTTAATGGCTACTGCCGCGCTGTTTTCGCGAGTAACTGGCGTCAGCAGGCGCTGTCGTTCTTCGAGCGCCTCGAAGCGTCCGCGCAGCTTCGTACCCTTTGTTTGGTCCCGTTACGCCTCAATATGGCGCTCGACTTGCTAACTCGCGATGAGACAGACACCGTCGCGCCTCCCACAGACGATCTCCTCGGACTGTACCAAGCGTATGTGGTCCGTCTGCTGGCTATAGAGGCAGAGAGGGTGGGCAGTGTGCTCAACCCAGAACAGAAACGCCAAGCTCTCGAGTACGTCGCATTCACCTTTTACGACGAGGGCAATATGGGCAGTAGCGTAGCCCCGCCCTTTATCTCCTCCGAGTTTGAACAGATCATCGCCGCGATTCCCTTTGGTATCCCGGCACCTCCGCCCGTCCATGCGCTCGTTGAAGATGTGCGGTCGCATAGCCTCTTACACGTTGACGGGGCGGCGTACGCCAGCGTCGAACCGGGAACGCTTAGCTTCACGCACAAGTCCTTCCAAGAGTACTTTGTCGCATCGTACCTGTTTCACGCACTTCTGACGGAGGTACCCCGGGCCACCGAGGCCTTTCAACGCCATGTCTCGCCCGAAGTATCGGAATTCCTAAAGGAATACATCGGGCGCTTGCGGAGCGACGCGCGCCTACGAAAGCGTCTCGGGCAGGCGCTGCGCCAGGCGTACGCATTTTCCCGCGAAGAGCCAGCCGCAGTATCCGACGAACGTTCGCGCGCCCGAATTGCGCGCGAACAGTTGGGCTATTACCTCGGAAACCTCCCAGACGCAGACGTTCAGCGATTCCTCCGTGCGGAAGCCGCCGCGGAAACGGATCCCTGGGTGCGACGGGGCATCATCATTGGATTGTCGTTCGGCGGAGATGCCACACTACTTGAGGGCTATATCGACCGACTCAGCGAGGAGCGGCGGGATCCGTCCGGTGGTACGTCTGAGAACGATGTGAACCTGGGATTTCACCTGTCCTTCTTCGGCGACCAGCCATTCGATGTTCTCCGCCCGGATGTTGACCAAGGCCTGCCGACGTGCTCGCGGACGGTCGCACGGCTCATCTATCAACTTCAAACAGAGACCGACCGCGGCAGTTGGCGGCTCAACTTGTATACGCTGTGCGACTTGTTCGAGCATCGTCGAATATCGCGCGGCGACTTCTCTACAGCCGCGGCAGCACACAGCCCTCAGCTTCGGCGTCTCCTATCGCGTCTCTCGACCGACAGTCGCACGAATGTTTGGCCAGAGTTGGCCCGACTTAGTGCCATACTTGATGTGTTGCCACGGGCAACACCCCGCGACACGAGGAGGACCCAGACATGCTAGGTAATGGGGTCGGCGTCGAAGTGGTTGCGATCGACGATGTCCCCTGGGAAGATTTCGCGGAGGAGCGGATTCGCGGAGTAGTCTTGCCCGGCTCTGGCATGGCGAGCGCCTCCGTTGGCGAGATACCCGTTGGCCTCTCTCAGGCTCGCCACCGCCACCACCGGCCCCCAACTGGTGTGGAGCTCGTTCTGGTCTTTGACGGAGCGTTTCGCCTCGAGTCGTGCGACGTAGTCACCGAGGTACACGACACCCGCGTGCGCGGGCCTGTGTTTCTTGAGATAGGGTCAGGAACGGTCACCAGCATTCAGAACTGCGGTGAAGTTCCTGTGAGGTTCTTCTCGGTCTTTGCCCCCTCATTTCAAGTTGGCGAAATCGAGTACTGCTGAAACGTGGGCCGTGTCGTGGATGGCCGAAAGGCGGGAAACGATGCTCGTGCCGCGAACGTTCAGCACTTCGCAGGTGGAACTGAGGTGGCTCGCTACCTTGAGGATTCCTATCATGAACAACGATTGCAGGTCGCGGCCCAGATCTTTGGGCGTTTACTTGCTAGGACGGTGGGGTCAGAAGGCGCGCTAGCGATTGTTTTGGACGTCGCTTCCGGCGGCCCAAGCCGATTGGCTTCACAGCTATACATTCCGGGTCGATGGCAAATAGTGAGCTGTGATGTAGATCGACGTTCTCTGCTCGGCGACCCTCCTACGCCTCAGCCTAGTGCGCTGCGCTTCGATGCCACGCGTGCGTGGCCGATAAAGAACGCATCGGTAGCAGGCGTCTTCCTTGGTGAGTTCATTGAGCACGTCTTTGATCCGTCAGCAGTTCTGCGGGAGTGTCGGCGTGTCCTCAAGGACGGGTGTCCTGTGGTCGTTACCACGCCGAACCTAGCAACTCTTCAAGACCGTCTGTATTTCTTATTCGGCCGGTCACCCCGGCATATCAATCCGCAACACCCGTACTTGAGACTACATATCCGGCCGTTCACGCTCTCTGCTTTGAAGGATACGATGAGGGAGGCGGGTTTCACCGTGGTGGCTGTCGCTTCGAATCAGGTGGTGTGGCGGGCGGGAGGGCATCGGTTCGGGAGCTCTCGACTGGCCATGCTCATGCCTAGTCTGGGTGGCTCCCTAATCGTCGGTGCGGTCGCCCGATGATCGTTCGTGCGTCGCGATAGGTTGAGGGCACTGAGCCGCCTCGGGTAACCTAGAAGACGATGCTTCAAGCCTTGACCTCATTGAACGATTCGGCACTTCGTTGTTCGAACTCCGGCGGGTGGGTTCCCTTGTGCTGAGTGCCGCGCCGTCAATAGGCTCGTCTTCTCGCTCCGAACTGCTCGGTCACGGCGACGCTCGTCGCTCGGCGATCAGCGCGACATGCGATTCACGATTTAGACAGTAGGGGCAGCAACCGGATCGCCTCGACATGGCGCGGGCGTACGGTCGCGAAGTGGCGATGATCTAATGAGGCGAGCTTCGTTTCCCCCAGTCGCTCGACGACCGCGAGCACCGCGGCATCGACGAAACCCAGCTTGAGGTCTGAATATCGCTCAAGGAGTTCCCGTACGCGGGCATAGTCACTCCGAGCGAGGTCGGCGATGACAACTGCGCCTTCCTGGACGTCACGCAGGAAGGACGCGAACGGTTCTGAGCCGAGCCGAGAGCTGGCGAGCCACTCCAGTTCGACCACGACCGGAGCGGGGACGAGCAGTTGCTCGGACGAGGTGGTGAGGAGATGAGCACACAGCTCGTGGTCCTGGTCCGAACGATCCATCGCGGCGTAGAGAGGACCCGTGTCGCAGATCAGCGCCACGGGCGCGGCTCATAAGCCATGCCCCCAGACTGTCGGGCAGTGTCTCGCGGAAGTTCGGTCGACGCACCCGCTCCGATGAAGCGGAGGGCTCGACGCGCCTGCACTCGCCACGACGCCATCGCCTCGGCCACACGAGTGCGGTCGCGCATCCGGTAGTAGGCTCGCCGGCCACCGCGGGTGGACGAGCCAGACTTCTCGAGCAAGCCATAGGACACGAGCAGCCGCAGGTTGGGCACCGACCGCCCCTGGCCACGCCGCGCGAGCTCATCGACAACCCAGGCACCGGCAAAGACGCCGTCATAACTCTCCGCACGCTCGGCCACGGCAACCGCCGCGTCGAGCACGGGGAGCCAATCCGGACGTTCGCGGGCCAGGTGGCGGACTGCCTCTTCTGGACTCGGAAGAGTGATCATTGTGACCTACATGATCTTTTTGCTGTCACTGCCAGCTTATTTCGTGGAGCACTGCGCCGTCAAGGTCAGAGCGCGACCACTGCGCTCGCCCTCAGCTCGCCGCGGGCTGAGCCTCGGCGTCTCCAGCTGCGGCCAGCACCGCCTGCACAATATTGTGGTAGCCCGTGCACCGGCAGAGGTTGCCCTCCAGCGCCTCGCGCACCTGCGCCCCGCTGGGCCGCGGCGTCTCGCGCAGCAGCGAGACGGCCGCCATGACCATGCCCGGCGTGCAGAACCCGCACTGCAGGGCGTGGTTCTCGCGGAAGGCGCGCTGCACCGGATGGAGCTCGCCGTCCGCCCCCGCCAGCCCCTCCACAGTGACCACCGAGCAGCCGTCCGCCTGCACGGCCAGGAGGGTGCACGACTTGACCGACTCGCCGTCGAGCAGCACCGTGCAGGCGCCGCAGGAGGAGGTGTCGCAGCCGGTGTTGGTGCCGTGCAGGCCCAGGGTGTCGCGGATGAGGTGGACCAGCAGGGTGCGGGGCTCGACGTCCAGCTCGTGGCGGGCGCCGTTGACGGTCAGGGTGATGTGGCGTGGATCGGGCACGGAGGGGGATTCTCGCACTCCGGCCACGCCTTCGCCGAGGCCCCGCAGGCGTCACGTTGACTTCGCGCTGCGGCGGCGATACAACCCTTCTCGCTGTCCTCGGCGCAGCAGCCCTCCCGAGAGCCGCCGAGACCGCCGCCCAACTCCCCCGTTGGAGGTGCCTGGATGTTTCCGGCCGCATTCGACTACATCGCGCCGGCGAGCCTCGACGAGGTGCTGCGCATCCTGAAGGAGGGCGGCGACGAGGCCAAGGTCCTGGCCGGGGGCCAGAGCCTGGTGCCCCTGCTCAAGCTGCGCTTCGCCACGCCCTCGCTGGTGGTCGACATCGGGCATGTCGAGGGCCTCGAGGGCATCGGCCGCGACGACGGCACCCTGCGCATCGGCTCGCGCACCCGCCACGCCGACGTCGAGCGGGCCACCGACCTGCGCGGCCGTCTCGACCTCCTGCTCGACGCCGCACCGCTGATCTCCGACCCGCTGGTGCGCAACATGGGCACGGTGGGCGGCTCGCTCTGCCACGCCGACCCCGCCGGCGACTGGGGCGCGGTGATGCTCGCCCTCGACGCCGAGCTGGTGGCCCGCTCCGCCGAGGGATCGCGGCGCATCCCCATCGCCCAGTTCTTCGACGGGCCGTTCACCACCACGCTGCATCCGGACGAGCTGGTCACCGAGGTGGCGGTGCCGCTGCCTGGCATCCGAGCGGGCGGCACCTACCTCAAGCTGGAGCGCAAGGTGGGCGACTTCGCCACGGTCGGGGTCGCGGTGCACGCGGAATTGGACGGAGATGGCAATTTCAGCCGCGCCGGCATCGGGCTCTGCGCGGTGGGGGCGACCAGCCTCAAGGCCACCGCGGCCGAGCAGGCGCTGATCGGCAGAGAGCCGAGCGACGAGGCGATCGCCGAGGCCGCGCGCCTGGCCGCGGCGGCGTCAGAGCCGCGCGGTGACCAGCGCGGCAGTGCCGACTACAAGCGCGACGTGGTCCGCGTCTTCGTGCAGCGCGGCCTGCACACCGCCGTCGATCGCGCCCGGAGGGCAGCGGCATGAACCTGAGCGTCACCGTCAACGGGACGCAGCAGAGCGCCGACGTCGAGGGCCGCACCCTGCTGGTCGACTTCATCCGCACCCGGCTGGGCCTGACCGGCACGCACGTCGGCTGCGACACCTCGTCGTGCGGCGCCTGCACGGTGCTGCTCGACGGGCGCCCGGTGAAGTCCTGCACCATGCTGGCGGCGCAGGCGGCGGGACGGCAGGTCACCACCGTCGAAGGCCTGGCCGACGGGGCCACGCTGCACCCGGTGCAGGAGGCGTTCCACACCGAGCACGGCCTGCAGTGCGGCTTCTGCACGCCGGGCATGATGATGGTCGCCGCCGCGCTGCTGGAGCGTAATGCCAATCCTTCCGAGGAGGAGATCCGCTGGGCGATCAGCGGCAACATCTGCCGCTGCACCGGCTACATGAACATCGTCAAGGCGATCCGCCGCGCCGCCGAGCAGACGGTCGAGGTGCACTCCGAACCCGTCCCGGCGAGCGGCTCGACCGCGGGAGTCTCGTGATGGCCATCGCAGACCAGCCGGCCCTGGGCGGGATCGGCGAGTCCGTCCTGCGCAAGGAGGATGCGCGCTTCATCCGCGGCCGCGGGCATTACGTCGACGACATCACCCTGCCCGGCATGCTGCACATGGCCGTCCTGCGCAGCCCGCACGCGCACGCGCGCATCCGCTCGGTCGACACCGCCGCCGCCGCGGCTGTCCCGGGGGTGGTCGCGGTGGTCACCGGCGAGCTGATGGCGCAGCACAACCTGGCCTGGATGCCGACGCTGTCGGGTGACACCCAGGCGGTGCTGGCCACCGACAAGGTGCGGTTCCAGGGACAGGAGGTGGCCTGCGTCATCGCCGAGACCAAGTACATCGCCGAGGACGCGGTGCAGCTCATCGACGTCGACTACGAGCCGCTGCAGGCGGTGGTGACGCCGCAGCAGGCGCTGGCGCCGGGCGCGCCGGTCATCCGTGACGAGAAGGCCGGCACCACCGACAACCACATCTACCACTGGGAGGCGGGCTCGAAGGAGGCCACGGACGCCGCCTTCGCCCGCGCCGCCCGCGTCGTCTCGCTGTCGACGCACTACCCGCGCTGCCACCCTGCACCGCTGGAGACCTGCGGCATCATCGCCGACCTCGACCCGGTGACCGGCAAGGCGACCATCTACATGACCTCGCAGGCGCCGCACGCGCATCGCACCCTGTTCGCGCTGGTGGCGGGCCTGCCCGAGCAGAACATCCGCATCATCTCGCCGGACATCGGCGGCGGCTTCGGCAACAAGGTGCCCATCTATCCGGGCTACGTCGTCGCCACCGCGGCGTCGCTGCTCATCGGGCGGCCGGTCAAGTGGGTGGAGGACCGCACCGAGAACCTCATCTCCACCGGCTTCGCGCGCGACTACCACATGACCGGCGACCTGGCTCTCGACGCCGACAACCGGTTCATCGGCCTGCGCGTCTCGCTGCTCAGCGACAACGGCGCCTTCTTCTCCGACGCGCAGCCGTCGAAGTTCAAGGCCGGTCTCTTCCACATCGTGACCGGCTCGTACGACATCCCCACCGCGCACGTGGTCGCCGACGGCGCGTACACCAACAAGGCGCCGGGCGGCGTCGCCTACCGCTGCTCCTTCCGTGTCACCGAGGCCTCGTATCTCATCGAGCGCCTGGTCGACGTGGCGGCGCACGAGGTGGGGGAGGACCCGGCCGCGCTGCGCATGAAGAACTTCGTTCCCCCGGAGGCGTTCCCGTACAAGTCGGCGACGGGCTTCGAGTACGACAGCGGCGACTACCCGCGCGCCATGCGGCTCGCGCTGGAGAAGCTCGGCTACGACGAGCTGCGCCGCGAGCAGGCGGAGAAGCGGGCGCGCGGCGAATTGATGGGCATCGGCATCGCCAGCTTCACCGAGGTGGTCGGCGCCGGCAAGGGCAGGGACTACGACATCGTCGGGCTGCGCATGTTCGACTCCGCCGAGCTGCGCGTGCATCCCACCGGCAAGGCGGTGCTCAAGCTCGGCGTCAAGTCGCAGGGCCAGGGGCACGAGACCACCTTCGGGCAGATCGTCGCCGAGGAGCTGGGCATCCCCGCCGCCGACGTCGACGTGCAGGAGGGCGACACCGACCACACGCCATACGGCCTCGGCACCTACGCGTCGCGCTCGACGCCGGTGGGCGGCGCGGCCACCGCGATCATCTCGCGCAAGCTGCGCGACAAGGGCAAGCAGATCGCGGCGCACCTCTTCGAAGCCGACGTCGCCGACATCGAGTTCGAGCGCGGCCGCTTCTGGGTGAAGGGCTCGCCCGACCAGGTCAAGACCATCCAGGAGATCGCCTTCGCCGCCTACTCCAACATTCCCGAGGGCATGGAGGCGGGACTCGAAGGCGTGCACTACTACGACCCGCCCAACATGACCTTCCCCTTCGGCACTTATCTCGTCGTGGTCGACGTCGACAAGGGCACGGGCGAGGTCAAGGTGCGGCGCATGGTCGCCGTCGACGACTGCGGCGTGCGCATCAACCCGATGATCGTCGAGGGGCAGATCCACGGCGGCCTCACCGAGGGCTTCGGCATCGCCTTCATGGAGCTGATCACCTTCGACGAGGAGGGCAACTGCATCGGCTCCACCTTCATGGACTACCTGCTGCCCACCTCCTGGGAGACGCCCAGGTTCGAGACCTTCGCCACCGTGACGCCCTCGCCGCATCATCCGCTCGGCGCCAAGGGCGTCGGCGAGTCGGCCACGGTGGGCTCGCCGGCGGCGTACGTCAACGCGGTCATCGATGCACTGGCGCCCCACGGGGTGCGCAACATCGACATGCCGGTGACCTCCGACAAGGTGTGGGCGGCGCTGCGCGGAGCCGGGGTCACCGAGTGAGAGACGACCTGCTCCGGTTGCTGGAGTCCAACGCCGCGGCCGGCACGCCCTGCGTGCTGGCCACGGTGGTGCGCACCGAGTCGCCGACCTCGGCGCACCCGGGCGACAAGGCGGTGGTCACGGCCGACGGCCACCTGCACGGCTGGATCGGCGGCAGCTGCGCCGAGCCCCTGGTGCGCCGCGAGGCGGCCCGGGCGCTGGCGGACGGGCTGCCGCGGCTGGTGCGCATCGTGCCGTCGGCGTCGGACGTGGGCGAGACGCGTGACGGCGTTTCGCTCACGGTGGCGACCACCTGCCCGAGTGGAGGAGCCTTGGAGATCTTCATCGACCCGCAGGTGCCCCGGCCGCTGCTGCTGGTGGCGGGCGACTCGCCGGCGGCGCGGACGCTGCTGCAGCTCGGGGCGCTGGTCGGCTTCCGCACGGCGGCGGTGCCGGCGGGCATGACCGCCGAGGCGCTGGCGGCGATGGCCGGCGGCGGCGAGTGCTGGGTGGTTGTGGCCACCATGGGCCATTACGACGAAGAGGCGCTGGAGGCGGTGCTGCTGGGGCTGCCGGAGGCCGAGGTGGCGCTGGTGGCCAGCGAGCGGCGGGCCTCGGCGGTGCTCGACGGGCTGCGGGCCCGCGGCCTCGACGGGACGCAGATCGCGCGGGTGCACACACCTGCCGGGGAGCATCGCGGCGGCACGCAGGAGGAGATCGCACTGCACGCGCTCGACGGCCTGGTGGCGCTGCGGCGCGAGCGACTCGACGCGCAGCGCGCCGCTGAGGACGCAACCCGCGACATCGCAGCGGTGCCCGCTGCGGCCGCCGCGGAGATCACCGGCTTCGCAATCGATCCCGTCTGCGGCATGACCGTCGACGTCAGCGAGTCCCTGCACAGTGTCGAGCACGCGGGGCAGACCTTCCACTTCTGCTGCTCCGGCTGCGCCCGCCGCTTCGAGGCCGACCCGGCACGATTCCTGCAGACGGCGTGAGGTCGGCGGGAATCGTGCTGGCGGCGGGCTCCTCGCGCCGCATGGGCTCGCCCAAGCAGCTCCTGCCCGTCGGCGGCCGGCCGCTGCTCGAATTGGTGGTTGACGCCGCCTGCGGTTCGCGCCTCGACGAGGTCGTGGTCGTCCTCGGCGGCAACGCGGAGGCGGTGCGCGCGGCGGTCGACGTCGGTCGTGCGCGCGTGATCGTCAACGCAGAGCACGAGCAGGGCATGAGCACCTCGCTGCGGGCGGGCATCCGCGCCCTCGACGAGTCGGTCGAGCGCCTGGTGGTCATCCTCGGCGACCAGCCCGACGTCAGCGCCGCGCTCGTCGACCGGCTGCTCGACGAGCAGGAGCGCTCCGGACTGCCCGCCTCGGCGCTCAGCTTCGACGGGCTGCTGCATCCTCCCGTGGTGATGCGCCGCGAACTGTGGCCGGACCTCATGGCCCTGGAGGGCGACGTCGGCTGCCGCCGGCTGATCCGCGCCAGGCAGGAGCTGGTCGCCGCGGTGGCTGCGGACACGCCGCTGCATCATCCCGTCGACATCGACACCCCCGAGGACTTCGAGCGCCTGGTGTCCGAAACCGGCCGCACGTGAGCGGCGGCGAGATCGCCGCCGGCATCGACGTCGCGGAGCCGCGCAAGGGCCTCGACCTGGTCGCCCTCGACGGCGATCGCGGCATCGTCCACCAGGAACGGCGCCTGTCGCTGCGCGACATGTGCGATCGCATCGCGGCCTTGCGGCCGGCCGTGGTGTGCATCGACTCGCCGCCGGCCTGGGCGGTGGCGGGCCGCAGCCGCGCGGCGGAGCGCGCCCTGGCGAAGCTGCGCATCAGCGCCTTCTGCACGCCCTGCGCCGACCGCGAGGCGCATCCCTTCTACGCCTGGATGCGCGCCGGCTTCGCGGTGTTCGATGCCCTCGCCTGCGACTACCCGCTATATCGCGGCGGCGCTGTGCGGGGATTCGCCGCCGAGGTCTTTCCCAACGCCAGCGCGGTGCTGCTGGCCGGCCGCGCGCGCGGCGCGGGCGAGAGCAAGCGTGTCTTCCGGCGCATGGTGCTCGAGGCGCAGGGCGTCGACCAGCGCTCTCTCCGGTCGCTCGACAGCGTCGACGCGGCGCTGGCCGCGCTGACCGGCCGCATCGCGCTCGACGGCGGCCACTGCGCGGTGGGCGATCCGCGCGAAGGTACGATCCTGCTGCCCGTGCCCTCCCCACAGCTGCTTCCGCACGTCCCACCCGCAGCGGTACATGGCCGAAACGGCCGCTGATCCCCGCGTCGGCGCCGTCGCGCGCCGGCGCATCCGCAACCGCGCGCTGGCCATCGCACTCAGCGTGGTGCCGTTCGGGTTGTCCTTCGGCGCCGTCTCCGTCGCCGCCGGGCTGACGCTGCTGCAGACCTGCATGCTGTCGCTGGTGCTGTTCTCCGGCGCGTCGCAGTTCGCCCTGGTCAGCATCGTCGCCGCGGGCGGTGGCCTCGGCTCCGCGCTGGCCACCGCGCTGCTGCTGGGCACGCGTAACGGTCTCTACGCGACGCGCGTCGCCGAGCTGGTGCGACCGCGCGGCTGGCGCCGCGCCGTGGCGGCGCAGGTGACCATCGACGAGAGCACCGCCATGGCCGTCGCCGAAGCCGAGCACGGCTTCGCGACGCGCGCCTTCTGGACAACGGCCGCGCTGGTCTACGCGCTCTGGAATCTCTCCACGCTGGCCGGCGCGCTCGCCGGTCGAGGCCTCGGCTCGCTGTCGGCGACGGGCCTCGACGCCGCCGGCCCCGCCGCGTTCTTCGCGCTGATCTCGCCACGCCTGCGCGTCCGCCACCTGCGCCTGGCCGGAGTGCTCGCCGCCACGCTGGCCATCGCCTGCGTGCCGCTGCTGCCGGTGGGCTCACCGGTGCTCGCCGGCGGTGTCGTCGCGGCCCTCGCCATCGCGGTGGCGCGGCGATGAACACGTTGTGGGTCGCGGTCGTCGTCTCGTCGCTGGGCTGCGCCGCGCTCAAGGTCTCCGGCTACGTGGTGCCCGCGCGCGCCCTGCAGCGCGGCGCCGTGCAGCGCATCGTCGAAGCCCTGCCGGTGGCGCTGCTCAGCGCGCTGATCGCCGTCTCCACCTTCGCCTCCGGCCACCACCTCGCCGCCGACTCACGCGCGGTCGGCCTCGGCGTCGCCATTGCGCTGGTGCTGCTGCGCGCTCCGTTCCTGCTCGTCGTGGCCGGCGCCTGCGCGGCTGCGGCCGGCGCGCACGCGCTGCACCTCTAGGTCGGCGTCACCTGTCGCGCCAGGCCGGCGGCTTCTGCGTAGGTCCAGGGCTGCAGGTCGGGCGGCTCCAGGCCCAGGCTGGTGATGATCGAGCAGACCTGCTCGCGGTGCACGTTGCCGTGGTGCAGCGCCTGCACCACCGGGATGCTCGCCGACACCTCGTAGGCGCCCTGGTCGAGCAGCAGCTTGTGGTCGGCGCCGAGCGGATCTCCGGACAGGTATGCCTCCCAGAGTCGCGCGCTCTCGTCGACGCGGGAGGCGAGCACGTCGAGGTCGTCGATGGTCTCGTCGTCGCCCGCCCACTCCGGGCGCTCGACCCGGTCGCGCGGCAGGTAGGCGGGATCCCAGTTGATGTGATGGTTGAGGGTGTCGATGATGCTGCCGTAGGTTCCCTGCGTGGTGGCACGCAGCTGCTCGGGAGTCAGGGAGCGGCAGAAGGCGAGGAGCTCCCTGCCGGCCCAGGCGTTGTGTCGAAAGGCTTCGCGCAGCAGTTCGTTCATGGCCGCCACAGCCTAGCAGCGCGTTCCGGAGTGCTCTACTCCTCGCCCGCATTGGCGGCGAGGTCGTAGCGCGGAAAGCGCCAGGCCATCTCCGCGGCGAGCAGGCCGCCGTGGCCCAGCCCCGCGAGGAAGTCGGGATCGAGCGATTCGCCCGCGAAGCAGCGGGTGAGCAGCAGGTCGAGGGCGGTGCGGCGCGAGAACATGCCGCAGGAGGCGACGCCGATCACCGGGTTGCCGTGCAGCTCCACGATCCAGTAGCTGCTGCCAGGATGCACCGGCAGTCCACGCCGAACCACGCGCGCGCCCGCCTCGACGACGCCGCGCCAGGTGACGTCGAGCGGGTCGACCGAGGCCACGCCGACCGCCAGCGCGATGTCGGCGCGTTCGGCGGCGTCGACGAGCGCGGCGCGCACCGCGGCGGGGTCGCCGGAGACGTAGCGGATCGACTCCACGTCGCCGCCGAACCAGGCCACCTTGCCGCGCAGCGACTGCTCGAAGCGTCCGCGCTCGCCTTCGCTCAATCGCTCGCGCACCACCACCGCGACGCGCAGCGGCAGGAAGGAACGCACCGACATCACCGCGCCGGACGGCGGCGCCGCGCGTCGCTCGGCCTCCGCGAGCAGCTCACCGGCGATGGCCAGCGGCGTGATCTTCACCCCCGCGAGAGTCTTGCCCGCATCGACCGGCACGCCGTCGGGCAGCGCGAACACCGTGACGCCGTCGATGGAGTTGAGCGCCTGCAGCGCCGCCGCATCGACGTGCAGCAGCCCGCGCACCGCCGCCGAGAGCCGCACCTGCGACTCCACCGGCCGGTGCACCTCGACGTGCTCACCGGCAAGCGCGCGGGCGATGCGCATCGCCGCGGTGTCCTCGTCGACGTCGCCGGCGTCGAGCCAGAGCAGGTGCAGCTCGTCGGGATGCGCGGCTTCGAGCGTCAGCGCGTCGGCGCGCTCCAGGCGATGTCCCTTGAGCAGCACCGGACGTCCGTCCTCGCCGAGGACGTCGCGGCAGAGCACGGCGCCGACCCAGCGGGCCGGCGGCCCGGCGAGCGCCGCGCCGTCGAGGGCTTCGAGCTTCACGCCACCGTCGCCGCGGCCTTGCCCGCGGCGGCCTGGGCGCTGCTGCGGCCGCGCCGCGTGGCCACCACCTCGGCGAGGATGGCCACGGCGATCTCCTCGGGCGTGGCGGCGCCGAGGTCGAGGCCGACCGGGCTGTGGATGCGCGCGATCGCCTCGTCGTCGAAGCCCGCCTCGCGCAGCCGCGCCACCCGCTTGCCGTGCGTGGTGCGGCTGCCGATGGCGCCGACGTAGCCGGTGCGCGAGCGCAGCAGCACGCCGAGGGCGGGATCCTCGAACTTGGGATCGTGGGCCAGGCAGACGGCCGCGTCGCGCCGGCCGAGCCCCAGCGACGGCAGCGCCTCGTCGGGCCACCTGGCGATCAGCCGGTCGGCGCCGGGCAGCCGCTCCTCGTTGAGGAACGCGGTGCGCGGGTCGATGACGGTGACCCGATAGCCGGCCGCCCTGGCCATCTGAGTCAGCGCGATGGCGATGTGCACCGCGCCGATGACCGCCAGCTGCGGGGCGGGCACGATCGGGTCGACGAAGACCGAAACTCCGCCGATCTCCTCGACGCCGGCGATGCCTGAGGCGAAGCGCCGCCCCACGGCGTCGTGCAGCGCGGCGTCGCGCTCCAGCCCGCCACCCAGGTCGCCGACCACGTCGCCGTCCTCGACCAGCGCCACGCGCGCCCCGGCGCGATCGCCGTCGACGCGCGTCAGCAGCGCCACCGCGCGCTCGGCCTGCACCGCGTCGCGCAGCGCGGTGAGCACCGCGTCGCTGCCGTCCCAGCGCAGCGTCTCGACGAAGATGTCCACGCTGCCGCCGCAGGCCAGGCCCACCTCCCAGCCCATCTCGTCGCTGATGCCGTAGTGGAGCAGCCGCGGCGGCGCCTCGCCGGCGAGGGTGGACTGGGCCTCGCCGATGACCGCCGCCTCCAGGCAGCCGCCGCTCACCGAGCCGGCCATGCGGCCGTCGCGGTCGACCAGTAGGCGCGCCCCGGTGGGACGCGGGGTGGACCCGGCGGTGCGCACCACCGTGGCCAGGGCCAGGTGGGGGTCGCGCGCCGCCCAGTCGTCGAGGGTGGGGAGGAGCTCACGCATGGTGCCTCCGAGTATCCGCCGGAGCCGGGCGGCCCACAAGCGCACCCTCGGGCGTGGGCTGTCGGGCGGCCGCGCGCAGGCGCACAATGCCGGGATGCAGATCGAGAACTCGTTCGCGGTCGGCGCCTCCCCCGACACCGTCTTCGCGTTCCTGCTCGACGTCAACCGCATCGTCGGCTGCGTGCCCGGCGCGGAGCTCTCCGAGGTGGTCGACCCCGACACCTTCCGCGGCCGCGTCCGCATCAAGGTGGGCCCTGTGACCGTGGCCTACAACGGCACCGCCCACATCACCGAGCGCGACGAGCAGGCCCGCCGGGCGACCCTGCAGGCGGAGGGCCGCGAGACCACCGGCTCGGGCTCGGCCCGGGCTACCACCACCATGAGCGTGGCGCCCGACGGCGCCGGGTCGGCCGTGCACTTCGCCACCGACTTCACCGTGGTGGGCAGGGTGGCCCAGTTCGGGCGGGGGATCATGGAGGAGGTCTCGCGCAAGCTGGTGGGGCAGATGGCGGAGTGCATCCGGACCAAGCTGGAGGCGGAGGGGGCGGCGGCTCCGGCCGCCGAAACGCCCTCGGCGAACGGGAAGGCGAAGGACGAGGGGGCCGGGTCACCACGGGCGCGCGGCGCGAGCCCGCGCAAGCCGCGCGCCTCGGCCAAGCCCGCCGCCGAGCCGTCGATCGCGGTGACCGGCGCGGCCGCGGCGACCGAGGCGGCGCCGAACCCGGCAGCGGCCGAGCCGCTCTCGACCGCAGCCCCCGCGGCGGCTGCGTCCGGTGCCGCGCCGATCTCCGGTGGCCCGGCAGCCACTGCGATCCCGGCGACGCCCCCGGGGCGTGTCCAGCTCGCCACCGAGCCGTCCGAGGCGGCCGTCCCCCTCGACGCGCTGGCGCTGGCGCGGTCCATCGCGGCCGACCGGATCAAGGCGGTGGGACCGGGCCGGCTGGCGGGTCTCGCCGTGGCGCTGTTCGCGGTGTTCGCGCTGGGCCGCTGGCTACGCGGGCGCAGCGCGAAGGGCGGCTGAGGCCCCACTCGGCCGCGCCGGCAGCGCGGCGAGCAACCTCCCCAGCTCGTCGAGCGCACTGACGTCGTTGGCGGCGAGGAAGTCGTCGCAGTAGGGCAGCGCCGCGCGCATGCCGCGCGTCTCGGGCGCGTAGCCCGCGGCGCCGAGCAGCGGGTTGAGCCAGATCAGCCGGTGGCAGCTGCGGTGCAGGCGGGCCATCTCCACCGCCAGGTCCTCCGGCTCGCCGCGATCCCAGCCGTCGCTGATGAGCAGCACCACCGCCCCGTGCCCGAGCACGCGCCGCGCCCAGCGCCGGTTGAAGTCGTGCAGCGCGGCGCCGATGCGGGTGCCGCCGCCGATGTCGTGCACCTGGGCGGCGATGTGGTCGAGCGCCTCGTCGACGTCGCCGCGGCGGAGCAGGCGGGTGATGCGGGTGAGCCGCGTCGAGAAGGCGAAGGTCTCCACGCGCTGCCGGTGCCCCACCGCGTGCGCGAAGACGAGCAGCTGGCGCGAGTAGCGGTCCATGGAGCCGCTGACGTCGCAGAGGATGACCAGCGGGCGGCGCGCTGTGCGCTGCCGCATGCGGGCCAGGCGCACCGCCTCGCCGCCCTGGCGCGCGGCCAGGCGCATGGTGCGGCGCAGGTCGACGCCGCCGCGGCGATCGCTGCGACGCCGCCGGGTGCGTCGCTCGGCGACGCGCCAGGGCGCCTGGCGCAGCAGGCGGCGCACCTGCAGCGTCTCCTCCCAGGTCATGTCGCGGAAGTCGCGGTGGCGGAGCAGCTCGTCGGCGCTGTACCCGGAGCTGCTCAGCACGCTAGGCTCGCCGTCCTGCTCGCTGCCGAGCTGCGACGAGGGCAGAGCCAGCGCCGCCATCCACTCACGGGCGCGCGCCGGGTCGACGGGCAGGGCGCGGCCGCGCTGCGGGATGGCCCCGGCGGTCAGCATTGCGGACGGGTCTGACCAGAACAGGCTGAAGGCGGCGTCGAAGACCTCCACCTCCTCGCGCCGCGAGACGAACACCGCACACAGCGCGTCGCGCACCTCGGCCAGGCTGGACACGTCGACGCAGGTGAGCGCAGCCGCGGCGTCCATGAGCCGGTCGGGTCCGGTGCGCAATCCCGTGTCGCGGAGCAGGCGCGCGAAGAGGGCGAGGCGAGGGAGGGGATCCGGCGCGGCGCCGGGCGCGTCGCTCACGCGGTGGCGATCTCCCCGATGGCCTCCCCGGCGCGGTCGAGGTCCTCCTGGTACTTGACCACGGCACCGACCGTCTCGCGCAGCGCCTGCGCGTCGGCCTCGACGTGGCCGAGCGCGGCCAGCGCCCGCGCCCAGTCGACGGTTTCGGCCACCCCTGGCAGTTTGTAGAGGTCCATGCGGCGCAGCCGCTGCACCACCTCGGCCACCTGCCGGGCCAGCCGCTCGCTCACCTCGGGCGCGCGCACGCGCACGATGGCCACCTCGCGCTCCAGCTCGGGATAGTCGATCCAGTGGTACAGGCAGCGGCGCTTGAGCGCGTCGTGCACCTCGCGGGTGCGGTTGCCGGTGAGCACCACGAATGGGGCGCGACGCGCCCGCACCGTGCCCAGCTCGGGGATGCTGATGGCGAAGTCGGCGAGCACCTCGAGCAGGAAGGCCTCGAACTCCTCGTCGCTGCGGTCGATCTCGTCGATGAGCAGCACGGGGGCGACGTCGTCTGCGTTGTCGATGGCGTCGAGCAGCGGGCGCCGCAGCAGGAAGTCGGGACCGAAGAGGTCGTGCTCGGCGCGGGCACGGTCCTCGGCAACCGAGGACTCGCCGAGCAGCCGGATGTGCAGCAGCTGCCGCGCGTAGTTCCACTCGTACGCGGCGTGGGCGAGGTCGATGCCCTCGTAGCACTGCAGGCGGATGAGCCGCGCACCCAACACGGCGGCCATGGCCCGCGCCGCCTCGGTCTTGCCCACGCCCGCCTCGCCTTCGAGGAAGAGCGGTTTGCCGATGCGCAGCGCCACCAGGATGGCGGTGGCCAGGCGCCGGTCGCAGAGGTAGCCCTGCTCCGCGAGCCGCGAGACCACGTCGTCGACCGAACCGAGCGTGGCGGGAGCTGGGGGCGTGGGCACGCCCCCAGCCTGCCCGTCAGACGGTTCGATGGTCAAGCCGCCGCGTGCGCCTGCCGCAGCGCCCGCGCGGTGAGCACCGCGGTGAGCCGCCGCTTGTACGCCTCGCTGCCGCGCACGTCGGAGGTGGGAGCGATGTCCTGCCCCGACTGCGCCGCCGCGTCGTCCGCCGACGCCCCGCCGGCCAGCGCGCGCTCCACGGCGACGCCGCGCTTCGGCGTGGGCGCGAGGTTGACGAAGCCGACCCGGACGCCGCCGTCGACCTGCTGCACCGCCACGCCGGCCAGCGCCCAGTCGTAGAGGCGGCGGCGGAACTTCTGGTAGGCGTGCGCGCCGGCGGCCACCGGGAAGCGCACCTCGGTGACCATCTCGTCCGGCTGCAGCGCGGTGGTGAAGACGTCGGTGTAGAAGCCGGCGGCGTTGTGGGTGCGCCTGGTGGTGACGATCTGCGCGTCGAGCATCAGCGCCAGCGCGTTGTAGTCGCCGGCCGCGTCGCCGTGGGCGACGACGCCGCCCATGGTGCCCAGGTTGCGCACCTGCGCGTCACCGACCTCGTAGGCGATCTCCGCCAGCAATGGCAGGGACTCGCGCACCACGTCACTTTCGTGGATGTCGACGTGCCGGGCCAGCGCGCCGACCACCAGGGTGCCGTTCTCCCGCCGGATCTGGTCGAGTCCGCGCACGCGGCTGATGTCGACCAGCGCGGTCGGCTGGGCCAGGCGCAGCCGCATCAGCGGCACCAGGCTCTGCCCGCCGGCGATGAGCTTGGCGTCCTCACCGTAGCGGGCCAGCAACGACGTCGCCTCCTCGGCCGACTCCGCTCGCGCGTATTCGAAGGCCCCGGGGATCACGACCGTGCCTCCTGCAGCAGCGCCCAGATTCTGTCGGGGCTGGCCGGCATCTCCACGTGGGTGATGCCGAAGGGTGAGAGCGCGTCGACCACCGCGTTGATCACCGCCGGCGTGGCGGCGATGGTGCCGGCCTCGCCGATACCCTTGACGCCGAGCTCATTGGTGGGACTCGGCGTCACCGTGCGGTCGAGCTCGTAATCGGGCAGCTCGGCGACGGTGGGCACCAGGTAGTCGAGGAACGTTCCGGTCAGGAGCTGCCCGGACTCGTCGTCGTAGCGGACCTCCTCGAAGAGCGCCTGGCCGATGCCCTGGGCGATGCCGCCGTGCACCTGTCCGTCCACCACCAGCGGGTTGATGACGTTGCCGCAGTCGTCGACGGCGACGTAGCGCTCGATCTGCACGGCGCCGGTCTCGGGATCGATCTCGACCACGCAGATGTGGCAGCCGAACGGCCAGACGAAGTTGGGCGGGTCGAAGTAGGTGACCGCCTCCAGGCCCTGTTCCATGCCGGGGGGCAGCGCGGGTCCGTAGCTGGCTCCGGCCAGCTCCTGGATGGTCCGCGCGTCGGCGGGGTTGCCGCGCACGTAGTAGCGGCCCTGGTCGACGGCGATGTCGGCCTCGGCCGCCTCGAAGATGTGCGCCGCGATCGCCCTCGCCTTCTCGATCACCTTGGTGCACGAGCGGGCCACCGAGACGCCGCCGACGGCGAGGCTGCGCGAGCCGTAGGTGCCGTAGCCCATCGGCGAGTCGGCCGTGTCACCGTGGCGGATCTCGATGGACTCGTAGGGGACGCCCAGCTTGTCGGCGACGATCTGCGAGAAGGTGGTGTCGTGGCCCTGGCCGTGGGCGTGGGTGCCCACCGTGACGGTGACCGAGCCGGTGGCGTGGATGCGCACCACCGAGGACTCGACCAGCGCCAGCCCCGCCGCCTCGGCGGTGGGAGCGCTGGGGCCGACACCGCAGATCTCCACGTAGGTGGAGACCCCGATGCCCAGGTAGCGCCCCTGCTCGCGCAGCTCCGCCTGGCGGCGCCGCAGTCCCGCGTAGTCGACCATCTCCAGGGCGCGGTCCAGTGACTTGTCGTAGTCGCCCGAGTCGTAGACCAGGCCGAAGTTGTTGGGGTGGGGGAAGTCGTGGATGAAGTTGCGGCGGCGGACGTCCACCGGGTCGAGGTCGAGCTTGCGCGCCACCAGGTCGACGGCGCGTTCCACCAGGTGGGTCGCCTCGGGGCGGCCGGCGCCGCGGTACGGGTCGGTCGAGGTGCGGTTGGTGAAGATGCCCACGCTGCGCCCGTGCACCGCCTTCCACCTGTAGCAGCCGCCGGCCACCAGGATGGCGGAGACCATGAAGGCACTGAACACGCCGTGGTACGCGCCCACGTCGAGGAGCTGGGTGATGCGCAGCCCGAGCAGCGTGCCGTCGCTCTTCGCGGCCACCTCCACGTCGAAGATCTGGCCGCGCCCGTGGTTGGTGGCGACCAGGTTCTCGCTGCGCTCCTCGGTCCACTTGACCGGGCGACCGGTCAGCTTGGAGGCGGCGCAGCAGAGGTACTCGTCCGGGTAGGGACGCGCCTTGGAGCCGAAGCCGCCACCCACGTCGGGGGCGATCACCCGCATCTGCGCCTCGGGGATGCCCATCGCACCGGAGACGAACAGGCGGATGAAGTGAGGCACCTGGGTCGAGGTCCACAGCGTCAGGCGGTTGTCGAAGGGGACGAAATCGGCGATGCAGGCGCGCATCTCCATGGCGATGGGGAACAGGCGCTGCTGGGTGATGCGCTCCTTGACCACCACGTCCGCCTCGGCGAAGGCGGCCTCGATGTCGCCGCCGGGGAACTCGGCGTCCCAGGCGATGTTGTCGGGTCGATCGCTCTTGGCCACCGGGCTGCCCGGCTGCATGGCCCTCTCCAGGTCCATCACCGCCGGCAGGGGCTCGTACTCGACGCTGACCAGCTGCGCCGCATCGGCGGCCAGGTAGCGGTCCTCGGCGACGATGACCGCCACCGGCTCGCCCTGGTACGCCACCTCGGTCTCGGCGATGAAGTACTGCTCGGGGACCTGCTTCTTGTTGGGCACGAAGGAGTTGGTGACGGGCACGCCGCCGGCCAGGACCGCGCGGAAGTCGCGCGCCGTGAAGACGCCGACGACGCCCGGGGCGCGGGTGGCGTCGGTGACGTCGATGCTGACGATGCGCGCATGCGCGTGCGGGCTGCGCACCACGGCCATGTGGGCCATGCCGCTGAGCTTGATGTCGTCGACGTAGTGGCCGTGGCCGGTGATCAGCTTGGGGTCCTCGCGGCGCTGGATGCGCGCCCCGATCATCTGGGTGACGGCCATGGCTCAGGACCCCGGGGTGCCGGCGGGCTGGCCGGCGGCCGTGGTGGCCGGCGCCGGCGCCTGCGCCCCGCCGTTCATCGCGGCGGCGGCGGAGCGCACCGCGCGCCTGATGTTGGCGTAGCCGGTGCAGCGGCAGAGGTTGCCCTCCAGGCCCTTGCGGATGTCGTCATCCGTGGGCGTGGGGTTCGTCTCCAGCAGCTGCGCCGTGGCCATGATGAAGCCCGGCGTGCAGAAGCCGCACTGCAGGCCGTGCTCGTCCCAGAAGGCCTGCTGCACCGGGTGCAGCGCGTTGCCCTTGGCGAGTCCCTCGACGGTGGTGACGCTGCTGCCGTCGGCCTGCACGGCGAAGACGCTGCACGACTTGACGGCGCGGCCGTCGAGCAGGACCGTGCACGCGCCGCACTGGCTGGTGTCGCAGCCGATGTGGGTGCCGGTCTGGCCGGCCACCTCGCGCAGGTAGTGCACCAGCAGCAGGCGAGGTTCGACCAGGTCTTCTCGCCTCCGGCCGTTGACGGTCACCGCGATCGACTGCTTCACGGGCTGCCCTCCAACGGACGTCCGCGCGAAGGGAGGGATGCGGACGAGCGCCAGCCATGCTGGCAGGGTGCAGAGGCAGGGTCAAGCTGACCCCGCGGGAACCCCGTCGCTGAGCTCAGCGAGTGCTTCGGCGCACCGTCTTGCGGCGGGTGCCCGAGGGCTTGCGAGCGGTGGAGTGCGCCAGGTCCTTCTTGACCACCTTCCCGGTGGCGTTGCGGGGCAGGGCGCGGAGCAGCTCGACGTCGCGGGGCACCTTGTAGCGGGCCAGGCGGGAGCGCACGTGGGACTTCACCTGGTCCGGGCTGAGGCGGCGCCCCGGCCGGGCCACGACGTAGGCGGCCAGCCGCTGCCCCCACTCCTCGTCGGGCACGCCGACGACGGCCACCTCGGCGACGTCGGGATGCGCGGCGAGCACCTCCTCGACCTCGGCGGGGAAGACGTTCTCGCCGCCGGAGACGATCATCTCGTCGTCGCGGCCCTCCACGAAGAGCCGGCCCTCCTCGTCGAAGCGGCCGACGTCGCCGGTGGCCATCAGGCCGTCGAGGACGTCCTTGCCGCCGCCGCCGGTGTAGCCCTCGAAGAGCATCTGGTTGCCCACGAAGATGCGCCCCGTGGCGCCCTGCGGCACGTCCCGGCCGCGCTCGTCGACCAGCCTCACCACGGTGCCGTAGGGCGGGCGTCCCGCGGTGCCGGGCGCGGCACGCAGGTCCTCGGGGGTGGCGATGGTGGCCCAGGCCACCTCGGTGGAGCCGTAGAGGTTGTGGACGACGTCGCCGTACTCGTCCATGAAGCGGCGCGCCAGGTCGCCGGAGAGCGCGGAGCCGCTCACCGCGACGACGCGCAGCGACGAGGTGTCGTAGCGGCGCCGCACGTGCGCGGGCAGGTCGACCATGCGCTGCAGCATCAGGGGAACCGCGGCCAGCGCGGTGACGCGGTGCTCCTCGACGGCGGCGAGCACCTGCTCGGGATCGAAGCGGCGCTGCAGCACGAGCGTGGAGGAGAGCAGCACACCGAGCCCGAGGTGCATGGCGCCCCAGGCGTGGAAGAGCGGCGCGGCGACGAGCGTGGTCTCGCGAGCGCGCATGGGGATGCGCGAGAGGATGGCCAGCAGCGGGTCGGCGGTGCGCGGCTGCCCGCGCGAGGCGCCCTTGGGCGTGCCCGTGGTGCCCGAGGTGAGGATGACCAGGCGGTTCGACCGCTCCGGCGGCTGCGGCTCGGCGGGGTCGCTCTCGGCGATCAGCCGCTCCACGTCGTCCTCGCGCAGCGGTTGGTCGGACCAGGTGAGGAAGCGGCGGTTGGCGGGCAGCGCCTCGCCGACCAGCTCGGTGAACTCCTCGTCGTGCATCACCGCGATGGCGCCCTCGCGGCGCAGCACCTCGGCGAGCTGCGGCGCGGCGAAGCCGGTGTTGAGGAAGAGCACGTCGGCGCCCAGCTTGGTGAGGGCCAGCATGGCCAGCACGAAGCCGCGATGGTTGCGGCAGAGCAGGCCGACACGGTCGCCCTCGCGGATGCCCGCGGTGGCCAGGCCGTTGGCCAGCGCGTTGCTGCCGGCGTCGAGCTGCGCGAAGCTGGTGACGCCGCGTTCGTCGACGACGGCCGCCGCGTTCGGCGAGCGGATCGCCGAGGCCGCGATGCCGCCGGGCACGGTGAAGCCCCAGTGGTGCAGGGCCAGCGCGGTACCGACCAGTCGGTCAGGACGCATGGGGCGCAGCAGCCCCGCGTTGACGACCACGCGCAACGCCTGCACCTGCTGGGCGATGACGCTGACCGGATCGCCCGCGCCCTGCGCGGAGTCGCGGCGTTCGCCGCTGCGCTCGCAGCGGTCGCGCAGCGCGCGCAGTGTGCTGCGCACGTTGTCGCGCACCTGCCGCCCGGCCACGCGGTCGGCGATCAGTCCCCAGACTCCGGGCGTCTGGTAGGCGATGCGATGGGTGACCCGGGTGACGCCGGGTTCGATCTCGCGCAGGCGCCAGCGGCCGCGCTGGTCGACGCCGGTGACGCTGTGCCAGGCGATGTCGCAGCCGGGCGTGTACTCGACCAGCTCGACCACGCTGCCGACCTCGGTGGCGCCCACCTGCATGCGCATCGAGTAGCGCGAGCCGGTGTGCGGGTCGGCGCTGCCGCGGCCGCTGCGGTCCCAGCGCGTCACGCCGGTGATGAGCTCGCCGTACTGCGCCGGGTCGGCGATCGCCTTCCAGACGGCGCTGGGGCGGCAGCGGATGGTGACGGACTCGTCGATGCGCATCGCGGTCAGCCCAGCACCGGGAGGCGGCGCTCACCGGCCAGCCGGGTCAGCGCCTCCTGCATGGTGCCCACGACGTGCTCGTAGACATCGTCGACGTCGGGGTTGTCGCCGAAGCGCCGGCGCAGGTCGATGGCCGGCAGCGCCTCGACGGTGATCTTGGCCGGCAGCGGGATGTGGGTGAGCATGTCGCCGACGTTGAGCCCCCACGGCAGTGCGATGGAGATGGGCAGCACCTTGAGCCGGAACATCCGGTCCAGCCGCAGCAGCCGGGCCAGCCGCTCGCCGCGCGAGAGGAAGAGCGCGGTCTCCTGGCCGCCGATGGCCACCACCGGCACGATGGGCACGCCGTTCTTGAGGGCCAGGCGGATGAAGCCCTTGCGTCCCCCGAAGTCGACGCGGCTCGACTCCCAGGAGGGACGGTGGGTCTCGTAGTCTCCGCCAGGATAGACCAGAACTGCGGCGCCGGCCCGGAGCGCCCGCTCGGCGCTCTCGTGCCCCGCGGCCACCGTGCCGAACCTGCGGAGATCCGGTATCCAGGGCATGAGGCGGCCGAGCACCAGCACCAGGTTGTGGGCCAGCTGGTAGAAGGGACGCTCGACGCCGAACCGGGTGGTGAAGGCCAGGGTGAAGACGAAGGTGTCGACGATCATGTTGCCGCCGGAGTGGTTGCCCACCAGCAGCACCGGGCCCTCCTCGGGGATGTTGTCGAGACCGCGCACCTGGCCGCGCAGGTAGACGCTGCTCAGCATCCAGAGGAAGGGCAGGTTGTCGCGGATGTAGTCGGGGTCGCGCTCGTCGAGGTCGGCGCGGGGGACGCGGCGGCGCACCTCAAGGGCGAGCGACGCGGCCGTGCGCCCGAGCAGGCCGCCGCGCACCACCGGCGGCGCCGGGCTGCGGCGGCGGATGCCGGGGCGGGCGCCGGCGGTCGAGGGCGATCGTCGGGTGCGGGTCTGCGTCGCCATGGGGGCAGCTCCTCCGGTGGCGGTCCCTCCGCTCAGCTGCCCAGTCTATGGGTGCAGGAAATTTGATAGCAACCCTGTCAGCTTGGGGGCGGCCCCGCCACGGCGTCGACCAGCCAGGGCTGGCCGGGTCCCGTGCGCAGCAGCGTCCAGTCCTCGCTCCAGCGCCGCTGCGCCGTGCTGCCCGCGACGACTGCGCCGGTCGCGTCATCGACGACGCAGTCCTCGCCGCTGACGTCGATGCGCACCACGGCGCGGTCGTATGAGCCCTCGACGGAGGCGCTGACCAGACGGGCACCCTCGACGTCGATGAAGGCGAGCACGCGGTGCCGGTGCGCCGCGGCCAGCGTGCCGATGCCCTGGCGCAGGCCGGCGAGGAACGCCGGCGAGACGCAGGTCGCGGCGGCGTCGGCGCTGCCACGGCCCAGCGCGCTCTCGACGGTGAAGAAGCTCTCGCGGGCGCGGGCCAGGATCTCCGCCTCGTTGACGGCCGCGTCGTGCGCGCGCAGCACCGCGAGCGGCGCGGGTCTGCCGGTTGCGGGTGCGGCCTCGGGGGAGGCTGCTGCCGTGTGGCCGGGCGCCTCGACGTCCGCCGCAGCCTGCGTCTCCGGCGCGCGAGTTTCTGCCAGCTCTGGCACGGAGTCGAGCAGCCAGTCGCCGCCGCCGCCCGCCACCGCCTGGCGGCAGAAGTCGCAGACGCCGGTGACGCTGGCCCGCAGCGGAGCGCCGCAGCGCGGGCAGCGCGCCACCTCGCCCGCGCGGTGCACGCGGCGGCGCAGCGGCATGTCGCAGCCGAGCCGCCGCGGCTGCAACGAGCCGCGCGACACCGCACCCGTCGCGTCGAGGTCCGCGTCGACGGTGCTGGCCACCACGCGCACCGTGGCCGACTGCCACTCGTCACCGGGCTCGGCGGCGAGCAGCGTCGCCTCCTCGACGAGCGGGTCGTCCGTGGTGCATCGCAGGCCTGCCGTCCGCAGCGCGGTGATCGCCGCCGAGAGCGCCGCCACGCCGCCGGCGGTCATCACCGGCAGTGCCCTGGCCGCGTCCATGGCGCCCCAGGCCGTGCGCAGGGCCACGAACGCGGTTCGCGCCGCCACGGTGATCTCCGTGGCGTCGGCGTTGGGATCCCGCAGCCGCAGGGCCGCCAGCACGTCGTCGCCGCCTGCAACAGGCGCCAGGCTGCCGACCGGCAGCTTGAGGCTGACCACCTCGTCCGCCGGCGAGAGGTCGTACTCGTCGAGGCGCACGTGGGTGCGGATGCCGAGCACGGCGCGCATCACGTCGTCCTCGCGCCCGACGTCGGCGACGTACACCACCACCCAATCGTGTGTCGCGTCGGTCGCCGCGGCATGGCAGTAGCCGCACAACCCGTCGCCGTCGAGCTGCAGCGGTGCGCCGCAGTAGGGGCAGTGGCCGCCGAGCACGCCGCCGTCGTCGCGCGAGGTCGCCGACGAGGAGCGCTCCAGCACCCAGTCCGCCTCCCAGGTCCGCGCCAGCCTGTCGCCGCGCAGCACGGTTCCGCTCGCGTCGACGTCGTAGTCGGTGCTCGACGCGCGGATGCGCAGCGTGGCCCGGTCACGTCCCGCGTCCTCCTCGAGCGCCACCAGCCGGCTCGACTGCACGTGCACCTCGTCGACCACGTTGCGCCGCCCGTGCAGTGAGTACAGCTCCATGCGCGCGCGGTGCGAGGCCCACAGCGACGGCGCCATGAAGGCCCGGCTCGGCTGCGGGTCGAGCGTGCTCCAGGCGCGTTCCACCGCCACCATGGCCTCGCCCGCCAGCCGGGCCAGCGCCTGGGGATCGAAGCCGGGGTCGCGCTGCCGCAGCCGCTCGACCTCGACGTCGAGGACGAAGGCGTCCTGCGCGCCCAGCGAGGGCAGCGCGGGACGGCCGGCGGCGTCCTGCAGGTCGCCGAACGGCGCGGTGGGGGAGGGCGCCAGGCCGCTGTCCTGCTGGGCGCGGATGGCGCCCCTCTCGCGCTCCTGCCGCCGCCCGTCCATTGCCGGCGAGCGCCAGTCGAAGAGGTTCATCGGCGCGCACCGTAGCGCGCCGCGGGGCGCCGTGCACGAACCGCCTCGAGCTGGTCGCGCACGGCCCTGGTGCGCCGCGCCCAAGTGGGTTTGACAGCGCGGGGACGCGCCGATACCGTGGGCCGGGTCGTCACGGCGGCGGCCGTAGCGGGGCAGTTCTCCGCCGCGCCGTGGCGGATTCGCAGGAGGTCCCCCATGCCTGCGAGCGTGCTCCTCACCGGTGTCACCGGCTTCGTCGGCAGCGAGATCCTCTACGAGCTGCTGGCCCGCGGCGACGTGCAGGTGTCCTGCCTGATCCGCGCCCGCAGCGACGAGGAGGCGAGCGAGCGATTGCGCGGCATCGTCACCCGCATGCTCGGCGAGGGCGGCTGGGACGCCGTGCAGGCGCGCCTCACGCCGGTGCGCGGCGACCTGCTGCAGCGCCGCCTGGGCATCGCCCCGGCCAGCGTGGCGCGGCTCGTCGAGGAGACCACCCACATCGTGCACGGCGCGGCGTCGGTGAGCTTCGGCATGTCGCTGGAGAAGGCTCGTGCCATCAACGTGCGCGGCACCCTGGAGATGCTCAGCCTGGCCGACGCCTCGGCGCGCATGGGCTCGCTGCAGCGCTTCGGCTACGTCAGTACCGCGTTCGTCTGCGGCCGCCACGACGGCGTCTTCGAGGAGGACTGGATCGAGACGCGGCAGTCCTTCCGCAACACCTACGAGCGCACCAAGTTCGAAGCCGAGCAGGCGGTGCGCTGGCGCATGCACGACCTGCCCATCACCGTGGTGCGGCCCTCCATCGTGGTGGGGAATTCATCGACCGGCGCCACGCGCGGCTTCAACGTCGTCTACTGGCCGCTCAAGCTCTTCGCGGACGGGCTGTTCCGCTACACGCCGGCGCCCGCCGACCTGCCCGTGGATCTCGTGCCCGTCGACTTCGTGGCCCGCGGCACGGTGGAGGCCGTGCTCGGCGCCGGTGAGCCCGGACGCACCTACGCGCTGGCGGCGGGTCATCGCGCCACCGAGGCGCGCGTGATCGGCGAGGTCGCCGCCGAGGTGTTCGGCGTGCCCGCGCCCTGGATGGTGTCGACCCCGCTCGACCGCCTGGTCTGGCCGGTGCTGACGCGCCTGGGCACGCTGAGCCCCTGGGCGCGCTACGCGCGGCCGTTCCGCCATTACCTGCCCTACTTCCTGCGCGGCTCGCGCTTCGACACCCGCCACGCCGACGCCCTGCTCGGCCCCCGCGGCATCGAGCCGCCGCGCGTCGACGACTTCCTGCGCACCGTGCTGGAGTTCGCCCGCGACACCGACTTCGGTCGCGACCGCGAGGCCATCGAGCGGCGCGAGGCGGAGGTGGCGGCGGAGCGGCTGGCGGTGCTGCGTGGCGGTGCGGCGAAGCGGCGGACGCCGTCGCGCGGGCGCCGCCCGGCAGCCAGGCGCACCGCCGGGTCGGCCGCCCGCCCGCGGCGGCCCACCGCCACGAGCGCCTGAGCCCGCGCGCGGGAGCACCGCAGGGATCGGCGCGGGGGCGTCGTTCCCCCGAGTAGCACGGCCGGGACCGCAGCCCCGAGGCCGGGCACACCCGCAGCACCCCAGGGGGACCAGGGAGTTGAGCACAGCGCAGGGCGCGCACGACGGCGGCGCCGAGCGCACGCCGCCCGCCGAGCGGCCGGAGCCGGTCCTCCGCGGCCTGATGCGGCCCACCAGCCTGGCGGTGATCGTCGCCTTCGCCGCGGTGGGCGCGGCGCTGCCGCTGGCCTTCGACCACGGCTCCCTCAGCGCCCGCGCGCCGCACCACGCCGCCATCGCCCGTCCTATCGCCGCGCCGGGCACCACCCTGCCACGCAGCGGCGGTCCCGGCGCCGAGCCCGTCTCCGCCGGCGGCTTCGACGCCGGCTGGGGCATCCTCACCGGCACCGACTCGCCGCCCACCGCGACGACCGCTCCCGGCACCCAGGCGACACCAGCCCAGTCGGGCACCGGCGACGGCGGCCCCCCGCCGCCACCGTCGCCCACGCCGTCGCCGCTGGTCGCGATCACCACGCCGAGCACTCCGCTCGGCTCCGCCGGCGTGGAGGTCGACGGCACCGCGCCGACCAGCCCCACCTCAGCCACGGTGACCGCGCCGGTGACCGGCTCGGTGACCGTGACCAACCCGCTGGCGCCGGCCCCCGCGCTCCCGTAGGAAGCGTCAGACCGAGCGCAGGAAGGCGTGCACCTCCGCCTCGGCCGCCACGGCCAGGGCGGTGGGAAAGGCGGTGAAGCTGTGCACCGCCTCCGGCCAGACCCGCAGCTCGGTGCGCGCGCCCGCCATGCGCCAGCGCGCCTCCATGAACAGCGAGTCGTCGAGCAGCTGGTCGAGCGTGCCCGCGGTGAAGATGGCGGGCGGCATGCCGCGCAGGTCGGCGAAGAGCGGTGAGATCTCCGGGTCGCGGCGCGCCTCGGCGTCGACCCCGGGCAGGAAGTTGTCGCCGAACCAGCGGCTGATCGGCGTGTTGAGCACCAGGTTGCGCTCGCCCCAGAGGCGCTGCGAGGGCACCATGCTCAGGTCGTAGACGCCGAAGACGAGGTTGGCCCCGGCGAAGGCGCCGCTGATGCCGTGGCGGTCGCGCAGCCGCAGCAGGGTGAGCGCGGCCAGGTGCGCGCCCGCCGACTCGCCGCCGACGGTGAAGCGCTCCGGCGCGCCCAGCTCGCGGGCGCCGCGCTCGAGCAGCCAGAGGGCCGCGTCCTCGCAGTCGTCGGGCCCGGCGGGGAAGGGGTGCTCCGGCGCCAGCCGGTAGTCGACGCTGACGGCGGCCATGCCGGTGGCCTCGACCAGCGTCCAGAGCGGCGGGTCCTGCATGTCGGCGGCCCCCAGGGTCCAGCCGCCGCCGTGCAGGTGCAGGTAGACGCCCGACGGCGCCGCGCCCTCGGGGGCGAGCACGCGCAGGCGGAGGTCGCCGCCGCGCGCCGGGATGGTGAGATCACGCGCCTGGGGCAGGTGGACCGGTGCCGGGAAGGCGCCGCGGCCCTCGCGGCGGGCCTGGCGGGTCACCTCCGGGGGCAGCGTGTCGACGCGACGCAGCCCGGCCAGGACGCGCTCGAGCTGCTCGTTGAAGGCCCGCGTCTCGGCGAGCACCGCCGGGTCGACGGCCACCACTCCGGCGGGCGCGACCGCCTCGTGCAGCTCCATGCCGCCGGATGGTACGCAGCCGCGCGGGGCTCCGTGGGGAACGGCCTGCCGGGCTACTCCCCGCCGAAGAGGCGGCGGTGCAGGGCGGCCTCGACGTCCTCGGGCGCGCCGCTGACCTCGACCTCCTTCTCCACCCCGACGGCGGTGCCGACGGTCTCCACGTGCGCCACCGCGCCGTGCCTGCCGTTGCCGCTCTCGGCCGGGCGGCGGCGCAGCAGGGTGCGCTTGGCCGGCGCCGCGGAGCGCTCGGCGAGCACGTCACTGCGCACGAAGCTGAGCTCCTCGCTCAGCTCGGTGGAGCGCTGCTCGGCGACGGCGCGGGCGTTCTCGGCGTCGTGGACGCGCTGTTCGAGGACGGCGATGGTCGCCCTGGCGGCCTGCAGCTCCTGCTCCGCCCGCTCCGCCGCGGTGCGGTGCAGGCTGGCCGCGTGCACGGCCTCCTGCTCGCGGGTGACCGCCTCCTGGGCGCGCTGCTCGGCGCTGCCGGCGAAGCGCTGCGCCTCCTCGCGCTGCCCGGCCTCGCCGGCCAGCGACTGCTTGAGCGCGTCACGGGCGGCGACCAGCCGCTCGTGGGCGGTGCGCAGGTCGGCGTGCTCGGCGCGCAGGCCGGCCAGCTCGCCGTCGAGGTCGTGGACGCGCCGGACTGCGGCGGCCAGCTCGGCGGCGTGGTCCCCGCGGCCGCTCTGCAGCGCCTGCTGGGTGGCCCGCAGGGTGGAGAGCTCGGCTTCCAGCTCGGCGGCGTGGGCGCGGAGCACGCCCGTCTCGCGCTCCAGCTCGTGCGCGCGGGCATCGCCGGCGGCCTCGGGCTGGGCGGGCTGGGCAGCGGTGGGGGCGGGGGCCGGCGCCTCGGCCTGGCCGCCGCGCTGCGCCTGGTAGCGGCTGACCATGCGGTCGAGGCGGTCGACGTCGGCCTGGAGCAGGAGCACCTGCGCCTGCAGGGCGTCGCGCTCCTGGATCCGCTCCTCGGCGATGCGGTCGGCCTCGCTGCGCAGCTCGCGCTCCTCGCGGTAGAGCGAGTGGAAGTTGTCGCGCAGCCGGCCGAGGTCGCGCATCTCGACCTGGAGCCTGGCCAGCGCCTCGTCGCGCTCGACGTAGAGATGCTCGGCGCGCTGGCGGGCGGCCCGCTCGCGGTTGAGCGCATCGAGAAGCTCGTCGTCCGAGAGCGTGGCGACGCTCGGGTCAGACGGCCCCTGCTGAGCCACCGCCAGGTTCTCTGCCGACACCCTGAGCACCTCCGGATGCCCCGGCCGGCTGCGACCGGCTGGCACCCCCCTGTTGCGGATGCGGTCGACCGCGGCCCCTGCGGCGCTCCCGCGTGCTGTCGAAATCGTAGCCGAGATCGGCGATTTCGGCACTAAAAACGATTGACGCGATCGGGGTGTCGGGTGTTGCAGGCCGGGAGACCGCGGCCGGTCGGGGGCGGCTGCCTCAGCGCGCTAGACGATGCCCATCGGCCCGTCGACCAGGTCCGTCTGCGGCACCGACGACAACCGCCCCTGCGACTGGAGCTCGCGCACCGCGGGCACGGGGTCGGCGTCGAGGAAGGTGCGCTCGTCGCCGACCGGCAGCGGCGTGGCGTCGGTCTCCCAGTAGGAGGCCTCCAGCGCGATGCCCGCCGGGTCGGTGAAGTAGATGGACTTGATCATGCCGTGGTCGATCACCTCGGTGACCCCCACGCCGGCGCCGCGCAGCCGGGACTGCAGGCCGAGCAGCGCGTCGCGGTCGGGCAGGTTGAAGGAGAGGTGGTCGAACTGCAGCGGCGTGCGGGTGGGCATGCCGGCGGGCTTGGCGAAGGTGGCGGCGCCGTTCCACTCGAAGAAGGCGACGGTGTTGCCGGGGGCGATGCGGAAGAAGTAGTGGCGCATCGGCCCGGCCATCAGCGTGGCCACCAGCGGCATGCCCAGGACGCCGTGGTAGAAGCGCACCGTGGCGTCCATGTCGGGCGTCACCAGGGCGAGGTGGTTGACGCCCTGCCAGGTGGGCAGGGACTGCTCGGCCAGGCTGGCTGCGGCGGTGGCCGCGTCGAGCTCTCGGGTGACACTGGCCATGGCGGTGGGCCTCCGTGAACCGGCCTTGCGGGATTGCGGACTGCGCTCCTCGATGTATACACCCCGCCGCGCTACAAGTCGCCGGTGGGCAACGGCCGAGGCCGCCGCCGGCGGGGCTCGCCTACCATGGGCGACGCCATGGTGCTGGGCAGTCGTCGCCGGCTCGCGCTCACCGCGGTCGCAGCCCTGATCCTGGTCGGCGGCGCCACCGAGGGCGTCGTCCGCGGCCTGCACGGCGGCGACACGGTCGCGGTGGTCGAGCACGCCACCCCGCCCCCGTCGCCGTCTCCCGGCGCCACGCCCGCGGGCACGCCGACGCCCACTCCCGGCTGGGTTTCCGGCGCCACGCTGCCGCGCTCGCTGCAGGCGTCGCTCGACCTGCATGCGGCGGCCGCCGCCGTGCCGCTGCGCTTCCAGGCGCCCTCGATCGGCGTCGACGTGCCGGTGCTCGGCGTCGGGCTCACGCCCAGGAACGCCGTCGACGCGCCCGAGGGCCCGGCGGGCTCATCCCTCTGGGACGACGGCTTCTGGTATCGCGGCGGTGCCGAGCCGGGACAGCCGGGTGTGTTCGCCATGGCCGGCCACGTCGACCGCGTCGGCGGCGCGCCGGCGGCCTTCTGGAACCTGCACCGCATCGCCGCCGGCGCCATGGTCGGCATCGTCGACCAGCGCACCAGGACGGTCTGGCACTACCGCATCACCGAGACCGACGAGTTCGACGACCGCACCGCCAACGGCATGGCGGTGCTCTCGCGCATCTACGGTCCCGACGTGGCCACCGGCCGGCCGGCCACGGTGCCGGCCGACAAGCTGGCGCGCATCTCGATCATCACCTGCGCCGGGACCTGGAACGGCACCCAGTACGACCACCGCTTCGTGGCCTTCGGGGATCTGGTGGGGGAGACGGCCTCGCCGCCGCCGGCCTGAGCGCCCCGCTGCGCGGGAGTGGGCCGCGGGGAGCTCGCGGGCTCGGCTCAGTCGCCCTCGTGGCGGGCGGGCCAGTCGGAACGGGGCTGCCAGTCGCGGCCGTCGCGGGTGTCCGCGGCGCCGACCAGGCTGACCAGGAAGAGCAGCGCGACGACGGCGATGACCACGGCTGCGGCGGCCATCACTGCTCTCCGCGGTGCAGGCGGCTGGCACCGGCGTGGGTGGCGGCGCGGACGATGGCCCGGACCGGAGAACCCGGCCGGCCGGAACGGGGGCGGCGGGCGGAACGCCGCAGCTCGGCCTGTCGAGCGGCGACCACGGCATCCATGAGCAGCGGGTTCATCTCAGGTCCTCCAAGGCTTCCGTAACCACCTTGAAGTTTACGCCGGTTATGGGTAACCTGTCAAGGGAATACAATGGTTATGATGAGCACGATGGACACGGCCGAAACCCCGACCACCGAGTCCCGCCAGCCGGCTCCCGGCGAGCTGCGGCTGGTCCAGCTCCTGGTCAACACGGTCGAGCCCGACGTCGGCCGCGAGGACTTCACCGATGCCGCGGCGATGGGCGGCTGGCTGGTCGAGCACGGCCTGCTCGCCGCGGGCGAGGCGGGCTCGGTGACCGAGGGCGACCGGGCCCGGCTGGTCGAGCTGCGCGAGGCGCTGCGCGACCTGCTCGGCGCCAACGACGGCGACCCCGTCGACCCGCACGCGTCCGCGGTGCTGGACGGAGAGACTGCGCGCGTCCCCCTCCAGGTGCGCATTGCCGGCGACGGCGGCGTGGCCCTGGTCCCGGCGCGCGGCGGCATCGACGGCGCGGTGGCCCGCATCCTGGCGGCCATCGCCGCGGCCAGCATCGAGGGGACCTGGCGGCGGCTCAAGACCTGCCGCGACGACACCTGCCGCTGGGCCTACTACGACTCCTCGCGGAACGTGTCCGCGGCCTGGTGCAGCATGCGCTCCTGCGGCAACCGGGCCAAGGCGCGCCGCCACCGCGAGCGGGTGCGCAAGGACTGACCTCTCAGCTCTCCGGCTGGTGCCAGCCCGGCAGATGGTCGAGCACGAAGGCCAGGGCGAAGGCCTCCTTCCTCCAGGCGTCGTAGCGCCCGGACGGCCCGCCATGCCCCGCGCCCATCTCCGTCTGCAGCAGCACCGGCCGTGAGCCGGTGCGCCGATCGCGCAGCCGCGCCACCCACTTGGCCGGCTCCCAGTAGCCGACGCGCGGATCGTTGAGGCCGGCCGTGGCCAGAACCGCGGGGTAGTCGGCGGCGTGCAGGTTGTCGTACGGCGAGTAGGCGAGCATGTCGCGGTAGGCGCCCGGCTGGTTGGGGTCGCCCCACTCCTCGTACTCGGTGACGGTGAGCGGCAGGGTCTCGTCGAGCATGGTGGTGACCACGTCGACGAAGGGCACGTGGGCCAGCGCCACCGCGGCCAGGTCGGGCCGCAGGTTGAGCACCGCGCCGATGAGCAGCCCGCCGGCGCTGCCGCCGCGGATGGCCAGGCGGTCGTGCGACGTCCAGCCCTGCGCGACGAGATGGTCGGCGCAGGCGATGAAGTCGGTGAAGGTGTTGGACTTGCGGGTGAACTTGCCGTTCTCGTACCAGCGCCGTCCCATCTCGCCGCCGCCGCGCACGTGGGCGATGGCGTAGACGAAGCCGCGGTCGAGCAGCGAGAGCCGTGGTGAGCTGAAGGTCGGCTCGGTGGAGGTCTCGTAGGAGCCGTAGCCGTAGAGCAGGCAGGGCGCGCTGCCGTCGAGCGGCGTGTCGCGGCGGCGCACCGCCGAGATGGGGATGCGCTCGCCGTCGGGCGCGGCCGCCCAGAGGCGTTCGGTGACGTAGCCTGCGGGGTCGTAGCCGCCCAGCACCGGCTCCTGCTTGACCACGGTGCGGCCGCGGGTCTGCACGTCGTAGTCGATCGCCGAGCGGGGCGTCACCAGCGACGAGTAGTCGAAGCGCAGAACGTTGGTGTCCCACTCGCGGTTGCTGCTCGGCAGGGCGGTGTAGACGCTCTCGGGCTGCTCGACGACGTGCGTGTCGCCGCTGTCGATCGCGCGCACGCTGATGCGGCGCATGCCGCCGGCGCGCTCGTAGAGGACGAGGTGGTCCGCGAAGGCGTCGACGCCGTCGAGCTTGACGTCGTCACGGTGGGGGACGACCTCGCGCCAGTGCGCGCGTCCCGGCGTGTCGAGCGGCGCCTCCAGGAGCCGGAAGTTGACCGCCTGGTCGTTGCTGACGATGAACAGCCGTTGACCATGGTGCTCGACGGAATACTCGTGGCTCTGCAGGCGCGGCTCGACGACGGTGAGCGCGTCCTCGGGCGCGCCGGCGCGCAGCAGGTGCACCTCGGTGGTCATCTTGCTCTCCAGCCGCACCAGGATCAGCGCGCCGCTGCGGCTGCGCGAGACCTCGGCGAAGAAGCGCTCGTCGTCCTCCTGCAGGATCAGCGCGTCGCTCTCGGCCGGGGTGCCGAGGCGGTGTCGCCAGACCTGCCACGGGCGCATCGCCTCGTCGGGGCGCGTGTAGAAGAGGGTGGCGTTGTCCGAGGCCCAGGCCAGCGAGTAGTAGACGCGCTCCACGGCGTCGTCGAGGTCGCGTCCCGTCTCCAGGTCGCGCACGCGCAGGGTGAACTGCTCGCTGCCGTCGAAGTCGGCGGTGTAGGCGAGCAGCCGCTGGTCGGGGCTGGCCACCGCGTCGCCGACGCGCAGGTACTCGTGTCCCTCGGCCAGCGCGTTCTGGTCGAGGATGGCCTGTTCTGCCTCGCCCTCGGCGGCGCCCCGGGGACGGCGGCAGAGGATGGGGTACTGCCGTCCCTCCTCGGTGCGGCCGTAGTACGCCCAGGGCCCGTCGGGGACGGGCGCGCCGGTGTCGCTCTGCTGGATGCGCGCGACGATCTCGGCGTAGAGGCGCTCGCGCAGCTCCCTGGTGTGCGCGGTCATCGCCTCCGTGTAGGCGTTCTCGGCCTCGAGATGGGTGATGACGGTGGGGTCCTCGCGCTCGCGCAGCCAGGCGTACTCGTCGACACGCCGGTCGCCGTGGGCCTCGTGGACGGCGGGGCGGCGCTCGGCGAGGGGAGGGGTCGGAGCCGGCGTGGTGGTGCTCACGAGCGGCCAGTCTGCCAGAGTCCGCCTCCATGGATGCCGAGCTGCTCGCCCTGGCCCGGGCCACTCCCGGGTTCATGCCCGACGACGAGGGCCTGGCCCTGCACGAAGCGGCCCTGGAGGCCCTGCGTCTGGGGCCGCTGGTGGAGATCGGCACCTACTGCGGCAAGTCCTCGATCTACCTCGCCGCCGCGGCGCGCGAGCGGGGCGCGGTGGTGTTCACCG